>Ga0228700_1000456_pt1 | contig 38184 bp, 31 predicted proteins | sample McNCre317_Aug_MG_FD_178019 | JGI IMG/M metagenome (GOLD analysis project Ga0228700, IMG submission 178019) | Freshwater microbial communities from McNutts Creek, Athens, Georgia, United States - 3-17_Aug_MG | ecosystem: Environmental > Aquatic > Freshwater > Creek | place: USA: Georgia...
TGGCAGCGTTGAGTCCACCAGACAAGACGAGGTGAGCGTTGACGTTTGGAGGAAGCTGTGACCAATTGAATGTTTTGCCGCCGCCGCCGTAGCCGTCGACATGGGCGTCGAGCAGCACCGCTTGGGCATCTGAGTAATCTTGCGCGTATTTTAAGAGGTCGAAGGGTTCTTCGCCCGCAGGGGTTTCTAGCGGAATGCGGGCAGCCCTGATCCAGCGTCGACCCAAGGTGCGGGCAATTTTGCGACAGTGGTCGGGTGTTTCATCACCGTGGAATTGCAGCCAAGCACCGGGCACATGCATGCAAGCGTGGGCGATGGTCTCGGCAGTTTCGTTGACAAACAGCAGCACAGGCGTCACAAACGCAGGCAAGCGGCTGGCCAATTCAGCCGCACGTTCTGCGGTCACGGCGCGTGGGCTGGGTGCGAAGATCACAAAGCCAATCGCGTCCACACCTGCTTGAACCGCTGCGTCCACGTCTTGCTCGCGCGTGAGGCCACAAATTTTGATGCGGGTGCGTTGGGTCATGGCAATCCATCATACGCAGCGGTGCGTTCTGGCAAACCCCAGTGGGGCTCGTACACGGGGCCCGCAAAGTACAGGCCATCCGGGCTGAAGGTGGGGGCGGCCGCATCGCGGTTGCGCGCTTGCAGCACCTGTGCCATCCAGTCGGGCGACTGAAAGCCTTGGCCGATTTGCACGAAGCAGCCCATCAGGTTGCGGATCATGTGGTGCAAAAAGGCATTGGCTTCAAACTCAAACCGCCAATAGGCGGAATGTGCGGTGCTGCTTTTACGGCTGATCGCAATGCGTGTCATGGTTTTGACCGGGCTCAGAGCTTGGCAGCTTGAGGCGCGAAACGAGGAAAAATCATGCTCCCCCAGCAGGTGTTCGGCGGCCTCTTGCATGGCTTCGAGTTTCAATGGGCGGTAGATCCAACCGACACGGCCTGCCTCAACGCTGGGGCGTACGGGGGACTCCAACAGCACATACACATAGCGACGCGCGATGGCGCTGCCACGGCAATGAAAACTGTCAGGCACCACCTGGGCCCATTGCACCGCAATGTCGGCAGGCAAAAAGGTGTTGGTGCCTCGGACCCACGCGTAGACATCGCGCTCGAGCTCGGTGTCAAAGTGAATCACTTGCATCAGGCCGTGTACGCCTGAGTCGGTGCGGCCGGCACACAAGGTGGAAATACGTTGGGTGGTGAATTTGTGCAAGGCGGCTTCGAGCCTGTCTTGCACGGTTTTGCCTGATAACTGGCTTTGCCAACCTTCGTAGGCCTGGCCGTTGTAGCTCAGACCCATGGCGATGCGCATGCGCTTAACCTCGATCAGCCAGCCACTGTTTGGCTTTGGCTTGCATGTCGCCATTGGCTTCGTGCATCACTTCTTCCATCAGCGCGCGGCTGGTGTGCAGCTGGCCCAAATCCCACAACTCTTGCGCCAAGTCCATGCGCACTTGCAGGGGGTGGGCCTGTGTGTCATCGAGCTCCAAGGAAATGTCAGGAATAGCGAGAGTAGGACGCGCTGGCTGCACGGCGGCAAGGGCCGGTGTTGGCTGGGGCGTTTGTTCGGGAAGGTGATCGACCTCGTGCGCATCGTCAGCTTGTGAGACTTCGTCTGTGGATGGCTCAGTGGGCGACAGGGACGTGGGGCGGTCGTCATGACGGCCAATGTCATCCAGATGCGGCAAGTCCAGATCGAACTTCACATTCAAAGGAGGCAAGCCTTGGATGTTGTCACCGCGCAGTTCTGCTGCTTTGCGTTGATGACGGCTCCACAACCCGATCAACACCATCAGGCCAATCAATCCACCTGCACCTACAGGGGTCAAGGGGTCGTTGCTCAAGTCATCCAACCAAGCGTTGGATGAGGCTGCGCTGGCGGGGGCGTTCACAGGCAGCACACCACCCGAGGCAGCACCTTCGGTGGCTGTGGCGGCCGCAATTTTTCCGAGCTCGGCCAAGTTGCGGCTCATTTCTTCAGCGCGTTTGGCGACGTCTTGGGCTTCGCGTTGCTGCGCAATTTTGTCTTCGGCGTTGTTCTTGTTGGGCTTGGCCAAGGTCAGCTTGTCTTGTGCGGCCTTGGATTTCTTGTTGTCGAGCTGCGCTTGAAGTTTGCCTGTGCTGTCACGCGTGGCTTTGGGGGCGGCACCGCCTGGCGCACGTGCGGCCAGCTCGGCACGGTAGGCGTGGAAGTCTTTGGTTTGTATCTGAATCTCTTTGCGTGCTTCTTCACGCGACACCGATTTGGCCTGCTGCGCCGTCGGCACGGTCAACAATGAGCCCGACTTCAAGCGGTTCACATTCGAATCGACAAACGCTTCAGGGTTGCTGCGCAACATGGCGAGCAACATTTGATCCAACGACACGCCATTGGGCATGTTGCGCACGGCGATTTCGCTGGCCGTCTCGCCGCGTTCAACTTTGATTCTGTCGGTGTTGGCCATGCTAGCCAATCCGTTGGATTTGTTGGTACTCTTGCTACCGTCATCTAATGACACGCTGATGTCGCGCAGCATGCGCCCCGTGGCCCAACGGAAGTCAAACAAGAGGTCCACAAAGCTGCTGTTGACCGGTTGTTTGCTGCTGACTTTGAGGTAGTAGCGACCATTGGTGCGACGCAGCAACTGGACCTGAATGTCCTGTGGCACGCCGTTAGAGCCCGGCGCTTCCATCTTGGTCGATTGATACAGCTCGGGACTGACCAAGTTCGCTTGCAAATCAACTTGTTCTGTACGCGAGAGTTTGGCAATCTCAATTTCGACTTGCAGCGCTTCGCCTTGCTTGGACTGCACAACGGGCTTGCTCAGCGTGAGCGCCTGTGCGTTGCCAAAGATCGACAAAGACAGAGCAGCCCACAACGCGGATCGCTGGAACAAGTTGGACGCGGGGCGAGGGGCTTGGGTCATGGTCGACGGTCGTTGAGTGTTTAGTGTTCGAGCAAGATGCGCAACATGCGACGCAGCGGTTCTGCTGCACCCCACAAAAGCTGGTCACCCACGGTGAACGCGCCCAAGTAGTCGTTGCCCATGGCCATTTTGTGCAGGCGTCCCACTGGCACAGTGAGCGTGCCGGTCACGGCTGCAGGTGTCAGGTCACGTTCGCTGATTTCGCGCACGTTTGGCACTACTTTGACCCAGTCGTTGGCACCGGCCAAGATGCTTTCGATCTCGTCCATGGGCACATCTTTTTTCAGCTTGATGGTCAAGCCTTGTGAGTGGCAGCGCATGGCGCCAATGCGCACGCACAGACCGTCGATGGGGATCGAACCTGCCGTACGGAAGGCTGGGTTGCCCAAGATCTTGTTGCACTCGGCACCACCTTTCCACTCTTCCTTGCTTTGGCCGTGCTCCACGGGCACGTCAATCCAAGGGATCAAGCTGCCCGCCAAGGCGGTGTTGCGGAAGTTTTTGGTGGGGAACTCAGCGCTGCGCATGGTAGCCGACACTTTGCGGTCGATGTCCAAGATGGCAGACGAAGGGTTGGCCAAGTCGTCTTTGACGGCATCGTGCAAAGCACCCATTTGGCTGAGCAACTCGCGCATGTTTTGCGCACCTGCGCCCGAAGCCGCTTGGTAGGTCATGGCGCTGACCCATTCGACCAGGTTGTGTTGGAACAAACCGCCCAAGCCCATGAGCATCAAGCTCACAGTGCAGTTGCCGCCAATCCAGTTTTTGCCGCCTTTGCTCAGCGCGTTGTCGATGACGTTGCGGTTGACGGGGTCCAAGATGATCACGGCGTCATCGGCCATGCGCAGGCTCGATGCGGCGTCAATCCAGTGGCCATTCCAGCCCGCAGCGCGCAGCTTGGGATACACCTCTTTGGTGTAGTCGCCGCCTTGGCAGGTGAGCACGATGTCGCACTTCTTGAGCGCTTCAATGTCATTGGCGTCTTTGAGCGTGGTTTCGTTTTTAGCTTGTGCTGGCGCTTTGCCACCGGCATTGGAAGTCGAAAAGAACACGGGTTCGATCAGGTCGAAGTCTTTTTCTTGCACCATGCGATCGATCAGCACCGAACCGACCATGCCGCGCCAACCGACTAAACCTACTAACTTGCTCATTTTTCAACGCCTTTTCAAATGTAGAAAACAATGCCAGACCTGGCTGTTTGCCCGGCTCGTCAGGCCGGGGGGCGCACGACGAACCGGAGCTAATTAGCCCTTGATGGTCGTGGTTTTGATGGTGATTACGCGCGCGCGACCCGCCGCCAGAGCGGATGGGTCAAAGTTCAGAGAGAACGTGCGGGCGTGAAACATGGCAACGATTGTATCGGATGGGGAGTTTCTTCAAGCTGACGCAAGCATTAGGGGCTGATGCCCAAAAGAAAACGCGCACGAGGCGCGTTTCTTGTTCACAGGCAAAAGCTTTAATCAGCCCAAAGCCTTCACCACCGCATCACCCATCTGAGCCGTGCCCACTTTGGTTGTGCCTTTGCTGTAGATGTCAGGCGTGCGCAGGCCTTGGGCCAGCACTGCTTTCACCGCAGTTTCGATGCGGTCAGCCGCTGCGGCTTGGTTCAAGCTAAAGCGCAGCATCATGGCGGCGCTCAGAATAGTGGCCAAGGGGTTGGCCACGCCCTTGCCCGCGATGTCGGGGGCACTGCCGTGGCTGGGTTCGTACAAACCTTGGTTCTTTGAATTCAAAGAAGCCGAAGGCAACATGCCGATAGAGCCCGTGAGCATGGAGGCTTCGTCGCTCAAGATGTCGCCAAACATATTGCCGGTCACCACGACGTCAAAGCGCTTGGGCTCTTTCACCAATTGCATGGCGGCGTTGTCGACGTACATGTGGTCGAGGGCGATGTCGGGGTACTCTTTGCCCACTTCGCTCACCACGTCTTTCCAGAATTGGAAGGTTTCGAGCACGTTGGCTTTGTCCACGCTGGTGACGCGGCCCTCGAAGCCAGCCGCTTTGCGCTTGCGCGCAGCTTGGAATGCCACGTGGGCAATGCGCTCAATCTCGGGCTTGCTATAGCGCATGGTGTCAAACGCTTCTTCGGCGCCGGGGAAGTGACCATCGGTGGCCACGCGGCGGCCACGGGGTTGGCCAAAATAAATATCGCCGGTCAACTCACGGATGATGAGGATGTCCAAACCCGCAATCAGCTGAGGCTTCAAGCTCGAGGCGCCCACCAATTGCTCGTAGCAAATGGCAGGACGGAAGTTGGCGAACAAGCCCATGTTTTTGCGCAGGCCCAAAATCGCTTGCTCTGGGCGCAGGGGACGGTCCAGGGTGTCGTATTTCCAGTCACCTACAGCGCCGAACAACACGGCGTCAGAGGCCATGGCCAGCTTCAGGGTGGACTCCGGCAGGGGGTGGCCGTGGGCATCAAAGGCGGCACCACCGACCAAGGCGGTTTCCATCTCGAACTTCAAGTCCAAGACATTCAAAACCTTGACGGCTTCTGCGACGATTTCGGTTCCGATGCCATCACCGGGGAGAACTGCGATTTTCATGTGTGCTTTCTTTTATCTTGGACGTGCATTACATCGTGTGCGCCAACCAAGGCTTGGTGGCCAAGCGCTCGGCTTCAAAGGCTTTGATCTTCTCGGACTGACGCAGGGTCAGTCCAATATCGTCAAAGCCATTGAGCAAACAGTATTTGCGGAAGGCTTGCACGTCGAAGGGAATGGTTTCGCCTTGTGGGCGCACGATGACTTGGTTTTCTAAGTCGATCGTCAACTCGTAGCCGGGGAAGGCGTGCACTTCATTGAACAGCAAGTCCACCGTGGCTTCGGGCAACTGAATTGGCAGCAAACCGTTTTTGAAACAGTTGTTGAAAAAGATGTCTGCAAAGCTCGGAGCAATCACGGCACGAAAACCGTATTGGTCAATCGCCCAAGGCGCATGCTCGCGTGACGAGCCGCAGCCAAAGTTCTTGCGGGCCAACAACACCGAAGCACCTTTGTAACGTGGTTGATTGAGCACGAAGTCAGGGTTGGGCTTGCGGCTGGCAGGGTCTTGGCCTGGCTCGCCGTGGTCTAGGTAGCGCCACTCGTCAAACAAGTTGGGGCCAAAGCCCGTCTTGCGGATGGACTTCAAAAACTGTTTCGGGATGATGGCGTCGGTGTCGACGTTTTCGCGGTCCATCGGAGCCACGATGCCTTTGTGGAGGGTGAATTTCTGCATGATTTTTATCCCTTAGGCGAACTTGCGCACGTCCACAAAGTGACCGTGAATGGCGGCGGCGGCGGCCATGGCGGGGCTGACCAAATGGGTGCGGCCACCGTTGCCTTGCCGGCCTTCGAAGTTGCGGTTGCTGGTGGACGCGCAGCGTTCGCCGGGCTCAAGGCGGTCGGCGTTCATAGCCAAACACATGGAACAACCGGGCTCACGCCACTCAAAGCCAGCTGCTTTGAAAATCTCGTGCAGGCCTTCGCGCTCGGCTTGTTCTTTGACCAAGCCAGAGCCGGGCACCACCAAAGCGAGCTTGATGTTTTTGGCCACTTTTTGGCCGAGCTTCTTGACGACCGCAGCGGCTTCGCGCATGTCTTCAATGCGGCTGTTGGTGCAAGAGCCGATGAACACTTTGTCCACGAACAAATCATTCAAGGCTTTGCCGGGTTGCAAATCCATGTACGTCAACGCACGTTCAATCGCGCCGCGTTTGTTGGCGTCTTTTTCTTTGTCGGGGTCAGGCACGGTGCCGTTGATGTCCAGCACCATTTCGGGTGAGGTGCCCCAAGTGACTTGCGGCAAGATGTCTTCGGCTTTGAGCTCGACCACGGCGTCAAACTTGGCGTCAGGGTCAGAGTGCAAAGTTTTCCAGTACGCCACGGCTTGGTCCCATTCCATGCCGGTGGGCGACAAAGGACGGCCTTTGACGTACTCAATGGTTTTGTCGTCCACGGCCACCAAACCGGCGCGCGCGCCGCCTTCGATGGCCATGTTGCACAGCGTCATGCGACCTTCCATGCTGAGTGAGCGAATGGCCGAACCTGCAAACTCAATGGTGTAGCCCGTGCCACCTGCCGTGCCGATCTTGCCAATGATGGCCAAAACCACATCTTTGCCCGTCACGCCTTTGGCCAGCGTGCCTTCGACTTTGATGAGCATGTTCTTGGCTTTTTTCGCCAACAAGGTTTGCGTGGCCATGACGTGCTCGACCTCGGAGGTGCCGATGCCGTGGGCCAAGGCCCCAAACGCGCCGTGGGTGGAGGTGTGGCTGTCGCCGCAGACCACGGTCATGCCGGGCAGGGTGGCGCCGTTTTCAGGGCCAATCACGTGCACGATGCCTTGGCGCTTGGACAAGAAGGGAAAGAAGGCGGCAGAGCCGAACTCTTTGATGTTGCTGTCCAGCGTGGTGACTTGTTCTTTGCTGATGGGGTCGGTGATGCCGTCGTAGCCCAGCTCCCAGCCCGTGGTGGGCGTGTTGTGGTCGGCGGTGGCCACGATGGAGCTGACGCGCCATACTTTGCGTCCGGCTTGGCGAATACCCTCAAATGCTTGTGGGCTGGTGACTTCGTGTACCAAATGGCGGTCGATGTAGAGGATGGCGGTGCCGTCTTCTTCGGTGTGGACGACGTGCTCGTCCCAAATCTTGTCGTAAAGGGTGCGTCCCATGAGTCTTCCTTAGATGCAGCCAGCGATTTTATGCCTGTGCGATGGCGCCTGCCGATGTGGTGGTTAGTTTGTCCATCAGCAGCTGAGCTGCAGGCGACAAGGCGCGCTGAGGGTTGAAGGCCAGCACCAGTTTGCGTTGGGCCCAGGTGTTTTTGAGCTTCACGGTTTTGAGCTTGAGCGCTTGAACTTGGCTGGCGCAAGCGCCCAAGGGCAACACGCCCACGCCAAGGCCCGCCGCAATCATGTGGCACATGGCATCAAAACTTCTCACCTGCACCCGCAAGTGCATGTGCACGCCTTCTCGCTCTGCCGCACGAGAGGTCAGCTCCAGCAGCGAGCTGCCGCGGTTCAAGCCCACAAAGTCGTACTGCAAACAGGTTTTGAAATCCACTTTTTTCAGCTTGGCCAAGGGGTGGCTGGCATGGCACAGCAGCACCAGCTCGTTGGTTTGAAAAGGCAGGACGGTCAGTCCGTCCATGGGTGTTTCATCGGCCAACACCCCGATGTCGGCAATGCCGTCAATCAGGGCCCGGGCAATGTCACCGCTGAGCTGCTCTTCCAGTTCGACCACGATGTCTGAGTGGTCAGACAAAAAGTCATGCAGGATGCGGGGCAGGTACTCGGTCAGTGACGACATATTGGCCCACAGGCGCACATGACCGCGCAGGCCTTGGGCGTAATCGCTCAAGGCGCTGTGGAACTGCTCCAAGCCCTGAAACAAGCGCAGGCAGTGTTGCAGGGTCAAATGCCCGGCAGGGGTGAGCAACACGCCTTTTTTGCTACGTTCCAGCAACGGCGTGCCCGTCGCAGCTTCGAACTCGGACAGCCGACGACTTGCGGCTGACAAGGCCAAATGGCAGGTCTGCGCGCCTTGTGTGATGCTGCCGCTTTGCGCCACGGCACAAAACAGCCGCAGGGTGACAAAGTCAAACCGGCTCAAGTTGAAATTTTTCTTCATGGTGGATCTCCATCCTTCGCGAAACGCGAAGGAAATTCTAAGGAATAGCAATTCCCAGCCAGGAGCTTTGTTTTTATAGTCCCGCCTATGTTGAATTTATCTCTCGTACAACCATGAGCGCATTGACCGGACTCCAAGTGATCGAACTCGGCCAGCTCATCGCGGGCCCCTTTGCAGCCAAAACACTGGCTGACTTCGGCGCCGATGTGGTGAAGATCGAAACCCCCAAGACGGGTGACCCGCTGCGCAAATGGCGCTTGCTCAAAGACGGCACCTCGGTCTGGTGGCAAGTGCAGTCGCGTAACAAACGCTCGGTGGCATTGGACTTGAAGGAAAAAGAAGCGCAAGACATCGTGCGTCAACTCGTCAAAGACGCGGATGTGTTGATTGAAAACTTTCGCCCCGGCGCCATGGAAGGTTGGGGTTTAGGGCCTGATGAACTGCTGAGCATCAACCCGCGCCTGATCATGTTGCGCATCAGCGGTTATGGGCAAACCGGCCCCTACCGCGACAAGCCCGGCTTTGGCGTGGTAGCCGAGGCCATGAGTGGGCTGCGCCACCTCACCGCAGAACCAGGCCGCGTTCCCGTGCGCGTGGGTGTGAGCATTGGCGACACCTTGGCCTCGCTGCATGGGGTGATTGGCATTTTGATGGCCTTGCAAGAGCGCCAACGCAGCGGCCAAGGGCAGGTGATTGATGTGGCTTTGTACGAGGCCGTGTTCAACTGCATGGAAAGCCTGTTGCCCGAGTACAGCGCGTTCGGTACCGTGCGCGAAGCCGCAGGCAGTGCTTTGCCCGGCATTGCGCCCAGCAATGCCTACCGCTGCAAAGACGAAGGGTATGTGTTGATCGCTGGTAACGGCGACAGCATTTTCAAACGCCTCATGCACACACTGGGCCGTGACGATTTGGGCAACGACCCTGCGCTGACGGACAACGCAGGCCGTGTCAAACGGGTGGAAGAAATTGACGCGGTCATCGGTGCCTGGACGGCCCAGCACAACGTCGACCACGTGTTGGCTGAGCTCGACAAAGCCGCTGTGCCTGCTGGGCGCATCTACACCGTGGCCGACATTGCGGCTGACCCGCATTACCAAGCGCGCGGCATGATCCAGCAGGTGCAGATGGACGACGGCACCTCGTTGTCTGTGCCCGGCATCATCCCCAAACTCTCGCGCACACCGGGTAGCCACCGTCGCAACGCGCCCACGATTGGCCAAGACACCGATGCCGTGCTGCACGACATTGGTTTGACACCCGCTCAAATTCAAGCCCTCAAAGACAAAGGCATCGTCGCATGACCCGCATTTATTTCAACGAAGTGGTCACGCGTGACGGCTTTCAAATCGAACCCAATTTCATCGCTACGGATGACAAGGTTGCCCTCATTGATGCCTTGAGCCAATGCGGCTACGCCAAGATCGAGGCCACCTCGTTCACCTCGCCCAAAGCCATTCCGATGTTGCGCGACGCCGAAGAGGTGATGGGCCGCATTACCCGCGTGCCCGGCGTGGAGTACACCGTCTTGGTGCCCAATCTGCGCGGTGCGGAGCGCGCGTTGGAATCGCGCGCGGATGAACTCAACTTGGTCATGTCCACCTCCGAGACGCACAACCTCGCCAATTTGCGCATGGCCCGCGAACAGAGCTTTGCAGCACTGGCCGAGGTGGTGCACCATGTGGCGGGCCGCACGCCCATCAATGTGTCACTCTCCACCTGCTTTGGTTGCCCCATGGAAGGCGATGTGCCCTTGGCCGTGGTGCAACAGTTCGCCCAGCGCTTTGCCGATCTGGGCGTGCGCGGTCTGACGATTTGCGACACCACCGGCATGGCGCACCCCGCACAAGTCAGTCGCATGGCGGAGGCCTTGCAACAACAGCTGCCACAGACCCAGCTCACGCTGCACTTTCACAACACGCGTGGCATGGGCTTGGCCAATGTGCTGGCAGCGGCGCAAGGCGGCATCACGCGCTTTGACGGCTCGCTCGGGGGCCTGGGCGGCTGCCCTTACGCACCAGGTGCCAGTGGCAATATTTGCAGCGAAGACGCCATCCACATGCTCGATGCCATGGGCTACGACACAGGCATCGACGTGGCTCAGCTGCTCCAAGTGGCACGTCGCTTGCCAGCCATCGTGGGCCATGAAGTACCAGGTCAATTGGCCAAGGCAGGGCGCATCAGCGACTTGCACCCTGCGCCCGCTGCGGTGCATGAACTGAAAGGACGTACCGCATGATTGACCATCTCGATCACTTGGTGTTGACCACCTGCAACGAAGACGCGTGTGTGGACTTCTACACCCGTGTCATGGGCATGACGCTAGAAAGTTTTATCGGTGGTACACCGCCCGTCAAACGCCAAGCATTCAAGTTCGGTAACCAAAAAATCAACCTCCATGTGCGAGGCAAAGAGTTTGAACCCAAAGCCCATCTGCCTGTGCCTGGCGCGCTGGATTTGTGCTTCATTGCCTCCGTACCGCTGGATGAAATCATCGTGCGCCTCAATGCGGCGAATTGGCCAATTGAGGAAGGTCCAGTTATGCGCACTGGTGCCACGCAAAAAATCAGATCGGTCTATGTGCGCGACCCGGATTTGAATTTGATCGAAATTTCAGAGTTGGCTTAAGACCAACCCGCGCAAGCACGAAGGAGATCCCCATGAAACGACGCCAATTGCTGAACTATGGCGCAGCCGCCTTGTCTGTTGCATGCCACCCGGTGTTTGCGCAAGGCAAGTACCCGCAACGTCCGGTGACTTTGGTCGTGCCCACGCCGCCAGGCGGCAGCACCGATTTCACCGCGCGCCTGATCGTGGAGCCGCTCACACGCGCCTTGGGGCAACCCGTGATCGTGGACAACCGTCCTGGCGCCTCAGGCAATATTGGCAACCAGTTTGTGGCCCGTGCCAAACCCGATGGTTACACCTTGTTGGTGGCCTACAGTGGCTACCAGGTGGGCAATCCGCATTTGTTCAAGGACGCGGGATGGGACCCGATCAAAGACTTTGCTCCCGTGGCCATGGTCACACGTGCACCGCAGGTGTTTGCGATTCACCACGCTTTGCCAGTGAACTCGCTGCAAGAGTTGATTGCGTATGCGAAGAAAAACCCCGGCAAGCTGAACTACGCTTCATCGGGTAATGGCTCAATACAACACATTGCAGGCGAGTTGTTCAAGCAACTCACGGGCACCTTCATCACCCACATTCCTTACCGTGGCTCTGGCCCTGCGGTACAAGACCTGTTGGCAGGGACGGTGGACTTGCACATCACCACGCCCGCCTCCGTGGTGAGTCACATCAAGTCGGGCCGCTTGCGTGCGCTGGCAGTCACCAGCGCCAAGCGTTTGCCTTCCTTGCCCGATGTGCCCACTGCCGCCGAAGCTGGCCTCAAAGGCTATGACCTGGATTCGTGGTTTGCCTTGTACGCGCCTGCGGGCACGCCCGCTGCCATCGTGCAGCAACTCAATGCTGAGGTGAACAAGATTTTGCAAATGCCCGAAGTGCGTAAGAAAGCAGAAGATTCAGGCACTTCGGTGGAGGCGTTCACGCCAGCGCAATTGGGTGAGTTCACGCGCAAAGAGCTGGACTACTGGGGCGGTGTCATCAAATCCGCCAAGATCACCGCCGACTGATTCAGGTGGGGCCGCTCAAGGCGCTGCGAATTGCTCGGTGCCGACGATGCCAATTTTGGTCAAGCCCTCGCGTTGGGCGCTGGCCAACACGCCCGCCACGGTTTGGTATTTGGCCTTGGCCTGCACTTTGATGTGCAGCTCGGGCTGAGGCTCTTGGGCTTTGGCCTGCTGAAGCAAGGCTTCTAGTGCGGCACGATCCGCTACAGGCTTGCCATTCCAGCTCACCAGATTGCGCGTGTCGACGTCGATGTGGACGATGTTAGGTTTCTTGAGAGTCGGTGGTGTGCCCACAGGCATGTCAAGGTTGATCGAATGCAGCTGCACAGGGATGGTGATGATGAGCATGATCAGCAACACCAGCATCACGTCAATTAACGGCGTGGTGTTGATGTCCAACATCACCTCGGGTTCGTCATGCGCTTGTAAATTCATGGCCATGCTTATTTCCCCTGCGGCGCTTGTGGAGCTGCCCCTTGCGGGTCGGTCACGAACCGCACCTTGTTCAAGCCCGCCACTTGCGCGGCATAGAGCACGCGGCCTACGGCTTCAAAGTCGGTGTTGGCATCGCCGCGAATTTGCACTTCGGGCTGTGGTTTTTTCTCTGCAAAGGTTTTCAGTTGTTGGATCAGGTCTGCGTTGTTGCGCACGGGGGCGTCATACACATAGGCTTGTCCTTGCGCATTGACCGACAAGATGAGGTTGTCGGGCTGGGTCTGACGGGGTTGCTGCACCTCGTGCGGCAGCTCGACCTTGACCGAGGTTGTGACCACCGGAATGGTGATCAGAAAAATAATCAGCAGCACCAACATCACGTCCACCAAGGGCGTGGTGTTGATGGTGGTCAACAATTCTTCGTCGCCCGCGCTGGGGCCTAGGTGCATGGCCATGGCTTACTTGTTCGCAGCGCCTGATTCGGCAGCACCCAACAGCACGGCGTGCAAGTCAGCGCCAAACGCATGCACTTCTTCCATGGCCACTTTGTTGCGGCGCACCAACCAGTTGTAGCCCAACACCGCAGGTACGGCCACGGCCAAACCAATCGCAGTCATGATCAGCGACTCGCCCACAGGGCCCGCCACTTTGTCGATGCTGGCCTGGCCCGACATGCCAATCTTGACCAAGGCGTTGTAAATGCCCCAAACCGTCCCAAACAAACCGACGAAGGGGGCGGTGGAGCCCACGGTGGCCAACACCGCCAAGCCGTCTTGCATGCGGCTTTGCACATTGTTCATGGCACGTTGGATGCTCATGGTCACCCAGTCGTTGAAGTTGATGTTGCCCAGCAAGCCGGTGTGCTTGCCCGCGCTCTCCAAACCTTTTTCAGCGATGAAGCGAAAGGGGCTGTCCGCTTCCAAGCCATCAGTACCTTGGCGCACATTGCCGGCATTCCAAAAATTGTTTTGTGCGGTTTGGGCATAGCGCATCACACGGGCCTGTTCGGCAAATTTGGTAAAGATCACATACCAGCTGGCCATGCTCATCAAGACCAAGATCAGCAAGGTGGCCTTGGCCACCGCATCGCCTTGGGCCCACAGCGCGGACAGACCGTAAGGGTTCTCAGCGACTTCTTCGGCGGCAAACGCGCTGACGCTGAGGGCCAGTGTGCTCAAGAGGGCAACGTTGCGTGTGAGAGAGTATTTCGACATGATGGCTTCCTTCAGAAGGTGTGTGGCACTTATTCCAAGCGCCAGGTGTATTTGATGCTGGCCCAGCTTTGTTCGGGCTTGCCGTCCAAGGTACCGGGTCGGAATTGGCATTTGGACAGCGCATTGCGTGCGGCTTCGTCCAAGCGGTTGAAGCCGGATGTTTTTTCAATCTCTGCCTGCAAAACGCGGCCATCGGCACCAATTAAAAACTTCAGCGTTACCGTGCCTTCTTCTTCGAGGCGGCGTGAGGCGCTGGGGTAGTCCGGCTTGGCACAACTGGCGCCGGGTTGAATCACCGCGCCCGTGCGCACCGACGGTGCTGCTGGCGTAGGCGCTGTCGGTGCTGTGCTGGGGGTTGCGACCACAGGCGCTGCAGGTGTGGTGATGACGGGTGTCGCCGTGGTGGGGGCGATCACGGGCGGTGTGGGTGTTTTGGGTGGTGGGGGAGCGGGGGGAGCAGGCGGTGGCGGTGGTTGGTTGTCCGACAGCAGCAAGACCTCGACCGTGCTCTCGGTGAGCTTGACCACTTGGCGTGCCAGTCCCGATTGAATTGCCCACAGCAGCAGACCGTGCAAAACCAGCACCAGCGCAATGCTGATCAGATGTTTGCGCGGTTGGCGTTGGCGGCTGGCGTAGGTGGAAGGCGAGAGCGTGGACAAGGAAAGCGTCAAACTGAAAAATTGTGCTGATTTTAGGCATGCCCTTGTGAAGGTGGTGTGAAGCGCCGGGTGCACCCGCCGGGGCGTGGCGTACAGGTGACATGTCCGGCGTCATAAGCCCGCTACCCTAGAGTCTTCAATACCTAGGAGACAAGGCGCATGCATATTCCTTCCCTGAAAAACCAAGTCAGCCCCGAAGAGTGGGCTTTGCGTGTGGACCTGGCGGCGTGTTACCGCTTGGTCGCCATGTATGGCATGAGTGATTTGATCTTCACCCACATCAGCGCCAAGTTGCCCCACAGCGTGTCGGGCGATGCGCCTCAGTTCTTGATCAACCCCTATGGCTTGATGTTCGATGAAATCACCGCGTCGTCACTGATCAAGATTGACATGGCCGGTAATCAAATCACGCCGTCTGAGTTCAGCGTCAACCGCGCCGGGTTTGTGATTCACAGCACCATCCACGAGGCGCGTCACGATGCGGCTTGTGTGTTGCACACCCATTCGCGCGCAGGCGTGGCGGTGAGTGCACAAAAAGCGGGCTTGTTGCCCATCTCACAACAAGCCACCTTGATGATGAGCTCGCTCAGCTACCACGACTACGAAGGCCTGGCCGTGCACGACGATGAGCGCGACCGACTCAAAGTCGACATGGGCGAGAGCAATTATTTGATCTTGCGCAACCACGGCCTGCTGACCGTGGGCAAGACCGTGCCCGATACGTTTTTGGCCATGTACTTCTTAGAGTGTGCGTGCCAAATTCAAATCAGCGCCCAAGCCGGTGGTGAGATCACGCAGGTGCCGCAAAAAGTGTTGGATGGTGTGAGCACCGCCGTCAAGCTACAGCAAAGCAACAATGTGTCAGCCGGTGCTTTGGCCTGGCCGGCTTTGCTGCGACGCCTAGATCGCTTGAACCCGGGTTATGCCGAGTAACAAAACAAAGGGCCCGTCAGGGCCCTTTGTGATTTATTCTTTGACGGCACCCGTCATGCCTGACACATAGTGTTCAACAAAGAACGAATACATCACCGCTACGGGTAGCGAGCCCAGCAAGGCCCCGGCCATCAATGACCCCCAGTGGTACACATCGCCTTCCACCAATTCGGTGACCACGCCCACGGGCACGGTTTTGATCTCGGAGGACGAGACAAAGGTCAACGCATAAATGAACTCGTTCCACGACAGGGTGAAGGCGAAGATGCCGGCTGAAATCAATCCGGGCACAGCCAGGGGCAAAATAATTTTCACCAAGATCTCAAACCGTGTGGCGCCATCGATCAAGGCGCATTCTTCCAACTCATAAGGGATGGAACGAAAGTAACCCATCAGCAACCACGTGCAAAACGGAATCAAGAACGTGGGGTAAGTCAGGATCAAGGCCCATCGGGTGTCGAACAGCCCCAGCTTGAACACAATGGCGGCCAGTGGAATGAACAAGATCGAGGGTGGCACCAGGTAGGCCAAGAAAATACCCAAGCCCACCTGACGCGAGCCTTTGAAGCGCAGCCGCTCAATCGCATAAGCCGCCAGCACCGAGCATGCCAGCGACACCACGGTCGCGACGGTGGACACAATCACGGTATTCCACAGCCACTCGGGATAGGCGGTTTCAAAAATCAGTTTGTGGAAATGAGCCAGCGTGGGTTGGATGATCCAAAACGGGTTGCCATCGCGTGACAGCAGTTCTTCGTTCGGTTTGAATGAGGTGATGACCATCCAATAAAACGGAAACAACAGCACAAAAACAAAGATCAGCAAGGGCAGGTAAATCGTCACGGTGCGCGAGCGTACCGTTTCCAGATAGGCCATGCCTTGGTTGGCGTCTTCGGTATCTTTCATGGGCGTGCTTTGCGGTGAGGTTGTGAATGTGGGATTACTTGTCGCTGCCGCCTTGTTGCCAGGCGCGACGTTGCAAGCCAAAGAAGCTGAACAAAATGGCCGCCAGCAAGAACGGCACCATGGCAATCGCAATCGCTGCGCCTTCACCCAAGGCGCCACCCGAGATCGCGCGTTGGAATGACAACGTGGCCATGAGGTGAGTGGCGTTGAGTGGGCCACCGCGTGTGATGACGTAGATCAACTGAAAATCGGTGAAGGTGAACAACACCGAAAACGTCATCACCACCGCAATGATGGGAGTGAGCAAGGGCATGGTGATGTGCCTGAAACGTTGCCAGCCCGTGGCGCCATCAATGGCTGCGGCTTCGTACAAGGAGGGGGAAATGGTTTGCAAACCCGCCAACAAAGTGATGGCGACAAACGGAATGCCGCGCCAAATATTGGCAGCAATCACCGATAAGCGGGCATTCCAAGGATCGCCCAAGAAGTCGATGTAGTGGTCGATCCATCCCAGCTTGATCAGCACCCAGCTGATGATGGAAAACTGTGCGTCATAGAGCCACCAAAACGCCAACGCCGACAAGGCCGTGGGCACGATGTAGGGCAACAAAATGACAGAGCGAAAAAAGTTTTTATACGGAATGCGTTCGTTCAACAAAATGGCCAACCACAGGCCCAAAAAGAACTTCACCACGCTGGCCACGAAGGTGTAGAACAGCGTGTTGAACAGGGCCAGGCGTGTGACGGCATCCTCCCAAATGAATTGGTAGTTTTCGAGGCCAACCCACACGCCTTCCCGGCCCACTTTGGCGTCGGTAAAACCCAGCCACACACCCAGTCCCAATGGGTAGGTCAGAAACAGGATCAGCAATACAGCCGCAGGGAACATGAACACAAATCCCAGGGCGTTGCGACTATTTTGAAGTTTTTGAAACATCTGAACCTACGTGAAGTGGACGGGGTGTGACGGGTGCAAACGCGTGTCAGCCTCAGACTTTGTAGTAACGCTCGGCGCGTTTTTGGGCGCGCTCTGCGGCTTCTTGCGGAGTCTTGGCACCCGACGCTGCTTCGGCCACCATGTTGGTGACGATGAAGTCGGCCAACGCACCGGCTGAGGCATAACCCAACTTGCCTGCGTAACCGGCTGGGCGCAAGTTCTTGACCGAATCGCGGTAAGGCAAGTGCTTGGGGTCCACCGTCCAGATGCTGTTTTTCTCGTAGGCTTTGAGTGGTTGCGAAATGTAGCCACCCGCACCTTGGAGCCAGCTGTCGTACTGCTCTTGCTCCATCATGAAGCGCAAGAACTCTTTGGCGGCCTTGGGGTACTTGGTGTACTTCATGATCATTTGATTGAAGAACAGGTGGTACTCAGTAGGCACGCCCACAGGACCGACTGGGAACACCGAGTGGTTGATGTCCGAGGCCATTTCTTTGACCTTGGGGTCGGCCGAGTTTTTGGCAGCGTAGTAAATCGAGATACCGTTGTTGGTCACACTGATTTGGCCGTCCAAGAAGGCTTTGTTGTTGTTGGGGTCCAGCCAAGACAAGGTGCCGGGCACAAAGGTGGCGTACAACTCTTTGGCGTATTCCAGCGCCTTGATGGTCTCGGGGCTGTTGATGGTCACGCGGTTGTTTTTGTCCACGATGGAGCCGCCAAACGCCCACATGAGCCAATGCGTCCAGCCGCTGTCGCCGGTGGCATTGCCCAGCGCCAAGCCACCGGGTGTGCCTTTTTCTTTCAAGGCCTTGAACATGCGCAAGAAGCCATCGGTGTCTTTGGGGAAGCTGTTGAAGCCAGCGGCCTTCAAATGACTTTCACGGTAGACCATCAGCGAACCGGTCGCACCCAAAGGCACACCAATCCATTTCTTGCCATCGGGGCGCAAGAAAGTTTCGCAGGAGCTGTACCAGCCACCGTATTTCTTACCCAGGTACTCACACAAATCAGTCACATCGAGCAGCTTGTCGGGGTACAGATTGGCGTCGTCATTGGTCGACAAAATAATGTCGGGGCCCGCACCGGTGTTGGCAGCCACGGCGGCTTTGGGGCGCACATCTTCCCAGCCTTCGTTGTCGATGCGCACTTCCACGCCTGTTTTTTCGGTGAACTTTTTCACGTTGTTCATGTAGGCATCGATGTCGCCTTGCACAAAGCGGCTCCAGCGCAACACGCGCAACTTGGCGCCTTTTTCAACTGTGTTGTTCCACTGGGCGTTGGCGTCTTTCACCCAAAACATCGGCCCTGTGGCCGAAGCCACAGCGGCAGCAGATGTGCCTTGAAGCAGTTTGCGTCGAATTTCACTGGTCATGCTCGTCTCCTTAGAAAAAGTTACCTACACACAAACACATGGAATGGGGATTAAGACGCCACCAGTCTTTTGCCAGTGGTGGCATCGAACAAGTGCGCGCGGGCCGTGTCTGGCCGCAAATAAATGGTTTCGCCAGGCGCGAATTCATGGCGTTCGCGGAATACGCTGTTGACATGAATACCCGAGATTTGGGTGAACACCTGGGTTTCGGCGCCCGTGGGTTCTACCAAAGACACGGTGGTGGCCACACCGTCGTGGGCTGATGCAATTTCCAAATGTTCAGGGCGAATGCCGTACACCACCTGTTGGCCTTCGCTGGCATGGGCTTGGGTGGGCATGGGCAGTTGCGTGCCATCGCTCAACACCACCTGTGCGCCCTTGACCGTGCCAGGCAAAAAGTTCATTGATGGTGAGCCAATGAAGCCCGCCACAAACTGGTTGGCAGGTCGGTCGTAAAGCTCCAGTGGCGAGCCAGTTTGCTCGACCAAACCATCGCGCATGACCACGATTTTGTCGGCCATGGTCATGGCCTCAATCTGGTCGTGCGTGACGTAAATCGAGGTTGTTTTCAAGCGCTGGTGCAAGGCCTTGATTTCGGTGCGCATGGCCACGCGCAGCTGCGCGTCCAAGTTGGACAATGGCTCGTCAAACAAAAACACCTGCGAATCCCGCACGATGGCACGCCCCATGGCCACACGCTGGCGCTGACCGCCCGAGAGCTGGCGTGGAAAACGGTCCATCAAGGCGTTGAGGCCCAAGATGTCGGCGGCTTTGGCCAGACTGGCGTCAATGGTTTTTTGATCTTGCTTGGCCAACATCAGCGAGAACGCCATGTTGTTACGCACGGTCATGTGGGGGTAGAGCGCGTAGTTTTGAAACACCATCGCGATGTCGCGTTCTTTGGGGGGCATGTCGTTGACCACCTTGTTGCCAATGCTGATGGTGCCACCCGAGATTTCTTCCAGACCCGCGATCATGCGCAACAGCGTGGATTTTCCGCAGCCCGAAGGGCCGACCAAAACACAGAACTCCCCATCTTTGATATCGACCGAAACCCCTTTGATGATGTGGGTGGGGCCAAACGATTTGTGGACTTCGCCGATGGTGACAGATGCCATGCAATTACCTCTGTTGTGAACTGACGCTTAACAATGGGTGCTTCTGCTAGCCATTCTTGCGATGCAATCTCAATTCCGAATAGAGGTTTACCCGCGCCAAAGTTACGTGCGAGACAGGCATAAAAAAACCCGCTGAGGTGACTCAGCGGGTTGGGTGTGGCGTCAACCGCAAATCAGTGGTTGTCGGTCAGCTGATCAAGAATGGCTGGGTTTTCCAGGGTCGAGGTGTCTTGGGTGATCGCCTCGTTCTTGGCCAAGCTGCGCAGCAAGCGGCGCATGATCTTGCCCGAGCGGGTCTTGGGCAAGTTGTCGCCGAAGCGGATGTCTTTAGGCTTGGCGATGGGGCCAATTTCTTTGCCCACGTGGTCACGCAAAATCTTAGCAATTTGCTTGGCTTCGTCGCCCGTGGGGCGTGGACGCTTCAACACCACGAAGGCGCAGATGGCTTCGCCAGTGGTGTCGTCGGGGCGACCGACCACCGCGGCTTCTGCCACCAACTCGGTGCAGCTCACCAAGGCGGATTCGATTTCCATCGTGCCCATGCGGTGGCCCGACACGTTCAACACGTCGTCAATGCGACCGGTGATGGTGAAGTAGCCAGTTTTCTCGTCGCGGATCGCACCATCGCCCGCCAGGTAGTACTTGCCCTTGAATTCTTCGGGGTAGTAGCTTTTGACGAAACGGTCTGGGTCACCCCAGATGGTACGAATCATGGAAGGCCATGGGCGCTTCACCACCAAGATGCCGCCTTGGCCGTTGGGCATGTCGTGGCCCGCTTCGTCCACCACGGCCGCTTGAATGCCGGGGAAGGGCAAGGTGCAAGAGCCAGGCACCATGGGGGTCACGCCAGGCAGGGGGGTGATCATGTGGCCGCCGGTTTCGGTTTGCCAGAAGGTGTCGACGATGGGGCAACGGCTGCCGCCCACGTGCTTGTAGTACCACTCCCAGGCGGCGGGGTTGATCGGCTCGCCCACCGAGCCCAGCAGACGCAGGCTCGAGAGGTTGTAGCTCTTGGGGTGAACGGCATCGTTGGCTTCAGCCGCTTTGATCAATGAACGAATTGCCGTGGGGGCTGTGTAGAAGATCGAGACCTTGTGGTCTTGGATCATCTTCCAGAAGCGGCCCGCGTCAGGATAGGTCGGCACGCCTTCGAACACGATTTCAGTGCCGCCCAAAGCCAAGGGGCCGTAGGTGATGTAGGTGTGGCCAGTGACCCAGCCGATGTCGGCGGTACACCAGAACACGTCGTTGTCTTTCAAGTCAAACGTCCACTTGGTGGTCAGGGCCGCGTGCAGCAAATAGCCGCCGGTGCTGTGTTGCACACCCTTTGGCTTGCCTGTCGAGCCCGAGGTGTAGAGCAAGAACAGGGGGTGTTCAGCACCCACCCACTCGGGTTCGCAGGTGGTGGCTTGCTTGTCAGCCAAGTCGGCCATCCATTGGTCGCGGCCTGCGGCCATGGCAATGTCGCCACCGGTGCGCTTAACCACCAACACGTTTTTCACCGAGTCGCAGCCGCCCAGAGTCAGGGCTTCGTCGACGATGGCTTTCAAGGGCAGGTGCTTGCCACCGCGCACTTGCTGGTCGGCAGTGATGATGGCCACCGCACCGGTGTCTTCCACCCGGTCACGCAAAGATTGCGCCGAGAAACCGCCAAACACCACCGAGTGGGTGGCGCCAATGCGGGCGCAGGCTTGCATCGCGGCCACGCCTTCGATCGACATGGAGATGTAGATCATCACGCGGTCGCCTTTTTTGACGCCAATGGATTTCAGCGCGTTGGCGTATTGACACGTCTTGGCCAGCAATTGGCTGTAAGTGGCCTTGGTCACTTCGCCGCCGTCGGCTTCGAAGATGATGGCGGTTTTGTCGCCCAGGCCTTTTTCGATGTTGCGGTCCAGACAGTTGTAGGACGCGTTCAAGGTGCCGTCTTCGAACCACTTGAAGAAGGGGGCCTTGCTTTCGTCGAGCACTTTGGTGAAGGGGGTTTTCCAGCTCAGCAATTCGCGGGCTTGCTCGGCCCAAAAGCCTTCGTAGTCGGTTTCTGCTTTTTTGCACAAGGCGTCGTAGGCGGCCATGCCGGATACGTTGGCTTGCTTGACGAACTCAGCCGATGGCTGGTGGATGGTGATGTCGCTCATGGAAACGGTCTCCTTCTTGTAGACGGCTAAGGCTAAAAACCCCGCAACTGTGGCGGGGTGCTCTTACAAGGGTCTGACTGATCCGGGGCTGACAAACCCGCGGCTTGACGCCTGATCAAATCAACAGGATAAACCCATTGATGGTTGCCAAAATGCCCAGAATCCCGAGGCCACAAGGGACCCAGAACAAAGCGCTTGCGCCCGTCAAAATCGCCACCGAGGTCAGCACAATGGCAATTTGCAGCAGGGCTTCGGCGTAGTCAAACCATGGGTCTTGGGCCATGGCGTGGTCACGCTCGTGCTCGTACTCTTTGGCTCTGGCCATCAACTCTTTTTTGCCTTCACCGGTTTCGGGCTCTGACTCATAGCGGGCGATGTTTTTTTGGTAATCGGCCAATTTTTTCTCTAACAAAGCCTTGGCTGCAGGGCTGACCTTGTCTTGGGCCAGTTGAATTTCAAGGTCAGCCGCCGCAATTTTGTAGTCGGTTTGGCGGATGTTCTTGGCTTGGTAGAACGAGTACGCGTTAGAGGCCAAGATGTTGTTGACCATGCTTTCTTTGGAGGCGTTGTTGCCGCCCAAGCTGGCGATCGCCAACACCATGGCCAAGACAGACACCAACATGGCGCAGCGGGTACGGAAGGGGTCGTTGTGTTGTTCGGGCAATTCGGTTTCTGGCACTTCACTCATGGGTTGCTCCTTGCAGTTTTTTTGAAAAGGTTAAGTCGATTCAGTGGGCATCAAATCTGCCAGCGGCAGGGTAATGCCCAGATGTTGCGAAATAAAGTCACGGGCCGTATCTTGCCAGCCTCCGAGTTCGGATTCGAGGTGCAGCAAACCTGGGTCATCCAAACGTCCTTGGTTGAAATCCAGCGGTGTGGCAAAACGCAGTTGAAAGAGTTCGTACTCGCGCTGGTACAGCTTGGGCGCTTGGCGGCTGTGGACATCAATCGCACGCAATCGGCCTTGGTGGCTCCAATCGCAAAACAAGAGGTGGCCCATGCGCAGCATGAGTACACACTGGTTGGGCGCAATCTTGCCCAAAATCTTGGCGTGATCGAGCTCGCCGCGCACATCGATGGCTTGCAAGGCTTTGGCGGCGTCTTCGCCCAAGGCCACCCACGCTTCCAAGATGTGACCGGCATGGAAATAGGCTTCCCAAAAACGGCGACGGTAGGGGCCAATGTCATCTTGCGTGTGTCGCAAGATTTCAAAAAACGCATCCATGGTGCGGCCTGTGAGCCAGCGGCTGGCTGTCTCGATCGCTTCACGTCGCACCCCCAACCACCCCGCATGGTTGTGGCGTGGGTCGCCCAAGGTGCGCAGCAACTCAGACATCAAGACGTGTTGCACCTCGGGTGGCGGGGGCGCTTCAAACCAAGGCGAAAGTAAGCTGTAGGCAAACTCATCGCGACAAATGGGGTAGCGAAAGCGTTGTTGCGGTGTGCCTGCATCGTGCACGGCCCAGGCGCACATGCGTTGGATGTAGCGTAGGTCACGGCGAACGTCCTCAGGCGCTTGCAATGCCTCTAAAAAAGCTTGCCGGCAAAAGTTGTTGAGCCAAAAACCAGCCGTGAGTCCGTGGCGTGTTTGCCAGTCGAGCAAGGTTTTGTCGTCGGGCATGCTCAAAATATCGTTGGCGACGCGTTGCGGCCCCGATTGAGGGTCCAGCACATCGAGCGTGGTGATGAGCCGCTCCAACCCAAAGGCCTCGGTCTCGGACAAGGAGGCCAACACACGCGGGTCTAAAAAGAATGTGCGTGCGCTGTGGGCCAACTTCAAGAACACGGGGTTGTCGGGGTTGAAACCCTGTAGATAGGTGTGCAGCAAGCCGCGGCCCCATTTGAGGGGGCGGCGCGAGTTCAGTGATTCGGGCACTGCCACCTCAAAGTAGCGGTCAATCAGGGGCACGTGCTTGTGTAAACCACGTTCAGTCCCTAGCCACAGCGCGTAGGGAATGTGTCGCCAATCGCGTTGGCGTGGCGAGGCACTGTGGGGCGCAAACTGCACACGTTCAAACGCGCTGTAGGTGCGCTCGCCCACAGTGCGCAAATCGGGGTCTTTGCCCAAGCCACCGCGCTTGGTGCGTGCGGCATGGGCGAGCTGGTCAAAGTCAGGGGGCAGGGGGGCGAAGAACTCTTGCATGGCGTGTGGTGGCAATGCGTGCGTGCCTAGTGCACCGTCTCTTGCATCTTTTTCAAGGTGCTGCTGGGGCCTTTGGCGGCGCCGGTCTCGGTGGGTTGAAACGCCAGTACAAAGCGCAGCTCGACGCGGCGGTTTTGGGCTTCGCTGTCTTTGCTGGTCGGACGTTCGTCCGCGTAGGAGCTGATGCCAAAGACCGGTTGTTCGCGTTCGTTGCGGTAGCTGTGCATGCCTTCTGAGCCCAGCACTTTGTAGACCGCACGTGCGCGGTCCAGGCCTAAATGCCAGTTGTTGTAGTCGCCACGGTGCAATGGCACTGAGTCGGTGTGGCCTTCAATCAGAATGGTTTCAATCTCCACCTGTTGCGGATTGGGCGGGCAGTCGGCTGGCAAATGGCGGCGTTGCGAATAGATGTAGCAAGGCAGCACTTGCTGCAGCTGCTCGGCCGATTGGCGCAAGGTGCGCACGCCCATGCCTTCAAGCTCGGCACTGCCGCGCGCAAACAAGGTGTCGGCCGGCAAACTGATGACGCCCGACACCTGGTTGATCGTCACCGGCACCCCTGCGTTTTGTAACTTGGTGCCAATGGTGTGCACCACCGTGGCCAGTGGATCGGCAGGAGGCTCGGGTGGCTGTTCGGGTTTGCGCGAGAGCAGCACCATCACCATGACGATGAAGATGAACAGCAGGCCAATCATCAGGTCACTGGCCGAAGCCATATAGCCTGACTCTTCGACCTGTTCGTGCGTGGCAACGGTGTGACGGCGTGTTTTGATGAACATGAGAACTTTGCGCGGGCTGGATGTTCAATCAATCAAGCCTTGGGCGGTAGCGCATCGATGAACTCATCGAGCACTTCCTCCAAGTTGGTGATGCTGCCACTGAGCTGGTTGACGGCTGTGGCCAAGTGTTGGTCCATCTTGGTGTGCAGCTCGGAAATTTGCGTGCTGTAACCCGACACGCCTTGGGTGAGGGCGTCCACCGTGCCCGTGAGCGCTTTTTGGGCGTCTTGCAAATGCGTGCGCACATGGCCCAGCGCTTCTTCGGCAGACACTGCGCTGGTTTTGAGTGTGTCCACGGTTTGGCCCAGCGCTTGGTTCATGGGTACCAAGGCTTCTTTGAAATCAGCAGCCGCAGCGCGTTGCAGGTTGACCGAGCTTTCAATCGCGCTGGCACTGTCTTTGAACTTATCGGCCATGTGGTCGATTTTGTCGACGGTTCCCTGCAAACCTGACATGGCGGTTTGCACGCTGGCAATGGTTTGGCCAAAACTGCCCAGCAAGGTTTCCATGCGCTGTGTGCCTTGGTCGCCTGCTGTGGCTGCACGAGCGAGGACAGCGTCCAGCTCTGTCACGGTGCTGCGGGTGGTTTGAATGGTCTGCGCCAAGGTGGTGACCGCTTCGTTGAATGACGCGAGGCCATGTTCAATGCCTTGCGTCATGGCCGCACCGGCCTTGCTCAGTTCGCCTGCGGCTTGGCTGCCTGCGCTGCCAAAGCTTTGGCTTGACGCTTGAATGCTGTCGGTCAAGCTGCCCAGTTTGTCAAACGCGGGTTGCATCTGGCGTGCGAGCGCATCGCCAATGGCGTTGGCAAAGTCACCTTCAAAGCGGCGCAGCTCACTCACCTGTGAACGGTTTTCATCCAAGATGTCTTGAAACAAAGCCAGCTGCATGCGCACACTGGCTTCTGCGGCGTTGTCAGGCACATGGCTGCGCAGCGTGTGGCACAGCGTGTCGATGTTGGCCTGCAAATTCTCCAGCGCTACTTTGGCACGCCAGTTCCAAACCAAAGAACACAACAAACCTGCGATAGACGTGATGAACTTGCCGCCCGCAGTAGCAATCAGCGACTGCAAGGCCTGGTCTTGTTGGCGTGCGGACACATCGAGCGCATTCAGCGCCAAGCCCGCTTGCTGCAAAGCCACGGCCAAAAAGATGAAGGTGCACATCAGGCCAAACCCAATCAGCAAATTGGGCATAGTCTCAAACAAGGCCAAATTCATGCGGCCACCCAGCACGCTGCGCACCGTCCAGGTGTCCGCATGGCTGCGAAAACTGTAACTCGCACGTGGGCCGTTGCGGCTTCCTGTTTGCGTGGGCAAGTCAATCAAACCGGCTTCGGTTTCGCGCAGCAAGAACTTGAGTTCGTCGTCATGGGTGTGTGCGTGTGCGCTGCTCAAGGCATCGCGGCTGCTGCCCGTGAATTGGTCCATGTGCTGGTGGAGCGCATGGACCGCATGTCGCACCTGGCGAATGCGTGCGGACCAGACACCAAAACTGAGCGCAGAAAACACAAGAATCACACCAGCAATGGCCAGCGGAACGGCCAGCTCTTGCAACTGGGCGAGGTAGGGGTTTGTCAACATGCCCCTATTGTGAACAATTCGGCGCGACCCTAATCACCCAAACCACCGCTGCGCAGCACGCGGCGTGCGCAGGCCTTCCACAACACGTCCAGCTGCGGTGCCCAGAGCGTGAGGCGTTGGCGCGCGCGCGTGAGGCCGGTGTAGACCAGCTCACGCGTGAGCACGGGAGATTCTTGTGCAGGAATGACCAACAGCACATGCGCAAACTCAGAACCTTGCGATTTGTGGACTGTCATGGCAAACACGGTCTCCACGCTGTCCAAGCGCGAGGGCATGACCCATCGCACGCCGCCATCCACGGTGGGAAAGGCTACACGCAGTACACCATCAGGTCCGGGCAGGCACAGGCCAATGTCGCCGTTCATCAGCGCCAAGGCGTAATCATTGCGCGTCACCATCACGGGTCGGCCGGGGTACCAAGGTGTTTGACCCAAGCCCAGTGCGTGCTCAATCTGGGTATTGAGCTGCGCCACGCCCAGTGGGCCTTCACGCACGGCGCACAGCACGCAAAACTCAGTGAAGGCTTTGAGCAGCGCCAGGGCCTGTGCGTCGCTGCACGGCGCTGCTTGAGCTGTTTTGCCGGGGCGGTGTGCATCAAGCAAAGCCAACCAATGGCGCCAACCGTAGCGCAAGCCCACAGCCAACTTGGCGTCGTGGGCGTTGACGAGTTGCAGGTGTGTGACGTCGGGCTCGGGTATTTCGCCGTCAATGCTTTGCTGCACGGGTAAGCTGGCCAGCCAATCGGGTGCGCTATTCCACAACGCTTTGAGAGCGGGGGTGTTGTCGGCCACATCCGCATTCACCGTGCGTGCCCATTGGCCAATGCCGCTGTGCGCATCAAAGCGGTGACTGTGTGTCAATGTGACGGTTTGCTGTTGCAGCAAGCTGCCTGTGCACAGTTGTGACATGACTGCACCCGCTTCTACCGAAGCCAACTGGTCTTTGTCGCCCAGCAAGATCAGGCGTGCGGTGGCTGGCACGGCTTGCAGCAAACGCGCCATCATCTCCAGGTCGATCATCGACGCTTCGTCGACCACCACCACATCGGTAGCGAGCTGGTGCACCTGCGTAGCTTTGCTATTGGTTTGCAATAAGCGGTGCAGTGTTTGTGCTTGCGTGGGAATGCGTGTTTGCACATCGGCAGGCATTTGGGTGAGTGCGTTGCTGATGGACTCGGTCAAACGTGCCGCCGCTTTGCCCGTGGGCGCGGCAAGATGAATTTGCAAATCGCGCGATGCCGTGCCGACCAAAAGCGACAGCAACTTCACCACTGTGGTGGTCTTGCCCGTGCCAGGACCGCCAGTGATGAGCGTGATGTGGTTTTGTGCGGCCAACTCGCAGGCGAGGCGTTGCATGTCGGGCTCGCCGTTGTTCGCTGATGTGAACAGCGCATCCAAGCGTTGCTGCAAATCGGCAGGCACGTCACATGGCAGAGCCAAACGTTGGGTGATGTTATGACGAATGTTTTGCTCGGCCGTCCATGCGCGGCGTAAATACAAACGCCCCCCCTTTGATGCGCCGCCTTTGTTTTCGGTCAACACCAAGGGGCTGGCATCGCCTTGTGTCCAGGGCAGTGTGCTGGCCGCTGCGTGCAAGTCTGTGGGCAGCGCGGCCACTTGCTCGTTGGTCCAACCCAGCCAAGCTGCGGGCTGGTGTTGCAGTGCCGTCAAGTCAAGACATGCATGTCCGCGTCCCCATTGGTGACTGGTGAGTGCCGCCAGCCACAGATGGCGTGGGTCATCGCTGGGTTGTTTGCTGTGCAGCAAGTTGGCCAGTGACTTGTCCAAGCCTGTCAGGGGTGTGGCTTGCGCAGGCTCCCAAGGCTGTCTGAGCAGGTCTTTGAGTACGGTCATAGCGTACCTTTCTCAAACAACGCATCCAGGGCCTCGATCAAGGCCTGTGGTGGTCTGTCCACATGCACGCCTGCATCGTCGGCATGAATGCCACGCAAGAACAGGTATACCGCGCCCCCCATGTGTTGCGCATAGTTATAGCCGGGCAAGCGTACTTTGAGCAGGCGGTGCAGGGCCAGGGTGTAGAGCACGTACTGCACGTCGTAGCGTTTGTTCAGTACGGCGTCTCGCAAGGTGGCGCTGTTGTAGTTGGGTAGTTTGTTGGATTTGTAATCGACCACCCAATAACGCTCCTCGTGTTGCAGTACCAAGTCCAGTGAACCTGTCAGCATGCCTTGCATCACCCGTGCTTGCAGCGCGGGTCGAGGTGTGCCTTCCAACACATGGCTTTGAATGAGTTGATCGAGCTTGTTGACGCTGAGTTGATGCACCTCCAGGTTGAATTCCATCTCGGGCCATAGGTGCTCAGGGTTGAGTTGGCACAGCGTCAAAGGCGCGGCGTTGAGCTCGGTCAGGGGTAGCGGTGTCTGCACCACGGCTTGCAACCAAGGTTCGAGTTGTGCGCGAGAGGCATCGTCGAGCTGCAACCAGCTGGCTTTGCGCTCTAACAAGTTGACCCACGCGTCTTGCGCCCAGGCTGGAGTTTGCTGATTGGCAATGGGCCATTGGTTTTGCGACAACCATTCCAGCAAGTCGTGCAGCAGCGTGCCGTAGCGCGCGCCCGCTGGGAAGCTCTGCCATGGGTTGATGTCTTCAGGTGTCGGTGCGCGGGCAGCTGAATCGATCAATTCTGGCGATGGCGATTCGGTCATGGCATCGGTCATGGCATCGGTCATGGCATCAGCCACCGCCTCGTCGCGCTTGGATTCAGACACCAGCCCGCGCGTGATGGCGCTGAAGCTGGCCGTCCACCACAGGCTGTCATGCGCGCGTTGAGGGGTGAGCGCGTCTTTCGGGGCGCTGATAGCCGCAGGGGCTTGGTGGCGGATGTTTTGTAACGCAGGTAAATCAGCAACTTGGATGTGTTCACAGGTGGCCCACAAACTGTGCAACTGCTGTCTCAAGTCGCCACGCCCTGTGCGTTGGAGCAGCAAGGACAAGGCGCTGCGTTTGAGCGTGCCTTTGTCAGCGTTACCACTCAAGTCATTTCTGGTTTCAGCCACACCCAGCCACACGCCCCGTTGCGCACGGGTGAGCGCGACGTACAGCAGGCGCATGTCTTCTTCCACCGAAGTGGCTTCTGCGTCGCTGTCGTCATCGCCTTCGTCGCTTGTATCTTCTTGTGCGAAGTTGGTTTTGGTTTTTTTCTCTACCGCAAATGCACCTGCAAACGGCACAAACACCAAGGGATATTGCAAGCCTTTGCTCTTGTGGTAGGTGATGACTTTGACGCACAGGGCATCGGTTTCGAGGCGGGCTTGTTGGGCGTCACTGTCGTGGTGTTGGTTTTGAATTTGTTCACCCAGGTAGCGCACGAGGGCGTGCTCGCCTTGCAGGCTTTGGGCTGCATGCTGCAGCAATTCGCCTAAGTGCAGCAAGTTACTCAAGCGCCGCTCGCCATCGGGCTGGGCCAACAGACGTTGTGCCACGTGTTGGCTGTGCAACCACTGGTGCAGCATGGGCAGCACGCCGTGTTGTTGCCACAGAGCGTGCCACTGGTGGCAGTGTTCGAGCAGCTGCTCCCAATGCGCCTCATCTTGGGTGAGGGTCAGCACCTCATGCAAATCCAACGCCCACAAGCGGCTGCCCAGGGCAGCGCGTACCCAGTGGGTTTGGCGGGGCGACGCCACAGCGCGCAACAGACGCCACAAGTCCGTCGCCTCTCTCGATTGATACACGCTGGTGTGGTCAGACAAATACACGCTGGGGATGTGTCGGACACGCAGGGCCTCGCGCATGGCATCGGCTTGTTTTTGGCTGCGCACCAACACGGCCATATCGCCTGGCGTGGCTGCTTGCTTGTTGAGCAAGTCAGCCATTTGATCGGCAAACACGTGGGCAGTGTGGTGCAAGTAGTGGGTGCTGCTCACCACCTCGGCATCACCTAGCGCGTGCATCTGCCAGACGGTGAAAGGAGGGTGTTCTTTGCCGTTGACCAAGAGCGTGGATTCTTTGCCCTGGGCTGACACCTCCACAAACTCTATTTCGCCTTGGGCAGATGCAAACGGTTGCGCGGTTTGCATGAACACATGGTTGACTGCCTTAACCAAACCCGCGCTGGAGCGGTGGTTGCCGGTGAGGGTGTGCAGCGCATCCTCATTTGCGGCTTGTGCATCGCTGCGCGCTTGCAAGTAAGTCCCTAGGTCGGCCCCACGGAAGCTGTAAATGGCTTGCTTGGGGTCGCCAATCATCACCAAGGCGTTGGCATCGGTGCAGGCTTCAGGGGCGTAGATCCGATTGAGCGTCCCGTACTGCCACGGATCGGTGTCTTGAAATTCGTCCACCAAGGCCACGGGGTATTGCTGGCGAATGGCGGTGGCCAATCTTCCATCGTCCGCCATGACAGCGTGGTGCAGATTTTGCAGCAGGTCCGAAAAATCAAATGCAGCGCGTTGGGTTTTGGCCGCTTTGTAGGCCTCGCCTACAGCGTGTGCAGCGTGCAGGGCAATGTGTTTGTCGGTGTTTGGCTTGACCTCAGACAATGCCACATATGTTTGCACGGCAGCAAAGAACGCAAAGCCTTTGGCATCAGCCCAACCCTTGTCTTGTAGGGCTTGGGTAGTGAAGCGTTCTAGCACCTTGAATGCTTCTTTGCTGGTTTGTGCCTTTGCGTCTTGCGCGAGCCATGTTTGCAGGACACGCAACCAATTGGCAAAGTAGTCGGCACGTAAGCCCTTGATCTTTTTCTGTGCGCCGGCTTCTTGCAGGGCTTGTAAGACCGTTGCACTCCAAGCCTCGCGCGCAGCCTGTGCCGCGACGTCTACCTGCGCTTGCCACGCCATGTGGGCATCAATCGCTTGCGCGGGCGTGACGTCGGGCGCAACCATTGCGTGTGGTTTGCGCTCTTGTTCGCGCCACATCTCGCTCAACGTGTTCAGCAACTGGGTAGGGCCTTGCCCGATCAGTGGCGTGATGTGTTGCAGCGTGTCGCCACTCAGCGGATAAAACCATGTGCGCCAATAGTCTTGCACCAGGGTGAGCTTGAGTGCGTCAGCGTTTTCAAGCCGCGTTTGCTCAAACAAGTTGTGACTCTCCAACGCATGCTGGGTGAGCATGCGTCGCGACCAACCGTGGATGGTGTAGATGGCGGCGTCGTCCATCCACTCAGCGGCACAGCTGAGCTGCAGCGCGCAGCGCGGCCACAACGTAGGGTCGAAGCTGTTGCGCAATGCTTCTAAAAACGTATCCACAGTCAACGAGCTAGGGAGCGCACGGCCCTGCGCGCTCCAATCAAAGTAAGTGGCGGCGTGGCTGAGTCGTGTGCGAATGCGCTCGCGCAGCTCGGCGGTGGCGGCATCGGTGAACGTCATCACCAAAATTTGTGGCGGCAGCAAAGCTTCGGTGCGTTCATGACCCAGCACCAAGCGCAAATACAGCGCAGCGAGTGTCCATGTTTTTCCTGTGCCGGCGCTGGCCTCAATCACTTGACGACCCTTCAGCGCCAGGGTGTGGACGTTGAGGGTTTTCATGCGTCCGCCCCCCCTGCGTGCTCGGCACTTAGGTGGGTGACCTCGGCCGCTTTGAGCATGGGCTCGTACAAGCGGGTGGCCCACTGCGCGAGACCCGTCGCCACATCTTCGAAACGATTGAACACGCGTTGTAAGGCAGGGGAGTCTTTGTATTCACCGTCTTTGTGGTGTCCACCGTCAAACGCCGCTTGTGCTGTGCCCATTGGGTCTTTGCTGCCGCTGTGAATGCCCATCACCCATGCACACGCCGCCTTGGCAGCTACGGGCAGGGGTTGTGCCCAGGCCTCGGCATAGGCGTTGCACAGGTCTTGCAAATGGGCTTGCGCTTGGGGTGCATCCATGGGTTTGAATTCGACCGCAGCATCCAACCCAATTTGCAGGCTCGTGGTGGGCGTGCCACTGGCACAGGCGGCCAAGTGGTGCAGCCACAGGTGGCTGAGTGTGTCGATGCGCGGGAAGAGGTTGTCTTTTTTGCCTTCGGTCACTGCGCCTGGGCGCAACGCCACTTGCAGCCACTGCTGGCTGGCGTCTTGCGTTGCTGTGTTGCTGCGCCACATGGTTTGACCGTTGGCCCACTCGGTCTTCAGATGCGTGTGGCCCAGTTGCCACTGGGCAGATTGCGCGGTCACAAGATGTGGCCACTGGGGCAACAAGGTATTGAGTTGTTCGCGCAAGGTGTTGCGGTCACGCATCAGCTGGTGTTGCTGTGCTTGGCCAAAACCGGCCAAGGCCAATTGGCCGCTCAAGCGCAGTTGGGCGATGGCTTGCTCGGCATCGTCGGCCTGTGCAATGCTTTGGTTGAGTTTGTATTTTTCTAAACCATCGAGACAGAAAGGCTCTTCTTCCTGAGTCGCTGCTTCAGGTTGATCTAAGCGCAGCCGCAAGCGGTCGATCAAAAAGACATCCACCGGTTGGCGCAACAAGCGCTGCAGATGTTGCAGCGTCAACTCGATCGGTGCTGTCTCGGTGCTTGTGGTTGCCGAAGACAAGGCAGCAGAAGGCAGCAAGGCACGTTGCCATTCATCGGCATAGGTTTCAAATGTCGAGGTTTGCGTGAAGTACTTGGGTGAGAAGGCTTGCAACGGCTGCAACGGGGCCTCACATGCCGCGCCACCCCCACACGTCCACACCGCATTGAGGTAGTCCATCAGTTGCGCCACCAACACCGAGGGCGGTTTGATTTCGTGGTCGGTCGTACGCCGACCTTGCCAGCTGATGTAGAGCTTGTCACGGGCTGACAGCATGGCTTCTAAAAACAAATAACGGTCGTCTTCGCGGCGTGAGCGGTCACCTGCACGCCAATGTGATTGAGTGCTGTCTGCGTGTGCAGCGTCGCTCATCAAATCAAAATCACGTGGAGTTTGGCTGCGTGGGTAGTCGCCATCGTTCATGCCCAGCAAGCACACGCACTTGAAGGGAATCGAGCGCATGGGCATGAGCGTGGCGAACTGCACACCGCCGCCAAAGAAGCGGCGTTGCATGGCAGGTTGCTGCAACTGGGCCATCCAATGTTCACGCACCACCACCAGGGGCAGTGGGCTGTCGAGCCGTGCCAGTTGGCATTCGGCCAGCCAGGTTTCTAACGGAGCCATCACGCGTTCGATCAGTCGTTCGTCGGCGTCGTCGCTGGGCTTGAAGAACAAGGCCACGAGCTGCTGCAGTACCGCTACCCATTCGGTGGGTGTGTGGTCTTGACGCAATGTGAGTAAAGCGATTTGAGTGTGGCGCAGCCATTGCAACAGGCCATCGACCACATGCGCGTCGAGGCCACCGATGCCGGCTTGCGGCAATGTGTCTCGCCAAGGCGGGGTCCATGTGGGATGCATCTCGCTCACGTTTGATGTGCCCACGGCATAGCCCAGCAGTAAACGTTCGAGGCCAAATAGCCACGTGTTTTGGTTGGCGTCTGCCATGTCGGGTGCGATGCCCCAAGGTTTGCGGTGCTGTGCGTCTAGGCCCCAACGCACGCCAGCGTCGGCCAGCCAGGTGTCGAGTTGGGTCACGTCGTGTTCTTGCAGACCAAAGCGTTCACGCACAGCGGCTACTTCAAACAAGCTTTGCCATTCCACCCGTGTGACGCGCAGTTGAGGCAGTTGCAGCAGGGTGTCGAGTGCTTGCACCAGGGGTTCGGTGCGCGGTGTGGTATCGGCCACGGTGTAGGGCAAGTAGCGCGGGTCGTTGTTTGTCAAGCGGCCAAACACAGCATGGATGTGCGGTGCAAAGTTGGCCATATCGGGCACCATGACCATGATGTCGCTGGGCTTTAAGTTGTCATCCGCGTCCAGCCACGCCAGCAAGCGGTCGTGTAGTACCTCCACTTCGCGCTGGGCTGAGTGCGTTTGCGCAAAGCGAACGCTGGTGTCGTCGGCTGGTACTTCTCTCGGTGTGGGGGGCAGGGGTTCAAGGTTGAGCAAGGCCGATTGCAAATGCTCCAACAGGGTGGGCGCACGGCCTTGTTCGGCGGCAGTGTGGGCGGGATCGACAAACACATCCACCCGGTTGAACTGATTTTGATAGCGTGCCACATCGTCAAAGCCATCGAGCAAGTGCAAGTAGTCGCGGCCATGCTTGCCCCATGCCGCCAGCAGCGGGTGGGTGTCGGTGTGTAATTTGTATTGGTCGCCTTCGGTCAATGATCCATCGTCTTGCGGGACAGGCAGTCCGGCTTTATGCGCTTGGCGTTGCTTGGCCAACTTGGCCAATGGCACACGGCTTTCCACCACATGGCCCCAGTAGTATTGACAGGGGTTTTGCACCAGCATCAGCACTTGGCACACGCGACCTAAAGCCGCCAGCGCTTGCACGGTTTGCATGGGCAGCGACGTGACGCCAAACACCATGATGCGGTGCGGCACGCCAGCAGGGCGTTGGCCCTCAGGAAGCGCTGCCATCTTGGCCATGAACGCCTCGTGGACTTTGGCGCGCGAGCTGTAGTGACGCTGCGTATCTGCATGCAAAGCGGCTTGCACCTCGGCATCAGCCTCCAAGTCATGGAGCAAATCACGCCACAACGAGGGCTGCCAGCTTTGCGCAACGGGCAGGGGCGTGGCCAAGCCTGTTGGGCTGCGCAGCTGGTTTCGGGCCTGGGCCCAGTCTTCCAGCCAATCGGCGCGGTAGTTTTGGTAGCCGTCCAGCACATCGGCCAGTTGCGTGGCGAGTTGGTAAGCCCGACGATTCATGGCAGACGCTTCGCTATGACTTGCTGTGCTGTCTTTTGTTTCGTGGGTGCCCAAGTAGTTTTTCAATGGCGCAAAGATGGGCTGAGTCAACAACTCGGGCAGGCGGCGCATGATGCGCCACACCAGCGGTGATTTGTCCAATGGCATGTGCGCAGGCACGTGGTCTTGCCCCAGCACAGCACGGTAGATTTGCCACAACTTGGTCGATGGCAACTCAATTTGGGTGGCGGCACAGATACCCAGGTCCTTGGCCAGTGCCAATTCCAACCAGTGTTTCATGCCATTGCTTTGCACCAGCAAGACCTCGGGGGCGAGCACAGGCAGCGGGTGGTTGCGAATGAACTGCACCGCCAGCTCGCGCAGCCCTTCGAGCTGGTTGCTGTGAAGCACCATAAAACCGGTGGCGTGGGGGGTGGACATGGGCAGCGAGACAGGCAACAAGAGGCTCAATCAATTGGCAATTCAATGAGCATACTGGATGGCAGGGTGCATGTCGTGAGCCTGTGTCACGTCATGACGTCACAGGCGGCCACAATTTTTGGTCCGCCTGTGGGGTGGTTGGAGATGCGTTCAGACCTTGGGGCGGCGCATCAAAAACAACTGCTCAGGTCCGATGGTGAAGTAATCGGCGGGGCCGCCACCGCGCACGATGTGACCGGCATGGGCGGTGTCGTAAATGCCGTTGTTGAGCATGCGCTCTTCAATGTGCACACCAACCACTTCACCGAACACCATCCAAGTGTCGATCTTTTGCTTGTCAATGCCTTCGAGCTGCACGATCTGGGTGCAGCGGCATTCAAAGGCCACAGGGCTTTCTGCCACACGCGGTACATCCACAATGCGCGAGGGCGTAGCGGTCAAGCCAGCCAATTCAAATTCGTTGACTTCGGGGCCGACGGCGGCGCAGGTTTGGTTCATGGCTTCTGCCAAGTCGCGAGTCACCAAGTTCCAGACAAAACTGCCGGTTTCTTCGATATTACGCAGCGAGTCTTTGTAGCCAATGCTGGAGAAGCCGACGATAGGTGGTGTGTAGTTGAATCCGTTGAAAAAACTGTAGGGCGCAAGGTTCAACACACCCTCGGCGCTGCGGGTCGAAATCCAACCCACAGGGCGTGGCCCCACGATGGCATTGAAGGGGTCGTGCGGCAAGCCGTGACCGAGGCGGGGTTCGTAAAAATGTGTCACGACTGTGGATTGTTGGCCGCAGCGATTTGCTTTTCTTCTTCCATCTGATGCACGATGGCCTGCACTTGTTCGTCAGACATGCCGAGTTTGGCTTGCATCATCTTGAGTTTGGCTTGCTCTTCTTCGGTCACCACGCCATCGGCCAAAACTGCACGCACTTCCATCTCATACAGCGCTTGGCGACGTTCCACTTGGGCGGTGTAGGCCGTGGCCACCACACCGGTCAAGATGGCAGCCAAGGCGATGGACAGAATTTGCGTGAGGATCACCAGAATTGAACCCACAAAGGTGACTGGATCGACGTTGCCCCAGCCCGAGACAATGGTGATGACAAACCAGTGCATGGCGGCCGGAATCGAGGGGAAGACCTCGGGTTGCACATGACCTTCGATGATGTAGATCAGCGAAGAAAACAACAAGCAGCTGATGAACAGCAAGAACACGGCCGATGAGAACGAGTCACGCTCGGCTTTGACGGCGGCGACCATGTCTTCAAACGCGCTGTTGTAGCGCGAGAGTTTGAAAATCCGCATCAAGCGGAACATCCGCAGCACGCGCAAGTCAGCACCTGGAAAAAGCAGTTGCAGATAAAACGGCACGGTGCTGACAAAGTCGATGATGCCGTAGAAGCTGAACAAATACTCTTTGCGGCCTTGCCAGGCGGTGCCGCTGTTGTCGAGGGTGTATTTTTCGCTGTACGACCACACGCGCATCACAAATTCGATCGAGAACACAGCGACGCTGAAAACGTCAAAGGCATGAAATTCAGCCATGAATTGCTCATGGATTTCAGGTACCGACTCCAAGATGATGCCAATCACGTTGGCCACCACCAAGAGGGCAATGAAGACTTCCACGAAGTGGCTGTACTTATCGGGCACAGCACCGTCCATGATTTCGTAGGTACGACGCTTGATACGTTGCATAGGCGAGAGGGTGTTGAGTGCAGATGTCATGGTGGCATTCAACCGTTATTGCTAGAGGATTTGTTTTTGGCGCGTTGCAGCATGGCATCGACTTGCTCATCAGTGAGGCGATAGTGGGCTTGCAAACGTTTGAGGGTGGCTTGCTCATCGTCAGACATATTGCCGTCCGAGAACACTTCGCGCAGTTGCGCTTCGAAAGCAGCTTTCTTGCGTGCGACTTGGTTGGAGAAGGCCGAGGCCACGATACCGGTCATGATCGCAGCCATACACACGCCCAAGAAGCCTGTGACCAGTGCGATGGCTTCACCTGCCTTGGTCATGGGTTCGACGTTGCCGTAACCCGAGGTGATGGTCACGATGGCCCAGTAAATCGAGTGCGGAATGGTGCCAAAGAATTCAGGTTGTTGATGGCCTTCGGCGAAATGCATCAACGAGGCCGACACGATGGTGGCGATGGTCAACAAAAACACGGCCGAGCCAAACGCTTGACGTTCAGAGTACACCGCATGAAACAAGTCTTGCAAGGCGGTGTTGTATTTGGAGAGTTTCAAGATTCGCAGCAGGCGCAGCACGCGCAAGATGCGCAAATCCAAATACGGGAAGAACATGTGCAGGTAATGCGGCATGGTGGCAAAGAAGTCAATCAGGCCAAACGGGCTGAAGATATAGCCTTTGCGGCCGCGCCACGCACCACCGTCTTCGGGGGTGTGGCGTGCACCCAAGGACCACACACGCAAGATGTATTCGGCGGTGAAGAACATCACACTCCAAAACTCCAGCTCGTGGAAGAACTCTTTGAATTCGGCATGGATTTCAGGCACAGAGTCCAAGATCACGGCTGTGCAATTGACCAACACCACGATGGTGATGAGCCATTCCACATAGCGGCTGATTGCATGCTTGGGCGATCCGTCCAAGATCTCCATGAGGGTGTGTTTGATACCGGTCATCGTTGTTTGCTAAGAGTAGAAAACGGACACACGCTCAAACGTGTGTCCGTTGAAGTCAGGTGACTAAAAACTCAATCCGTTAGATTTAAGC
>Ga0228700_1000457_pt1 | contig 38139 bp, 50 predicted proteins | sample McNCre317_Aug_MG_FD_178019 | JGI IMG/M metagenome (GOLD analysis project Ga0228700, IMG submission 178019) | Freshwater microbial communities from McNutts Creek, Athens, Georgia, United States - 3-17_Aug_MG | ecosystem: Environmental > Aquatic > Freshwater > Creek | place: USA: Georgia...
TCGGTGCGGATGGGCTCGGTGCTCTCCACCCATCGCTGCTGCTGGCCGCGGAAGTCGAGCGCGATCTCCACGCCCGGGCGGCCCTGCCGGTTCTTGGCGACGTCCAGGCCGATCAGCCGGCCCTCGCCTTCCAGATCGCGTAGGGGCCACAGGAAGAAGATCCCGTCGGCGTCCTGCTCGATCGAACCGCTGTCGCGCAGGTCGGCCAGCACCGGGCGCTTGCCGGGCCGCTTCTCGACCTCACGGTTCAACTGGCTGAGCGCGATCACGCACAGGCCGAGCTCCATCGCCAGCGCCTTCAGGCCGCGGCTGATTTCCTCGATCTCGCTGTTGCGGTTGCTCGCGCTCGAGGTGCCCGACCGGCTGCACAGCTGCAGGTAGTCCAGCACCACGACCTTGATGCCCGGGACCATTCGCACCTTGTGGCGGATGTCGGCGATCGACAGGGCCGGCTGGTCGTCGACCCACACCGGCAAGGCGCCGATCTCGTCGAGCATCTCAGTGGCGCGGCCCCAGTCGCTGTCGGACAGCTTGCCGCTGAGCAGCCGGCCGAAGTCGATGCGACCGCGGTTCGAAACGGCGCGGTCGGTGACTTCCTCGGACGCCATCTCCTGCGACAGGAACAGGCCAGGATGCCCACCGCGCGCCAGGTCCATCAGGATCTGGGCGGACAGCGAGGACTTGCCCATGCCGGGCCGGGCACCGATGAAGTAGACCTTGCCGGGCCGGAATCCGCCCGACAGCGCGCGATTCAGCGCACCGATGGAGCACGGCCACGCCGGCGGCACATCGCCGCGCGCAAGGGCGTCGTAGTGGTCGAGACGCTCGCGAGCGATGTCGCCCAGGCGGCGCGGCTCACGCTTCATGCCGGCGCGGTGCAGGCCAGACAACGCAGCCCCCACCTTCTCCAGCACCTCGGCGATCGGCGTCTGGCTGGCCACCAGCTCGGCCGCTTCGGTCACTGCGTCGAGCAGCGCGCGGCGCTGGGCCTTCTCGCGGACGACCTCGGCATACCGCCGGGCCATGCCGATCGGCGGCATCGAGCGCGACAGCTCGCCCAGGTAGGCCACCGCATCGGACACGGTGGCACCCAGCGCAGCGCCCAGGGTCACGACGTCGACGGAATCCCGGGCCGCGTCCATGCGCTTGATCTCGGCCCAGATCGCGACGTGATCGGCGTGGGCAAACTCGGACGGCTCGATGTGCCCAACGTGCTGCAGGCAGCGCTGGTCGATCAGCACGCAGCCGATGAGCGACTGCTCGGCCTCTTGGCTCCAGATGGGGTCACGCATGGCTGACCTTCTTGTTGTCGTACTTCCCCTCGTGCACCTTCGCCCAGTTGGTCGGGTTCACGAGCCACTCAAGTTCGATCTCGAACACATGGCTCGCGGCATCACGCGGCGGCACACGGCCGGTCAGGAAGTCGCTGCGGTTGATGTAGCCGAAGAGCTTTCGCAGGTAGGCCAGGCCTTGAGCCTTATCGGTCCAGCCCTTGGCCTTGGCGGTCTCCCGCCACCGGGCACGGAGGTGGTCGGCCCGGGTTCCGCCCCACATGGCCGGGTTGTGCTGCGGCATGGTCGGGAGCACTTCAGCCCAGAGGGCCAGGATCTCGCCATGGGGGCAGTCCGGAAGGCCTTTGGGCTTTGAGGTCTCGACTTCAGCGACCAGGGCGAGCTGCGGGCGGTCTTCGGCACGAAGAGCGGGAACCTGCGCAGCAGGTTGTATTTCTTGCTCTTGCTCTTGCTCTTGCTCTTGCTCTTGGCTTCGAAGGGGCTTGCAAGGGGCTTCGCCGGATTCGGCGAAATCACGCTTCGAAGTCATGCAGAAGGCCTGCCCGTAGCGCTCGAAGAACATGGGCAGAAACGGGCACGACGGCAGTGCGTCGTACTCGGTCTGAATGCCCTTCGTGCGCTTGTCGTCCCTCTTGAGAGAGTCGCCGATCTGGTAAGCCGCCATCTCGGCCACCCACACCATCTCTGAAGCCTCATCGAAGAGGCAGAACCCAGCTTCGATGCACCCGCGAAGCCCCTTCGAAGCCCCTTCGATGCCCAAGCCGGTTTCATGGGCCATGTAGAGCATCGGCTGGTAGTAGAGGCCGAGCATGTTGGAGTGGGGCGAGCTCATCAGGTACAGGGCGACGACGGTCGCTTCAGCACCCTTCGCGCGGATCTTTCGACCTGTCCCTGCCTGCCAGAACTTCGGCGACAGCTTGGCGTACTCGCGCATCAGATCTCTCCCCCTTCAGAATCCGTAAGGCCTGGCAGCTCACACACCCCGAAGTGCTCGCAGCGCTCAGCATCGGCAGGACTGGCCCCGCATGCTTGGCAGTGGGTCGGCGGAGGGTTCCACGACTGCACCCGGCACGCCGACGACGGCGGCAGGCCACGTGCAGCGCACAGGGCGGCCCGGATGGCGGCGGCGTGGATGACGTTCTCGCGCGCTTGGTGCGCGGCTTCGCGGTCGGTGCTCATGCCCTGGCCCCCTGCACCCCGTGCCGCTGCCAGCGCTGCATGTCGCCCAGCGTCACGCCGTGGGCGTAGTGGAAGACGCTCGGGTACTGCTCAGGCGCGCGCCACGTGCTGACCTTGGCGCAACCGACCGCCCTGTGGGCGTACTTGATGCCCAGCGCCTGGCAGCGCTTGCGGGTCGCCTCTTCACGCACACCGGTGGCCTGCGCCATCTCGGCAAGGGTCTTGCCCTCCATGCTGCGCAAGATGCGCGCTTCGGTGGGGTGCTCGCGCTCCCACCTCGGGCCGTTGATCTTGCGGCCACCCATCACGCACCGCCTTCCGTGGCGGGGGCCAGGGGTTCAGTCTTGGCGGCGGGGGCCGATACATCGATGGTCGGGACCACCACCAGCACCGGCAGGCCCTTGGGCCAGCCTGCTTCTCGGACCCGATGCCATCGAACGTCAGGGTTGAGGGTTTCGGATGGGATGCCAGTCACGCGCTCGATGGCCGGGCACCAGCGAGGAGGCACGCGGCCCTCTTGGTCCCACTTCGTCAGGCTCGCCGGGCGGATCTTGAGATCCTTGCAGATGCGGGCTTTGAGCCCGCGTTCGTGGAAGAGCTTTGTCATGGGCACGGATCCTATATTACCGCGTGCGTAACTTCAAGCCAAAACGGAGCCTTACCGCGCGATGAACCTACCCGCTCCGGTAAGCGGTACAAATCCACATGCGCACCATTCAAGAAATCCGCTTCCACAACTTCGACCTGTTACTGAAGGAGGCCGGGGATGGGCGGGGTGCGGCCGCGCGCCTAGCCGAACTCACCGGGGTAGCGCCAGGGTTGATTTCGCAGATCAAGGACAGGAAACCCCGCTCACCTGGGGTGCCCCTGAAGATCGGCGACAAGACGGCGAGGAAGCTAGAGTCCGGAACTGGAAGAACCCAGGGATGGATGGATATGGATCACAGCGACGCCGAGACAGCCGAAGAAGCGGACGTTCTCGACCTGTTTCGAGGTCTTGATGTAGACCTTCAAGCCCAACTTGTGCAGCACGCCCGGCACCTTGCCGAGCTGGCCAGGCTGCGGCGGCCAGACAGCACGGAGGGCACGTAGTTACCGGAATTGCACCGCTGCGGTACTTTTGCCCTACAATCGCGCCGTCTAGCGTGACGGCAAGACAGAGAATCTAGCCCGAGCCCTTCGGCTCTTGCGTTCCTAGCCCGAAAGGGCCACGCCGTCACGTGGGAGCGCAAGGCCCGAAGGGCTTTTTCTTTGCGTCTCCCTGGGAAGGGCGGCGATCCAGAGACACAGCAGCTACCGGGCATGCATCGGCCCGCACCGCACAACAGACCGACACGGCGCACGAGACGCCCGACCCCTGCGGGCATGGTGTACGCAGGGGGACCATCCGGGCGACGGCCGATCAGCCGACTCGGGAACGCGGCGTAACGGGTTGATTCGGGCAGGGATGCGCTCCCCTGGTTTGGCTACCCACCAGACGAACGAGCGAGCCGCCGATGTGGTCCCGCAGGGGTTTCAGGTCTTGAAGACAGGGATGCAGGTCGGGGGATCAACCCAACCCCCTGCATAGGCGCCCGCATGCCCTGAAATGACACCCGGATTCGTTACCGCGCCGAGTGCGTGACTGATTGCGCATCCTCGGCACGACATTACCGCTTCGGTAAAAATAATGCTTGCGGCGTCGTTACCGCGCATGTAATATTCTCCCCATGCCAGCCGATACAGGCAGGACCACACAGGGGATGAAGATGAACGAGCTGACCGAAGAGCAATACGAAGCGCTGGAGCGCGACGAGAGCCGCGCGATCACCATCAGCGAACGCCTGCCGGCCGACGTGGCCCGCGCGATGAAGCTGGACCCGTTCGCCGGGATCCTGCGCCAGTGGAGCGCCGACACCGCCAAGACGGCGGCCTACACCTCGATCAAAGAGGTGATGCAGGACATCTGGAACGGCCCCCAGGCTGATGCCCTGGAAGGCGCGCTTCTGAACCTCACCCGCATGACCCTGGCCGGCGAACACGGCGCCGCGATGCAGTTCGCCGAGCGCGTGCAGTCCCTGATCGCCGAGCAGTACGTCTCTGAGCAGGCCGAGCACATCGGCGCTCACCACTGGGAGTGATCAGCATGAACACCATCAACTTCATCGCGCAGCACAACGACCAGGCCGCGCGCCTGGAGATGCTGCAGGCCTCGGCCCGCTTCAACTTCCGCCAGTCGATCCGCGCGCTGGCCTACGCCAACCAGGCCGCGGCCGAAGGCGACCAGAAGACGGCCGCCGAGTTCCGCAAGGACGCCGAGACCTACTCGCGCAAGTCCGAAGAGTCGTTCGCTGCGGTGTTCGCCGCTGCTCGGGGGCTGTGATGGTCCGCCTCTACATCGTCGCCGCTGTCGCGATCGCTGCCGTGGTGTTCGTGGCCATCGAAGCCAAGAGCCCCGAAGTCGAGCGCATGCAGTACCGCGCCTGCGGCCACACGGTCCCCCAGGAATGCCTGATCTTCGACATCAAGGTGCCAGCATGAACGCCCCGATCTTCTACCCGACCCAGCCCGCCGCGCACCTGCTGGCCGAGCTGGTCGCGCATCCCGATCACGACATGCAGGCCGAGGACTGGCTGCACATGGGCGAGATGCCCGCACCGGTCGACGTGGACCTGGTGCTCGAGCAAGAGCAGGCCGAGCAGACCCGGCCCTGGGTGACGACCACCCTGCGCAGCATCGCCAAGTGGGCGCTGATTTGCGCCGCGCTGAGCCTGCTTGCTGGCGTCCTGACCGGCTGCGGCGGTGGCGATGACGCCGACGAGATCCAGGGCCCGCCGGACACCCGACTGACTGACCCGCCGCGCGATTCGCGCGTGCTCTGAGTTTCCGGCCGGCGCGATTGCTATCCAGGGCAGACCCTCGCGGGTCGGGTGGGCAACCCAACTGGACCGCCGGCCTTCTTCCACCACCACCAGGGACACGACATGAAGAACCTGATGCACGACCTGGCCGCCGCATGGCGCGCTGCATTGAACGAGTGGCACCGCTGCCGATGGTTGCGCCGCAACGGCAACCCGGATTTGTGCCCCTTCTGACCACCACCACCCACCCACGTTGAAAGAGTTGACCCCATGGCCATCGTTTCCATGATCCTCGGCGAGAGCGGCACCGGCAAGAGCACCAGCCTGCGCAATCTCGACCCCGCGCAGACCCTGCTGATCCAGGCCGTGCGCAAGCCCCTCCCCTTCCGCGCCGCCGGCTGGAAGCCGTACAGCAAGCTCGACGGCAGCGGCTCGATCGTCGTCACCGACAAGTCGTCCTTCATCGAAGGCGCGATGACGAAGATCCCGCGCCCGATCGTGGTGATCGACGACTTCCAGTACATCCTGGCGAACGAGTTCATGCGCCGCGTGACCGACAAGGAAGTCGGGAACGCCGCCTTCGCCAAGTACAACGAGATCGCCCGCAGCGCGTGGGACGTGCTGACCACCGCGGCATCGCTGGCCGAGGGCCGCCGCGTGTACCTGCTCAGCCACTCCACCACGGACGAGCTGGGCCACACCAAGATCAAGACCATCGGGAAGCTGCTCGACGAGAAGATCGTGCTGGAAGGCATGGTGACGATCGTCATGCGCTCGATGGTCCGCGATGGGCAATACCAGTTCGCCACCAAGAACAACGGCAGCGACACGGTGAAGACGCCCCTCGGCATGTTCGATGAGCCGTACATCGACAACGACCTGGCCGCAGTCGATGCGCAGATCGTCTCCTACTACGGCGCAACCCAGGAAGCATGAAATGTTGAAACTCGACTCGAGCCTCGCGAAGGCTGCGGACGTCATCGCCGCGAACATCCAAGAGCCCGGCAAGTACGTCGGCGTGATCACCCGCGCTGAGAAGCTGACCGCCGGCACCGGCACGGAAGGCCTTGGCCTCTCGTTCAAGGCCGACAACGGGCAGACGGCCGACTACATCGACCTGTACCACACCAAGAGCGACGGCGAGCCGCTGAGCGCGCTCAAGACGGTGAACGCCATCCTCTGCTGTGCCCGCGTGGCACAGGCCGAGGAAGGCCCGATCCGCTGCGAGAAGTGGGTCAAGGCGAAGGGCGCCCGCGAGACCGTCACGGTGCCCGGCTACCCCGTCCTCATGGGCAAGCGCATCGGGCTGCTGCTGCGCAAGGTGCTGGAGACCGACGACAAGGGCAAGGACCGCACGCGCATGGAGATCTTCGGCGTGTTCTCAGCCGAGACCGAGCTCACCGCGTCGGAGATGTACGCCAAGGCCAGCACGCCCAAGCGCTTGGCCGAGATGGTCGCGCTCCTGGCCACGAAGCCGGTCATCGACAAGCGCACGACCAAGCGCCCCGCCACATCCGTGGGCGGCGCCGCCGACTTCGACGCAGCGATGGAAGGCCATGCCGGCTATCGCATCCCTGACGACGAGCCTTTCTGACCTGACCCTGGGGCTTCGGCCCCTTCTGGAGCCCCACATGACCCCCTTCTACTTCGACATCGAGACCATCCCCGACCAGACCCCGGGCGCGCTGGAAGAGCACTGCGCCGCCGTGACCGCGCCTGCTCAGTACAAGAAGGCCGACAGCATCGAAGCGTGGCTGAACGAGAACCGCAACACCGAGGGCGAAGCGTCCTGGCTGAAGACCAGCTTCGACGGTGGCGTCGGCCAGATCTGCGTGATCGGCTACGCCATCGGCGACCAGCCGGCCGAGACCTTCCAGGTTGCTGACCTGAGCCGCGAATCCGAGCGCGCCATGCTGCGCAACTTCTTCAGCGTGCTGGGCGCCATCGGCCCGCGTAGCACGCTGGTCGGCCACAACCTGGTGGCGTTCGACATCCCCTTCATCTGGAAGCGCGCGATGGTGCTGGGTGTGAAGCCGCCCTTCGCCCTGCCGCGCAACCCGAAGCCGTGGAGCGAGCTGGTGATCGACACCATGCTGATGTGGGATGCCTCGCAGCGCTCCGGCGGCAGCATGGACCGCATCTGCCGCCTGCTGGGCATCCCTGGCAAGGACGGCATGACCGGCGCCGATGTGTGGCCCGCCGTGCGCGATGGCCGCATCGACGAGGTGGCCGCCTACTGCCGCAGCGACGTCGAGCGCACGCGCGCCATGTACCGCCGCATGGCCTTCGAGATCGAGGCCTGACCCCTTTCCAGGCGAGCGCCGCGACACCTCGGGTCGTCTCCTCCCCCTGTGCCCATGCAAGGTTTGTCGCGGCCCCGTTGATGCGGCGCCTTTTTCTTCTCCACCGCCACGAAAGGCAACCATGACCACACCGACCGACAACCTCGAAGCTGCCATCGTTGCAGCCGGCGCCACCAAGGCCCCGCGCATCACGCCGGCTGACATCGAAGACAACATCGCCAGCGAGCACTACTTCACCGGCGCCGATGGCGTCCTCGGTGCTGCTGGTGGTCACCTGCCACGTGCGCCCGCTTTGGAACTTCAGCTCCTGACGTTCTGCGTGCTGGTCCTGCGCAACGGCTTCACCGTCACCGGGCAAAGCGCCTGCGCCAGTCCCGAGAACTTCAACTTCGACATTGGCCGCCGAATCGCTCGCGAGAACGCTATCGCCTCGATCTGGCCGCTCATGGGCTACGAGCTGCGCAGCAAGCTGGCCAGCGCCTGACCACAGCCACCACGCCACTACGAAAGGCAACCATGCTCCAGTTCCTCTCCCCAATCGACGCGACGATGACCAGCTTCACCGGCCGCACCGAGAAGCACGGCGACGAAGACGTGCCCGCGGTGTCCTGCGGCCTGAAGATCACCGGCGCCAACACCCTGCTCGACCTGATCTCGCCCACGCTGCGCCAGGCGCTGTACAAGGCCGTTGAAGACCAGGACCAGCTGCCCGGCGTCGAAGTGGCAACGCCCGTCCTGCGCTCGAAGGACATCGACACCATCCCGCTCGACATCACGTACGAGGGCTGGACCGTCACGATCGAGCACGGCATCGGCGACGACAGCGCCATCGTGCTGGGCGACGCCAAGGTCGACGTGAAGCGGATCAAGCTCTACGAGGGCGGCACGGTGGACATCAGCGTCTCCTTCGGCAGCAGCGACGTCGACGCGGAAGAAGCGGGCCTGCTGTGGGCCAAGCAGAAGCGCATGGTGAGCGTGATGCTGAAGGCGCCTGAGGTGCCGAAGGACGCCCCCGCGATCGACGGCACCGGCGCTGATTTCAAGGCCGCGCATCCGCTGTTCGAAGACGCACCCGAAGCCGGCGACGTGTTCGCCGCTGCACACGGCGGCAGCGATGACGCGGACAGCAACACGGGCGACGAGGCATTCGCCGGCACGGCCGATGCGGCCGGCGATGACGTCGCCGAGTTCGAAGCCGGCGCGGCCCATGCGGTGGCAGGCCTGAAGCCCGCGCGCCGCGGCGCCACCCGCCACTGACGATGACACGGGCGCGGCCTGGCGCTGCGCCCCACCACGACCATGACCAAGCCCACCCGACCCGCCGCCCTGCCCCGCGCAATGGGCACCCGCAAGCAGACCACGCCGACCCCGGCGCGGATTACTGCTGACACCAAGGTCACCATCGCACCGGCCCCGCGCGATCGCTGGGATGCTGAGTCGACGATGGTCCCGCACTTTTCGGCCGTGCGCTACGGCCAGCAGGAGCCCCAGCAATGACCAACGCCGAGATCCACAAAGCACGGGGAGTGAAATAGTGATGTACGTCATTTCTGCCAGCTACGGAAACGACAGCATGGCAATGATCCAGTGGGCGCACGAGCGCGGCTTGTCGGGCGTCTATGTCGTCTACTGCGACACCGGATGGGCTGCGCCTGGGTGGTCCGCGCGCATTGCTGAAGGCGAGGCGCTAGCCAAGTCGCACGGCTTCACGCCGCACCGCGTGGAAAGCATCGGCATGGAAGAGCTGGTGCGAATGAAGCAGGGATTCCCGGGCAATGCACAGCAGTTCTGCACCGCGCACCTCAAGGGCCTGCCGTTCCTCGAATGGATCGAGGCAGCGGACCCCGAGCGCCGCGCCGTGGTCCTGATCGGCAAGCGCCGAGAGGAATCGCCAGCGCGGGCAGACACGCCAGAGTTCATCGAGTCCAGCGAGTACCACGCGGGCCGCAAGGTGTGGCACCCGCTCTACCTGCACACGGAGGCGATGCGCGACAGCCTGCTCAAGCGTGCCGGCGTGCAGATCCTCCCGCACCGCTCCGACGAGTGCTTTCCGTGCGTCAACTCAAACCGCGCCGACTTCCTGCGCTTGACTCCTGGCGCTATCGAGCGCGTGTGCAGCCTGGAGGTCGAGACGAGTCAGCCGATGTTCCGTGCCAAGCGCTTCGGCGCGCTCGGGATTCATGGCGTCATCGCATGGGCCAAGGATGGACGCGACCGTGGATCCATCGACGATGAAGAGGCCGCCTGCGCCGGGCTTTTCGGCTGCGGCTTGTAACCCAGGGAGACCCCCAATGAACACCATCACCATCACCGACGACGAAATCCTGAAAGCCGGCCGACCCCCAAACGGGGTGCCACCGTGGGGCATTGGCAGCGACCGCCGCTACTTTCTTGATGCTGTCCGCGCAGTCCTTGCGCTGGCCGAGAGCAAGAGCGCCGCCAAGGTGGCCGAGCTTGAGGCCGAACTTGAGGCGCACCGGCTGTACGCGCGGGCGCTCTGCAAGGCTGTCGACGCGGCCACGGACTTTGCTGGCACCGTAGCCGGCGGGGCTTCATGGTGGGATGACGTGTGGGCTGACCATACCGCCGCGCTCGACCGTGCCCGCGAGAGGATCTCGCAAGCCCAGGCCGCACAGCCTGCCCAGGTGGCAGCGACCACGCAGGCCGAGCCTGTGGCGTGGCAACCGATGAAGACGGCACCGAAGGACAACCAACTCTGTGCGGTGCACGCTCCAGGCGCAATGGTCTGCGATGTGTGGCCGGCTCGCTGGAATGCCGAGCACGGGAACTTCGAGGCTGGTGGCGGATGGTTCGAGCCTGAAGAAGTTGTCTCGTGGATCGCGCTCCCTGAGCCGGCCCCGAAGCGGGAAGGGGGAAGTGATGTCTGATGCAGTTCGATTCATCGTCCGCACAGCTGTCGCGGTGCTGCTCTGGCTGTGTGCGCTTGCGATGCTGGATGTGCCGGTCAGCCTACCCGTGTTGCGCCATGTGGGCGGGGCCTTCCTGGCCATGCTTGCCGTTCACGTTTCGGGGGCAGCATGACCGCACCCATCGTTGAACGGGTGGCGCGGGCCATCTCCCGGGTGTATTTCGCAGCCCTACTCGATGATTCAAAAGTCGATGAGGCTGTTGACGCGCACTGGAGCTTCTGGATCCCCGAGGCCCGGGCATCGATCCGCGAGATGCACACGATGGTCGAAGAGGTGATTACTGCCCTGGAGCCGCTTGCTGTCTACGGGCGGCCTGATTCGCGCGACGTTGACACCGCCAAGACCATCGAATCCATCGCCTCACTGCGAGCACTGCTGAAGGACGCCCCATGACCTGCATGCACTGCGGCGGACGAGTTGAATGGCGAGGGTGGCGATTTGGAAACTTCACGCACACCCTTTGCCTCTCCTGCGGAGAAACGAATTGCCACGAGCCTGAGCGTGAAGACGCCGACGAACCCGATGAAGAGGACTGACCCCATGACCGACACCACCGACACCACCAAGGCCAAGGCCGATGCGCTCCACGAGATCATGGATTTGGCCCATGACTACGCCGGCGCAGAGATGGTCCTAGACGCAATGGTTGCTGCCGACAAGCTCCGCGTCGCCATCGAGGCCGCACACATGCGCAGTACGCCGCCGACCAGTGGCGCGCAATGATCGACGAAGCACTCAGGGAGCAGCCGTGATGGTCAACCCACTCGCGCCCGGTCAATCTGCCGCTCGATCCATGCAGCAGCGGACAGGCCGGCAGCATCGGCCAGTGCCTGCAACCGGGCCTTTCGGTCTGGTGTCGTGCGGATCTGCACGAGGCAGTCGCGCCGCTGCTCGGAGGGCACCGGAGGGCGCCCCCGGCGCTTGGGTTCGGCAAGGTGCGTCATTGCAGTGGCTCGCTCATATCGGACACGGTGAGCCACATCGGCCGGAATGCGTCATCGCGCAGAGCCTGGATGATCTGGCCATCGGTCGCCGTCCCCCTCGTGGCAAGCACAAGACCCCCGTCGGAAATCACGCCATGCGACTGCACCAATACCTGGGCCCTATCGACGGTGGTCTGCCGAGTGTCCCTGCGCTGCCACCCGGACCGCTCCGTGAAAAGGTCGCGCACCACGGTGCGGGTGATGTCGGCCATCAGGCCGGCGCGCTCGATGCTGTAGGTCACGCTGGTGATGGTCATGCCTTACTCCGCACGCTCAATGGTCACTTCCGGGGAGCCGGCGCCGTAGGAGTCGTAGAAAGCAAAGGACGGCATGGAGAAGTCGGCCACGCGGCCCCGGAAGTCCTCTCCGTTCTCATTGACGAGGACGATGCAGTCAGCCTGGTGGCGGCCGGGCTGCCCGGCGACTTTGCTGATTCCCATGACGCGCACCATCCGCACAGCTTCAGGCTTGTCGATCATCGCGCCGCCGCCGAGGCCATTCTTCCGGCCCTTGTGAGCCGCCACGGTGACCTTGATGATGTCGCCGGTCTTGATTTCGCTGAAGTCCATTTCCATCCCCTGGTTTGCTGGACCGCACCGCGCTGTCCATGGGTATTAATGTAATGCAGATAAATGAGCCATGCAAGCACTTTTTGTAATGCGTAGAAATTATGTGATGCAGATCACATCAATCGAGGACACCCCATGACCGACACCACCGACACCACCAAGGCCGATGCGCTGATGAAGCTGGCCGAGCGCCTGCGCATGGCTCCACTTTCTGGCGGCGAGCACCGCACAGCTCACGCCGAACTTGAGTCCGCCATCAAGGCCGCAATCGAGCGGATGAGCAGATACGACGGATTGATCAAGGTGGTTGGGCTCGACCGAATGTGCTTCCCAGCCGACCCAGTGACGCTGGAAGCGCTGTCCACTGGCTGCTATGACCAGTGGGCCTGGAACGAGCCAAGTGCGCTAGAGATCATCGACGTGACTGAGTGGAACACGCGCCGCAATGCGCTCCGCGCGATCCCCAAGACCGAGGGCTCACACGGATGAGCCCGCTGCACCTGACCGACGCCGAAATCGCGGATATCTGCCAGCCGCTGCAGCAGCCAGCCGCCCAGGTGCGGCACCTGCGCGCGCTCGGCCTCACCGTGAGCACGAAGCCCAACGGCCGCCCGCTCGTGATTCGCTCACATGCCGAGGCGGTGCTGTCTGGCCATCGCGCTCCCGCGCCGGCGCAGACGGCCGAAAACACCACCAGCGCAGGCCCCGACAAGGCCGCGCTGATCCTCCGATTCGGAAACCGCCGCCATGGGTCGACCACGAAAGCACAACCCGCTTAACCTGCCGCCGCGCGTCTACGCGAAGCATGGCGCGTTCTACTACCACCACCCGGCAGGCAGGTGGGAGCACCTCGGCCGCGACCTCGATGCGGTCAAGCGCCGGGCGGCCGAGATCGTGCACGGCCAGGGCGATGGGTTCGGCACGGTGGCCTATCACCTCGACCAGTTCCTGATCGCCTGCAAGGCACGCGTGAAGGTCAACGACCTGGCGCCGCGCACCCTTGAGGACTACACGCGCGACAGCGAGCCGCTGAAGGCGTTCTTCGGGCGGATGTACCCGCAAGGCGTGGAGCCCAAGCACGTCGCCGACTACCTGGACACCGGCCTTGAGATGGGCCGGGCAGTGCGTGCGAATCGCGAGAAGGCTTGCCTGTCGGCCATGTTCACCTGGCTGATCCGCACCGGAGAGGGCGGCGTCCAAACGAACCCCTGCAAGGGCGTGAAGCGCAACAGGGAGACGAAGCGGGTCCGCTACGTCGAGGACGACGAGATGCACGAGACGCTGAAGAACGCCCCGGTGCAGGTGTGGGCCATGGCAGAGCTCGTCTACCGGACCCTGCAGCGGCCCGAGGACATCATCACCTGGACGCCCCGGAACATCGTCGAGCGCCGAGACTCGAGCGGCGCGCTGGTGCGGATCATCCGCGTCGGCCAGGCCAAGACCGGGGCCGCCGTCGACATCCTGGTCACGCCCGAGATCGACGCCGTGCTCGCGCGGGTCAAGGCCGCGGACACGAAGAAGGACGGGAAGGTGATCACAGGCCTAACGCTGATCCACCGCCGCGACGGCAAGCCCTACACCTACGACGGCCTGTGCAGCATGCTCAAGCGCCGGCAGGAAGAGGTGCGAGATCTGCACGCCATCAAGCGCGGCCCGCTGGCCGAAATGCCCTCGTGGGGCTTCTACGACATGAAGGGCAAGGGCGCCACCGACATGTGGCTGTCAGGCGTGCCGCTGGAGCGCATCCAGGTGCTGTGCGGCCACGACTCAGTGACCACCACCGAGCGCTACGTCAAGAGCCGATGGCGCGGCATCGTGGCGCCGAACACCGTCGCCCGCGCTGTCTGAAACCAGACCTGGACGCGCAACTTTCCCAGGCGGAGACCCGGATCGAATTTGCGCCCTTATCAGACAGTCGGGGAGGCGGAAAGCGAGCAACGGCGCGGCCTGGCGGGGAGATCGGGGCCGGGACTGTTAATCCGTAGGTCCCTGGTTCGAGCCCAGGTCGGGGAGCCAAAATAAAGCGAAGTGGATCAACCACTTAGCGAGCGAAGAAGCCCGGTGATCCCGGGCTTTTTTCTTGCCCGCTCGCGTCGATATCAGACGTTTGTCTGAAACCCGGCCGACATGGCGCACCTGGTGAGCCACTCTCGGCGCATCATGACGCCATGCGCCAAGCCGAATTCCACCGCTACACCTACACCGACTACCTGGGCCGGGTGCGGACCACGCGGCACCACCTGACGGCAGAAGACGCCGCCCAGCAGCTGGGGCCGAGCGCGCAGGTTCTGCCCGGGTCGACCGTGGTGCGCTGGTTGCGCGAGACGCCGGCCGAGATGGCCAGGCTGAGCACGGGAACGGGGATCATCGGGCCTGGCAGTCAGGCCGACGAGATCCGGGCGCTATCGGCTCAGCGCGTCATAGCTGGCGGCGCAGAGCTCGCCGGAGGCTCGGGAGGCGTCAGCGACTTCAGCCAGCCGTCGAACGCGGTCGACGCAGCGGCTGAGCAGCTCGGCAGGCATTCCGGGATCGGCGCCGGCTGACGAGCCGCCGCTAGCAGCGCCGGGATGCGCGGAGGCGCGACCGGTGGCGCGGAGGGTCCGGGCGGCGATGTCGAGAGACACGCGCAGCCGGTCAGCAGCAGCGCGGGCAGCAGCGGCGTCAGCCTCGATGACTTGAGTGCGGGCATGGTGGGCCTCCTGGGCCTGGGCAATGTCGGCTGCGCGCTGGGCCTCGACGGATCGGGCGTGCTCGCTGGCGGACGCGGCAGCAGCGGCCAGCGCGGCGCGCTCGGTGGCGATGGCGGCGGCCTGGCGGGCGTTGTCGCGCTGGGCCAGCGTCAGGCGGTGGCCGATGACGGCGCCCCAGGCCAGGACCGCCACGAGGGCCAGGGCCAGCAGCTCGCGCGGGATGACCGCCAGAGCGGCGCGCAAGGCGATCACACGGCCCCCACGTAGCGCGCCCGGCGCTCCAGCAGGATCAAGCGGCTGTACTCGCGATTGATGGCAAAAAAGCTCTTGCCGTAGCCGCTCACCGGCTGCTTGGGCAGCAACGACGTGTGCTCTGCGTGGCCCCACCACCGCGACGGATCGCACCCGCGCGTGCCGGCGCAGAGCCGGCGGTCGGAGCGCACCCGACCGGCGCCGCCGTTGTAGGCAGTGAGCACCATCGCCCAGCGGTCGACGTCAGATGCCGCGCCCTCAGTCACGGGCCAGTTGTCGCGGTTGAGCAGCACCAGGCCGCGGGCCTGCAGCGCGGGGTCGTACAGGCTGGGCGACTCCCACGCCCACCCGGCCAGCTCGCGCGGGTGGCGCAGCACCAGGGCCGTGAGGTTGTCCATGTTCGCGGTCTTGGTGATCTGGCCCAGGCCGACACCGCGCTCGCGGGCCGTGCGCAACTCGGCGTAGGGCGTCCAGCACTTGCTGTGGCGCAGGCTGATGCACGACTCTTGCTCCACCTGCGCGGCCAGCGTCGGCAGATCTGCCTCGGGCCAGTGCGCACGCTGCTCGGCGGCCAGGATCGACAGGTGCCGCACGGCACCGGGCGGCAGCTCGCCGGCCCGCACCTGACCACTGGAGAGGATCAGCGCGGCCAGCACGAGGCACACGCCGATGACGACATGCCCGGCCTGGCCGTCCTTGCACGCGAGGCGCGCGATCTGGCGCAGGTCGAGGCCGGGGAACAGCACGCGGCGCATCACGTGGGAACTGGCCGCGGCGACGAAGCCCCAGCCAAGACCGAGGCCGATCACCGACAGGGGCGGCAGGTTGATCGCCAGCGCGGCGGCCGGCGAGCCCCAGATGAGCAGCAGGCCCACGGCCAGCAAGCCCAGCACGCGCGCCAGGTCGGCACCTCGGCCGCGACCAGGCCGGGCTGAGCGAGGGAAGTCAGGGAGTTCCATTTGTCGATCCTTTCGTGGTGATGGAGATGCCCGCGTTTTGCGCGGCCTGGGCAACGATGTAGGCGCCCGCCGTCCACTGCATGACGCTGGCCCAGATGTCGGCGGGGATCTTGCTGAGCCAGAGCATCAACGTGGCCAGCAGCATCGCCAGGACGGCGACGGCGAATTTCCGGTGTCCGGTGAGATCCATAGGGTCAGTCCTCCAGGTCATCAGCGCGCTCACGCACGCCCGAGCGGTCGCCCGCCATCTGAGCCAGGGCCATGATCGCCACGCCGAGCAGGACGCCGACCCAGCCGGCTACGATCAGCTCGGCCACGCCGAGGCAGTCAGGGCAGTCCATCATTTGTGCACCGCCTGCCAGATGGCAAAGCCGCTGGCGGCCAGCGCCCACATGCCCATGCCGCGATTGATCCACTTGTCGAGCTCTCGACGGTCTGACGCGCGGCGCTCGTCCACCGCCTTGACCTCTTTCGCCAGAGCGCGGTGGTCTGACTCGAGATCGTCCAGGCGGCGCTCGTTCGCGGCGAGCTTTGCAACAGCGGTCACCAGCTCGTCGAGCTTGGCGTCCATACGGGCGAAATCAGTGTCGGACCAGCTCACGGCGTCGGTTCCTCGGGCCAGGTGATGGAGATGGGGAAGCCGGGCTGCGCAGTGATGTCGCGCAGGGCTTGTCGGTAAGCGCCCCAGGCCTGGGCAGTCCAGGCGGGCACGTCGGGGAGCTGCGTCCAGTCGCAGGCCAGCAGTCGGCGGGCGCGCTCGGCGCGTGCATCGCGCGCCAGCGCGGCCGCGGTGGGCTCGCTGACCCAGCGCCAGGCCTCGGCATCCCAGCGCCAGGTCTGCAGATCGTCCGCCTCGGGCGCGTGCGGCTGATGCGGCACGGTCTCGCCCGTGGCCAGATCCACGCGCACGCGCTCATGGTCGTGCCGCCCTTCGATGGCTTTGCATCCGGCGGGCGTGTTCGCCTCCAGCCAGCTGTCCGGCCCCGAGAAGGCCTGCCCTGTGAGAGCGCCGGTTTCTGCGCTGTAGAAGGTCCAGGTCTTCATTTCTTCAAGAGCTCCACGCTGACCGAGATGTCGGTGTAGATGCTGGACGTGGCGCCAGAGTTGTCGCAGTAGAGGCCAAACGTCGCGGTCACGTTCGCCACAACCTGGAAGTCGCCCTGGATGGAATGCGGCAGCGTGGATGCCCCCTCGCGGTAGGGGTCGCCGTAGGTTGTGACCCCCGATTGCGTCATGAAACAGCGGGTTCTCCGCGTCGCGCCGAAATCTGAACCCGTCCCGGCGCAGGTGTAAACACCCTTGATCCGGATCAGGCCGGAGGCCGACGGGGTGAATGACACCGATTTGATGATTCCGCTTCCAGCCATGATCAAGCGATGGTCGAGAAGCTGATGGGGCCTGCGTCGAAGACATACCCGGCTTCAAACGTAGCGTTGTCTTGGAGGGCCGCGGTAACAATAGATTCAGCACGAATGTCGTCTTGTGGTGCGCGCTCAAATGCGGGGAAATCACTGCCGAGGCTGACCATAAATTCGTCGAATTCCACGATGTCCCCATTTTCGGGAGAAGGCAGCGCCGATCCATCGGCCATTCGGAACCCCGCCAAAACGCCGCCATTACCTTGCACGGCTTCTCCCCAAGTGATGCGGAATTGGTAGAGTTGCCACTCAGGGCCAGGCGCTGGAACGGTAACGCGCTCGATTGCGGCCGGGGCAATGTCGAAATAAAGGTGGACGTCATTCCACAATTCAACGCCTGCAGGCATGTTCTATCCTCAAAATGGGCCGGTCGGCACCGTGATGGAAGCGCCCGAGTACAAGGCGCCGTCAGAAATGCGGAACGTTAGGATTGTGCAAGCCTCGCCGCCACCGCCGCCGCTGTAACTGTATATACCGGCGCTGCCAATGTTTGAAACTGTCGACCCCGCGCCTGTGAAGACCCTTGTTCCATTGAGCCATACTGACGTTTCAGCAGCCGAAACGACATAAGCAATATGGTTCACTGCGCCAGTATTGAATGAAACAGTCGGGTCTCCATAAAGACCACTGGCGCCGTATATATACAAGACAGAGCCGGAAAGAGTCGATGGGCTGACGCTGAATAGGTCAGTGGAAGATCCAGCCTCAAGGCCGATTTCAAAGAGTGCCCCGGGGATGAAATGCGCCTCAAGGGTAAATGCGCCGCTTGACAACGATTGATAAGAGGTTGTCCCGGTATGGATGCTTGCGGGCGCCGCACTGTTCGTCACCGATGCATAGGCGTCAAATCCGGACCCATATGGCGACGGCGCGGAGACAAGTGCCGCGCTGAATGAGCTGTCGACAATGGCCCCTGAACTGTCGTAAGCATGCACATCAAGTGGCCCAGTCGACGCGAAAGGGCTGCTTTGCAGGCTGAAGGTCGAAAGCGCAGAAGATGGCGCCCACGTGCTTGACCGGCGCCGCGCCCAAAACTGCACCGTGTAGGTATGCCCAGGCCGCCAACCGCCCGACACGCCGCCCTTCACGAGGTCGCCCGGGTAGGTTTCTTGCCCGGAAAGAATGCCCACCATTGCGCCGGATGCGTATGTAGGGACAACCGCACCAGTGGCGTAAAGGGATGCCGAACGCCCTACGCTATCACGACCGATCGCACCATCAAAGAAGCCCCAGGCGTTGCCGGCGTTGCTGCGATTCGTCTCGAGCAAATCCCACCCATAGGGGTGCCCGTCCAAAGCTGAACGGCTGTAGTAATCCCCGTTCATCACGAGGTTCTTGTCGATCGCGCGCAGGTTGTAGAAAGCGCCCGTCACCTCGTAGGGGTAGGCCGTGACGCTGGCCAGGTCTTCCTCGGCGCCCCCGAACTGGTTGAAGCTGGTGAACTTGAAATAGAGCGTGCGGCCGATGTTGTCCGGCGACAGCTCGCCGCTCTTGGCGATGGCATCGTCGACCCGCACGAACGCATCGCCCGATGCATGGGCAGCAGCGGCCCGCCCGTGCGCGCCGCGCAGGACGCTCGACAGCGTGTAGGCGCCCGCGCCGGTCAGGGTAGCGGCGACATAGGCCACATACTCCGGCGACGCGCCGCCGATGTAGCACAGCGTGTTGAGCGCGACCGCATCCGTGGCCGAGCCGCTCAGGAGCTGGGCCGTGCCCAAGCCCTGCACCGCCGCGGTGTTCTGCGTGGCAGTCATGGCGGCAGAGAGCGTGCCATAGCGCGCCGCGCCGGCCACAGAGCCCGCGCGCTTGTACGTCAGGCCATCGGATGACACCCACACCGAGCAGCCGCCCCAATCGGAGGTGCTGCCCTTGACCGCCGCGTACACCTCCAGGCCGGTCGACGTCAGGACGGCCGGCGCTTCGAAAAAGACGGGCGCGGTCACCGACCCGGGCGCGGCCCGGTAGTTGTGCAGGTAGCCGCCGGGCACCTGCGACGTGTAGAGCGTCGGCGAGGCCGCGCCCAGGGGCCAGTCCTCAATCTCGACCGTCAGCGTGCCTTCCTCGTCTTCCTCGATCTTCGTGATTCGGACCGGCAGCTTCGAGTCGTTGAGCAGCGTGTCGGAGACCGTCACCAGGTCCATCGGCTCCAGCAGGCAGTAAGCCCAGGGCAGCTTGAGCGTCGCCGTGCGGCCGATGAGCAGCGAACGCTGGAGCAGGATCTGCGCGACCAGGCGCGCGACGCCGGCGTCGCAGATCCACGGCGCCGAGAACGTCGGCATGGTGCGCGTGCCGTTCGTGGCGATGTCCGCGTCGTCCTGCGCCGTCGCGATGGTCTTGGCGTAGTAGAGGGTCCGGTCGCAGTACTCGACCTTCACCACGTTGTATCGGTCGGCGCCGGCCTTGTCCGTCCAGACGATCGGGTCTTCGCTGCCGTCCTGCAACCACCGGTCATCGTCCAGGTCGTAGATCGGCGTCGTGTTGGGCGTGTAGGTGACGCCGTTGCCCGTGAGGGTCACGTCTCCATACGGGATGATCTTGAGCGTGTCGACGGACCACACCGCGGCCGAGTTGGTCAGCTTGCAGATCGCGTCGATGAAGTCCGCGGCGCGCTGCTGCTCGGTCAGTAGCGGGGACATGAGCAGGCCAGCCGCGGCGCAGTAGTTCGTCCAGTCGCCCACCTCGAGCTGCGTCGCCGGCATCCGCGCCCCATACCGGCCGTCCGTCAGAACACCCGCGGTGAACTCTGCCGGGTTGCAGTCCGGCTTGCTGCTGCCGTAGCGGTAGGCCCCCGCGCCCTGCACTTCGAACGAGTGGTTGTCGACGCTCGCGCCGGTGCCAAGGTCGTAGTCCTGGCCGTGCACGAACGCGAGGCCCGGATACCCGAGCGAGTGGGTGGCATCGAGCGCCGTCAGCCAGGCCGGGGCGGTCTGCGACATGTCGCCCGCCGCGAGCGATAGGCCGAGCGTCGTCAGGGCCGCCAAGCTCGGGGCGCCGTTGCCGCGCTGGTACTTGATGGTCAGCGTGTAGCCGCGCCACTTGGCGTCGAGCACCGTGACAACGCCCGCCGACAGGCTGTAGTCGGTGCCCGAGGCCAGCGTCACGACACGGGTGTCCGTCCAGCTCCCGCCGGCGTCGCCGTAGCTCTCGGTGACGGTGATCGTGGTGGTGATCGTCGGCGTGCCGATGAGCGTTGCGCCGTTGGCCAGGGTGTAGGTCATCGCGCCCGAACCGGGCACGGCGTAGGTCTCGGACGCGCTCACGATGTTGGCGGCGGCCCAGCCACCGGTCAGCACTTCCTTGCCCTTCCAGATGCGCGAGATCCCGCCGATGGGGCCCTGACAGATGCCCATGAGCACCGACGCGCTGTAGGTGTAGGTGTTGCTCGTGGTCTTGACGCCGCCGCCCTTCCCGCCTTGGTCTTGGGTGCTGGTTTGCGGCGTGGCCTTGAACCCCAGGTAGTCGATGAGGTTGCCGGCCACGCGGTTGACCCCGCCCACCACCGGGATGACCACGCCGTAGGCGCTGGATTGGATCTTGAGGGCTTCGAGCTTGGTCTCGCTCGTCGCCATGTTCTTTCCGCCGCTCATTCGATGATGCTCCAGTACTGCACGGCCCGGCCCTGCAGCGGGTCCTCGCTGACGCGCGAAACGATGACCCCGCGGCCGATGTAGGCGTGCACGACGGTCGGATCGGCTCCGCCCTCGACCACGATGCCGCCATGCGAGAAGCAGCGCCCGAACTGCCACACGCCGATATCGCCCGCCTGCGGGGCGCCCTCGATGCGCCGCGCGCCGACGCGCTCCAGCCAGCCCAAGTACAGCTCTTCGCTGCGATGCAAGTGCCAGTGCTGCGCGTAGTCGCCCAGGTCAAGACATGGCACCAGGCCGGCCGCTTCGTACACCGCGGCCAGGATCTGCGCGCAGTCCACGCCCAGGCCCTTGATCCGGGCGTGGTGGTGGTAGGGCGTGCCGACCCAGCCCCAGGCCTCGGCCGCCACTGCCGCGCGCTGCTCGGCGCTCACGTCACGGTCTCCGGCGCCGGCACGAAGGGCTCGCCGCGGAAGCGCACGACGTTGCCGAACTTGCTCGTGCACGTGGCCTTGGTCTTGTCGCAGCCCGCGCGCAGTGTGAACGTGTCGCCGGCCGCCGGCGCGTTGTCGAAGGGGCTCGTGACCTGGACCGTGGCGGAGCCGCTCAGCGTGTGCAGGCGCACCGTGCGCGACTGGCCCGCGCAGGCGCCGGACGTCATCGTCAGCACGCCAAGATCAGCCCAGCCGGCCGCCTTGCCCGTGACCGCGGCCGAGGCCGACGTGATGACACGCCGGGTGGTGTCAGGCACCGTCGCCACTGTGCCGCTGACCGTGTAGGTGGACATGGCCAGGCCGCACTGAGCGTCGAACAGCGTGTTCCGGCACCCGGGCTGATACACGTCGCCGGGGATCATGACGTCCAGCAGCTCGGCGTGCGAGCGAACTTCAAACGTGGCACCCGAGCGGCCCACCTTGACCTCGCCCACGCGGCCGAAGAAGCCGGGCGCGATGCCCTGGCACACGTTGGAGATGTCGAAGAATCCGCGGTCGAGGCGGACAGTCGCGTTGGCGAAGGTGCGCAGCTTGATCGCCTGGATGAGCGGCACGCCGCCCACCTGGACCGTCGCATCGGCCGCCAGCGTCATCGTCATGGTGTCGACGGACACGCCGACCGACTGCTTCAAGCCTGTGCGCGTGATCGCCGGGCCCAGGCTCCAGGTGACGCTGTTCACCGAAACGATCACGTCGCCCGACGTCCAGCGCAGGGTGGTCCCGTTCTTCAGCTTGATCGTCCACAGGTCGATCGGACGGGCCGCCGTGTTGGCCAGCAGCCAGGCCACCAGCGCGCCCGCGCTGGGCTCCCACACCGGCGCCTTCATGGCTTCACCGTGATGAGGCGGACCTGGCCGGTCGACCAAAACCCATTCGCGAACTCATCGAACGGCAGTTCGTCGTCCTCGAAGCGAACCCGCCAGTAGTACGAGCCTGTCCACGTGATCGCTTGGCCGGCGGTGGGCGCCGTGGCGAACGTGACGAGCCCGGTGCTGCTGATGGTGTAGCCCGAGCCCTGCAGGAACCCCGCGCGGTAGATCTGCGGGGTGCCGTTGACGTCGAAGATGGGCACCAGGGCCCCGCCGATTGAGCGCGCGAGCTGGAACGTGGTGGTGCTGCCGTTGCCCGTGCCGATCGACTGGCCGCTCACGGCGTTGTCGTTCGGATCGGAGAACAGGAACGTGTCGAACGCGCCGGCCACCTTGTCGAACAGGCCGAACAACTGCTGGAACTCGTTGTAGGCCGCCGCGTCGCGGAGGAACTCGTACTGCAGCGTGTAGCGGTAGCGCGGGTACGTCATCGAGGACGTGCGGAACTCCCGGCCGCTGGGCGTGCGCTTGGCTTTGGTCTCCCAGGCCGGGGCCTTGCGGATCGGCCACTGCAGGCCGGGCAGCGCGGGATAGATGAGCTGGCTCATGAACGACGGACCTCGAAGTTGCGATCTGCCCGCTTCAGCGCGGCGGCGAGGTCCTTCACGCGCACGAAGTCGCCGCCGGTCGCCGGGATGTTGATGACCGTGCCGGCGCTCTTGGCCGCGGGCGTCCCGCCGTCCGCGAGGCTGCGGATGACGTCCGCGTGCTTGGCCGGCAGCACCATTTCCTTCTGGTGCAGTTGGGTGAGCGGGTTCACGCCGGCGGGGATGTCGTAGCCGCCTGATGCGCTCGCCAAGTGCCCGACGATCGCGGACACGCCGGCGAAGGCCACGCCCGCCGCCACCGGCGCCAGGACAGGGCCGACGACCGGAATGGCGCTGATGGCCGCCCAGGCATTGGCCATTGCCTGCCAGGCGCTGATCATGATGTTCTTGCCGGCCGTCCACAGCCACAGGGCCACGGACTTGAGGGCTGCCCACGACTCGATCGCGAGCTGTTCCATCTTGGCGCCCATCGTGGCCGCGGTCATGGCCTCCTGGCCGAAGATCCACTTCATCACCATCGGCTTGATGACCGACGACGCGAACCAGCCCACCACGTCCGTCATGACGGCGCGGAAGGCGCCCTTCCAGGTGAGCGTCCCGTTCATCATGGCGTTGATGCCCTTGTCCCACAGGCCGGAGAGCGTCGAGCCCAGCGACGCCCAGATCGCGCCCTGGTCCTTCGCGCTCTGCGTGGCCATCTGCGTGCGGATCTGCGCCAGCTTCATCTGGTGCTGTTGCTCCTGCTGCTGGATCTGCTCGTGGATCTGCGCGAGCTTCACCACGTCGAGCGCCGGGTCCAGTTGCTGGGCCTGCATCTGCAGCGCGGCGATGCGGATGGCGTTGCGCTGTTCTTCGAAGTCGCGTTGTTGCGCCAGCGCGGCGGACTCGCTGATCTGGCCAGTGGCCAGCAGCAGGCGCGATGCTTCCTCGGCCACATCGACCTCGGCCAGCGCGCGATTGCGGGCGCTGTCGATCGACATGCGGTCGAGCTCGCCGCGCTTGCTGGCCTCGTCCTTGAGCACCTCGATGCGCGCGGCGGCGATCTTCTTGGCGACCGAGATCTGGTCCTTCTCGGTCAGCTTCTGCGTGGCCTGGATGTTCTGCCAGAACGCCACCTCGTCGGCCTTCTGCATCCCGTGGATCGCGTCAAGCTGAGTGGCCACGTACCGGGCTTGCTCGAGCTGTTCCTCATAGAGCGGCATCGAAGACTTCTCGGCCTTGGCCTTGTCGTCCTTGTCGTCATCGACCTTTGCGTTCTTGAAGTCGAGCTTCCGGCGCGAGCCCTTCGAGTCCCCGCCGCCGGCCGCGGCCTTGTCCATCGCGTCGCGGATGCGCCCGCCGAGCGTGGACTGGCCCCAGGCCGCCTCCTGGTCGTTCAGGAACTCCTGGCCGATGGTGCGCATCTGCCCGTATGCGCCCTTGAGCGCATCCACCGCCCCGGTCAGGTTGCCCGCGGTGATCATGTTGTAGGCGTCGACAACCCCGCCCAGCATCGTCGAGGCCTGGGCCACGCCGGCGCCGATCGCCTCCCCGATGGTGACGAAGGCGCGCTTGAGCACGATCACCGTGTCGATGAGGTAGGTGAACCCGGTGACGGCGTTGCGCGTCCAACGGTCGATGCTGCCGTCGTTGGCCAGGGCCTGGATCTGGTCCTTCAGGCCGCCAGCCTGCTTGAAGACGTCCAGAAAGGCCTGGGACGCATCGCGCAGCGCCGGGGCCATCGACAGGCTGAGCGTCTTCTTCCAGGCTTCGCCGTTGGCGCGCAGGCGCACCAGGTTGTCCCCGAACGCATCGGCGGCCTCGGCTTGCTCTGCCGTGATCTTGGCCTGAATCTCCCCCGCGTCCGCCAAGTCAGCCATGAACGGCAGAAGCTGCGCGCCCTGCCTGCCCATGAGCGCCATCGCAGCGGCAGTCTTCTCCGTGCTGTCGTCGCACTCGGCCATCGCCTTGGCAACGGCCAGCATCCGCTCGTCCGGGCTCATGGCCTGGAAGGCCTTGAAGTCGATCCCGAGCGCGCGCAGGGCCGCGGCAGCGCCCGCGCCTTCCTCATCGGTCTTGGCCAGGCTGGCCGCCATGCGGTTGGACGCCGCAGCGATGGACTCGACCGAGGTTTCCGACAGCTTGCCGATCGACGCAAGGCCCGACAGCGCCTCGACGGTGAACCCGGTTTGCTGGGCGACGTCGTGCAGACTTGCCGCCGCGTCGATCTGGTCCTTCACCATGTTGGCGAAGAGGCCGGCCGAGAGGATTCCGCCGAGCCCAATGAGGCCGCGCGTGACATTGCCCAGCGCCTGGCCGATGCGCCCGCCTTGGGTTTCGAAGGCGCTCGCCAGGCCCGACCACGCGCCGCCGCCCTGGATGGCTGCGGCCTGCACGGCGCCGGCGAAGGTCGTCACCTGCCCGATGGCTTCGCGCGACTTGGCCGCGAGTTCGGAGGTGGTCGCGCCGAACTCGACCTCAATGCGCTTGTCGTTGTTGGTCATGCGGTGTGCTCATGGGAGGTAGCCCGAGGCGGGAAACCAGGGCGTCGAACTCTTCGGCCGCAAGGCGGGTGATCGCCCGCTCGTTCTCGGCGAGTTCCTGGTCGGGGTCGTAGGCGTCGGGCGCCTTGTATCCGAGGTAGCTGGCCACCAGCACGTGCACCGGTGGGTGCTTGCGCAGGTAGCCCAGCAGCGCCCACAGGTCGGGCAGCTCGGTGTCCCAGGCCTGCGCCATGGTGATCCCGAGCGACGCGGCCACGTGGGCCGCCAGGTCGGGCCAGTCGAGAGGCGCCCCACCGCCCCCCGATGGCCTCAGGCGTTTCCCGACTCGTCCAGCTTGGACTGCCCCGCGATGGCTGCGATGGCCTGCGGCGCCTGGCGCATGTCCAGCCCGTCCCACACCGCATCGATGGTGAGGTCCGGGTAGTTGCGCGCCAGGCACTCATGCACCAGCGAGACGATCTGCGTGGCCTGCTCTTCGGTCGGCTCGCCGGAGATCTTGCCGAAGCCGGCCAGCGTCTCGCGGTGCTTGACGTACTGGCGCATGGTCAGCGCGGGCACGACGTAGGGCTTGTCGCCCAGGGTGATCTTGGTGCCTGCGATCATGCTCACTCGCTCAGGTAGATGTTGCCGACCGAGTTGGCGCCGTCCGCGAAGGCGGAGAACTCCAGCTCGGGGATGTTGTAGTCGTCCAGCTTGGTCGAGAGCAGGCCCAGCTTGGTGAACACCACGCGGTTGAGGACTGCCAGGCTGCGCTTGCCCTGGTAGGACGATTGCATCATCAGCTTCAGGGTCGGGCTGGCACCCATCGCCAGGTTCGTGAGGCTGATGTTCTGCGCGCCGGCCAGCGAGTAGCTGTAGCGGTAGTTGATGAAGACCGTCTTGCCGACGTCGGCGGAGGCGAACGTGTAGGTGCTGCCGCTCAGCGAGTACTGGCCGGTGGTCGGGCCCGAGGCCACGCGCACATACGGGATGCCGTTGGAGTCGATGACGCCCAGGTCTTCCGTGTAGGTGCCGCTGTTGGGCGGGGTGATCGAGACGGTCAACGCGACGGTCGTGCCGGCGGCGTCGATGTTGATGGTGGACATCGTGCCCGAGGCGACCGACTGCGAGAAGAACAGCGTGTTGATCGCGCGGCCGAAGACCGAGGCGGCGCTGATCTTGCCGCTGATCTTGGCCTTGCCGCGGGCCACGTCCACCGCGAACTGGTTCTGGCCGAACAGCTCCTTGGTGTCCGCCGAGAAATCGAGGCTCGCGCTCTGCTGCGTCATCACACGGATGGGCGTGGCGTTGCCGATGGCATTGCCCGAAGCGTCAACGAGGGGGATGGCAAAGGTTTCGCCTGCGCCGAACATGAACATGATGAGTTCTCCAACGTGAAAAAGCCCGCGTCGAGCGGGCAGAAAAAAGCCGGCGCAGAGCCGGCGGAACTTGGGCAGGAGCTGGGCCTAGTCGTGCACCAGCACCTCGACAGGGATGATGGAAACGGACTGCGAGCCCAGCGTGCCCTCGTCTGTCTCGATGCGGCCGACGATGCGGCAGTCGTGCACCAGGCCGCCCAGCGTGTTGCGCTGGCCCTGGGCGACGTTGGGCGCCAGCGCGGCGCACACGGCGTCGAGCATGGCGTTCATGGCCGTGGCGGGCACGTCCGGCTCAGGCGTCCAGGTGTAGACGTAGACGTCGAACGGCAGGCGCCAGATCGTCGGCTTGCCGGTCTCGTGCTGTGCGTCCTCGTCGCGCTTGCTCTGAAACAGCGCGGGCTGCTCTTCCTTGGGGACGTCGTTCCAGTGCTTCAGGCGCCGGCTGGCCGTGTTCAGCCCAGGGATGGCGCTCAGGCGCGCGAACAGCGCGGCATGGATGGCTTCTCGGTCGATCACTTGGCGATCCTTCCGGCCGCCGCTTCAAGGTCGGCCATGATCTCGGGCGTCATGTCGCGCAGGCTGGAGCGCAGGAACGACCGCTCGGGCATGTTCACGGACCGCGAGTGCTGGCGCACGACGACATCACGCGGCGAGATCTCGCGGCCCCAGGCCTGCTTGATGGTGCGCAGGTGCTGCTTCACAGACTCCGTGCCCTTGAAGCCGTATTCGTGCTTGGCCGCATAGCTCAGGTTCGTGCTGACGATGCCGCGCGCCGAACCGGGCGACCGCAACACCACTTGGTCGATCGAGCGCCGCAGCGTGCCGGTGCGCACGTTCAGCACTTGGCCGGTCAGCTTGTCCTTGACGACGTGCCGCTGCAGCTTGAGCGCCAAGCGGCCGACCGTGGTGCCGATCTCCGCGTCCGCGCGGGCTGGCACGCGCCCGAAGTAGGCGATGACCGCCGCATCGCCAACAGCGCGCACGCTCATGCGATGGGCACCACGCGGCGGTACTGGTCGAGCACCTGGCGGGACGACGGCGTGAAGGCCGCGGTGATGTAGCTGATGGTCTCGCCCGCGAGCGACTTCGCCGACACGTCGAGGTGGTCGCGCCGCTTGTACGCCAGCGTGCAGGCCTCGATCACTGCCTGCTCGATGTCAGCGGGCACGGCGGCATAGCCTGCGGTGTAGTCGACGCGCACGTTTTGGACGCCCGCCGTGAAGCGGTAGCCGTCGAGCTTGATTGCGATGGGCGTGAACGACACGGCCGACGCCGGGATGGTCAGCCCATCGACCACCACCGCCGAGACGGCAGTGATGGGGGTGAAGGGGACCACCAAGACCGCGCCGTTGTGCCCGTTGCGCCATTGCGAGACGGACTCGGACAGAACGGGCCGGCTGAGATAGGTCTCGACCCAATCGCTCGCCGCGCCGATCAGGCGCGTGAGCTCGGTGTCGGAGTCCGCGGACTTGATGCCCGCGTAGCTCTTGACCGCGGCCAGGGTGGTCAGGTTCGCCATGATCAGGCGGCGTCAGGGGCGGTGCCCTTGGCTGCGTCGGTGGCGGCCTTGGCGGCTTGTGCGGCGGCCTTGGCTGCGGCCTTCTCGGCGGCGGGATCGGACACGCCGACGAAGCCGTGCGAAGCCAGCGCGACGTGGGCGCCTTCGATGCTGTCGGGCACGACGATGCAGCCGTCCTTGTCGACGTTGAACTCTTCGCCGCCGACGCTGACCGAGGTGATGCCCTCGGGGCCTTTGAACTTTGCCATTTCAGATTCCTTTTTCAGTTGGTAGAACACGACTGACGGTGACCGCCCCATGCGATCGCCGATCTCTTTGAACGTGAGCCCTTCGGCCCTCAACCTCACCATTTCGGCAACTTCCGCCGCCGCTGGAGAGTTGGCCTTCGGCCTTGGGATGCCGCGCGTGGCAGCGTGCATAGCGCGCAGCTTCTGCCTCGTCTCTTCAGACATGGCTTTTGGCAGGTTGGCGATTGCCTTTGCCACTCTGTCCGGACGCCTCCCCGCCTCCACCATCTTCTGAATGGATTCAGCGGAGTGCCGACGCCCCTTCATTGGGCTTGGCTTCCCGGTTTGCCGTTCAGCGGCTGCTGCGCGCGCGCGAGCGCTTGAGAACTGCTTCGCGGCGGCCTCGCGCAGTTTCTGACGATGCTCATCAGACTTCCGGCGCCCGCTCGCTGCTGCGCTCATCTTCTGCCTGGTCTCAGGGCTCTTTGGAACGCCCGCGCGTTCCATGCTGAATCGGTCCTTCATGGACTGTGGCTGGGGCACGCCGGCGCGAGTCCCAGCCACCGGGGCCACGTTGTAACCGTGCCTTGGATCTCCCGCTTTGAGGGCGTTGATCCAGTGCTGCTCTCTCACCAGCAAGTCGCCACTCTCCACAAGCTCCAAGACCTTGAAGCAGAAGGCCCCGGGGCCGTTCTTACTCCAGGATCTCTGCAACTGCGGGGAGTGGTGCGTGCCGTTCTTCAGCATGCTCCGATGAGACTTCCACCGTGCCCTGATATCAACAGCTGACCCTATGTAGTGCTTGCCGTTGATTGCGTTGCTGATCGCGTAAACCCCGCGCATAGAACCCTCTTGAGTGAACAAGAGGATTCTATTTGCCGCCTACGTTAGGCAACGTTTTTAATCAGGCCGATTGCGGGCGGAAAGTAGTGCTGGAGCACTTCATCCACATACACGCCGTACTCGTACTTGCGGGTACGCAGCGGCCACTCGATCTGGTGGTACTCGCGGCGGGTGCGCACGCGGTCCAGCGAGGTCACGCCGTCCAGGTAGGCGGGCACCTGGGTCGTGCGGAAGAACATCGTGCCGGGCGGCATGTTCGGGTGCACGATCAGGTCGATCACCTGGCCAGTGATGGGCGAGAGGTACTTGCCCACGTTGCGGCCGGCGGTCAGCGCCTGGGTGGCGCTGTTGGGGTCGACGGTGAACATGACGTTCGGGTTCGTCTGGCCCAACACCAGGTTGGTGATCTTCTGGAACTGGCGGAACGAGAGGTGAATCTCGTTCGGCTGCAGGCGGTACTTGTCGAACCAGACCGCGAGGGCCGTGTCGATCTCCACCACGCGGCCACCGGCGCCCGTGAGCGTGGTGCCGACGCCCGGCGTGCCGGTGGGCAGTGCCTGGTAGTAGCTGCCCAGCGCCGACTTGCTGGCGATGGTCAGCAGGCCGTCGAACTCCAGGCCGGAGGTCGAAGCGTCCGCCGAGGGCAGGGTCGACGCAAGCTGGTTGCTGCCGCCGGTCAGCGCGGTGATGGACACGCTGTTGATCGTGGTCACAGCACCCAGGCGCTCGGAGCCGGCCGGGCCCCAGAACCAGGCGTAGGCCACGGCGCCGCGGACATCAGCCACGGTGCCGGTGACCGAGCCGGTGCCGCCGGTCACAGACACGGTGGCGGCGGCCGACTTCTGCGCGGTGCCCGCGTTCACGGTGTCGGTCGAGCCGTCAGCGTTGGTGCGGGTGATCTGCGCGCGGACCAGGGCGGTGGTGGCGTCGAACGACTGGCCGGACTGGCCGTTGTTGATGCCGGCCACGTCCCAGTACGACTGCAGGCCCAGGGCCACGACGATGACCGAGAGGGTCTGCGTGGCCAGCGTGCCGCCGGTGGTGCTGGCGGCCAGGGTCGGCGTCGGGGTCGTGCCCATCGCGAGCGAGGTGTTGCCGCCCAAGAGGATCATCTCTTCCTCGAGCATCACGGACTCCAGGGTCTGCTGGACAGCCAGCGCCTTGACGTCCTCGAAGCCCTTGGCGGCGTAGTCGGCCTCGAAGGTCACCGACTTTTCCAGGCCCAGGCCACGGTAGGCCGCGAAGTACTCGGCGCTCGTGTGGCTGACCTGGGCGCCGCGGTTGCCCTCGGAGATGCCAGCACGCACGCGGGTCGTGTTGATGCCGGTGATCGCCCGCCAGTTGGCCTGGACAGCGAAGCCGCCACCCACGCGCGGGATGCTGTTGCGCAGCGGCGTGAGCAGCGGGTACAGCTTCTTCGACGGCGCTTCCAGGTCATAGCCCTGGATGCCGGCGGTGGCGCTGCCGGGCTGCGTGAAGTTCTTGGTCAGTTCATCGACGGCCTGGGCTTGCGAGGTCTTCACCAGCTCCAGGATTTCGCTCATGTTCAAGGCGGACATTGCCTTTTCCTTTCAGGGGAGAAAGCCGCGTGAAGCGGCGGGAGTTACACCCGGAGGGTGATTCGGTCAGACGATGCGGACGGGCTTGGCCTGGGCGGCCTTGATGAGCGTCGCCACTTCGTCGGGGGTGCCATCGGCCTTGACGACCGGGGCGGTTTCTTTCTCGGGCTCGTCGTCGCGGTCGGCGGCCTTGCTGATGGTCAGGCCCTGCCCGTTGGCGAAGCCCTTCGGGGCGGCGGGCTCGGCCTTCAGGCGCTCGATCTCGCCGGCCATGGCCTTGAGCAGCTCCAGCCCGGACGAGGCGCCCGCGGCCTTGACGAAGACGGCCAGCTCGTCGACGACGGCGGCCTTCTGGATCTGGTCGCCGGCCGGAGCGTCCGCCTTCTCGCCGTCGCTGGCTTCGGTGCCCTCGTCCTCGTCGGCGTCATAGGCCAGGTCGGCCAGCGCCTTGTCGGCGGCCTTGCAGGCGTCGTGCGCGGCCTTCAGCGCGGCCTTGGTGGCGGTGCTGAAGCGCTTCCCTGCCTTGGCCAGGTCGCCGCCGGCGTCGGCCATCGCCACCTCGGTGACGGCAGGGGCCGGCACGGCAGCGTGCAGGCGGGCCAGCAGCTCGGCGGATTCCTCGGCGGCCATTGAGTTGAGGATGCCCAGGCCCTGGCCCAGCCAATCGCGCAGCGCGGCGGGAAGCGGGGAGGCGTCGCCTTCGTACTGCGCTTCCCACTCGGCATCGGCCACCACGTAGCCCAGCTCCTGCAGCATCTGCGCGAAGCGGCCCACGTCGTAGAGGCCCTTCTTCACGGTGTCGGCGTTCTCGACCAGGCCCTGCCCTTCGGTGTCCGGGCCCGCGTCGTCCTCGGGGCCGGCGTCGGCCTTGAACATGGTGAACACGGCCTCGGGATTGGCCGGGCGGTCCACCAGGCTGATCTCGCGCAGGTCGATCGACTTGATCACCTTGCCGTCGCGGCCACCGGGGGGAACGCGCCCGCCGATGCTGAAGCCCTTGAGCACGCCAGTGTTCACCTTGAGCACGGCCACGGGGTCGACCACGTGCGCGCCGAACCAGGTCCGGCCGTCGTCCTGCACCTCGTAGTCGATGGCCACGCCGACCGCCTTCTTCGGGTCGTGCTGCTCGCGCACGTTGCCGAAGGCCATGTAGCCATCGCGGGCCGCCTTCATGGCGTCGGCGGTGATGGTCTCGCCGTCGCTGTCGACCACCTCAGACGAGGCATAGCCCCAAACCTTGATGGTGCCGTCGTCCTGCGCTTCGGTCTTCGCGATCGCGCCGTAGATCTTCGTCATGGGTTCGTCCTTCCAGAAACGAGAAACCCGCCTCAGTGGGCGGGTCAGGTGTGAATGTGGCCGGGGTCAGTTGTCAGCCAGGACCGACAGCACGGTGCACCGGCAGTTCGGGTGCGCGGGCGGACCGCTGACGCCGCCGGGGAACTCATCGCGCAGGCCCACAACCTCGCCGTCGAGCGCCTGGCACTCGTCGCAGCAGTCATCAGCCGTCAGCCACTCCTTGCCGGCCACCAGGCCCGAGCGCTCCCAGCCGATGAGCGTGCCCTCGGTGTCCGCGAACGCGATCTCAGTGCGCGCGATGGTCTCTGCGCGGGCGTCCGAGAAGGCGTGATCCGCCGCGATCTGCTCGGCCAGCTTCTGCGCGCTCCAGCCTTCGTCGATGGCATCCTCTACCGCCGTTCGCAGCATGGAGCGCGTGGCCTCGTCGATCTGCCACTCGCCGCGCGGGTTCGGCACCAGCTCGCCATCTACCCACTTCATGCCGACCAGCTCTGCGCTTCGCTGCCGTGCCCAGGCCTCGGCCCGCAGGCGCATCAGGTCGCGTTCCTCGCCCTGCCCGATCCCCAACTGCTCAAGCGCCGCGCCGCCACCGGAGACAGCCACGGCGGCCAGGTACTGCTCGAGCATTTCCGGCGCGTCCGACCAGTCGAGCTCCAACTGCGCCAGCGCGGCCTCGGCCCGAGCGCGGGACGGGCTGCGCTTCTCGGCCAGCTCCAGGATCTGCGCCAACTGCAGGGCCGCTTCGGCCGCTTTGCCCTTGAGGTACTTCGCCAGGGCCCGGCGCATCTTGCTGCGCGCCCGCTTGACCGCCGCGCGCTCGTGCTCGATCGGCTTGCGCCCGTTCGCGGCCTTGATGAGCCCGGAGAACACGGGACGCACCGGCTGGCAGGTGACGCACAGGTGCATTCTCGTGCCCTTCATTAATGAGATAGATGTGCCGCCAACATGAATAACAGATCGTTTTCGTCATCAACGGTGCGCTGATCGTCGAAATCATCTGCCTCTCTGTGCGGCGGCTTTGGGTCGGCCCATAAAAACACAATGCCGGCCCCATTTGCTTTTCTTACGGCGCCCCAGGAGTCTCCCAAGGACGCGCCCCACGTATCACCCCACGCACTCACACAGGCCCCCACGTGTCACCGGGGACCCCAGTGCCGCGGATCAGAACGCCGTTGACGTACCGCACATCGACTTGCAGCGCAGGCCCCGACGCCCCCGCAATGTAGGCACGGCCCGGGTCCATTTGGATGGAGCCAGGGCCTGAAGCGATAACGCTGGTCCCGTCGCTGCGCCGCAGGTAGCCGCCAGTGACTAGCAGCACGCCCGCGCTCACCGTGTTCTGCAGCCTTGCGTCAACCACCGAGGTGTTGATCAGGTAGTTTGAAGAATCATCTGCAGTGACTGCGTTGTGCATCAGGCGCACGCCGTCAGCCGTGGTGTTCGCCCATCGAGCCCACGCGTAGACGCGCTGCACGCTGGTAACGCCGTCAGGGTCGTTCGTGTCGATCTGCAGGTTCTGGTAGTCCGGCGTGAACTCGGTGCAGGTGCTGCCGTCGATGGCGTTGGCGACATACACCGTGTCGGTCGTTTGAGTGCACAGGAACGTCGCGCCACCAGATGTAAGCACCGCGGTCAGCTCTTGCGGCAGCAGGCCCGTCTTGGCCCAGCGCAGGCGCAGCGTCTTCGCGCCAGAGAAAACCTGCGAGTAGGTAAGCTGCCCAGCTGCTACGTCGTTCAAGATCTCCACGTTGTCCGTGGCGTTGAACAACTGGTAGCGCGCACCAACAGGCATGCCGGACGAGGCAATCACCACTGTCGTCTTGGTGCCGGCGGCGTCGGTGTAGCTACCGCTGATTGCTCCCGCGCCGGACAGAACCACGGTGTAGGTGGTCGTGAACGTGCTCGCCGTGCTGTCGGCTGTGATGTGGATGGCCCTGCTCAGGTTCGCCGTCTGGCACAGGTCGGCATTGCAGGCCTGATAGACCTGGGCCGGCGTCAGCGAGCCGGCCACCGTGATGGTCTGCGTGGTGTGGTTGACAGCCACGGGCAAAGCCAGCGCGGCAGCCTCGGACAGCGTGATGCGGGGGTCAGCGATCACGTAGGGAGTTTCGTTGTCCAGTTCGTAGCCGAAGTGGCGGGCAGACTGAACGAAAGCACCATCCGGCACGCCATCAAACCAGACGGTTCCTCCCGCACCTTTTACCGTCAATCGAACCGTGACTTGCCCATTCGCCGTGAGCGTTACATCGCGGGTGATTTTGTTCCACGTGTCGATGTTTGCCGGCGCGGTGTCCACCGAGCTAGCGCCCGGCGCCGAGATGGACATAACTGGCGGGCTGGCTGTGCCGTAGGTACTGTCAACACGCACGTAGGCGACGATCCTGTAGGTCGCCCCCGACTTTCCAGTGAACTTCACGTCGAATGGGGTGGAAACGTTTGCGGTCGTACTATCCGCACCTGGCTGAATCTTCAGCGACTTTGGCCCCCTGATGCGCTGTGCGGCGTCTGTCGAAAAGAAAGCCCCCTGCTTCCACATGCGGCTGTCGGTGGTGTCCCCGTTGATTCCCACGATCTGGACATAACCCCCCTTTAGCGCAGATGGCGTCGTGACCATCGCGTTTAGAGCACTACCTGAAACGGTAACGTTTGAAACGTCAATGTAGGCCTCTGAGCCTGCATTGAAGACGTTGGAACCTGTAGATGTGACGCCGCGAATTACGCTGTCGCTTATTGCCACCTGTGTGGTGTCGAACGCCACACGCTGCAGCCCTTCCATGATGCATCGCTCGACCTTGATCCCATAGCCGACGTTAAGGCCGTAAATCCCATTGGTGCAATAGAACTCAGAGTCTGAGAAGGTGACGCCGACTGGCGTTTCGCTAGCCTGACCTCCGCGCAGGAATGTATTTCCGCCAATCACATACGCCCGGCTAAATTTTCCAGACGGGGCGCCGAGCGTGAACCAATTGTTCTGGTTCGTGACGTAGCAAACCAGATCCTGCATGTCGATCTGCGGTTGCGACCAAACGTGAAGCAGCCCTGTGCCCGAGGCGTTTGCTTGAGCCGCACCCGGTGCTGCTGCAAGCGTGAATTCGTGCAGAGACATACCCTGCATGTCTCCGACCGTTGCTGCATTTGCCTTCTGCAGCCACACGGTCCCACCAGGAGTGCCGATTCCACCGCAACAGACTTCGACGTTGGACAATTCGATGCTGCCGGTCGGGTTCAGCAGTAGGCCTGTGGCCCACACTGTGCTGCTGTATGAGCCGATGCGGACGTTTCGGGTGAGGTTCACCACACGCGTGCCATTCGCATGTGCATACGTGAGCGGCGAGTTCAGGCCAATTGTGACCGGCCCTGTGCCAGAGATTGACGTAATGAAGCGCGATTCGCGCTGCTCAGGCATATTCGCCGTGATCGTTGCGGCAAGATCACCGCCCAGTCCGATTCGGTCGCCGATGGACCAGCCGGATGCTTCGGCAACGAAGATGGAAGGTGCGGCAACCGCAGTTGCAGCACTAGTCTTTGTTGCGTAGGTCTTTGGTGCGCCATAGAACGAGACATCCTTGGCGCCATTGCTTTGCCCAAAGTTCGCGGCGTATTTGGCGTTTGCCAGGGTGGCGCTGTCGTTCAGTAGGAGCGTGGCAGTCACGCCGGCCGGAATTGGGCTTGCCTTGGTTCCGTAGTCAATGTTGGCCGTAGTCGCACCATTGGTGCGAATAGTTCCGCGAACAGCCAGTGACGAAGACACTGTTCGAGAAGCTCGAAGCGTCCCGTTGATCACCCCTGCGTTCGCAGAGTCGTCGCCAACACGATACGACCCGTCTACCGTCACCACGTGACCGGCAGCGATCACAAACGCATCCCCAAGCACTGGCACGACACCCCCCACCCAAGTCGAGGTCGCGGACCAGTTGCCGGTCTGGGCGGAAGTGATGCTAGCCATTGGTCACCGGCCTCGTTTGCATGACAGTGGCGCGACCTTGAGAATCGCGTTCAATGACGACTGTTTCCGTTGGCGATTTGGGTTGCTGCTCGGGCTGCTCGATATGAGCGTGCAAAGTAATTGCACCCACGTCAACCAGAACATCAGCAGGCTTCGGGGCTTCAACATTGATGATTGGCCCCCCAATTTCCACAACAGGCGCCGGGATGTTTATTCCAGGCATATTTACGGTTACTGTTGGGGTCGGTAGTTCTTTTGCGACAAATGCCCCAAAACTTGCCGCAATCGACGCAATTGCGTCAGATCCAACAACATCAAAAGGGGCAGATTTTTCTATTTGCACCTCTGTTGCCGGCGTGGTGATGTGGTTGTGGATGTGGATGGCCCGGTCGGCCTTCTCGGCGTCGTCCTTGGGCTCGTCCTTGCCCGCTGCGGGCTTCGCGCCGGGCTTGCTCGGCTCGTCGTCATCGGGCGCCTGGCCAGCGGCCACGACGGGCGCCGGCGGCTTGATGCTTTCCAGCTGCTCGGGCGTCATGGGGTCACGCCCCAAGACCTCGCGGGCCTCGTCGGGGTGCAGGATCTTGGCGGTCACGTAGGCGCACAACACCAGCTGGCGCTTCACCGGGTCGACGATCTCGCCTTCCTTCCAGGCCAGCTCCAGCTCGCCCCAGCCACCGGCCGCCAGGATGCGGTCGACGGCCAGCTTCGCCCAGTGCATCGTGGGCGCCATGCCTTCGCTCAAGGACTGCTCGCGCGTGGTCTCGGCAACCGAGCGGTTGACCTGGGCGACGAACGGGGTCGGGTCGATCGCGAAGCAGTAGCAGACGATCCGGGCCAGCCACTCGTCGAACTGGTCCTTGAGGGGCGGCTGCTTGATCTCTTTGAAGTTGCGCGCGATCTCGCCGGGGACGAACTTCAGGCGACGGCGCGAGGCCATGTCGTCCATCAGCAGCGTGTCCCAGTACGTCTGGAACTGCGCGATCTGCTCGGGGGTCCACTCAGCAGGCACACCGGCCAGCGCATCGGGCACGGTGCCAGACGTGAAGTAGTCCAGCGTGAACTGCTGGCGGCGCAGCGCGACGTTGACCGTGTTGATGATCTGCTCGACCGGGCCGAAGCCGTAGACCTTGTGCGTGCGGCGGTTGCGCGGCGCATAGATGAGCTCTTCGCGGGTGTAGTCGACGGCGGGCACGCCCTTGAGCACCTGCTGGTATGCCGGGCCCTCCTTAGGGGTGCGGCCGGTGGCGTCGATGACGGGCTTGATCGTGGCGCCGTCGATCGGCTCGGCCGCGTACAGCTCGCCGCCGCGCGTGCGCCGCAAGTAGATCGCCGGGGCGTCCAGGACGTAGAGATCCTCCAGCAGCATGCGCAGCCAGGTCGCCCAGTCGTTGGTCTGGTCCGGGCAGCGCAGGAAGGCCTCGGCCGCCTCACAGCGGGCGTCCGGCTTCAGCTTCTTGTTGCGGGGAACCACCTGCCAGGGCAGCGCGCACACCTGGTCCTTGCGGGTCTCGATGACAAGGCGCAGGGTGTCGAAGTTGTCCGCCAGCAGGCGCAGCGCAGGGAAGCCCACAGGCTCGCCATGCCGCGGCGCGGTGTTGGTGTTGTAGCCGACGCGGTAGTCGGTGATCCGGCCGGCAACGCCTGCCGACTCAGCCTGCTCGGGCGCCACGACGGGCGCAAGCGGCTCCATCGGGCCCATCCAGATCCCGCCAGCGTTGCCGGTCAGGGCGTACTTCAGGCCCGCCGCAACGCGCGCGACGAGGCCGGGCTCAAGGTCCGTGCCCATTGATGCGTTACGTGCCATTCGGTGCTTCTTCCTTGCGGGCCTGGGCTTCCTGCGTCATGCGCTGCAGGTAGTCCAGCATCCCGGTGTTTCCGCCTTCCAGCTCACTGAAAGCGCGCGAGAGGGCGTCGACCTGATCGTCATGCGCCCCGTTCGGGAACATGCGCATTTCGCTGATCAGCTCGTCATTCCAGGGGCCGCGCAGCATGAGC
>Ga0228700_1000459_pt1 | contig 38106 bp, 36 predicted proteins | sample McNCre317_Aug_MG_FD_178019 | JGI IMG/M metagenome (GOLD analysis project Ga0228700, IMG submission 178019) | Freshwater microbial communities from McNutts Creek, Athens, Georgia, United States - 3-17_Aug_MG | ecosystem: Environmental > Aquatic > Freshwater > Creek | place: USA: Georgia...
CCGGGTCTCCGGCATCGCGCAGTTCGACAAAGTTGACGCCCTTGACCACACGACCACCGGTCACGTCAAGGCAGGGAATGATGCGTTTGGCCAGCATGGAAAGGTTCGTTGTTCAGTAAAAAAAATCATCACACGGCACACAGCACAGATGAGCGGCCCATCACAGCACCGCCAGGCGCTGAGCACCTTGCCAGAAGTCACCGGCCGCAATGTAAATGGGTTCATACACTTGCGCCGCTTCGACGCACAGCATGTGCTGCCAACCGTCTGTGGGCATGTCGCTGAGCGACGCGCATTTGGCCGCCCCCGGATTCCAAACCACCGTCTGCGTCCAGTCCATGTCTTGCACAATGGACAAGACGTGGGGACCGTCCAGCAATTCATAGCCAGCCGGTGCCGCGGAATACACGCGGTCAAACTCGCCCACAAAACGCAGCTCAGGTGCCGCTGTGCCATGGCCGTCTGTCACCGCATTCCATTCGGCACTGCCGCCCAAACCCAGCAGCCGCGCTTGGGCCACATCGCTCACGGCGAAATACGAGTGCAAGGCCCCGGTGAACAGCAAAGGCTTGCTGTCGGTGTTGCGCACCACCAGCTCCAGCTGCAAAGCGCCGGGCGTCAGTTCAATCAACAAAAGGGCTTCAAAGCGTTGATCCCACCACTGGCGCGTGGCCGCGCTGTCGGCCAAGCTCAGGGCCAGGTGCGCCCGGTCAGCCTCCAGCTTGGCGGGCTTGGGTGTCCACGACACATTGCGCGCAAAGCCATGCTTGGGCAAATCGCCACGCTGGTTGAATTGGGGGAAACACACCGGGATGCCGCCACGGATGGCGGCATGGCCATCCATCACACTTTGCGGGCTCAGGTAAAGGCGTTCACGCCCACCGCTCACCCAGGACAAAACATGGGCACCGTGGTGTGCCACGACCAGCCGGTCACCACAAGGCAATTGCAACTCGGTGGCGGGCAGGCCCGCGAACAACAGCTCGCGGCAGGTGGCACCGGTGCTCATGATCAACCGTTCAGCTCGTCGGCGCGTTGTTGGGCCAAGGCAAAGTCCAGGTCACCCGAGTACACGGCACGGCCGCAGATCACGCCTTCCACGCCCTCGTCTTCTACCGCGCACAGCTGCTCGATGTCGGCCATGTTGGACAGACCGCCCGAAGCGATCACAGGGATGGTGAGGGCTTGGGCCAGCTTCACGGTGGCATCGATGTTGATGCCGCTGAGCATGCCGTCGCGGCCGATGTCGGTGTAGATGATGGACTCAACGCCCCAGTCCTGGTACTTCTTGGCCAGATCGACCACTTCGTGGCCGGTCATCTTGCTCCAGCCGTCGGTGGCCACCTTGCCGTCTTTGGCATCCAGGCCGACGATGATGTGGCCGCCAAACGCAGTGCACGCGTCCTTCAGAAAGCCGGGGTTCTTCACTGCAGCGGTGCCGATGATCACGTACTGGAGGCCACTGTCGATGTATTTTTCGATCGTGTCCAGATCACGGATGCCACCGCCCAACTGCACCGGGATGTCGCTGCCGACTTCCTTGAGGATGGCCTTGATCGCGCCAAAGTTCTGAGGCTTGCCCGCGAAAGCGCCATTCAGATCCACCAAGTGCAGTCGGCGAGCGCCCTTTTCCAGCCAAGTGCGCGCCATGGCAGCGGGGTCTTCCCCAAAGGTGGTGGCTTGGTCCATATCGCCCTGCTTGAGGCGAACGCAGTGGCCGTCTTTGAGGTCAATGGCGGGGATCAGAATCATGGCAAGTTAAAGGCAGGTGAGAAAAAATCGGCAGGCCCTGGATCAAGGCTGCCAGTGGAGGAAATTGCGAAACAGCGCCAAGCCTTGGGCCGCGCTTTTTTCAGGGTGAAACTGGGTGGCAAAAATATTGTCGCGGGCAATGGCACAGGCAAAACGACCGCCGTAGTCGGTCTCAGCCGCCGCGTGTGCCGGGTTGGCGACTTGGGCATAGAAACTGTGCACAAAATAGTACCAGCTACCGTCTTCGATGCCATCCCACAGCGCATGGCGCGGCGTGCTTTGCCACACCTGGTTCCAGCCCATCTGCGGCACTTTGTAGCGGGTGCCATCGGGCTGGGTCCGGCCTGCCAGGTCAAATTTGATGACGTCACCGGGGATCAAGCCCAAGCCGGGTGTATCGCCTTCGGCGCTGTGGTCCAGCAACATCTGCATGCCCACGCACACGCCAAACAAAGGTTTGCTGGTGGCCGCTTCGAGCACCGCGTCCATCAGACCCGACTCGCGCAGCTCGCGCATGCAGTCGGGCATGGCGCCCTGCCCTGGCAAAACCACGCGGTGCGCATCGCGCACGACTTGCGGATCGGAGGTGACCGTCACTTCGGCATGGTCCACACTGGAGGCGGCGTGGATCACCGCCTGCGCCACCGAGCGCAGGTTGCCCATGCCGTAATCGACCACTGCAACGCGATTGACGCTCATGTTCAGAGACTTCCCTTGGTCGAGGGAATCACACCGGCCGAGCGGGGGTCCAGCTCCAAAGCGGCACGCAAGGTGCGCCCAAACGCCTTGAAAATGGTTTCGCACTGGTGATGTGCATTGACGCCCTTGAGGTTGTCGATGTGCAAGCTCACCAAGGCATGGTTCACAAAGCCCTGAAAAAATTCGAACACCAGCTGGGTGTCGAGCGCGCCGATCATGCCGGAGGTGAAGTTCACATCCATGTGCAAACCGGGGCGACCCGAGAAGTCGATCACCACGCGGCTCAAAGCTTCATCGAGCGGCACATAGGCGTGGCCATAGCGGCGAATGCCTTTCTTGTCGCCCACAGCCTGCGCAAAAGCCTGGCCCAAAGTGATGCCGATGTCTTCCACCGTGTGGTGGCCGTCGATGTGCAAGTCACCTTCGCAGACAACGTCCAGGTCGATCAGGCCGTGGCGGGCGATCTGGTCCAGCATGTGGTCCAGAAAACCGATGCCGGTGGCCAGCTTGGACTGGCCTGTGCCATCCAGGTTGATGGCAACGCGGATGTTCGTCTCGGCGGTCTTGCGGGTGACGGCAGCGGTGCGGTTCATAAGGAGGCTTTCAAAGCGGCGAGGAGTTGGTCGTTTTCGGTGGCGGTGCCCACCGTCATGCGCAGACAATTGTCCAGCAATGGGTGCATTTTAGAAACGTTCTTGATCAGCACTTTGTGTGCTTTCAGACGCTCAAAAACGGTGGCCGCATCAGGGACCCGGGCCAAAATCATGTTGGCTTCACTGGGGAATGGGGTCACGCCGGGCAAAGCGGCCAGCTCACCCAGCAGGCGGGCACGCTGCGCACGCAGGTCTTTGGCCTGAGCGGCAAACACCTCTGCGTGCTCCAGCGCGAACAAAGCACACTCGTAATTGAGCACGCTGATGTTGTAGGGGGGCCGCACTTTGTCGATCTCGGCCACCAGGGCCTTGGGGCCCACCATGTAGCCCAGACGCACACCGGCCAGGCCAAATTTGCTGAGCGTACGCATCAAGAGCACATGCGTGTGGCGCGTGATGCGGTCCATGTAGCTGCTGCTAGCAAAGGGCTGGTAGGCCTCGTCCATGACGACCAAGCCGCCTTGTGCGCCTTGGGCCAGCACGATTTTTTCAATCGTCTCGTCGTTCCACAGGTTGCCGGTCGGGTTGTTCGGATAAGCCAGGTAAACGATGGACGGCTTGTGCTGATCAATAGCGGCCAGCATGGCGGCTTCGTCAAGCTCAAAGTCGGCCGTCAGCGGCACGCCGTGGAAGGCCAGGCCTTGCAGCTGGGCGCTCATGGCGTACATCACGAAGCCGGGCAAGGGGGCGAGGATGCTGGCACCGGGCACATCGCAGGCCATGGCCAGCAGCGAGATCAATTCGTCCGAGCCGTTGCCCAGCATGATGTCAAAGCCTTCGGGCATGCCCGCGTGCTGGGCCAGCGCTGCGCGCAGGTCGTTCACACGGCCATCGGGGTAGCGGTTGAGCGCCAACGCGCCCAGGCGCTCACCCAAGGCTTTTTGCAGATCGGCAGGCAGGCGGTGTGGGTTCTCCATCGCATCGAGCTTGACCATGCCGACCGAATCCTGGATGGCGTAGGCGTGCATGGACTGCACGTCCTGGCGGATTCTTTGCATGAGTTCAGGACTGACGTTGCTCATTTCGTGTCTCGCATGGGTGGCACAGGGTTCAAACGCAATTCAGCAGCGCGGGCGTGCGCTTGCAGGCCTTCGCCGTAGGCCAGTTCGGCGGCGATGCGGCCCAACGGCTGGGCACCGGCTTCGCTGACCTCGATCAGGCTGCTGCGTTTCTGGAAGTCGTACACACCCAGGGGCGAGCTAAAGCGTGCCGTGCCGCTGGTGGGCAGCACGTGGTTGGGGCCAGCGCAGTAGTCGCCCAGCGACTCACTGGTAAACGCGCCCAAAAAGATCGCCCCGGCATGGCACAGCAGCGGCTCCCAGCGGTGCGGGTCGCAGCTGGAGACTTCCAGGTGTTCGGGCGCGATGCGGTTGCTGATGGCGCAGGCTTCTTCCATGTTGCGCGTCAGGATCAACGCACCCCGGTCGTTGAGCGATTTGGCAATGATCTCGCGGCGGGGCATCTCGGGCAGCAGGCGGTCAATGGCGGCCTGCACTTCAGCAATGTAGGCCGCATCGGGGCACAGCAAAATGCTTTGCGCCAGCTCGTCGTGCTCGGCCTGGCTGAAGAGGTCCATGGCCACCCATTCGGCGGGCGTGGTGCCATCGGCCAGCACCAGGATTTCGCTGGGGCCCGCGATCATGTCGATGCCCACGGTGCCGAACACGCGCTTTTTGGCGCTGGCCACATAGGCGTTGCCGGGGCCGGTGATCTTGTCCACCTTGGGGATGGTGGCCGTGCCGTAAGCCAGCGCCGCCACGGCCTGCGCACCGCCCACAGTGAAGGCACGGCTCACACCGGCCACACAGGCGGCGGCCAGCACCAGCGGGTTGCGCACGCCTTGAGGTGTCGGCACCACCATGATGATCTCTTGCACCCCGGCCACATGGGCGGGGATGGCGTTCATCAACACCGAAGAAGGGTAAGCCGCTTTGCCACCGGGCACGTAAATGCCCACGCGGTCCAGCGGCGTGACTTTTTGGCCCAGCAGCGTACCGTCTTCGTCACGGTAAGACCAGCTCTCGCCAGATGCTTTCTTTTGCGCCTCGTGGTACTTGCGCACACGGGTTGCAGCGGCCTGCAGGGCTTCGCGCTGCAAGGCGGGCAGGCTGTCCAGCGCGGCTTGCAGTTCGGCCTGAGTGATCTCCAGCGCCCTCACATCGGCCGCTTGCAGGCCGTCAAAACGCTGGGTGTAGTCGAGCACGGCAGCATCGCCGCGCTGTTGCACATCGACCAGGATGTCGGCCACGCGCTGCTCGATGGCGGCGTCGGTGTCGGCAGACCAATGCAGGCGGGCCGCGAAGGCCGCTTCAAAACCGGCATCCGCCGTGTTCAGCTGCAATGGTTTGGCGTTCAGACCCATGTCGTCAGTCTTTCTTCACAGCGCCCGCAAAGGCGTCGATGATGGCGCGGATCGGCGCCTGCTTGAGCTTGAGCGCGGCCTGGTTCACGACCAGACGCGAGCTGATGTCCATGATGCGCTCGACCTCAACTAGGTGATTGGCCTTGAGCGTGTTGCCCGTCGACACCAGATCGACAATCGCATCGGCCAGCCCCGTCAACGGTGCCAGCTCCATGCTGCCATAGAGCTTGATCAGGTCCACGTGCACGCCCTTGGTCGCGAAAAAGTCGCGCGCAATGGCCGTGTATTTGGTCGCTACTTTGAGACGCGAGCCGGTGCGCACAGCACTGGCGTAGTCGTAATCGGCACGCACCGCCACGCTCATGCGGCATTTGGCGATGTTCAGATCCAACGGTTGGTACAGACCCTGGCCACCGTGTTCAATCAAGGTGTCCAAACCGGTCACGCCCAGATCGGCACCGCCGTATTCCACATAGGTGGGCACGTCGCTGGCACGCACCAAGACCACACGCACATTGGGCTGGTTGGTGGGCAGGATCAACTTGCGGGATTTTTCGGGGTCTTCGAGTACCTCGATGCCTGCGGCCTGGAGCAGCGGCAGGGTTTCGTCAAAGATGCGTCCTTTGGACAGGGCCAGCGTGATCATTTCACTCTTTCAATGTCGGCGCCCACAGCGCGGAGTTTGGCTTCCATGCGGTCATAGCCGCGGTCCAGGTGGTAAATGCGGTCCACGATGGTTTCGCCTTCGGCCACCAAACCGGCGATCACCAAACTGGCCGAGGCGCGCAGATCGGTGGCCATCACGGTGGCGCCCGAGAGCTTTTCCACACCTTCGATCACCGAGACCTTGCCGTCAATCTGGATGTGCGCGCCCAGGCGCACCAGTTCGTTGACGTGCATGAAACGGTTTTCAAAAATCGTTTCGGTCACTTTGCTGGCGCCTTGTGAGATGCAATTGAGCGCCATGAACTGGGCCTGCATGTCGGTCGGGAAACCCGGGTATTCGGTGGTGCGAAAGCTCTGGGCTTTCAGGCGACCTTCGGACTTCACGCGGATGAAATCAGCCCCCGCTTCAATCGTTGCGCCAGCATCACGCAGCTTGTCGATGACCGCATCCAGATGGTCGGCGCGGCCATGGCGCAACACCACATCACCGCCGGTGGCGGCCACAGCGCACAAGAAAGTGCCCGCCTCAATGCGGTCGGCCACCACCTGGTGCTCAGCGCCGTGCAGACGCGCCACGCCCTGGATGCGGATCTTGCTGGTGCCGTGGCCTTCGATCTTCGCGCCCATCTTGATGAGCATCTCGGCCAGGTCGGTGATCTCGGGCTCTTGTGCTGCGTTTTCGAGCACGGTCTCGCCTTCGGCCAAAGCGGCGGCCATCATGAAGTTTTCAGTGCCAGTAACCGTCACCATGTCGGTGGTGATGTGCGCCCCCTTCAATCGGGTGCGACCTGCGGGCAGGCTGGCCAGCATGTAACCGTGCTCGACCGTGATCTCGGCGCCCATGGCCTGCAGGCCTTTGAGGTGCTGATCCACAGGGCGCGAACCGATGGCGCAGCCGCCGGGCAAGGACACCTTGGCCTTGCCAAAACGGGCAAGCAATGGCCCCAAGGCCAGCACCGAAGCACGCATGGTTTTCACCAGCTCATAGGGCGCCTCGGGGTTGTTCAAGCCGCCTGCGTCCAGGGTCACGCGGCCATCTTCATGGTGCTCTGCCGTGACCCCCATGTTGCGGATCAACTTGAGCATGGTGGCCACGTCCTGCAAGCGCGGCACATTGACCAGGGTGACCGGCTCAGCGCTCAGCAAGGCGGCGCACAACTCGGGCAATGCGGCATTTTTGGCGCCAGCGACGTCCAGCACGCCCTGGAGGCGATTGCCGCCGCGGATTTTCAGTTTGTCCATGTTTTCAAATCACTCAGCGAGGCAAAGCCGCCCATTCGGCGGGGGTGTAGGTTTTCATCGACAAAGCGTGCACCTCGTCGGTCTGGATTTTTTGTCCCAAAGTGGCGTACACCTTTTGGTGGCGTGCAATCAGTCGCAAACCGGTGAACGACTCGGACACGACCACCGCGCTCCAGTGGCGACCATCCCCATCGACTTCCAGGTGTGTGCACGCCAGACCGGCCGCGATGATGGAACGAAGTTGCTCTGCATTCATGGTGTTCAGCTCCGGATCTTGTAGCCGGTGCGCAAAAGGTAAAGGGTCACACTGCTGACCGCAGCCAGTGCCGTGGCGACCACACCCAAACTGATCCAGGGCGAGACATCACTTTGGCCAAAAAAGCCGTAGCGGAAGCCGTCGATCATGTAGAAGAAGGGGTTGAGGTGGCTCAATTGCTGCCAGAACGCTGGCAGCGAATGGATGGAATAAAACACACCCGACAAAAAGGTCATGGGCATGATGATGAAGTTCTGAAAAGCGGCCATCTGGTCGAACTTCTCAGCCCACAGGCCGGCGATCACGCCCAAGGCTCCCATCATGGCCGCACCCATGATGGCAAAAGCGAGAATCCACAAAGGGTATATGAACTGGATGTTCACCATCCAGCCGGTGATCAGGAATACGCCCATGCCCACCGCTAGGCCGCGCACCACCGACGAGGCCACATAGGCAACAAACCAGCTCCAGTGCGACAAGGGCGTGAGCAGCAAGAACACCAAGTTGCCCATGATCTTGCTTTGCACCAGACTGGACGAGCTGTTGGCAAACGCGTTTTGCAACACGCCCATCATGATCAGGCCAGGCAAAAGGAAAGAGGTGTAAGCCACCTGGTCGTACACCTTCACATGGTCTTCGAGCACATGGCCAAAGATCAGCATGTACAGAACGGATGTCAGGACCGGCGCCGCAATCGTCTGGAAAGCCACTTTCCAAAAACGCAGCACTTCCTTGTAAAGCAGGGTTTGCCAGCCGGTCATGCCAGGGCTCCCGCGTGAGACTGTTGGCGGTTCATGACTTCCAGGAAAACGTCTTCCAAATCGGCCTGACGGATCTCGACGTCTTCGGCCACCAGACCGGCCGAGCGCACGGTGTTCAGGCAGGTTTCAATGTCCAGCGCGTTGTTCACCGGCACCTGCACGATGCGGCCCGTAACGCGCGCCACAGCAGCCACCGCAGCGGGCAACTCGCCGTCCAGCTTGAAGCGCAGAACCTGGCTGGTGGCGGACTTGAGCAGAACCGAAGTTTTTTCCAGCGCCACCATCTGGCCACGCTTGAGCATGGCGATGCGGCCGCACAGGGCCTCGGCCTCTTCGAGGTAATGGGTGGTCAGCAACACCGTGTGGCCTTGCTTGTTGAGCTTGGCAATGAACTGCCAGAGGGTCTGACGCAATTCGACGTCCACACCCGCCGTGGGCTCGTCCAGCACGATCACGCGGGGCTTGTGCACCAGGGCCTGCGCGACCAGCACACGGCGCTTCATGCCGCCCGACAACTGCCGCATGTTGGCATTGGCTTTGTCGGTCAAGCCCAGGCTGTCGAGCAACTCGTCGATCCAGGCGTCGTTTTTCTTAACGCCGAAATAGCCTGATTGGATCTTCAGGGATTCACGCACGGTGAAAAAAGGATCAAACACCAGCTCTTGCGGGACCACGCCCAGCAAGCGCCGTGCAGCAGCGTAATCGCTCTGCACATTGTGGCCATGGACCAGAACTTGCCCCAGACTGGCACGGGTCAGGCCCGCCAGGATGCTGATCAGGGTGGTTTTGCCTGCCCCATTGGGGCCCAGCAAACCAAAGAACTCACCTTCCTCGACATCGAAGCTGACCTGATCGAGCGCACGGAATGCAGCAGCGCCCGCCTGTTTGGCAGGGTAGGTTTTCGAGACGGTTTGGAATGACAGCGCAGACATGGGAGGGCTTTATTTTAAGTGCTGGCCCACGTGAAGGCGGCTCAATGCCCCGGAACAAGGCAAAAAGAGAGGGGTTTTGCCCCCGAAACAAGCTCAGGCGGGCTGCAAAAGGTCGAGCACGCCGTACAAAGTGGCCAATTCGCTCAAACGGGCCGACATGCCCTGCACCAAGACCGAACGCCCCTGGGCTTTGGCCACACGGCGCAAACCCAACAAAACAGCCAAGGCCGACGAGTCAAAGTCGCTGAGTGCAGAAGCATCGACCAACACCGGCTCTGGCTGAGAGGCAGGCACTTGCAATTGAAGCTGACGGATCCACTGCGACAAGCAAGCATCGGCTTGCTCATGCATCAAACTGGCCGGCAACTTCAAAACATTCATGGTCTCGACTCCAGCGTGGGCCATCAAGAATTGCGAGCGTTGGACTTGTTGCGAGCCACCAAACTGGTGATCAGCGCATCAATGCCCCCTGCATTGATTTCCTTGGTGAACTGGGTGCGGTAGTTCTCGATCAGCCAGACGCCCAAAACGTTCAGGTCAAAAATCATCCAGCCGGCACCTTCGCCCGCTGTTTTTTCCAGACGGTAATCGAGCTGGATCGGATCGCCTTTGCCGCGCACCTCGGTATTGACCACCAGGTTCTTGTCTTCCTGTCCGGGACGCAGAGGCTTCACCACGACCACCTGATCGCTGACCTGGCTCAAGGCACCTGCATAGGTGCGGACCAGCAAGATCTTGAACTCATCCTGCAAACGCTTTTGCTGCTCAGGCGTGGCTTTGCGCCAAGCAGGGCCTGTGGCCAGAGATGTCATGCGGCGGAAGTTGACATGCGGCATGAGCTTGTCATCGACCAATTGGGTCAACTTGTTCACATCGCCATTGCGCAGGGCTTTGTCGGCCTTGATGATGTCCAATGTTTCATTGGTGATGCGTTTGATGAACGCTTCAGGGGCCTCATCGGCGGCCCAAACGGCACTTGCCGATGACATCACGGCAGCCACCACCGCCCCCAGAATCTGGCGACGGTTCAATGAAAAGAGAGAGATTGAATTCTTCATGCAGAAACTATAAATGCGATTGAACAAACGCTTGTGAACAACTGTAACGAACCCACAGACAATCAAGGTGCTTCAATATCGCTGTAATCAAAATTGGACGGCGGGTTGCCGTCATACACATCGTTTTCCCGCTTTTGCAAATAGGCATCGCGAACAAACGAGTAAGGATCCAATGAGGCTTCCTTGACCGTGTCCACAGTTTTGAGCAAATTGGCACGCGTATCCACGATGCGCACAGCGGTCAAACTGCTGCGAGTGGCTGGATCACTGAAACGCTGCACCACATCGCCTTTGTAATCCAATGGAAATGCCACGCTGTCGCGAAAAGTTGAAGGCCCCAACAGTGGAAGCACCACATAAGGGCCCGGTTTCACGCCCCAATAACCCAGGGTCTGACCAAAGTCTTCCTTGTGCCGCTCAAGGCTCATTTCTGTCGCAATGTCGAGCAAACCACCCAGGCCAAACACGGTATTCACCGTCACGCGCATGAAACTTTCTGCAGTGTGCTGACCTTTCAACTGCATGGCACTGTTGGCCATGGACCAGACATCGCCCAGATTGCTCACCACATTGTGCAGACCGGTTCGGACAAAACTGGGCACCACATTCACATAGGCTTGTGTGACCGGCTTGATGGCCACCGTGTCCACCGCATCGTTGAAGTTGTAGATGCTGCGGTTCATCGACTCCCAAGGGTCGCGCGCATCGGCACTCTTGACACTGGCGCAGCCCTGCAAGCACAGCAAAGCGACAACAGCACAGCCGGCCATCCAACGCTTCATCTGAGAACTCATGGCTTGCTGCCTTCAGCCTTGGGTTTTTCGGCTTGGCTATAGAGGAACTGGCTGATCAAATTTTCCAGAATCACCGCCGATTGGGTCGACCCGATCTTGTCGCCCGCCACCAGGTTCTTTTCATCAGCACCCGGCACGATGTCCAGGTACTGTTCGCCCAGCAGGCCGCTGGTCAGGATCTTGAGCGAGCTGTCTTGAGGAAATTGGTTTTGCGACTGCAAAGCCAAAGTGACTTTGGCCTGAAAAGATTCGCCATCAAACGCGATGGTCTTGACGCGCCCGACCACTACACCAGCGCTTTTCACGGCAGCGCCAGGCTTGAGGCCACCGATGTTGTCGAACTTGGCCGTGACTTCGTAATCAGACCGGAAGTTCAGGGTCAGCAAATTGGCCGATTTGAGCGCCAAAAACAGCACGGCCACAGCGCCAAGCAACACGAACAAACCAACCCAGATATCATTTTTTGAACGCTGCATGTCGTCCTCCTCAAATGCTGAACATCATCGCGGTGAGGATGAAGTCCAGGCCCAAAACCGACAAAGAAGAAACCACCACACTGCGGGTGGTGGCGCTGGCCACACCCTCGGGGGTGGGCTTGGCCACATACCCTTGCAACAAAGCAATGAAGGTCACGGCCACACCAAACACAATGCTTTTGATGATGCCGTTGCCGACATCCTTGAACACATCCACGCCGCCTTGCATCTGGCTCCAGAACGAGCCTGCATCGACACCGATGAGCAACACACCCACCACATAGCCACCGAAAATGCCCACCGCACTGAACACCGCCGTGAGCAAAGGCAAAGCAATCACGCCGCCCATGAAGCGTGGCGCCAGAATGCGTTGCACAGGATCCACCGCCATCATCTCCAAGGCCGTGAGCTGCTCACCCGCGCGCATCAGGCCAATCTCAGCCGTGAGCGACGCCCCAGCCCGGCCTGCATACAACAGCGCCGCCACCACAGGCCCCAACTCGCGCACAAGGCTCAGCGCCACCAACAAACCCAAGGCCTCGGCCGAACCATAGCGCTGCAGGGTGTAGTAACCCTGCAAGCCCAACACAAAGCCCACAAACAGGCCCGAAACCGTGATGATGGCCAGCGAATAGTTGCCAAGGAAATGCACCTGATCGCGCACCAGGCCAAAACGCCGCAGTGCGGCCCCCGACATCTTGAGCAACTTGAAAAACAAACGGGCGCCAAAGCCCCAATCGGCCAGCGCCTGACGGGTGGCCGCGCCCAATGCGCCCAGCAACTGGATCACATTCATGCAGACCTCCGGTCGTAATCCTCGTCCGCTGTGGGCGCGGGGTAGTGGAAAGGCACAGGCCCATCACTGAGCGCATGCACAAACTGGTGAATCAAGGGATCGGTGCTGGCACGCAGTTCAGCCGGCGTGCCCTGCGCGGCCAAACCACCATTGGCCAGGATCACCACATGGTCGGCAATCTCGAAGGTTTCCGTCACGTCGTGGGACACGATCACGCTGGTGATGCCCAGACTGTCGTTCAGTCGGCGGATCAGGCGAGCCGCAGTGCCCAAAGAAATGGGGTCCAGGCCCGCAAAAGGCTCGTCGTACATGATCAGGTCAGGGTCCAGCGCAATCGCACGGGCCAAGGCCACCCGACGGCTCATGCCGCCAGAAATTTCGGACGGCTTCAAATCACGCGCACCACGCAAACCCACCGCATCGAGTTTCATGAGCACGATGTCCCGGATCAGGTCTTCCGACAAGGCTGTGTGCTCCCGCAAGGGGAAAGCCACGTTGTCAAACACGCTCATGTCGGTGAACAAGGCCCCAAACTGGAACAGCATGCCCATGCGGCGCCGCGCAGCGTACAACTCGGCTTGCTGCATCACGGTCACATCCTTGCCATCAAACAACATCTGGCCTTGTTGTGCCCGGATTTGGCCGCCGATGAGGCGCAACACCGTGGTTTTGCCGCCGCCCGATACGCCCATCAGGGCCGTGACCTGACCGCGCGGGATCTTGAAACTGAGGTTCTTCAAAATCACCCGCTCCCCATAGCCGAAGCTCAGGTCACGCAGTTCAACGAGAGAAGATGTATTTGGCGTATTCATGAAAAACAAGAGCCGGATAGGCCGGCTCTTGTGATCTTACTGAAACCATGCCAACAGAATGTTGACTTTGGCGTTCTAGGGATTGTACCTAGAACGAGAACCCTCAGCGGGGCAAGTCGCTTTGTCCCATCAGGAACTCGTCCACAGCACGTGCCGCCTGGCGGCCTTCGCGGATGGCCCAGACCACCAGCGACTGGCCACGGCGCATGTCACCGGCGGCAAACACCTTGTTCACATTGGTGGCATAGCCACCTGTGAAATCGGTGCTGGCCTTGGCGTTGCCGCGGGCGTCCTTGTCGATGCCAAAGGCGTCGAGCACGGTGGCGACCGGGTTCACAAAACCCATGGCCAGCAGGACCAGGTCGGCTTTGTATTCCTTCTCGGTGCCGGGCACCTCCACCATCTTGCCGTCCTTGAACTCGACGTGCACGGTCTTCAGACCCGTGACCTTGCCTTTTTCGCCAACAAACTCCTTGGTGGAGATGGCGAATTCGCGCTTGAGCAGGCCTTTTTCGGCGCTCTCGTCGTGGCTGGAGCTGGTGCGCAGCTTCATGGGCCAGTAAGGCCAAACCATCAGCTTGTTTTCTTTTTCGGGCGGCTCGGGCATCACCTCGAACTGGGTCACGCTGACGGCACCGTGGCGTGTGCTGGTGCCCACGCAATCGCTGCCGGTGTCACCGCCGCCGATCACGATGACGTTTTTGCCGTCAGCGCGCAGCTGGCCCTTGATCTTGTCACCGGCATTGACCTTGTTTTGCTGGGGCAGGAATTCCATCGCGAAATGGATACCGTCCAGGTCACGGCCAGGCACAGGCAAGTCACGCGACTGCTCGGAGCCACCGGTCAGCAGCACAGCGTCAAAATCGTTCTTAAGCTGCTCGGCACTGACGGTTTCTTTGGCCCAGTTGGTGACCTTGGAGTCCTTGGGCCACTCACCCACCAACACGCTGGTACGGATGGTCACGCCTTCGGCTTCGAGCTGCTTGACGCGGCGGTCGATGTGCGTCTTTTCCATCTTGAAGTCGGGGATGCCGTAACGCAGCAAACCACCGACGCGATCGTTCTTCTCGAACAGGGTCACGTCGTGGCCCGCACGCGCCAGCTGCTGCGATGCGGCCAGGCCCGCAGGGCCTGCACCAATCACGGCCACTTTCTTGCCGGTCTTGACCTTGGCAGGACGGGGTGTGACCCAGCCCTCGGCCCAGGCGCGGTCGATGATGGCGTGCTCGATCGACTTGATGCCCACGGCGTCGCCGTTGAAGTTCACCACGCAAGCGGCTTCGCAAGGCGCAGGGCAGATGCGGCCGGTGAACTCGGGGAAGTTGTTGGTGCTGTGCAGCACCTCGATCGCGTTCTTCCAGTCACCGTGGTAGACCAGATCGTTGAAGTCCGGAATGATGTTGTTGACCGGGCAGCCGTTGTTGCAGAACGGCGTGCCGCAGTCCATGCAGCGCGCGCCCTGGGTTTTGGCTTGCTCTTCGGTCAGGCCGATCACGAACTCGCCGTAGTTTTTCAGGCGCTCGGCGACGGGCTTGTAGCCCTCTTCGATGCGCTCAAATTCCATGAAGCCTGTGACTTTTCCCATGATGTTTCCTTCGATTCTTGACGTGGAGCTCAGGCGGCAACAGGCTTGGCGGCCTTGGCAGCTTTGCGGGCGTTGATTTCACCCAGAGCACGCTTGTATTCGTTCGGGAACACCTTCACGAACTTGGCACGGGCCGTGGCCCAGTTGTCCAGCAACTCGCGGGCGCGCTGGCTGCCGGTCCACTTGAAGTGGTCTTCCAGCAGTTTTTTGAGCTGCGCTTCGTCGGTTTGGTCGCGGTGCCACACTTTGCGATCGATCTGCGCTTCTTGCTCGGCAGCGGACAGCACCTTTTCCATGCTGACCATGGCGGTGTTGCAGCGCGAAGCGAACTCGCCGTCTTCGTCGTACACATAAGCGATACCACCGCTCATGCCCGCGCCGAAGTTGCGGCCGGTCTTGCCCAACACAGCCACGGTGCCACCGGTCATGTATTCACAACCGTGGTCGCCTGTGCCTTCGACGACCGCCGTGGCGCCCGACAGACGGACTGCGAAACGCTCACCGGCCACGCCTGCGAAGAAGGCTTCACCGGTGGTTGCGCCGTACATGACGGTGTTGCCCACGATGATGTTTTGCGAGGCCACGCCACGGAAATCGAGGCTTGGACGCACCACCACGCGACCACCCGACAAACCTTTGCCGGTGTAGTCGTTGGCTTCGCCGATCAGATACAGCGTGATGCCGTTGCACAGGAAAGCGCCGAACGACTGACCGCCCGTGCCTTCGAGCTGGATGCGGATGGTGTCATCAGGCAAACCTTCGGGGTGCACCTTGGTCACCGCGCCGGACAACATGGCACCGACCGAGCGGTTCACGTTGCGGGCTGTTTCCATGAACTGGACTTTTTCGCCCTTGTCGATGGCTGGACGGCTCTTGGCGATCAGCACATTGTCGAGGGCCTTGGCCAGACCGTGGTCCTGGGTCTGCACATGGCGCACGTCGGCGTCCATCGTGACTTGCGGCACGGCCAGCAGGCGACCGAAGTCCAAGCCACGGGCCTTCCAATGGCTCACGCCAGCGCGCATGTCGAGCAGGTCGGCACGGCCCACCATGTCGTCGAACTTGGCGATGCCCAGCTGGGCCATGATCTGACGCACTTCTTCAGCGATGAAGAAGAAGTAGTTCACGACATGCTCAGGCTTGCCAGTGAACTTGGCGCGCAGTGCGGGGTCCTGGGTGGCCACGCCCACGGGGCAGGTGTTCAGGTGGCACTTGCGCATCATGATGCAGCCCTCAACCACCAGCGGTGCGGTGGCAAAGCCGAATTCGTCCGCGCCCAGCAGTGCGCCGATGGCCACGTCGCGGCCGGTCTTCATCTGGCCGTCGGCCTGCACGCGAATGCGACCACGCAGGCCGTTGAGCACCAAGGTTTGCTGGGTTTCGGCCAGACCGATTTCCCATGGCGAGCCTGCGTGCTTGACGGACGACCAAGGCGAAGCGCCCGTGCCACCGTCGTGGCCAGCGATCACGACGTGGTCGGCCTTGCACTTGGCCACACCGGCAGCGATGGTGCCGACGCCGATTTCGGACACGAGCTTGACGCTGATGTCGCTGTGCGGGGCCACATTCTTCAGGTCGTGGATCAGCTGGGCCAAGTCCTCGATCGAGTAGATGTCGTGGTGGGGTGGTGGCGAGATCAGACCGACACCGGGCACCGAGTGGCGCAGCTTGCCGATGTACTCGGACACCTTGCCGCCGGGCAGCTGGCCGCCTTCGCCGGGCTTGGCGCCCTGGGCCATCTTGATCTGGATCTGATCGGCGCTGGACAGGTATTCGGCGGTGACGCCGAAACGGCCCGAAGCCACCTGCTTGATGCGCGAACGCAGGCTGTCGCCAGCCAGCAATGGCAAATCGACTTCGACGTTGGCTTCGCCAATGACGCTCTTGAGCGAATCGCCCTGCTTGATCGGGATGCCCTTGAGTTCGTTGCGGTAACGGTTGGCGTCTTCGCCGCCTTCACCGGTGTTGCTCTTGCCGCCGATGCGGTTCATGGCCACAGCCAGAGTGGCGTGTGCTTCGGTGGAGATCGAGCCCAGCGACATCGCGCCGGTGGCGAAACGCTTGACGATCTCGGCAGCAGGCTCGACCTGCTCCAGCGGGATGGCTTTGGACGGGTCGATCTTGAACTCGAACAGACCGCGCAGCGTCATGTGGCGCTTGCTCTGGTCGTTGATGATCTGCGCGTATTCCTTGTAGGTGCTGAAGTTGCCAGCACGGGTGGAGTGCTGCAGCTTGGCAATGGCGTCGGGCGTCCACATGTGCTCTTCGCCACGGGCGCGCCAGGCGTATTCGCCGCCTGCGTCCAGCATGGTGGCCAGCACAGGGTCGTCACCGAAGGCGGCGGTGTGCATGCGGAAGGCTTCTTCGGCGATCTCGAACACGCCGATGCCGCCCACGCGGCTGGCCGTTCCGGTGAAGTACTTGTTGATGGTCTCAGTGTTGATACCGATGGCTTCAAACAACTGCGCACCGCAATACGACATGTAGGTCGACACGCCCATCTTGGACATGATCTTGGACAAGCCCTTGCCGATCGCCTTGACGTAGTTGTAGATGGCTTTGTCAGCCGACAGGTCACCGGGCAGCTCTTTGTGCAGGGCAGCCAGGGTTTCCATCGCCAGGTAGGGGTGCACGGCTTCGGCGCCGTAACCGGCCAGCACGGCGAAATGGTGCACTTCGCGGGCGGTGCCGGTTTCGACCACCAGGCCAGCGGTGGTGCGCAGGCCTTCGGTCACCAGGTGCTGGTGGATGGCCGACAGCGCCAGCAGCGCGGGCACAGCCACCTGGGTGGCATTCACGCCACGGTCGCTGATGATCAGGATGTTGTGGCCGCCCTTGATGGCATCCACAGCTTCAGCGCACAGCGAGGCCAGCTTGGCTTCCACGCCTTCGCGGCCCCACATGGCGGGGTAAGTGATGTCCAGCGTGGCGCTCTTGAACTTGCCCTTGGTGGCTTGCTCGATGTTGCGCAGCTTGGCCATGTCGGCGAAGTCCAGGATCGGCTGGCTCACTTCGAGGCGCATGGGTGGGTTGACCTGGTTGATGTCCAGCAGGTTCGGCTTGGGGCCGATGAAGGACACCAGCGACATCACGATCGCTTCGCGGATCGGGTCGATGGGTGGGTTGGTCACTTGCGCGAACAACTGCTTGAAGTAGCTGTACAGCGGCTTGTTCTTGTCGGACAGAACAGCCAGCGGGCTGTCGTTGCCCATGGAGCCAATGGCTTCCTCACCAGCCGAGGCCATAGGAGCCAACAGGAATTTGATGTCTTCCTGGGTGGTGCCAAAGGCTTGCTGCAAATCGAGCAATTCGGGCGAAGTCATGCTGCTGCCCACCGACTGGGGCTCGGTCTGGCTGATCGGCAACTCTTGCGCGCCCTCACCGGCCACAGGGTGCTCCACATCGTCCAGACGGATGCGCAGGTTTTCGATCCACTGCTTGTAGGGCTTGGCGCTGGCCAAACCGGCCTTCAACTCTTCGTCGTTGATCATGCGGCCTTGTTCCAGATCGATCAGGAACATCTTGCCGGGCTGCAGACGCCACTTGCGCACGATCTTGCTTTCGGGAATCGGCAGCACGCCGGTTTCCGAACCCATGATGACCATGTCGTCGTCGGTGATGATGTAGCGCGAAGGACGCAGCCCGTTGCGGTCCAGCGTGGCGCCGATCTGGCGGCCGTCAGTGAACACGATCGATGCGGGGCCGTCCCATGGTTCGAGCATGGCAGCGTGGTATTCATAGAAGGCCTTGCGGCGCTCGTCCATGGTGGTGTGCTGTTCCCAAGGTTCGGGGATCATCATCATCACGGCCTGGCTGATGGGGTAACCCGCCATCGTCAGCAGTTCCAGGCAGTTGTCGAAAGTCGCGGTGTCGGACTGACCGGCGAAGCTGATGGGGTAGAGCTTTTGCAGGTCGGCGGCCAGCACGGGCGAAGACATCACGCCTTCGCGGGCCTTCATCCAGTTGTAGTTGCCCTTGACGGTGTTGATCTCGCCGTTGTGCGCCACATAGCGGTAAGGGTGAGCCAATGGCCACTCGGGGAATGTGTTGGTCGAGAAACGCTGGTGCACCAGGCCCAAGGCCGAGACGCAGCGCTCGTCCTGCAGGTCCAGGTAATAGGTGCCCACCTGGTCAGCCAGCAGCAGGCCCTTGTAGACCGCCGTGCGGCTGGACATGCTGGGGATGTAGTACTCGTTGCTGTGCGTCAAGTTCAGCGCCTGGATGGCGGCACTGGCGGTCTTGCGGATCACATACAGCTTGCGCTCCAGGGCGTCCTGAACGATCACATCGGTGCCTCGGCCGATGAAGATCTGGCGCATGATCGGTTCTTTTTCGCGCACGCGGGGCGACATGGGCATTTCGCGGTTGACCGGCACATCGCGCCAGCCCAACACCACTTGGCCTTCGGCCTTGACGGCGCGCTCCAGCTCCTGCTCGCAAGCCATGCGGGACGCGTGTTCCTTGGGCAGGAAGACCATGCCGACGCCGTATTCACCGAAAGGCGGCAAATTAATGCCTTGCTTGGCCATCTCTTCGCGGTACAGCGCATCGGGCAGCTGAATCAGGATACCGGCACCGTCGCCCATGAGCGCGTCCGCGCCCACAGCACCCCGGTGGTCCAGGTTTTCAAGAATCTTGAGGGCCTGCGTCACGATGGCGTGGCTCTTTTGACCTTTGATGTGGGCGACAAAGCCGACACCGCAAGCATCGTGCTCATTGGCCGGGTCATACAGACCGGTCGATTGGAAATGTTCTTTATCGGCTGCCGTGGTCATGGCGCACTCCTAGGGTTTTTACGCAGTGGGACGAGTTTACTGCACTGCAGCAACCATGCCAAGACAATTAATTGGGGTCAGATCCCAATTAATTTAGCTTTCATTCTGGCAATTAATTAATTGGGGACAGATTCAATCTGCTGTCGTCTTGAAAGGCCGCCCGGCCTTGCGTGGCGCCAGTCGCCGTGTGGTGGACTGCTCAAGCTCACTCACAAAATCCGCCGATCCCAGGGCCCAACCCGACAAGGCACTGCGGGTGAGTTGGACCTTGTCAGCTTGAGCCAGCCCGGTCTGAACCAACTCGGCATAGGCCGCTTCGCGGGCAAACGGGGTGTTGCCCAGGCTCCAAAACAGGGCATGGGGCGTCACCAATTTGTCGCTTGCCTGCCCAATACAGTGCCGGTGGCTGGACCATTTGAAGTCGGCAGGCTGCTGCACCATGCCAGCCCGCACCGGGTTCAGATCGATGTAGACCATGCACGCCAGAAGATAGCGCTCACTCTCAATGAGATTGCTGCGGTAGCGACCTTCCCAGAGTGTGCCGGTGCGCTGATGGCGCAAGTTGAAGTAGCGCACATAAGCACGGCCGACGGCCTGCATCATCTTTGGCAGCCCGTCGTCGGTTTCCGGTGTGACCAGCAGATGAAAGTGGTTGTCCATGACCACATAGGCATGGATGGCCACCTTGAAGGTCTGCGCGTGCTCCTGCCACAACGCCAGCAAGCGCTCGCGGTCCGCATCGTCGCGCACGATGGCCTGGCGGTCATTGCCGCGCTGGATGACGTGGTGCGGGTAAGCGGCAACTGTGAGGCGGGGTTGGCGGGCCATGTGAACAATGAGCAGTTGAAAAGTCGCAGTTTAATTGGAATCTGACCCCAATTAAAGTATAGGCAGACGACTGACAGTCGGGACGTTTGCATTTAGGCTCAGCACATGAAAACACCACTTCGCATCGGCACGGGCGCTGGTTATTCCGGTGACCGCATTTCACCCGCCGTGGAGCTGGCCGAAAAGGGGCAGCTGGACTACCTGGTCTTTGAATGCTTGGCCGAGCGCACGATCGCACTGGCGCAGCTCGAACGCAGTCAGCAGCCCGAGCGCGGCTTTGACCCGATGCTGGCCGAACGGATGCGCGCCGTTCTCGCGCCCTGCATCGCCCACGGCACCCGCATCATCAGCAATATGGGTGCAGCCAACCCCTTGCAGGCCGGGCATGCCGTGCTGGCCATCGCCCGCGAACTGGGCCTGCCCCAGGTCAAGGTGGCGGTGGTGCTGGGCGACGATGTGCTGGCCCACCTGCAGGCCGATGGCCTGTCGCTGCCCGTGCTCGAATCCGAGCAGACACTGGCCGACCTGGCGCCGCAGCTGATCTCGGCCAACGCCTACCTGGGCGCCGAGGCCCTGTTGCCCGCTTTGCAGTCTGACGCGCAGGTCATCATCACTGGCCGCGTGGCCGACCCGGCGTTGTTCTTGGCGCCCCTGATGCATCACTTTGGCTGGGCGCTGGACGACTGGCAACGTCTGGGCAAAGGCGTGCTGGTGGGGCACTTGCTTGAATGCGCAGGACAAATCACGGGCGGCTACTTTGCCGATCCGGGCTTCAAGGACGTGCCCGACATGGCCCGGCTGGGCTTTCCGCTGGCCGAGGTCAGCGCCTCGGGCGACGCCGTCATCACCAAAGTGGCAGGATCGGGCGGCTGCGTCACGGTGGCCACCTGCACCGAACAACTGCTGTACGAAATCGAGAACCCTGCGCGCTACCTGCAACCCGATGTGGTGGCCGACTTCTCACAAGTGCAGTTGCACCAGATCGGCCCCGACCGTGTGCAGGTCACAGGCGGCAGCGGCAGCCCACGCACCGACACGCTCAAGGTCACTGTGGGTTACCGCGATGGCTACATCGGCGAAGGGCAAATCTCTTACGCAGGCCCCGGCGCACAGGCACGTGGTCAGCTCGCGCTCGACCTCGTGCGTGCACGGCTGGCCGATGCTGGCTACAACAACTACGAAGGCCGCTACGACCTGATCGGTGTGAACGCCATTGCGGGCGAGCCAAGTACCCCGACAGAACCTCAAGAAGTGCGCGCCCGCGTGGCCCTGCGCGTGCCCACGCAGCGCCAGGCCCAACATGTGGCGCACGAGGTCGAAGCGCTTTACCTCAACGGCCCGGCGGGCGGTGGCGGCGCCACACGCTCGGTGCGCGAAGTGATCGCAGCGGCCTCGGTGCTGATGCCCCGTGAGGCCGTACACACCAGCACCGTGCTGCTCAACGCTGAAGGACTTTGACATGCTGCTGCGCGACATCGCCCACACCCGCACCGGAGACAAAGGCAACCGCTCGACCTTGTCGGTGATTGCCTACGACAAAAAAGACTTTGCTCTGCTGGAAAAGCAGCTCACGCCCGAACGCGTGAAAGAGCACTATGCAGGCATCGTGCACGGCCCGGTCGAACGCTACAGCCTGCCGCAGTTGGGCGCGCTCAACTTCGTGATGCACCAGGCCCTTGGTGGCGGCGTGACCCGCTCGCTGGCCTTGGACGCCCATGGGAAGTGCCTGAGTGCCAAGCTGCTGAGTCTTGTGATTGAATAAAACAAACCTTCAAAATTCGGAGATCCTCATGAAAACCATCCGCCTCGCTGGCTTGCTGACCCTGGCATTTGGCCTGACCGCCACCTCGCTGCATGCGCAGACTTACCCCAGCAAACCCATCAAGGCCATCGTGCCCTTTGCCGCAGGCAGCGCCACCGACCAGATCGGCCGTGCCTTTGTGCAGAAGATGTCCGAACAACTGGGCCAGCCCATCGTCATCGAAAACAAAGCTGGCGTGAACGGCATGCTGGGCGCCGACGCCGTGGCCAAGTCCGCCCCCGATGGCTACACCCTGATGGTGGGCACCAACAGCACCAACGCCGCACTCAAGAGCTTGATGAAAAAGCTGCCCTACGACCAGGACACCGCTTTTGCACCCATCGGCTACATGGGCTCGGTGCCGCTGATCATCGCCGTCAACAACGATGTGCCCGTCAAAAACCTCAAGGAACTGGTCGCTGCGGCCAAAGCCAAACCCACGCAGCTCACATTTGCCAGCGCCAGCACATCGCAACGGGTCTCCACCGAGGTGCTGATGAACATGTCTGGCATCCAAATGACACACGTGCCCTACAAGAGCGGCCCTGCCGCCATGACCGACTTGATCGGCGGCCAGGTGAATTTGTTCACGGCCGACTTTGCCGTGATGCTGCCCCAGGTCAAGGCGGGCAAGATCCGTGGCCTGGCGGTCACGTCCATGCAACGCTCCAAAGCCATCCCCGAGCTGCCCACCGTCAACGAAGCCCTGGGCCTGAAAGACTACGAACTGATCGCCTACTTTGCGATGTTCGCCCCGGCAGGCACCCCAGCCGACGTGATCGCCAAGCTCAACAAAGCCCTGAACGCTGCAGCCAACGACAAAGACATCCAAGAGAAGTTTGCAGCCATCGGCTTCGAGACCGCCCCAGGCACACCCGAGGCCTTGGCCCAGCGCAACAAGGCCGAAACCGTCAAATGGGCCAAGGCCATCCGCGACGCGAAGATCGAAGCGGAGTGATGGCTTTTTAAGCGGGCGACAAACCCAGGGCTGGATAACGATGCATCAGCATGGTTTCCAGCCCAAATTCCTGGAGCAGCGCCTGCAAGCGCTCAGCCGCTGAACGCTTTTTCTGGCCGGTGTATTTGGCCAAGATCAGCTCATTCTTCATCGAATGCTCCCAACCCACCAGCTCAGTCACGGTGACCGCATAGCCCTGTGACTCCAGGTACAGACAGCGCAGCACGTTGGTCAACTGGCTGCCCACTTCGCGGGTGTGCAGGGGGTGGCGCCACAGCTCGGCCAGGGGCGTGCGCTGCAAATTGAGCGCCTTGTTCTGGTTGAGCGCTCGGGCCAGTTCGGCCTGGCAGCAAGGCACCAGCACCATGTATTTGGCTTTCTTTTGCAGGCCAAAGGCGATGGCGTCGTCGGTGGCGGTGTCACAAGCGTGCAGCGCGGTGACCACGTCAATCTGTTCGGGCAGCTCGACGCTCTGCGTGGACTCGGCCACGCTCACGTTCAAAAAGCGCATGCGCTCAAAGCCCAGGCGCTCGGCCAATTGGCGAGAGGACTCGACCAGCTCGCTGCGGGTCTCGATGCCGTAGATCGTGCCTTGGCCCAGCGCCTTGAAAAACAGGTCGTAAATGATGAAGCCCAGATAGGACTTGCCGGCACCGTGGTCGGCCAGTGTCGGGCCGCTGTCGCTGGCGGGCAACTCCAACAGTAGCTTTTCGATGAACTGGAACAGGTGGTAGACCTGTTTAAGTTTGCGGCGCGAGTCTTGATTCAGCTTGCCGTCGCGCGTAAGGATGTGCAGTTGCTTGAGCAATTCAACCGACTGGCCAGGGCGCACTTCGGGCGGCAAAGTGTCGGCGGGCGCAGCCGCTTGGGCGTTGCGTTTCTTCATGGTGTGGGCCCCACATCCAGTGCCTTCCAGCCTTCGATCCCCAGCTTTTCCATCGTCGCCATATTGGTCTCGTAAATCATTTCGGCTTCAGGAAAAGCCTCCACCGCCCGGTCGATGCTGGCTTCGCGGATCAGGTGCAGCGTCGGGTAAGGCGAGCGGTTGGTGAAGTTGGTGATGTCGTCGGGCTCGGTGTCCGCGAACTGAAAGTCCGGGTGAAAGCTCGCGATCTGGAATTCACCTTCAAGATCCAGCTCCTGCAGCACACCGTCAGCTTCGTCCAGAAAATCGTTGAAGTCCAGAAAATCGCGCAGCATGTGCGGCACGATCAGCAGCACGGTTTCGCGCTCCTCGGCGGGCACGGCGGCCAGGGCCAGCAGCTGTTCAATCAGCTCGTCGCGCAAGCCTTCGAGGCCCTTGGCTTCGCTGACGGCGTAATGAATCTGGCCCTTCACATGCGGGGCTTTGGCAAAGGGGCAGAGGTTCAGGCCGATCACGGCGCGCTCCAGCCAGCGCACGGTGTCGGCGATTTCGATCTGTGGTTGGGGGGAAATCTCGTTCATCCGTCGATTGTGCCTGCGCCATGCCGCATTTCAGGCACTTTGGCGCGCCAAGAGACGGCCAGCGGCCCAGGCCAATGCGGCACCCACCACACAACAGCCCACTGTGACCAGCGGCGTGAGCTGCCAGCCCCCCACACGCGCGGCCACCGCCGCCACCACGGGCGGCCCCACAAACTGGCCCAAGGCCGACATCTGTTGCACCCAGCCCACGGTGGTGGCGACCTGCTGGTCTCCCGGTGCCAGCCGCACCGCCAGGCTGAACAGGGTGCCTGGCACCAAGCCCCCCACGCCCGAAAACAGCAGCACCCCGGCAAAACGCAGCCAGGGCGCGCCTTCGGTGAACGACGCAAAAGCCAGCGTGCTGCCCAGCGCCATCGCGCCAAAACCCAGCCACAAGGTCGAGCGCGGCGCCCAGCCCCTTTGGAGCAAACGACCCGAGGCCATATTGCCTGCCATGTTCACCGCCGCAGCCAGGGCCGTGAGGACCCCCAGCAATGCACCGCTCACGCCGGCAGCGGCATAGATCGAGGGCAGAAAACCCACCACCGCCAGCCACTGGCCCGAATACATGCCAAAGGTCAGCGCCACCAACCACGGGCCCGGTGCGCTCAGGGTGCGGCGCAAACGGCTCCAGGCGCTTTGCCCTGCGCTGGTCGCAGCACTGGGTGGATCGGCCGGCACAGCGCGCAGCAGCCACAAGGCCATACCCACTGACACGGCCGCAAACAGCCACCACCACGCCCCCCAGCCCCAAGCTGGGATGAACAGCGGACCCAATAGCAAAGCCAGCGCCGTGCCCGTGGGCATGTAGGCGCCCCATACACCCAGCATGCCGGGCAGTTGCGCGGGGGGCACCAGGCGGCGGATCAAGGCCGGCGCAGGCAGGGCCACGAGCAAAAAACCCAGCCCTTCGATAGCGCGCAAAACCAGCAAGGCCGTCACCGAGGTGGCAAAACCGCCCAGGCCACTGGCCAACGCCAGCAGGCACAGGCCACGCACCATGCTGCGCTTGAGGCCCATGCCGTCGGCCAGCAAGCCCATGAACACCGCCAGACTCAAGCCCGCCAGCTGCACGATGGACAAAAGAAAACCCGATTGCACCAAGGTCAGGCCCAGCTCGGCCTGCAGCGCGGGCAAGGCCGGTGGCAACTTGCCCACCTGCAAAGCCGCCACACCGCCGGCCAGAACCACGAGCCAGGCCGCGCGTTCAGGGCGAGGAAGCGCCATGCTAACGCTCACAGCAGCTTGCGCCCGGTCAGGCGCTCGTGCTCACGCAGGGCAAAGCGGTCGGTCATGCCCGCGATGTAATCGGCCACCGAGCGGTGCAAGTCCGCACGCACCGCGAAGTCTTCGCGCATCTCGGCAGGTCGGTCCACATAGGCGGCAAACAGCTCGCGCACGCCTTGCTGGGCTTGCCCGGTGGTCTGCATCACCTGCGGGTGGCGGTACAAATGGGCAAACAGGAATTTTTTGAGTTCCGCCGTGCGGGCCTTCATGTCGGCACTGAAACCGACCAGCGGACCGGCCAGACGGGCCTGGGCAGCGGACTGCACACCGGCTTGCGCCACCGCGCGGCGCGTGGTGTCAATCACGTCGTAGACCTGATCGCTCAGCATGCGCCGGATGGTTTCGTACAGCAGGCGGCGGGGCTTGGCAGACAAACCGGGGTGCTCGGCCAAGGCCTGCTGGTGGTAATGCGCAAACAGCTCGACCTCCAGCAATTGTTCGGTGCTGATCAAGCCGGAACGCACACCGTCGTCGATGTCGTGCGCGTTGTAGGCGATGGCATCGGCCAAGTTGCACAGCTGCGCCTCCAGGCTGGGCTGGGTGCGGTCGATGAAACGCCGTGCCACACCACCGGGCTCGCTCAACTCCAGATGTTCGGCATTGGCCCGCGAGCAGTGTTTGAGCACACCTTCGCGGGTTTCAAAACTCAGGTTCAGCCCGTCAAACGCGGGGTAGCGCTCTTCCAGCTGGTCCACCACGCGCAAGCTTTGCAGGTTGTGCTCAAAACCGCCGTGCTCGGCCATGCATTCGTTCAAGGCGTCTTGCCCGGCGTGGCCAAAGGGCGTGTGCCCCAAATCGTGCGCCAGTGCCACGGCCTCCACCAAGTCTTCGTTCAGGCCCAAAGCCCTGGCGATGGACCGGCCCAGCTGCGCGACTTCCAGCGAATGCGTCAGCCGGGTGCGAAACAGATCGCCTTCGTGGTTCAGAAACACCTGGGTTTTGTAGACCAGGCGCCGGAACGCGGTGGAATGGACGATGCGGTCGCGGTCGCGCTGGTACGCATTGCGCGTGGGCGCAGGCGGCTCGACATGGCGGCGCCCCCGGGTGAGTGCCGGGTCGCTGGCCAAAGCCGACAGCTGGCCCAGCGAGGCGACAAGGTCTGGCGACAGCAGCGTGGACATGCCCATGGATTCAGGCGCAGCAGCTGTTGATCACGTCACGCACCATGTCGTCGGGTGCGCTACAGACAGCGGCCTGACCGGGGCCATCGATCACCACAAACTGGATGTCGCCGCCCACCGCCTTCTTGTCCAGACGCATGTGCTCGATGTAGTGCCCGGCGTTGTCGGCGGCGTCGATGATGGGCCCGCGCACCGGCAAACCCGCACGCGCAATCAAAGCTTTGAGTCGCGCCACAAAAGCGGCATCGACCTTGCCCAGGCGCTGCGACAGCTCGGCCGCCATCACCATGCCGCAACCCACGGCCTCGCCGTGCAACCACACGCCAAAGCCCAGACCGGCCTCGATGGCGTGGCCAAAAGTGTGGCCAAAATTCAGGATGGCGCGCAGGCCAGCCTCGCGCTCGTCTTGGCCCACCACCCAGGCCTTGATCTCGCAGCTGCGCTTGACGGCATGGGCCAGCGCTTGCGGGTCTTGTGCCATCAAGGCGTCGATGTTCGACTCGATCCAGTCCAGGAAAGCCATGTCGGCGATCGGGCCGTATTTGATGACTTCGGCCAGGCCTGCGCTCAGCTCTCGGCGAGGCAAAGTGCCCAAGGTGTTCAGGTCACAGATCACGCGCACCGGCTGGTAGAACGCGCCGATCATGTTCTTGCCCAGCGGGTGGTTGATGGCTGTTTTGCCGCCCACCGAGGAGTCGACCTGCGACAGCAGCGTGGTCGGCACCTGCACAAAGGGCACGCCGCGCATGTAGCTGGCAGCGGCAAAACCGGTCATGTCGCCGATCACCCCGCCGCCCAGCGCAAACAGCACGGTCTTGCGGTCACAGCCTTTGGACAAGAGCGCATCAAAAATCAGGTTCAGGGTCTGCCAGTCCTTGTGCGCCTCGCCGTCGGGCAGCACCACGGTGTGGACTTGCTTGTACAGCGGGCTGATCGCGCTGCGCAAAACAGCTTCGTACAGCGGTGCGATGGTCTCATTGGTCACGATCATGGCCGTCTGGGCCTTGGGCAAGCCGCCCCAGGTCTCGGCGCGGCCCAACAGGCTCTGGCCAATGTGGATGTCGTAACTGCGGTCGTCCAGCGAAATGGCGACCTGTTCAAAGGAAATAGAAGACTCGGACATAGCCCTCAAGTGTAGGGCTTTGGCCTGACGCTCAGCTGGCCGCAGGGGGCACGGTGGCGGGTGGCCGCACCGGCAATTGGCCCGACAGCTCCAACTGCATGATGATCATGTTGACCAGGGTGGACACCGAGGGGCGGCCCGTATCGATGACGTGGTGTGCGGTTTCGCGGTACAGCGGATCGCGGGCTTCGTACAGGGCCCGCAGGCGGCCCATCGGATCGTCCACCTGCAGCAAGGGGCGACCGGTGTCGTGGCGCACCCGGCGGTAAACGTCTTCTGGCGCAGAGCGCAGGTAAATCACATGGCCACGCTCGTGCAGATGGCGGCGGTTGATTTCACGCAAGACCGAGCCGCCACCGGTGGCCAGCACGCCTTGGTGGTGCTGGCTCAGGTCGTCGAGCACTTGTTGCTCGACATCGCGGAAGCTGTCCTCCCCTTCGCGGGCGAAAAATTCCCTGATCGAACAACCCAAACGGTCTTCAATCACATGGTCGGAATCCACAAAAGGCAGGCCCAAACGGCGAGCCAATTGCCTGCCGATGGTGGTTTTGCCCGAGCCCGGAAGGCCCACGAAGATGATGCTCAAGAGGAAATCTCACACAAAAATTCGGGCCGCCACTGAGACAAATGGGCGGCCTGAACAGAGGCCTCAAGTGTATTCGACCCGACCACCCGAGCCGACGCAAGGCCTCAATGCGCTGAGACCTTGCCCGCATCCAGCACCACCCGTGGCGTCAGGAAAATCAGCAATTCCGATTTGCGCCGCGTCTGGTTGCGGTTTTTGAACAACCAGCCCAGCCCTGGCACATCCGCCAAACCTGGCACTTTGGCTTCGTCGTTGCGGTCGGCATCTTCGTAAATGCCGCCCAGCACCACGGTGCCGCCATCGTCCACTTGCACCTGGGTTTTGACGTGCTTGGTGTTGATGGCGTAGCCCGCAGGCGTGAGCTGCCCCACGCTGTCGCGGTTGACGTCCACATCGAGCACCACCGCGCCCTCGGGCGTGATCTGCGGGGTCACTTCCAGCTTGAGGTTGGCCTTGCGAAAAGTGATGGCCGTCACGCCTATTCCGGATGACATTTGGTAAGGCAGTTCAGTGCCTTGCTCGATCAGGGCTTTGGTTTGATCTGCCGTGATGACCCGGGGCCGCGAAACCACCTTGCCACGGCCATCGGCCTCCAGTGCAGAGATTTCCAGATTGATGAACCGGTCCGCAGCCGCATTGAACAGCGAGACCGCCAGGCTGGAGGGCACGTTGAGGGTCTGCCCCGCCTGGCCTGCCGGCAAATTCACCTGGTTGCCCGTGACCACACCTGCGCCAGTGGTGGCGTTGGTCGCGCCGAGGTTGAGGTTCTTGTCGCCCATGCGGCCTGCCGAGCCGAGGCCCCAACGCACGCCCAGCGATTGGCCAAACTGGTCGTCGGCCTCCACAATCTGCGCTTCGATCAGCACCTGCCGCACAGGCACATCCAGTTTCTCGATCATCTGCCCCACTTCGGCCAATCGGCCCGGCACATCCAGAATGAAAAGCTGGTTGGTGCGGGGCTCTGCCAATGCCGTGCCCCGGGCGCTGAGCCAGCGCGCAGTCGGCGCACCAGCGCCTGCTGCGCCCGACAAGCGCTGTGCGACCTCGGTGGCACGGGCGTATTTCAGACGCAAGGACAGCATTTGCAAAGGACTCACCGACTCGAGCGCCGTCTGCGCCTCCAGGTGCTTCTTCTCGCGCAAAGTCCACTCATCTTTGGGGGCGACCCACATGACTTTGCCCTCTCGCCTTGAAGTCAGGCCTTTGGACTCCAGGACGACCCCCAGGGCTTGCACCCAAGGCACATCCAGCAGTCGGACCGACACCTGGCCACTCACGGCGTCAGAAACCACCAGGTTCAAGCCCGTGAATTCGGCAAACACCTGCAACAAGGCACGGATGTCGATGTTCTGGAAATTCAAGCTGATGGGCTCACCGTCTGCCGTCACCACCGACTTGGCCGCTGGACTGCGACCATCGACATCAATGACCGGATGAGGCTGCGACCAGGCACAAGATGCCGCACAGATCCAGGCCACACAAGCTACACGCCAACGGTTCATCGTCTACCTCCCGGCCATTTCAATTCAAATTTCTGACCCTGCGCAGACCGCAAAATCACGGCATCGGCGTGGATGGACTCCACCTTGTGCCCTTCGTGCCCAACACGCCGCCCCACCTGAACCGGCGCCCACGCACCTCCGGCGCTGAGCACGGCTTGCCACTGCGCGCCCTGCTGCCAAGTGCCCAGCAAGCGAATTCGGTCCATGGGCCAATGCAAAGGCTCGGCGGCCAACAGCGCTGCTTCAGGCACGGATACCGCGCTGGCCCCCACAGCTTGTGCCGCAGGTGAACTGCCCGGATGGGCAAAAATTTCCCAAGCAGACGCCCCCGACACCGAACTGCGCAAGGTCGCCGCCGTGCCAAGCGGCCAGACAACCCCGGCCAGGTCCACACCCGATCCGGGCTTGAACCACAGTCGCAGCACCACATCCAGCTGCACACCCCGAGACGAGGGCAGCGGCGCGGCACTGAGCCGATCCATCGACAACAGGGGGCCTGCATCGGCCAGCCAGTGCCAGGCATTCACCCAATCGGCAAAAGAAGCATTCACCCGCATGGCCACACTTTGGCTTTGCAAGGGCCCAGCCAACACCTCAGGCAACACACGGATCGACACCACTTGCACGCCTTGTGCCGTCAATGCCTGCTGCAAATCGGTCCAGATGCTTGCGGGCAAGCCGCCTGTCAAGCGCAACCAGCGTGCCCCAGCAAGAGAGTCCGCAGGGTTCATGGCTTCTGCCGGCGGCAAGGGCTGGGCATGCCAACTGGCCTGGGCGGTATCCACCGCTTGCTGGGCCTGGTCATGTGCAGATCCGACATCACTGGCGACCCATAAGACCGCACAGACGCCCAACACAAGCCCCAAACCCATAAGCGCCCAGTGCTTGAATGGACGCACGCGCCCATGCCGCCAAATCGCCCATGGTTGACCACGAACCCGCTCTGCCCAAAAAGGCTTAAACCAGAACTTCATGGCTTTGCCTTGTTGAGTGAAACCACCCCATCGGCCACACCGGGCCATGTGCCTTGCCAGACAAAGGTCACGACCGATGCAGCCGCCGATGAAGCCTCCAGACTGACCAGATGCAAAGGCTGCCCCCATCGCTCAGACAAGCGCTGCACCGCGCGTGTCATGGCTTGAGCCGTGGGCGCCTGTCCCTGAATGTCAATGCGGCCTGCCTCCACATGCAGGCGCTGCAAGCTCAGGCCCAAACTTTGAGCTTCTTCAAGCACGCTGCTTTGCAACAAGGTCCAGGCTTGTTGCTGGGATTGCAAACGCATCAACTGGTCCAGTTGCTGCCGCAAAATTTCATTTTTCTGCGCCTGCTGCTGACGCGATTCAATTTGGCGTTTGCGCTCAGACAATTGGCCCTGCAGTTCATGCAATGACTGGTGCAGTTTGTCTGTTTGCCATGACTGCCATTGCACCCAACTGCCCGCCAACACAGCCCCCAAACCCACCCCTGTCCAGACCGCACGCCATTGACGGCGCCTACTTTGCTGACGGTCCAGCGTTGGGAAGTGCAGCAAATTGAAGCCGCTCATCAGGTCCACGCTTTCAAAGCCAAGCCAGACGCCACCAAACGAGGGCCTGCTGGCGAGGCCAAAGCCTCCTGAAACACGCGCTCCCAATGCACACCGGCCATGCCGTCATCATGCAGATCACCGGACTCTTTGTCGGACCCCAAGCGAAATTGCCAGTCTTGCGGAGCTTGCTGCAGCAAGCTGGGCAGCCCACCCACCAACGCCTGCGCCGCCCGCCGCGCCGCGGCGATTTCAGGCTCAACACAGCTCAAGTGCCACCCATGGGCCGCCCCAATCCAACGTTGGTAATCCACCACCAAAGCCCTGGCACAGCCGACCCAACGGATTTGATGCACCGCGCCAGTCCCCAAGGCCTCGGGTTCAAAATCAAAATTGACGTCCTCGGGCGGCAAATTCAACGCCTGGGCCACCTCCAACTGCACCTCGACAGGCCATGTCTCCTGCGGCACGTCCACAGGACAGGTCATCTGGCCGGCCACCAGATTTTGCTCAGGCATGCCCATGGCCAGGCGGTGCCGCGTCCCGGCTTTTGGACGAGGCACATCGCTCAATGCTTGACTCAACCAGGATGCGTCCACAACGGGTACGCCTGCAGGTGGTGTGAGCCATGTGGCAACTTGAACGCGCCACAGATCTGACTCGTGGCGAGCAACCCCCACCAAAGCCCACGCTTGACCGGCAGGCGCCAAGCCCCAGGCCTGCCGCGCAGCGCGAATCCCCATCTTTTGCCAAAGACGTCCCCATGCTTGTTGCATCGCATCCTCCCTGATTGGAGCCTTGCTGGCCCTCTGAGGCGTCTTTTGTAGCAGGTAATCTGTGCTTCGACAATAAATTTTGAATTCCAAAGAATTCAATTTCACAAACAAACACACGCCAAACAGGGCCAGGATTTTTATAATGCAGCGTGGTGGCCAACCGGCTTGCCCAGCCTATCCCCCCTATGCCATCCAAAGACAAAACCCCCCCCGAGTCCGAACGCGCCAGCCGCTCTTTCGCATCTACGTCTGTGCCATCCTGGCTTGTGAAACTCGCCATGTGGGGCGTGGGCATCGCGATTGCAGGCCTGCTGTCCATCTTGCTGGTGGTTGGTGTGGCCATGGTTGTGGCCTACCCCAATCTGCCCGACATTTCGGATCTGGCGGACTACAAACCCAAACTTCCTTTGCGGATCTACACGGCCGATGGTCAGTTGATGGGCGAATTTGGAGAAGAGCGCCGCAACCTCACACCCATCAAGGACATTCCTGATGTCATGAAAAATGCGGTGCTGTCGATTGAAGACAACCGCTTTTACCAACATGGCGGCGTGGATTACTTGGGCATCCTGCGGGCAGGCGTGGCCAACATCGGACGCGTCAAAAGCCAAGGCGCCTCAACCATCACCATGCAGGTAGCGCGCAATGTGTACCTGTCGTCCGAGAAGACTTACACCCGCAAAATTTATGAAATTTTGCTGACCTACAAACTGGAGCACATGCTGACCAAGGACCAGATCCTTGAGATTTACATGAACCAGATCTTCCTGGGCAACCGCGCTTACGGTTTTGCCTCGGCTGCAGAAACTTATTTTGGCAAATCGCTCAAGGAGATCACCATCGCGGAAGCCGCCATGCTGGCGGGTTTGCCCAAAGCGCCTTCGGCCTACAACCCGATCAGCAACCCCAAACGCGCCCGTTCACGCCAGCTCTACATCATCGAGCGCATGGAGGAAAACAACTACATCACCGCAGCGCAAGCCAAAGCAGCCAAAGCAGAACCGCTAGCTTTGCGCACTTCGGGCGACAAACGCACCCTGCATGCGGAATATGTGGCTGAAACCGTGCGCCAGATGGTCTTTGCTCAATACGGCCAGGAGACCTACACCCGTGGCCTGAACGTGTACACCACGTTGCAATCGACCGAACAAATGGCCGCCTACAAAGCACTGCGCCAGGGCATCATGGATTTCGAGCGCCGTCAGATTTACCGGGGCCCCGAAAAATTCATCGACCTGCCAGCCGATCCCAAGAAAATGGAAGACGCCATTGACGATGCCCTGGAGGAACACCCGGACAACGGCGACGTGATGTCGGCCGTGGTGCTGGAAGCTTCGCCCCGCAAAGTGGTCGTGGTACGCCAAAACGGCGAGCAAATCGCCATCACCGGCGAAGGTCTGAAACCCGCTCAATCAGGTCTGTCCGAGAAAGCCCCCCCCGCCAAGCAAGTGCGCAAAGGCGCCGTCATCCGCATTGCACAAACACCCAAAGGCGCATGGGAAATCACCCAATTACCCGAAGTCGAAGGCGCCTTTGTGGCCATCACGCCGCAAACTGGTGCCATCCGCGCCTTGGTGGGAGGTTTTGATTTTTCCAAAAGCAAGTTCAACCATGTGACACAAGCCTGGCGTCAGCCTGGCTCCAGCTTCAAACCCTTCATTTATTCCGCCGCACTGGAAAAAGGTTTCACACCTGCGACTGTCGTCAACGATGCGCCCTTGTTCTTTGATGCGGGCGTGACCGGGGGCCAACCCTGGGAGCCTAAAAACTATGACGGCACGTTTGACGGCCCCATGACTTTGCGCCGCGGCCTGGCCAAATCCAAGAACATGATCTCCATCCGGATTTTGCAAGCTATAGGTCCGCGCAATGCCCAAGAGTGGATTGGTCGATTTGGCTTTGACGAAGACAAACACCCCGCCTACCTGACCATGGCCTTGGGTGCTGGCTCTGTCACCCCCATGCAAATGGCCAGCGGCTACTCGGTGTTTGCCAACGGCGGCTACCGCATGCAACCCCACCTGATCACCCGCATTGCCGACTACAAAGACCGCGTGCTGGTTGACAGTCCCACCCCACAGCATCCCGAAGAAGCACAGCGCGCCATTCCGGCCCGCAACGCTTATGTGATGACCAGCTTGCTGCAGGAAGTGACGCGATCGGGCACCGCTGCCCGTGCACAAGCCACGCTGCGACGCCCCGACATTTATGGAAAAACCGGTACCACCAACGATTCAATGGACGCCTGGTTTGCAGGCTACCAACCCAATCTGGCGGCCGTGGTCTGGATTGGTTACGACACCCCACGCAAACTGGGTGACCGTGAAACCGGTGGCGGACTGAGCTTGCCCGTGTGGATCAGTTTCATGGAAACTGCCTTGCGCGCCATCCCGGTGTCTGAACCCGCCGTGCCAGAAGGCTTGATCAATATCGGCGGCGACTGGATGTTTGACGAGTTGTCCAAAGAAGGCAGCATCACCTCACTGGGTGTGGGTCAAGACAGCACAGCCAGCAAACCTTCTGCTGTACCTGCGGGCGAAGAAAAGAGCCGCATCCTCGATCTGTTCCGCCGCTGAAAGCCTGGCATGGGCACACCGTCACGACGGTGTGCCAAGGTGGCCAGCTATTCAGCCCTGGAAATTCAACACCAGGCCCGCTTGCTCCGAGGCATACCGCGAGAGACTGGTCCAAAACTCGCCTTGGCCTTTGGTGTCTTGCCAGGCCTGGCCGTCAAAACGGTAATGAAAGCCGCCGCAGCGAGCAGCCAGCCACACTTCATGCAGTGGTTTTTGAAGATTGATGACGATCTGGCTGCGGTTGGCAAAAGTCAAAGTGACCATGCCACCCACACGCTGGTTGTCGATGTCGGCATCGGTGTCATCGTTCAGGCGATCACAGCAAGTCTCTACACCCGCCAGCAGGCGCTCGGCTTGGTCCATGAATTCAAGGTCGGTCATTACAATCGCTGCATGTTGAAAGTACTCTGGATTCTAGTCAGGACGCTTGCCCTTGTGGGCTGTGCGGTCGCGTTGAGCGCATGCGGCCAAAAAGGCGCACTCAAATTGCCAGACACGCCCGCCTCGGCAGGTCGCGCCACCTTGCCGCAAAGCCTGAACCCTTGGCACCTTGCACCCCCACGTGCCAAACGCCCCGAACCCCAGACCCAAGAAACACCTCCGGCCGACACCACGGCCGAGCCCGAACAGGGCAATGACACGACCCCCTCCTCCTCTTATCTGAAGCCATGACCGCATCCTCCACCGCCCTTGCCTTGCCCGGACAACCTCACATCGCCTACCAGGGCAGCGAGCTCATGGTCGAAGGCGTGCGCCTGTCCGACTTGGCACGCACACATGGCACGCCCCTGTTTGTGTATTCCAAAGCGGCCATGCTGTCGGCCCTGGCGGCCTACCAGCGTGGCTTTGCCGGACGCCAGGCACAAATTTGCTACGCCATGAAGGCCAACTCCAGCCTGGCCGTGCTGCAGGTGTTTGCCAACGCCGGTTGCGGTTTTGACATCGTCTCTGCCGGTGAGCTGGCCCGTGTGCTGGCCGCTGGCGGTGACCCGGCCAAAGTGATTTTCTCGGGCGTGGGCAAAACCCGCACCGAGATGAAGCAGGCCCTGAAAGTGGGCATTGGCTGCTTCAACGTCGAGAGCGAAGCCGAACTCGATGTGCTCAGCGATGTGGCCGCGTCCATGGACCTGAAAGCGCCCGTAAGCCTGCGCGTGAACCCCAATGTGGACCCCAAGACCCACCCCTACATTTCGACCGGTCTGAAAGGCAACAAATTCGGCATTGCCCACGAAGACGCCTTGCGCGCCTACCGCCACGCGGCCAGTCTGCCAGGCCTGAAAGTGGTCGGCATCGATTGCCACATCGGCTCGCAAATCACCGAGATGACGCCTTACCTCGACGCCATGGACCGCGTGCTCGACTTGGTGGCCGAGATCGAAGCGGCAGGCATCGCCATCCATCACATCGACTTTGGCGGTGGCCTGGGCATCAACTACAACGGCGACACCCCACCCGAGGCCGACGCGCTGTGGGCGCAATTGCTGGCCAAGCTGGACGCACGCGGCTACGGCCGGCGCCAGCTGATGATCGAGCCAGGTCGCTCGCTGGTGGGCAATGCCGGCGTGTGCCTGACCGAGGTGCTGTACCTCAAGCCCGGCGAGCAAAAGAATTTCTGCATCGTCGATGCCGCCATGAACGACCTGCCCCGCCCGGCCATGTACCAGGCCTTCCACCAAATCGTGCCCGTCACAGCGCAAGCCGGCGAAGGCACGGTGTACGACGTGGTCGGCCCTGTGTGCGAAAGCGGCGACTGGATTGGTCGTGACCGCCAGTTGCAAGTGCAAGCGGGCGACACGCTGGCCGTGCTGTCTGCGGGCGCTTACTGCATGAGCATGGCCAGCAACTACAACACCCGTGGCCGCGCCGCCGAGGTGTTGGTGGACGGCACAAAAACCCACTTGATCCGCCAACGCGAATCGGCCTTCGACACCTTCGCGCTGGAGCAGCTGGTCGACTGATCGCCAGGCATCGCCAGGCACCCAGGGGCTGAAATTTCAGCCCCTTTTTTCATGCCGACGTGGCCGCTGTGTCCACCAAGGCGACCTGCACCAGGCAGTCGTAAAACACGGGCGCTCGTCCCAGATCGGTCAGGTGCTGGCTGGTCAGTTCGTTGACGTTGGTGCCGTGCAGGCCCAGCTTGCGCCACCAGATGCCCAAGCCGTTGACCACCCCCGAACGCGCCCGCTGGTTGATGCGCGCCTTGCAGTGGTATTGCCCCCGGTCGTTGAACACCCGCACCACCACGCCGTCGGCAATGCCGCGCTCGGCCGCGTCTTGCGGGTGCATCTCCAGCACCGGTTCGGCTTCGATGTCGCGCAGGCTTTGCACGTTCACAAAGGTGGAATTCAAAAAGTTCCGCGCCGGTGGCGAAATCATCGCCAACGGATAGCGCCCACCGGCTTGCGGCACTTCGTAGTTGGGCACATGGTCAGGCCAGCCGTCCAGGCCTTGGTCGGCCAGGCGCTGACTGAAGAATTCGCAGCGCCCCGAAGGCGTTGGGAAACCGCCTTGCGCAAACGGCACATCGGGCACAGGCAAAGAAGCAAAGCCATGCGTCAGCAACTGCTCAAAATCCTCTGCATCGCCGATCGCGCTGCGGCACAGGCTTTCATCGTCCTCGGCAAAACACGGATCGTCAAAACCCATGCGCTGGGCCAGGGCCCGAAAAATATCGGTGTTGGTGCGCGCCTGCCCTACCGGCGCAATGGCCGGGCGATTGAGCAAGACATCGGTGTGGCCATAGCTGGTGTGGATGTCCCAGTGCTCCAGCTGCGTGGTGGCAGGCAAGATGAAGTCGGCGTAATCCGCCGTGTCGGTCTGAAAATGCTCCAGCACCACGGTGAACAGGTCTTGGCGGCCAAAACCCTGCACCACCTTGCCCGACTCGGGGGCGACGGCCACCGGGTTGCTGTTGTAAACGATCAGGGCCTCGATCTGCGGGCCAAACTCAGAGGAAGT
>Ga0228700_1000462_pt1 | contig 37932 bp, 54 predicted proteins | sample McNCre317_Aug_MG_FD_178019 | JGI IMG/M metagenome (GOLD analysis project Ga0228700, IMG submission 178019) | Freshwater microbial communities from McNutts Creek, Athens, Georgia, United States - 3-17_Aug_MG | ecosystem: Environmental > Aquatic > Freshwater > Creek | place: USA: Georgia...
ACTCTGAAAAAAATCAGGAGTGATTTTCAACAGTTCTAACCGGGACGCCTGAAATGCCAGCCCAGGACCGCAAGATATCCGGCAAAAAAAGCCATGGGACGCGACGGGACAACGCTCGGGACGGTTTGGGCGGGGCGTCCCACGTGTCCGAAGGCCACCGTTTGCTTGTCGGCATGAAGGCAAGTGTGCGCGTGGTGGCTCGCGCGGCGGGGGCTGGGAAGTCATCCGTGCAGCGTTGGATGTCTGGCGAGGGCGTTCCCGAACCGGATGCGCGCCGAAACCTCAGGTCCGCCTACGGCATCCCCATCGAGGCGTGGGACCAGCCGCCGCAGCGCGTGCATCACGACGACGCAGAGCCCGCCGAGGCCGAGCCAGACGCCCCCGAGGTAGAACCGCCCACCGGGGCGGCAGAGCACTTCCTGGAGCTCATCCGCGGCTTCCGGCGCATCCGGCCGACGCTGAGCCCATCCGAGCAGCTCAAGGCGCTCAAGGAAGAGGGGGGGCTGCGGAAGGCGTACGACGATGCGGTGGGCAAGGTCGCCAAGGATTGGGACTACTTCATCCGCACCGAGCAGTGGGAGCGGTTCGAGAACCTACTCATGCACACCTTGGACAAGTACCCCGAGGCGAAAGCCGCGGTACACGAAGCGTTTGAGAAGCTGGGCCGCTGAGCCCAGGGAAAGCCCCGTCATGATGACCGAGCCCATGACCGAAACGCAGCTGCATGACGCCGAGCGCTGGCACGCGGACGTGGCAGGGATGGTGTTTTCCGAGCCAGACTCCGAGGACTGGCTGCGCGCCCACCGAAAGGTATGGGCGGCCGAGCTGGCCATGTACGCACGGCTGCTCTCCGAAGTGAAGCGCATGCGCTCGGAGCTGGCGTTCATTGAACCGCTGGCGCGCGAAAATTGCCCGCCGCTCGTGATGACCCCGGACGGCGCCCCCCGCTGGACCGCGGAGCGTCCGACGCAAGAGGGCAAGCCGTACTGGGCACAGACCAAGCTCGGAGACGTGTCCATGGTCGAGGTCCAGAGCGTTGATCCGCTGCGCGTCAGCCACTTCAACGGATGGGAGCCCGCGGACTGCTCTTGCTACATCGAGTGGGCCGGCCCCATCCCGGAGCCCAAGCCATGACCCGCCTGCTCGCCTTCCTCGCCATCCTGCCCGCGTGCTCGTGGGTCCCGCCCGCCTTCCCCGCTGACGTGGTTGTGCGTGGCCCGGTCACACAGGACGAGCAGTCCGCCGCCATCGACGGCGCCGAGGCGTGGTCCCGCGCGATTGAGACCGACGTTTTTGACGTGACCTTTGGCGACTCGACCAGGTGCGGACGCATCGAAATCACTTTCACGGCGGCCCAGCTCGCGCCGAACGAGATGGGGAAGACGTTCCACCAGCACTGCCGAACCGTCATCCACATCCGCCCGGGGCGCTCGGTGGCCATCATGCGCATCGACGTGGCCCACGAGCTAGGGCACGCGGTCATGGGCTCCGCGCACAACCCCGACCCGCGCAGCGTGATGTACGTGCACGATCGCGAGGACGAAGTGATCACGCTCGACGACGTGTACCGTTTCCAAGATGCAATGGAGCGCCGATGACCACTTCGCGTGCAGAAGAAGTCCGCCGCCGCGGCAGGCCGCCCGAGTCGAGCCGCCGCCTGATTGACCCCTGCACGCGCCTCCAGTTCAGGCTGCGCGCGGACCACGCGGCGAAAGCTGGCGAGCGCACCAAATGGCCATCGAAGAAGTACCGCGATGATCCCGTCTCGTTCGCCCACGACATCTTGGGCGTCGAGCCGTGGTCGAAGCAGGTGGAGATTTTGGAAGCGCTGCGCGATCACCCGCGCGTTGCCGTGCGCTCTGGCCACAAGACGGGCAAGTCAAACAGCATGGCCATCGCGGCGCTGTGGTTCTATTGCTCGTGGCCCGATGCACGCGTGGTCATGAGCTCCACCACGTCTCGCCAGGTGGACACCATCTTATGGCGTGAGCTTTCCATGATGCATGCGCGCGGCGGGCGGTGCCTGGCGTGCAAGCGCGAGCTAGCCGAGATGATGGCGTCGGGCATCCACCAAATCGACGCGGAAGAGCGCATCCCCAAGCCCTGCCCACACTCGGCCCTGATTGACGGCGAAATCGGGCGCCTCGCGCGCACGGGCATGCGTTCGGTCGACTTCCGCACGATCTCAGGCTTTACCGCCAAGGAAGCGGAAGCCGTGGCCGGCATCTCGGGCCGCAACCTGCTTTTCCTCATCGACGAGGCAAGCGGCGTACCTGACGAGATTTTCGAGGCTATCGAGGGCAACCGTGCGGGCGGCGCGCGAATCGCGCTGTTCAGCAACCCGACCAAGACAGAGGGCGAGTTCTTCCAGGCATTCCACAAGAAAAAAGAGCTGTACCACTGCATCAAAGTGAGCTCGCGCGAGACGCCCAACGTCATCCAAGGGCGCACCGTGATCCCCGGCCTCGCGGAAGCTGCGTGGCTCGAAGAGAAGCTCAAGGAATGGGGCGAGGAGTCGCCACAGTTCCGCGTGCGCGTTGACGGCGAGTTCCCCGTGGGCGAGGACGGTAAGATCTTCTCCCTTGCGTCCATCCTCTCGGCCGAACAGCGCTGGGAAGACACGCCAGCCGAAGGCCGCTTGCACATCGGATTCGACCCCGCGGGCGAGGCCGGCATGGGCGACGAGATGTGTCTATGCCCACGCCGCGGGCGCAAGCCGCTGCGCTTCGACGTGTTCCGCGGCCTCGACGAGTATGCTGCGCTCATGCAGCTGCTTTGGATGCTGCTCGAGCTGCGCGAGGAGGGGGAGCGCCCCGTGGTGGCGGTGGACGTCGAGGGCGAGGTGGGCGCCAAGGTGCACAAGGCCTTGCGCGAGTACCAAGACAACGCGCCCATCGAGTCCAAACTGCGCGAGTTCCTCGACGCGAACAAAGAGCACGCGATGCACAAGCTGCTCGACGGGCGCCTTGTGGCGTTCGATCTTGTGGTGGTGCGCTCGAGCGAGCGCGTGCGGTCTGCGTCGCGCAAGAAGGTGTACCATCGCATCCGAGACTGGCTGTGCGGAAACCTGGCCGAGTGGTTGCGCGGCGACCCCGGGCAGGACAACGGCGGAGCGCTGCCCGAGGATGCGAAGCTATCCTCTGAGCTGCACGTGCTCGTGTGGACCAAGGTGGACGATGGGCCCTTGCGCCTCATCGACAAGCGCGAGATTCGCAAGATGCTCGGGCGCTCTCCTGACCGTTACGACGCGCTCGCACTCTCGGTGTGGGAACCGGCCTGGGTGAAGGAAGAAGAGACGGCAGACGACTCGCCACCGGCAGCGGCTCACGCAGCGCCATCGATCGCGCAGCAGAGCGCATACGATGATCACGCCCCCGCGATGGACCCGTATGCGGGGGCCGACGCGTGGCGCCCACGATGAGCGAAGGACGCCGCCAGCTTTTGGCGGCGCTCCAAATCCTCACCGCCACCGAGATCGCTTTGCGATGCGGCGTGACGCACTCGTCCGTCTCACGGTGGGCAAGCGGTCAGACCGTGCCAAGCCAGAAGGCTCAGGCCGCCTTGGCAGAGCACGTGTGGACCGTCGTGGGGCCCTGGAAAACGGGACGTAGGGACACGATTCGCCGCTGAGCGTGCGTCAAAGGCGTGCACGCAGTCTGCAGACTCGCCGTGTACCTCTTGCGTCGTGGGACTTCGCGAAGCACTCGGCGCGCTGCTCGGCATCTCGGCCTACCAGACTGGTAAGCCGGCGTCGGGCTCCATCGAGCTCGACTCTCCCGAGGCCGACACGATCCGCCGCATGTACGGCGGGCAGCTCCAGCCCATCGCGTACTCGCAAACCCGCTGGTACCTGGCGGACGTAGAGGCGGCCGAGCTCGCGGCGGACGCGGGCAGCATCGCGCAAGCCGCGGCGCTGTGGTCCGCCGCCCGCCGTGATGCGGTGGTCGCCGGTCTGCTCTCGACGCGCACCGGCGGCCTCGTGCGCCTGCCCAAGCGCTTTTTGGGCGACGCGGAAATCATCGGCTCGCTCGAGCTGGGCCACCACGCGGAAACGGGCGTCGTCCGCTCTGCCTTCGATGAGATGTGCCCGCCCCAAGAGATCGCGCTGCTCGCGGCCGATGGCATCGGGTGCGGCGTGGGCGTGGCAGAGCTCGTGCCCGTCGAGGGGCGAGATTACCCCGTGCTCGTGCGGCTTGACCCGCGCTTCCTGGTGTACCGATGGAGTGAAAACCGCTGGTACTTCCGCTCGTTCATGGGTCTGATTCCCATCACGCCCGGTGATGGGCACTGGGTGCTCCACACACCGGGCGGGCGCAACGCTCCGTGGCAGAACGGTCTGTGCTGGGCCCTGGGCCGCGCATGGGTGCGCAAGACGCACGCCGCCCTCCACCGCGACAACTGGGAAGCCAAGCTGGCCAACCCCGCGCGCGTGGCCAAGTCCCCCGCGGGCGCCAGCGACGAGCAGCGGCGCGGCTGGTTTGAGCGCGTGGCCGCGTGGGGCGTAAACACCGTCTTTTCGATGCCTCCCGGATACGACGTCGCGCTGCTCGAAAGCAACGGGCGCGGCTGGGAGTCGTTCACCAAGACGATCGAAGAGCAGACCCGCGAGATTCAGATCGCGCTTGCTGGGCAGACCGTCACCACGGACGGCGGCACCGGGTTCGCCAATGCGGACATTCACAAGAGCATCCGCGCGGACCTGATCAAGGAAACCGCAGACGGGCTCGCCTACACGTTGAACACGCAGTGCATCCCGGCTTTCGTGCTCAACCGCTACGGCGAGGACGCACTCACGCGCTGCCCGGTGATGAGCTGGGACGTCACGCCACCGCGCGACATGAAGGCCGAGGCCGAGGCAATGAACACGGCCGGCATGGCGCTCAAGATGCTGACCGAGGCGCTCGAACCGCACGGCGTGCTCGTGGATGCTGCCGCATTCTGCTCCAAGTTCGGGATTCCCGTACTTGGCGACGTGGACGGCGACGGGAAGCCCGACGAAATCGTCAAGAGCATCGACAAGGGACGCCAGGAGATGCGCCCTGCGCTGCTCCGTGCGCACCGTGACCGCCAACTTCAGGAGGCCGCGTGAAAACCACGCGTTTTGAAAAAACCGGCCTACTTGCGGTCAACCCTCAGGCTTTCCTTGAGCTGTTCATGGAAGAGCCGCCCAAGCGCGACGTGCGCCAGGCGGGCTCGTTCCCCGTGATCGAAATCATGGGGCCGCTCGTGCACCACGCATGCGGGATGTTCGACAGCTACGACGAGATCCACGACCGCTTTGCCAAGGCGTGCGCAGCGCCCGGCGATGTCGTGATCCTGAAGGTCGATTCCCCTGGCGGAGAGGTGCACGGATGCTTCGACACGGCGCGCGAGCTGCGCGCCATCGCCGCCGCCGCCGGCAAGCGCATCGTTGCCTATGTGGACGGGCAAGCGTGCTCTGCGGCCTATGCGCTCGCGTGCGCGGCCGATGAAATCGTGGTCCCTCCCACGGGCATCACCGGGTCCATCGGCGTCATTGACAGCCGCATCGACGTGACCGCTCAAGACGCCGCATTCGGCCTCAAGTTTACGTTCATCACGTCGGGTGAGCGCAAGGCAGACGGGAACCCGCACACGGCAGTGTCAGACGCCGAGCTCGCGTCGAGACAGTCTGCGGTGGACGCCATCGCCGGGATATTTTTTGAGCTTGTGGCCGAGCGTCGCGGTGTTGCCGCCGAGGCCATCGAGAGTTTACAGGCTCGCTGCCTTATCGGCGCGGAGTCTGTAAAGGCTGGCCTCGCCAATCGGGTCCAGTCGTTCGACGAAATGCTCGCGGCGCTTGCGGCGCGACCTTCCACCGAGGACACACAAATGTCGAAATACAGCGAGGCCCGCGCCGCACTCGAAGAGGCTGCGAAGGGCGACGACGAAGAGGCCAAGCGCGCCAAGCGCGCACTGGCGGCGATGGACGACGACGGCGAGCCGGACGGCGACGAGAAGAACGCCGAGGGCGAGGAGTCCGACGACGACAAGAAAAAGAAGGACGAGGAGGCCGCTCGCGCTGCCGCCGCCGCGTCTTCCGCGCTCTCTGCGCAGGCCCCCACGCAGGACCTTACCGAGATTCAGGAAGAGCTGCGCGCTTCCTTCCTTGCCACGCGGCCGGACCTCACCAAGGACCAGCTCGCCGCTGTGGCAGGCCTTCCCCTGAAGCAGCTGCGCGCGGTGGTCAACGCCATCCCGAAGCCGGCGAAGCCCGTGCACACTCCGGCTCCCGCGCCCACGCGCGCCGATGGCCAGGACGGCAACGGCGAGGGCCCGCGCCTTCCCGCGGACGCCAAGGCCGCTCTCGATGTGCGGATGGGCCTCAAGGCCGTCGCATCCATCGGCGTCGAGAAGACGCCTCACAAGCTCACGCTCGGGGTTCCCGTGGTCGTGGCCGGAAAGGTTGGCTGATCCATGGCTGAAAGAAAGAAAGTCGAAGCGCGCTGGAGCCGCATCGAGCTGGTTCTGAAGAACACGAGCGTGGCCGAAAAAGGCAACGTCGCGTGCATCGATTCTACGGACGGCTCGTGCGTGCCGTCTGCCGCGTCGGCCACGCTGACTCCCATCGGGTACTTCGAAGAGAGCTTCACCGGCGACGGCACGAGGAAGATCAAGATCAAGCTGTTCAGCGACATCCTGGTCAATTTCCTCCCGAACGCGTCCTCGGGTACCGCGGTGGCCGCCGCGGACATGCTCAAGTCTTGCTACCTGAACGCTGACTCGTCAGTGACGACGACGACGACGGGCCGCTCCGTCGCGGGCAAGGTCTGGGGCGTGGTCACCGGAAACGGCGCGGGCGTGTGGGTGCAGATGGCCACCTGACGGGCGCTCGCGCCTAAAACGAAGGCTTTTACCTCAAGGGGTTTCAGATGAGCATTTTGAACGCAGCGTTCCTGTTCGACCTCGAAACGAACATGCGAACGATCACAGAGAACACCTACACCACGCTGATGCAGAATCAGTGGTGGCGGAAGGTCGCCAGGGAGATGCCCTCCAACTCGAAGAAGGAGCGCATCATCTGGTTGCTCGAGACCGGATTCCTTCAGTACGGGACCGAAGGGCAAGTGCAATTCGTGGACATGGCCACGCAAATGCAGGAGCTCGAAAACAAGTACGTCAACGGCTCCGGTCTGAAGATGCTGCGCTCGCAGCTCGAAGACCTGGATGGCGGCGGCGTGGACGCGGCCAACGCGTGGTCCCGCACCATGGGCGCGCTCGCGGCCAACTTCCCACAGCAAGAGGTCGCGGCGCTCATCCTGAGCAACCCGACTTGCTATGACGGGCTCGCGTTTTTCCACGCGAACGCATCGGGCACCTCGGGCCATCCTTACGACCCGACCAACGGATCGCCGGGCAGCGCGCGATTCGCGAACCTGTTCACCGGAACCGCCGGCTCTAACAACCCGGGCGCGCTCCCCATCGGCGGCGTGACCATCGACGTCGCGCAGGCAAACCTGAACAAGGCGATCGCCTACATCGCTTCGATTCCTCAGCCCAACGGGAAAAACCCGCGCAAGCTGAAGCCCACGAAGCTCTTTGTTCCACCGGCGCTCTATTACCCCGCGCTGCTTGCCACGCGTTCCAACATGATCGCGATGGGGGCCGCAAGCGGTGGCGGCGGTGCCGACGTGACGGCGTCCCCCACTGGAACGCTCGAAGTCGTGAAGGTCGAAGAGTTCTCAGCGGCCCTCGGCGGCTCCGATACTGACTACTACATCGGCTGCGAAGATATCAGCGGCCAGCTCGGCGCCTTCGTGTTTGTCAACCGCGAAGCGTTCAACATCACCTATCACGGCCCGATGACGGACGCTCAGCTTGCTGGAAAGCGCGAGTTTGAGTGGCTGCCACACGGCCGCTCGGTGGTGGGACCCGGCCACCCGTACCTGTTCTACCAGGTGAAGGCCACCTGATTCTGAGCGCGCGAAAGCCCGTGCGTGTGTGCGTATGACGGGGCCGAAAGGCGGCGCACACGTTAGCAGGCTTGGCAGGGCGGAGAGACGCTCAACCTTTACTGTCTGGAGACTCCAACCGTGGCGGCATACCTCGACACCGATGAATTCAAGCTCCGCACGATCATTGCGGGCTCGTTCATCGATGATCTGGAGTCGTCGCAGCCTGGATGGGTCGACCAGCAGCTCGAATCCATGAGCAGGCGCGTCGATTCGCGACTGCGCAAGCGTTACGTGGTCCCGTTCGCCACTGCTCCAGAATCCGTGAAGCTGTGGGTTACGCAGCTCGCCACCATGCGCGTGTTCATGCGCATCTATCGCGCGCCCACGGAGCAGCAACAGTGGGTCTCGGTCCAAGAGGACTACGAGAACGCGATGGCCGAGCTGAAGGAGGCAGCAGACTCGCAAAACGGTCTGTATGACCTGCCCATCACGGACGCGGCCGACGCCAGCGCCATCACGAAGGCTCAGACCGCGGCGTATTCCGAGCAGTCACCCTACGCGGCGTTCGATGGCCAAGCGGCATACGCCCGCGATGAGGACCGCAACGGAGGAGGAACGTTCCGATGAGCGCGGGCGACCTCCAGATCGATGCGATGATCGACCGGCTCCGCAAGCTGCCAGGCATGGCCCGCGCGGCCGCTCCCGACGTCGCCCGGGCCGTCGAGTCCGAGCTCGAGCGCCAAATCAAGGCCGCCGAGACCCCGGACGGGCGCGCGTGGGAGCCCAAGAAAGAGGGCAGCGGGAAACCCCTTGCCACGGCTGCCAAGTCGCTCGCTGTGGCCGCTATTGGGTCCCGCGTGTTCGCCCGCCTGACGGGCCACATCGCGCGCCACAACCTCGGCCGAGCCAAAGGCGGAGTTGAGCGTCAGATCCTTCCGACCAGCGGCATTCCCGCCAAGATGGGCGACGCGATCCGTAAGGTTCTCGACGCGCAGTTCCGACACACGATGGGGGGCAGCCCATGACCGTCGTGCTTGCTCTGACCAAGCTTTTTGGGGACGTTGTCGCCCAGTTCAAGGCGGACGCCATTGCCGTTCCAAACGTGTTCGGCTGGCGCGCTCACCTGAAGCAGTGGGAGGCCGTCGACCGCATTTGCTGGATGCCCGGCGACGTGAGCGGAAACGCGGGCGCCATCCTTCCGCCCAAGTACCCGGGCCGTATCGACCCGGGCCGCCCGCTCGCGACCCTGGACGAGCTTTGCACCGTGGACATCATGGGCAGCAACCGGGGCCAGCCAGACAACGAGCTCGCCCAGTACCAGGCATCGCGCGAGCTCTACGACAAGTGGTATCGCGCGGTCTACCTGTCCGCGCGGGGCACCTTTCGCGTGCTCTCGACCGCTTGGATCGTCACAAAAGACGAAGGCCGAATCGGGGCCACGTTGCGCGTCGTCCTTGCGGTGCAGTCGATGATCCAAGACCAAGCCCCCACGCAGGCGCCCGTCGATGCGCACGCGTCCATCACCACCAGCGTCCTTGATGAGGACGAAACGCAGACAATCCAACCCTCAGGTGCCGTGACATGAGTCAGCCAGCCGTAACCATCAACGTCCTCGACGGCGCGCTCGGGATTCTTCCGACCGGAAACAAGCCGCTTGCAGTGACCGGGCCTTGCACCAAGGGCGCACTGAACACGCCTGTCGGGTTTGGGCGCGTGTCCGACCTCGTGGCGATGTTCGGGTATGGCCCCGCCATCGAAGGCGCGTCCGACTACATCCAGCGAGGCAGCCAGGTGCTTTTCTGCCGCGCAGCAGCGACCACAGCTGGCGCGAATGGAACCTTGGACAACTCGGGCGTGACGGGCACGAGCGTCATCACCGCGGACGGCGCGGTCACGCCCATCGACGACTTCGACGTCGTTTTCCTGGTGGACGTGGGCGGCACCATCGGCACCGCGGGCATCGTCTTCCGCTACTCGCTGGACGGCGGCAACAGCTACAGCCCGCAGGTCTCGCTGGGCACGGCGAACACGTACACGATCGCGAACAGCGGCGTGAAGATCAACTTCGCGGCCGGAACGCTGGTGGCGAACGATGCCTCCAACTGGCGCACGACCGCTCCCAAGAGCTCCAACACGGATATCGCGAGCGCGCTCACCGCGCTTCAGCAAAGCACCGTGGCGTGGGACCAGTGCCTCATCGCGACGGAGATCGGGTCCAGCGTGTTCGACGCCATCGACACCGCTTTCGCGGCGATGAACCTCGCGGGCAAGCCGACCTGGTGGATCGGAAACTGCGCGCTGCCCACGAAGGCGCAGACCGAGGCAACCTACAAGACGGCCATGGACGCCATCTTTGCGACGCGCTCCAGCCTGTACGGAACACTCTGCTACGGGGACGTCGAGATGATCTCGGCGGTCAGCGGGCGCAAGTACCGCCGCCCCGTTGCCTTCCGCGCGGCCTCCATCGAAGCGGGCCTTTCGGAGGAGCAGAACAGCGCCAACCTGAACCTTGGCAGCATCGGCGTATCTATCCGCGACGACAACGGAAACCCGAAGCATCACGACGAAAGCGTAAACCCGGGCGCCGACGACTCGCGTTACTACGTGCTGCGCACCGTGCCCGGCGTGCAGGGCGTTTACGTGAACCGCCCGCGCATCTTCTCGCCGGCCGGCTCCGACTTCTATCTCATCCCGCACCGCCGCGTGATGAACCTCGCGATCAACGCGCTGAACGTCTACTTTGCGCGCCGCCTGAACAACCCCATCTTGGTCAACTCTAAGACGGGCTACATCCTCGAATCCGAGGCGCTCGAAATCGAGAAGGGCGCCGAGCAAATCTTGCGCTCCGTGCTGCTCGCCAAGCCGAAGGCGTCGGGCATCCAGTTCGCGCTCTCGCGCACGGACAACCTGCTTTCCACCAAGACGCTCACGGGCGACGCGCGGGTCATCCCGCTCGCTTACTCCGAGTTCATCAACATCGCCGTCGGGTTCCTGAATCCGGCTTTGCAGATCCAGAAGGTCTGAACGGGGAGTGATCACCGATGAGTGACCAAGTACGCATCAACGGGAACCAGTACAGCTGGGGCTCGATCATCCTGAAGTTTGTGGACGGCGATCGCTTCTACGGCTTCGACTCCATCTCGTACGCCGACAAGCGCGAGCGCGTGAAGTCCTACGGGATGGCCCGCCACCAGGCGCCGCGCGGACGTTCGCGCGGCAAGTACAGCACGGACCCCGTCAAGCTCCGTGGCCCGAAGTCATCGATTCAAGCCCTGCGCGACAAGCTGGCGGCGCTTTCGGCCAACGGCCTTTCGTATGGTGACGTCGAGTTCACCACCATCGTCCAATACGTCGAGACGGGTGAGAGCCCGATCACGGTCGAAATCGAGCGCTGCGTGTGGGTGGCCAACTCGTCCAACGAGGAGGAGGGGCCCGACCCGCTCAAGGAAGAAATCGAGCTCGACTGCATGGTCATCCGCCGCAACGGCAAGACCCTCTTCGATTCCACTCTGGAGCAGCCCTGATGCCTGACCTTACTCCAGAAGAGAAGCTGGCCCAGGTTCGCGCCGAGCGCGCGCGCTTGCAGGCAGAACGAGACGCCAAAGAGGCGGCGCGGTCTACCGAAGACCTCTTGGAAGCGGAAAGCCGCGCGCTCGCTGACGAGAAGGCGCTGGCTGACGCCGAGGAGAAGCACACGGCCAAGCGCGTGCGCATGGTCCGCACCGACATGGGGGCGATCATCGTGAAACGCCCTCACCCGGCCATCTTCAAGCGCTTCCAGGATAAAGGCTCGATGAAGACTGACGACTTGGACGCGCTTGTGCGGCCAAACGTGGTCTATCCAGACCTCGGGCGATTCGATCAAATCCTGGAAGAGCTGCCCGCAACGCTCATTCGTCTCGCGGACGCGATCGCCGGCCTCGCCGGCACCAGGGGAGACGATATCTCGGGAAAGTGACCGAGCTGCGGCGGCAGTCGAAGCATGACTTGGGCGTCGCCGCAGCGTGTTTGCTGGAAGCGTTTGGATGGGAAGAGCCAGAGAACGAGCACGAGGCCGCGCGCGCGTACACCGGCGCGCTTCTCTTGGCGCAGATGGCCGCTGACATCGCGTTGATTGCCAAGGCGCACACCAAAAAGGACTGACGTGGCCCAGGACAAAACCACCGCGACTTACGAGATCGACCTCCAGAGCAATGTCTCTGGGGCCGCCGAGTCTGCCGCGCGTGCCCTGGACAGCTTGCGCAAGTCCATCAACGCGGACCAGAAAGAGCTCGCAGCGCTCAAGAAGGCCATGAACGACCTTCAGGGCGGCGCGTCGGTGGACATCAAGGCGTTTCGCGATCTGAAAGCCCGCATTGACGCCAAGAAGCAGAGCATTTCGAGTGCTCAGGCGGCTTACGTTGGGCTCGGCGGCTCGTTCAGGAAGACATCTGGCGACGGCAAGAACGTCCGCAGCATGCTCGAGCAGCTCACCACGCAGGCCAAGGCGACGCCGGGCCCCATCGGGGACGTCGTGGGCAAGCTCGGGAACCTGCGCTCCCTCGTGGTCGGCGGTGCCATCGCGCTCGGCATCATCGCCATCGTGGCCGGCATGGTCGCTCTCACCGCGGCGGCCATCGCTGCGAGCTCGGCGCTGCTCAAGTACGGCCTCGCACAGGCCAACGCGCGGCGCGCGGAGCTGTTGCGCCTCGAAGGCCTGACCAAGATGCGCAACTGGTGGGGCATCGCGGCAGGAAACGCGGCCGAGATGCAGACCGCGATCGATAAGGTGAGCGGCTCCACGGCTCTCGGGCGCGACAAGCTGAGCGCCTACACCGAGCAGCTCTACAAGATGGGGCTCCGTGGGCAGAATCTGTCCGAAGCGCTTGAAGGCATGGCCATCAAGGCGGCCACGCAGGGCGACGAGGCGGCCAAGCTATGGGCGGGGTGGGCTCAGGGCATCGCGCTCACCGGCGGGAGCGTCAAAAAGCTCACGGACGACGTGCGCGCGCGCCTCGGGGGCATCGCGGCGGCTCAGTTGCTCGATCTGAACGTCCAAACGGAGAAGCTGCGCGAGAATTTCGGACTGCTCTTCGCGGACCTGAAGATCGATGGCTTCCTAAAGTCGCTGAACAGCATCACGTCGCTCTTTTCGCAGTCCACGGCGACCGGGCGCGCGCTCAAGACGATGATTTCGGCTGTTTTTCAGCCGATGATCAACGCGGTTGAGTACCTCGGCCCCATCGTGAAACGCTTTTTCCAGGGCATGACCCTCGGAGCGCTTCTCATCACGCTCGAGCTGCTCAAGCTGCGCAACTGGTTCCGTAAGACGTTCGGAGATTCCGAGATTCTGGCCGGATTCGACGCTCAGACCGCGGCGCTAAAGGCTGGTTTGTTCGTGGTGATGGGGCTTGCTGCCGGCGTGGCTGTGCTCGCCGCCGGATTCTTCCTGCTCCTGTCCCCCATGCTTGCCATCGTCGGGGCGGGCGTCGCCGTGGGCTACGCACTGACCAAGGCATTCCGTTTCGTAATGGGAATCGAGTGGGGCAAGCTCGGGCGCTCCATCATCGACGGCATCGTGGGCGGCCTGAAACGCGGCGCCAAGTGGGCCCTCGACGCGATCAAGAGCCTGGGCGCGCAGATGATGACGGCTTTCAAGGAGAAGCTGGGCATCGCGTCGCCGTCCAAGGAGTTCGCGCGCCTCGGCGCCACCTTGCCCCAAGGCGTGCAGGTCGGCGTGCAGCGCGGAACGCCAGGCGCGCAGTCCGCCGTCGAGAACATGGTTTCGGTGCCTGCCGAGCAGCGCGCGGCGGGGGCCGTCTCGTCAAGTGCCAGCGTGTCCACGGGCGACATCCACATTCACGCCCAAGGCGCCACGGCGGCCGAGCTCATGGCGGACGTGCAGCACCAGCTCGAAAGCATCCTGCGCCGTGTGGCGATGCAGATGGGCGCCACTGTGCCGGGGGCGGTGGCATGAGTTTTGACCCCATCACAGCCCCGATCGATTACATCCGGCTGGCTGGCCAGAAGTCGCCCGGCGTGGCGGAGATCGTGAACGCCGCGGACCTGCGCGAGTGGGCGGTGCGCCTGGTGCCTTTCTCTGAAGGCGCGATCATGTTCTACAAGCGGCGCGCGCTCGCGGAGTTCTCCGTGCGCATCCGCTTGGCCACGTTGCAGGACCACGCAGATTTTGCGGCATGGCGCGCTGTGGTGGACGCAAAGCCCAAGATTCGCACGCGTGCCACGGCGCTCGACATCTGGCACCCCATCTTAGAAGACATCGACATCAAGGCCGCGGTGGTCAAGAAGGTCTCGCAGCCCACGCAGGTCGACGACGGTATCTGGGAATACACCATCGATTTCCTCGAGTGGCGTGGCGCTCCCGTCCAGACGCTCAAGAAGGTCGACGGTTCGCAGGCGACGCCTGTGGACCCTGTAGACAGGGAGATCGCGGACCTGGCCGACCAGGTGGCAAAGGAGGCGGCCAAGTGACCGAGCTCTACGCCGCCGTTGCTGGCCACCGAGCTACCGCGCTGCGCATCACCGTGGGCACCGTGGGGCCGTGGGTGGCCGAGTGCAGCCTGGAAGACGACTCCGACGTGATGGGACGGGTGGACGTCACGGTGGGTGACCTGACGCTCTCGGGCACCGTCTCGACCTCGAACTCGGGCGTGTTTGGCGGAGAGCGCAAGGTGGTCGTGATTGGCGGCGCGAACGGATGGGGCGTGTCCGTGCCCGCGAAGGACTACCACAACGACGCGCGCGTAAAGGCGAGCACCGTGGCCGAGGACGCGGCCCGCGCGGTGGGTGAGACCATCGGAGCGTTCGTGCCCGTGAACGATCGGGTGGGCATCGACTACGTGCGCCAGGTGGGCCCGGCGTCGCGCGCGCTGGAAGACGTCGCGGGCGGTGCGCCGTGGTGGGTGGATTACAAGGGCGTAACCAACGTGGGGCCGCGCAACGGCTCGACTACGGACGCCTATGAGGTGCTGGCCTACGACCCGGGCTCGCAGCGCGTCACCCTGGGCGTGGAGAGCCCCGGCGACGTGGTGGTGGGCTCCATCCTCTCCAAGGGGCTGGATGGCGCGAAGGTCGTGCGCCAGCTCGAGATCATCGCGGATGCTGGCGAGGTGCGGCTGGTGGCCCTGTGCGTGGGCACGGAGGAGCGCGCCAGCGACCTCCCCGGCCTGATGCGTGCGATCATCGAGCGCGCCACCGATGGCCGCCTGTGGGGCAAATACCGCTACCGCGTGATCCGCATGGCGAGCGAGCGGGTGGAGCTCCAGGCGGCGCGCAAAGCCGCGGGACTTCCCGACGTGCTGCCCGTCTCAATGTGGCCCGGCGTGGCCGGCGCGCATGCCGAGCTGGCCCCCGGCGCTGAAGTGCTGGTGGAGTTCGTCGAGGGCGACCGAGCACAGCCTGTGGTGACGCATTTCGCGGGCAAGGGCGGCCCGGGATGGGTTCCTGTGAGTCTTACCCTCGGCGGGGCGACTGGGGCGCCTGCCGCGCGCCAGGGCGACGCCGTAGAGGTGCTGTTACCCCCGGCAGTGTTCTCCGGCGCGATTGGCGGCGTGCCCTCCACTGGTGTCCTGACGTTCGTTCTCAACAAGACGCTCGGCACCATCACCGGCGGCTCGGGGAAAGTGAAGGTGGCAACGTGACCGTCACATACGTCGGGAACCTGACGATCGGTGCGGCGCTACCCGGCGCGGACGCGGCGGCCGTTGCTGGCGCGGCGGGCATCAACCTCGCCCTGCCGGACATCCTTGCGCGCATCGCCGCGCTCGGAGCGTTCGCCCCGCTGCCCATCGATTTCGCGTCGCAGCTGCTCCAGGCGCAGCAAATCGTCGCCAACGTGCAGCTCGGGATCTCGATGGGGCTGCCAGTGCCCGACATCTCGGCGCAAATCGCGCTGATTTCTGCGCTGATCTCGGACCTGCTTGCCCAGGTGGTGAGCATCAACGGGCAGCTTTCCATCATCACGACCTTTCAGGGGTTGCTCGCGGCGGCTGGCCTGCACGTTTACGCGTACGCGGGCGCCGTGAACGCGTGCGGCGGGCAGGTGACCACCGCGCTCGCGTCGGGCCTCCCCGGCGGCGGCGGCGCCACCGCGGCTTGCAATGGCCTGCTCCTCATGACCGAGGCCGGCGCAACGTGGTCGGCCATGTCTTCAGTTTTCAAGGTGACCCCGTGACCATCTTGCTCGACACCATCGCGGCAGAGACGGCGCAGCTGCAACGGCTCGTGCCCGTGCCCGTGGCGCCATTCGGCTACGGAGTGGATCTGAGCTGCGTCTCGGACCTGACGCCCACCATGGCCGAGGTGGACGCGTTCTCCCCGCTCGGCGTCGCCCAGGCATGCGCCCGCCGGCTCCAGACCCAGCGCGGCACGCTGGCCGATGACCTGGCCTACGGGCTCGACGTGCGCGGCATGCTGAACACCGGCGTCACGGCTTCCGAGCTGCGCGACATGCAAGGGCAGATTCGCTCCGAGCTACTGAAGGACGACCGCATCGCTGACTTGGCGGCATCTGTCTCGATGCCATCCACCAACGCGCTCACGGTGCAAATCCGGATCACGCCCGCCGACCCCAACGCTAGCTCGTTCTCGTTCACCCTCGCCGTGACATCCGCGCAAGTGATTTTGGAGGCCATCGGATGAGTTCAGTAAGCCTCAGTGAGCTCACCACTCCGCTCACCCGTGCCCAAGCGGAAGCCCTGACCTACGCCATCCTGGCGCGGCTTGGTCTCTCCACGACGACTTGGAAGCCGGGCGCCGTGGCACGCGCGCTGATTACCGTGTTTGCGATCTTCATGGTCGGCGCGACCACTCTGCTCGCGCTCATCGCAGGCGGCGGTTTCCTCGAGACGGCATCGGGTGATTGGCTGACGCTGCTTGCGCGCCACGTCTACGGCGTAGAGCGCGAGCTCGCGACGTTCGCGGCTGGCGAGATCACGCTAGTGAACACGGCCGGCGGCGTCTACACGCTCGACCCTGGCGACCTGGTGGTCCAGAACCTCGACACCGGGAAGACATACAGGAACACGACCACCTTTACGGTGGGGGCGCTCGCGACCATCACGGTCCCCATTGCGGCAGTCGAGGGCGGTTCGGCGTCCACGTCCATCGCAGGCGCCATCACCGGATTCGTTACCCCCCTCATCGGCGTCACGTGCTCCAACGCGCTGGCGGTGGTGGGAACGGATGACGAGGGCGACGCGGCTCTGAAAACGCGCTGCTCGGAGCGTCTCGGCGCTCTGTCCCCCAACGGGCCCTGGGACGCCTACGCCTACGTAGCCAAGAATTCCAAGCGCGCAGACGGCACGCCCATCGGCATCACGCGCACGCGCCTTTCCAAGGATGGATTCGGGAACGTGGTGCTGTATGTGGCAACTGCCACGGGCGGCGTAACTGGCACTCCTGACGACACCACAACGGACCTTGGCGCAGTCAGCGACGCGATCCAGCGCGGCGCGGTTCCGCTCGCGGTCACGGCCGATGTTGAGTCCGCCGTCCCGAACGTCATCGATATCGACTACCAGCTGTGGATTTACTCAACGACCGGGCGCAGCGAGGCCGAGGTGAAAACGGCAGTGCAGACCGCGATTGCCCAATACCTCGCGACCCGCAACATCGGCGGAGACGTCATCTCGGGCGCTGGGTACGTGTTCCGAGACCAGATCCGTAAAGCGGCCTGCGTGTTCCCCGAAGTGTTTCACGCCATCGTGACGACGCCTAACGGAGACGTTTCCATGGCGTTCAACGAGGTCCCGATCCTTGGCGTCGTCACTGGATCCGTGGCGTTCGTCAGCAATCAAGAGGGCGTCTAATGGCGACCACTTGGCGCGACAGGATGCGTGAGAGCGTTCCTACCTGGCTTCGCTCGGGCGTGGCCGAGAAGCTGCTTTACGCGATCGGCGTGCAAGTGGATGCGCTCACTGACGCGGCATCCGCTGCCGTCAAGCTCCGCATGCCCGGCGTCTATTCGAGCGAATCTCTCGCACTGCTCGGTCGTGAGCGACGCATCCGCCGCGGTCCACGAGAGAGCTCGGACAACTACGCCGAGCGCCTGGACCGCTGGCTGATTGACCACCAGACCCGAGGCGGACCTTACGCGCTACTGAACCAGCTTCACGCGTTCTATTCCCCCAACAACTTTCAGATCCGGCTCGTGTACCGCTCGGGCCGCTGTTTCGACATGGCGGCCGATGGAACTATCACGCGCAGCCGAGTCACGTGGTCACCGGACAATCAGCCCGAGAAGTGGGCGCGCTGGTGGCTCATCTACTCGTGGCCAACCACGTTCCGCGCCGTGCGTACGTTTGGCGAACCTGGGCTCAAGTTCGACGACGGCTCGACGACCTACGGCTCAGGCCTGAGCTCCCGGGTGATCTACACGCTGCGCGTGGTCCCGCAGGACTGGAACGCGGCGCACGCGTTCGGCCACATCAAGCTCGTGCACGGCGCGGGCGTCTATGGCTTCCCCCCCCGCAAGTTCGGGGATGGTCTCAAGTTCGGCGGAGTGAACACCGCCCAAATCGAGGTGCCCTGACATGTCCAGTACGCTCACCGAAACCAGCACCTTTACCGCAAGCGTCATCACCCCAAGCGACGGCGACGATGTCAACGCGTCGTCCATCTCGGGGGGCTTGCAACCACTCACGAACCGCACGCGGTACCTCCTCGAGAACGCGGTGACGGCGCCTGCGCCCATTACGTTCGTGCGCATGGTCCCGCTGAGCAGGTTTCAGAATGCGGGGACAGGCAACTGGAAGCGGCAATACGCGCTCGGCGTGTCCTATTTTTCGTGCCTGAACGCGAACACGGAAAACGTGATCGGTGAGATCCAGCTTCCAGACGGGGCAACGCTCACGCAGGTCCGCGCGGGCATCCGCATTTTCGGCGGTTCTCCATCGGTCGGGATGAAGCTCACCGTGGGCGTGCAGACGGCGGATAAAACGGGCACCGTGGGGCCGTCAACGTCGGCGCTATTCGGCACCGCAGCGACCGGCACCACGAGCACGAGCGAGCAAAATCCGCTTTCGGTGACCGGCAGCTACACCGCGACCGCCGACACGAAAACCGTGAACATCGCGATCACAGCGTCCGACTCAGCTAGCGGCGCATATTCGGACACGCTGTCCTGGGTCGAGGTCACCTATACCAGCACGGACCCCAAGGCTGGCCAGGTGTCGCTGTGAGCGCCCTTGACGCGCTGATCTTCGGCATCCGAGACCTCTTTTTTGGAGGCTCGCAGCTTCCCACGCGCACCGCGCTTTCGTTCGAGGGCGCTGGCGTGACTGTGTCGGACGACGCGGCCAACCAGCGCACGCGCGTCATCATCACGGGCGGCGGCGGTGGCGGCGGGAGCGTCACTGAGGCGCAGCTGCGATCTGCCGCCGCCACGTTGACCGCATCGCTGGACGTGAACGCGCAGCGGTTGACCAGCGTTGCAAACCCGTCGTCCCCCACGGACGCCGCGACCAAAAGTTACGTCGACGGGCTTGGAATCACGGAGGCGCAGCTACGCTCGGCTGCGCTGACGCTGGCCGCATCCATGGGCGTAAACGGGCAGCGAATCACAGGGCTCGGGACCCCGGTCACGGCCACCGACGCGGCTACCAAGGGCTACATCGACGGCTTGCCCAGCGCGACCCAGCACACTCAGACCTTTACATCGTCCGGCACGTTCGTTGTGCCCGCTGGCGTGACCGTCATGGATGCGATCATGCGTCCGGGCGCTGGCGGTGGGTCGGGCGGTGGCGGTGGCGGTGGCGGCTTCTCTGGCGCGTCCGGCGGCGGCGGAGCTGGCGGGCGTGGCGGCACGAGCGGCGGCGGAGCTGAGACCGTCACCGCGCAATTTGCCGTCGTTCCTGGCGACACGCTGACGATTACGGTCGGCCTCGGCGGCACGGGTGGAACCGGCGGAAGCGGCGGAAACGCAGGCAGCAGCGGCAGCAATGCCAATGCGGCCAACTCTGGCGGCTACTCCGAAATCACCGGCACTGGTGTTTCGGTTCGCGCGGGCAAGGGCAGCATTGGAGGTGCCGGAGCACCAGCTTTCGCTGGCGGTGGTAGTGGCGGAACAAGCGGAGCAGGCGGCGCGATCAATGGAGCCCCTGCAACGCCTGTCCCCTACGGCAGCGCGGCATCTGTGAGCACCAGCTCTGTACCAGGAGCAGGCGGCGCACCCGGCGCGAACGGGACGGCAGCGACCGCCAACGGCGTGGTTTCGGGTGGGGCTTTGTTTGGCTCCGTGAACACCACGCCAGGCACCGCAGGAACCGGCGGCACGCAGTCGAGCGGAACGTGGGGCGGTGGCGGCGGCGGTTCAGGAGCTCGCGGCGACGGCACCGGATGCGAGCGCACCGTGTTCGGAGAGGCGGCGGCGGCGGCCACTGACGGCGCGGGCGGCAACGGTGGCAACGGTGGCAACGGTGGCTCAACGGGCGCCGTGGGCGTGGACGGGACAAACGGCGTGGACGGGACAAACGGGCGCGGCGGTGGTGGTGGTGGTGGCGGTGGTGGCGGCGGCGCTGGCAACACCGGCGGCAAGGGCGGCAAGGGCGGCAACGGCGGCAAGGGGTCCGATGGGATCGTCGTTCTCCGTTGGGTCAAGGCGGGTTGATATGCGCGCTGCAATCGTTGGACAGGACAACATCGTGATCAACACCGCGGCGGTGCCCAACATGCAGTGGGTACCACCGCAGGCCGGCGCCGTGCTCGTGGAGATCGCAAGCGGCCAACAGTGCGAGCCGGGGTGGCGCTACGACGCCAACGCTGGGACGTTTTCCCCGGATGCTTCCGAGCTGTCACCGGCGGAGCTCGACGCGTACAAGGACGCGCGGTGCGACGCCATCAACGCGCGCTCGGATGCGCTCATCGAAGAGGGATTCGTGTTGAACGGCATCCGGTTCGCGCTCGACCAGAAGGCCACCAACCGCCTGCTCGGCCTGATGATCCTCGGAACGAGCGCACCGTTTCCCATTCCGTGGGGCAACATCGACGACTCCGAATTCGTCACGCTTTCAAACGCGGCCGACGTGCAAGCCATGTTCGCGGCGGCGTCTCACGCCGAGGCTGTGGCCGGGCTGAGCGGGCAAGCGCTCAAGCAGGCCGTGCGAGCGGCAACCACGCGCGCCCAGGTGGACGCCGTGCAGGACAATCGCTGAGGGAGATTTCATGATTCAGCTTCTACACAGCAAGTGGGCCACGTGGGCTTTCATCTTCATCGGCGCTGGCCTGGTGGCGCTCGGGCACTCGGGCGAGCTCACCGGCCCGGCGGGTAACCTGCTCGATACGATCGGCGGTTTTCTGATGGGGCTTCCCGTGGCCATCAAGTCCGGCAAGGTCGAGCGGCTTTTGGAAGCCGTTCGGGCCGCCGACGATGGCGACTTCACCAAGATCCAAGACGCGCTGGAAGCGCTCAAGGGGAAGAAGCTGTGATCCTATCCATCATCCTCATGGGCATAGGGCTCGCGTCCGCCGCAACTCACATCGGCATCGAGATCCGCGCGAACTGCCAGGCCCGCAAGCGTGGCAAGCCGCTTCCCTACAAGCCCGGCGACATCGCCAAGGAAGCGCTCGACGTTGGCACGAACGCAGTGGGCAAGTTCTCGAAGTAAGGGAGGCTCGTCATGCTCAGAAGGTTTGATCGTTGGCTCGGTGAGTTTCTGCACTGGACCCGCTACGACGTGGGCGCGTTCGGCGCCGTGGTCGCCTTCTTTGCTGGCTGTGCCGGCTTCCTTCTTGGGCGGGGGGCCCACCCGTGAAACAGTCTTTCCCCCCGAAGCGCATGGCGCGCGGTCCCTTCGGAGCACGCCTCAAAGCTTGGAGCTACTCCGAGCATGGAACCGGCGCGCATGATGAGCCCATGTTCGAGCTCACGGCCAACGTGGGCCGCGACGAGACCCAACACGATTCCCGCTTCCCTCCCCCTCGACCAAAGGAAGACGCCGCATGAAGGCCGCCGTTTTCGCGCCACTGCACATCCACGAAGCCGCCGACGCGCCCGAGTTTCAGCGCGAGGCGCACGCGTTCTGTCAAGCCGTTGGCATACAGGACGCCGTGCACCTGTTCGATAACAAGCTTGGATACACCGGGCGGCTTGGGCAGGTGCGCGCGTGGCTCGATGCGAAACCGGCGGATGCGCTCGATACGCTCGTGTTCGTGTGCCACGGATGGAAAACCGGGCTTCAGTTTGGCGTGCAGACTGCCACGGCTGCGAAGCTGGCGGAGAGCGTGAAGCGCTGCGCCACGCCCGCCCTGACCGTGCTGCTCTACGCGTGCACCACGGGCAGCGACAACGATGGGAACGACGGGAACGACACCGACGCGGGCCCGGGTGGAGAGGGCGGCATGGCCGACGCGCTCCGTGACGCTTTTCTCAAGGCTGGCGTGCGCGCGACCGTTTACGCCCACGCGACGCGCGGCCACTGCACGCGCAACCCCTACGTGCGGCGGTTCGATCCGGCCGAGGTGGCCGGCGGAAACTGGGTGGTGGAGCCGCATTCCGAGTTGTGGAACAAGTGGGTGCACCGGCTGGCCGATGACCACGCGTTTCGGTTCCGCTTCCCGTTCATGACGGCCGGTGAGCTCGAGTTCGAGCTGCGCGGAATGCCGGGAGACGTGGCGTGAATGGGGCTGCTCGAGCACGCGTGGCACTGGCTTTCCACGCTGCCCGGATGGGCGGTGTTCGCGGGCTACTTTGGGGGGGCCGCGGGCGTGCTGTGGCGGGTGCTCGTGGGTATCGCGAAACGCAGGGCGCTCGCCGTCGCGAGGGCATGGGTCGCCGTGGAGACTGAGACCGACGACGAGCCCACGGTTCGCAAGCAGCTCGCCGCTGACGGCTGGGTTTCGCTCGACCATCACCGGCAGGTCGTGGGCCAGCTGGCGGCCGACAATGACGCCCTGCGCGCTGAGAACCGCATTTTGAGGGCTGCGCTTGGCGAGCGCGAGGGCGAGCTGGCCCAGGTGCGCGGGGACCGTGAAGCGCTCCAGTATCGGCTTGCGAACATGACCTCCCACGCGCTCCACCTGCGTAAGGAGCTCGCCGGCGCCCTGGGCGTGGACGAGGACAGCTCAAGCCTTCCGCCGCCACCTCGGAGCCCAAGCGGGACGCATGCGCCTGTGACGCACCGCCCGCCGCCCACGCCGCTCGTGCTGGAAGGCGACGCGGACCCTTTGAAGGTGACGCCAGCTGGCGGAATGACGGGCGTGAGAGCGCCCAGGACGGGTGAGTGATGGCACGCTATGGAAAACGAGGGCAGCGCGTCCAGCTCCTGATCAAGCAGGGGTCGGCGTACCTACAGCGCTTCGTGGTCACCGCCAACGGTAAGGCGGACGGTGCGCCGCGCGACATCACGGGCAAGACCATCCGCGCCCAGATCCGAAAGACGCCTTTGACCGGCGCGAACGGCGCACCCACCGTCACGCTGACGTGCACCGTCACAAATGGCCCGGCGGGTGAGTGGGCCGCTTCTCTCACCGCCACCGAGACGGGGGCCATCCCCGCTGGCGAAACGATTCTCGACGCCGATTCCCAATACGCGTGGGACGCCGAGCTCGTCAACTCAGACCCAGACGACATCGAGCCGCTGGCCTATGGGCTGCCAGGGGACGTCGTGGTTCAAGCCCAGGTCACGCGCTGAAAGGAAACACCATGTCCAAGAGCAACACTTTCGAGACCGACATCCTCAACTACATCTTTCAGGGAACGGCACTCCCCGGCGGCTACGCTGGCCCGTTCTACCTGGCATTGCATACCGCCGACCCCGGCGAGGCGGGCACCGCTGTCACCAGCGAGGCCACGTACACGGGCTACGCTCGCCAGTCCATCGCGCGCACATCGGCAGGCTGGACCGTTGCCACGGGCCAGGCGACCAACGCGGCGGCCATCACGTTCCCCGCGTGCACGGCGGGCTCCAACACCATCACCTACTTCTCCATCGTGACCACGTCGTCGGGCGCGGGAACCATCCTCTACAGCGGCGCGCTGACGGCCTCCCTCGCTGTGAGCGCCGGAATCACGCCCACGGTGGCCATCGGCGCCATCGTCATCACTGAGGACTGAACGCTCGCAACCAAGGCACGCACCAGGAGGCTAACCCATGAGCGGCGGACCCAGTTTGATTCAGTGCCTCACAGCCCAAAAGGCTGCGGGCACGCTCCAAAGCAACTACACGACGGCCAAAAGCGTCATCAACCCGACCGAGATCGTCGCGCTCCCCGCGAACTATCTCGGCCTCGGTACGCGCCTCAACATCAAGGTGGCCGGCGGCATCTCCAACGTGGTCACAGCCACGCCAACTTTTACCTTTCAGGTGATGGTCGGCGCCGTGGTCGCTTGGACATCCGGCGCACTCACCACGGTCGCCACGGCCAGCACGCTGCTTCCGTTCGTGCTCGACATCGATCTGCGCCTTGACTCGGAAGGCAGCGGCACATCCGCGAAGTTCCTCGGCATTGGCCGCATTCGGTGCGCTGCGTTCGCGAACGCCGCCGCAATCGTGCCGATCACATCACCGGCAGTCGGTACTGGTTTCGACAGCACGGTCGCCAACAACTTGGACTTCTGGTGCGGTCTCTCTGCGGCGAGCGCAAGCACTGGAATCCAGGTGTACGACTACTGTGTGACCCAGTACCGTTACTCGGCCTGACGTTCTGCAACCGTTGATCGGAGTGGGAAAATGGCGGTGGCGAGCGCGATCAACGGGCAGATTCTTCCCGGCAAACCAGCAACAGCGCTACCGCTGCTCGCCCCTGCGGTAGCGCGCTATCCAAATCCCCTGCTCCCCGTGCTCGGGACGGGGCTTCTCAAGTCGACGATCACCAATGCCCCTGCGCTCCACGCGGCGGGAACCATCGCGTATGGGTCTACCAGCGTCGCCGCTCCGTATCCGGTGCTCACGTCTGGCGACAAGCTACTGCTGACCGTTGGCACCAAGCCGAACACGGCCACCATCTCGACGCCATCTGGGTGGACCCTTGTGGGGACCTACTCCGGTGGAGCAGGCACGACTGGTGCGAACACTGGCCCCACGACGATCGCTGTATTCGAGAAGCTGGCAACGGGCTCCGAGAGCGGCACGGTCACGGTATCGATCACCTCTGGCAACAGCTCTTGGGCGCAGATCACCTCGTGGATGCTCCCGCCCGGGTGTGACTCGTGGTACTCCGCAACTGCGGCGGGCAATGCCGACACAACCACGGGGGCTGCGTGGTCTGTCACGTGCGACGGCAACCCAGGTTTGCAGCCCAATGACACTGTCTACGTCGCGAGCTGCACTCCCACGAACGTGGCCGCGGGCAGCCAGTTTTCTGCCGAGTCGGTGAGCGTAACGGGGGTAACGGGGTGGGGATCGTTCACCGAGATTTCGGAGCCTAACTCAGCAACGGGCAACCGCGTCGCGGGCTTCACGTTCTACGGATCGGTGACAGCTGGCACTGGCGCCGGCCTCCCCGTCGTCGCGGCAACGGCAAGCGGCACGACGACCAACGTGTCTGGCCCGTCCATCATGGTCAGGCTGCGGGCGTACTCATCTGCCGACAGCTTCCAGATTGCGCCGTGGGTGCACACGACCACCAACTACGGCCGTTCCTCGAGCTACATGACATCCGAGGTCGGCGTCTTCAAAGACGTTACGACCGGGCAGCTTGTGTTCGGAGCGATCGACGCGAGCGTCACAAACGGCTTGCGCCTGTGGACTTCCGCAGACAACGGCAAGACTTGGTCAGGCCCGATCGGGACGGATACGAGCCTTTCGACCTACAGCTTTCGATCTCTCACGCAGTCTTCGGATGGGTACATCCACTGCCTCTTGCTCGGCGCTGGCGGCGCACCCTACACGTACGCTCGACTCAGCCCGTCTTACACGAGCGGAGCGCTGACCGGATACTCCGTTTCAGCGACCTACACGATCGGCACGGGCTCGGAGACAGGCGAGCTAAAAGGCGCGATCCAGGTCATCAAGGACCAGTCTGGAACCGAGTGCCTTTTTTTCTGCGGCAACACGCCCAACGCAGGGGGCACTGGCATCTTCACGTTTTGCCAGAAGACACTCACGACAACGCCAGCGGCAGGAACCGACTGGACGAAGCTAGATGGCACATCGGGCATCACGAGCATTGAAGACCGCGCCACGGCTGGCCTGAACAACCACGAGCAAGACTGCGTCTTCGGACAGATTCCGTCGACACAGGTTATCTGGGTGGCCACGTCGCGCGTGCCAATGGAGCACGTGATCGACAGCTTCACGCTGAATCGGTTCAAGCTCACTCCGACCGGCGCGCACACCTGGTCCGTGGGATCTGCCGTCGTCGGCGTCGCCTCAGCACACGCGATGTGCATGGCGCAAGCGAACGACAAGCTCTTTCTCCTCGCCAACTACGTGAACACGGATACCGTGGCAGACCCACTCGGCGCCACGGGTCTCAGCGTCGACTTGATCGACAGCAGCGACACGTACACGCGCGCCTACCTGACGAATTCGGCGGCGTGGATCGATCACCCGCACACGCAGGCCGCCATCTCGTGCAGCGGCGACGGCAGCAAAGTCTACGTGGTCACGGAGACGTGGGAAGACCCTTACTCATACTGCGTTTTCTCGGCGTGGAACGGCTCGACGTGGGTAAACCACCAAGCAGAGCCGCAAGTCTTCTCGTTCAATGGTCCGTTCGGATTCAAGCGATCCGTTGGCTGGGATAACGGCCTATGCCTACTCAGGCCGGACCTCGTCGATATAAGCCCGTGGACCGCGACCTTTTACCTCGTCCCATCTGCCGCTGCCTCCAGTGCGGTCGCGGGCACCGCCTCGGGCGTAGGCACTGCCTCTGCGACAGTTGCTGCCACAGGCGTCATCGCTGGTTCGAGTGCAGGCGTAGGAACGCCTTCCGCTACGGTTCTCGGCGCTGTTGACGTGGCCGGCTCAAGCGCTGGAGTAGGTTCCGCATCGGCAAACGCGGTTGGCACCAGCGCGATTGCAGGCACCAGCGCGGGAGTCGGGGCGGCGTCCGCCACGCTCGCTGGCACGGGCGCCATTGCTGGCACGAGCGCCGGCGTGGGCACGGGCACGGACACGCTTGCGGGCACGGGAGCTCTAGCGGGCTCGTGCGCTGGCGTGGGCAGCGCCACGTGCACGGCTGGTGTCTTGGCGCAGTTCGCCGGAACCTCGGCAGGCACGGGCAGCGCCACGGGCACGGGCGTCGCCACGTTCCCAGCTTCAGGCACATCGGCAGGCGTGGGCACTGCGGCGGCGACGGCAGCTGGCACAGGGACCATCGCGGGCACCATCGCGGGCACTGGCACGGCCTCGACCACCTTGGCTGGCAATGTGCCGGTGGCCGGGACTTCGGCCGGCGTAGGCACCCCCACGGGCACGCTTGCGGGGTCTGGCGCGCTGGCCGGAAGCTCGCCCGGTGTCGGTACCGCCACGGGCACGGCAGCGGGCAGGGGCGCTGTGGCTGGCACCAGCGCGGGCGTTGCCACGGCCCAGGCCGGCATCTTCGATCACTCGTCGTCGTCGGGCACCGCGGCGGGCGTGGGCACGGCCAGCGCCACGCTCACGGCCCAGGGAGCGCTCGCGGGCAGCTCGGGGGGAACGGGCACGCCCACGGCGGCGATGACCGGGCTGGCCCCCCTCGCGGGCGCTTGCACTGGCACAGGGACGGCGACGACCACCGCTCAGCTACGCGTGGCTGTGTCCGGCGCGGCGGCGGGCATCGGGGCCGCGTCGGCTTCTCCGACTGCATCCGTGGGCGTCTCGGGGGCGGCGGCGGGCTCGAGCTCGGCCGGCATCACAGTCGGCAGCGGCCTTCTTCCGGCGGACTGGGCGAGCTACCCAATCACGTGGGTGGGCTCCGAGGTCCAGGGCACGGCCTACGTGGGCGGCTCGGACACTGAGCAGGGCCCCGCCTACGTGGGCGCATCCGAGGCCGAGCAGGCGACAGCGTACGTGGGCGGATGACGCCCAGGAGAGAACACGTGAACCGTCAACGCATTGCCCGTGTAGCCATGGCCCTGCTCGCGCTGGCCGCCCTGCTCTGGCCCGCCTTGCTCCTGGCCAGCTGCGCCACCTTCAACGCCCGCACCGGCACCGGCACCCCCGTGGACGTGGTGGCCGCGCTCGAGCAGGGGTGGCACGCCGCCGGCCTCCCGTCGCTGGCCGGCTGCCACCTGCGCGAGGCCACGGTCTACCAGGCCACCGACGCGCAAGAATTCGCGGTGCGGTGTGGCGCCCCGGTGGCCCACGCCGCGAGCTGCCTGACCACCGACAACGTGCAGCGCGGCCTACGGGTGGACGGCTTCCCCGTGGCGGTGCTGCGGCCGGGCCTGGACGACGTGCAGGGGGCGACGCTGCACGAGCTTATCCACTGGGCGGAACAGTGCGCGCTGGGCACGCCCGACGCGGGCCACCGTAACCCGCGCGTGTGGTCGGCCGGGGGTGGACGGGAGAGCGCTCAGGGGCGGGCGGCGGCGCTTCTCAGGTAGCGGTCAGCGTCCGCCGCGGCGCACTTCGGCTAGCGCTTCGGCCAGCGCGCCGACAGAGATCCACAACTCGACCTTTTGGCGGTCTGTTCCGCCGTTCTCGTCGACCTGGAACGACTCGCCGTAATCGCCGAATTCTTTGATCAGCGCAAACGCGCGGCGCCTGTCTTCGGGGGTCACCCCGGGAAGCTCGGCGGCCCGCAAGCGCTTCACCTCGTCGAGCAGGCGCACTGTGCGATCGGGAAGGTGCTCGCGCATAGTGTCGAGCCTCTCGATCTCGTCGTCGCTCATTCGTTCGGTCATGGCTCCCCCCTTGCGGCACTATGCCGCGTGCTCACCGCCCGATCCAGCTCGGCCAGCGCTTCGCGCCACCGTCTCACCCTGAGTCAGCCCGAGCAGCCCCGCCAGCGGCGCCTTCCACAGCGGCAGCCAAGAACGCCACCGCGGCCATGGCAACGCCCGGCTTGCCCAGCTCATCCACGAACCGCCGCGCGGCCACCTGGTCAGGCGCCAGGCGCGCTAGAACCTCGCCGGCAAGCTCTGCTACGGCGCCTTCGCTGACGGGCTTGCCGGCTTGCATGGCCCCCAAAAGCGCTGACGCACGTTCCCCAACCGTTCCCATTTCGCCGGAACTACGCGAAACCTTTCGGGACCTCGCACATTTTGAAAACCGGCGATCCGGCAACGGGTCCGCGAGTTCGATTCTCGCCTCCTCCGCTGATTCCGCGCACTTAGCGCCATCCGTACCAGTCGCCGCGCGGGGGCCTTGGGAACGATTGGGAACGAGATTGGGAACGGGTCCGAGTAGCCTCAGGTGGAGCTCCGGCCGTGTTTCCCGCGCGGCTCGGGCCAAGCCCTCGGGGCACAGGTGGGCATAGCGTCGCGTTGTCGCGCTGGTGCTGTGGCCCAGGTACTTGGCGACTTCTTCAAGCGTCCAGGCGCGGCCCCAACTGCCCGAGATGAGATGCGACGCGCAGGTGTGGCGAAGGTCGTGAAAGCGGACGTTGCGCGTGATGCCGGCGGTGGCCAGCGCGCGGCGCATGCTGGGCGTCTTGTCGCGCGTCCGCGGCTCCCCATCGCGCCCAGGGAACACGTGAGAGCGCTTCCCGCTCCTGGCTCGCTGGCGCTCCATCGCCTCCACCGCCGGCGCGAACAGGTGAAGGGTGCGCGTCTCTCCCGTCTTGGTGGACGCCCCCTTCCAGCTGTGGCGCACCGTCGCCGTGCGCCTGGGAAGGTCCACGTCGCGCCACTCGAGGCCAAAGAGCTCGCCCGCCCTCATGCCCGTGTGGATGGCCACGATCAAGGCGTCGCGCGTCTCTTCGTCATCCACGGACGCGAGCAGGCTGGCCACTTCCTCGCGGTGCAGCCACGTCCACTTGTCAGCCGACTTGGCCACCTTGGGCACGCGCACATCGCGCGCTGGGTTCCGCTCAAGCTGCCCCGACTCGCACGCGCTCTCCAGGCACACGCGCAGCAGGTTCAGCGCGTTCGCGACCGTCTGGCGGGCGGCCCCGGCTTTGATCTGGGCCGCTACCCACTGACGCACGTCCTGCGTGGTCACGTCGCGCAGAGGGCGCCCAGCGAACGCAGAGACCAGCACGCGCTTCCATGTGTGCCGGTCACGGCCCACGCTGCGGTGGTGGCCATCGTGCTCGCGCTCGTCCAGCCAGTCAGCGCCCCAGCCGGCGACCGTCTTCCCGGTCAGCGGGGCTTGCTCGGCGATGCGCTCGGCAAAGAGCACCAGGGCGGCATCGGCCTCGGCGTAGGTGCGGAAGGTGCCGATGGTGGTGAGCTTGCCATCGATGCGGTAGCGCGCGCGGAAGACGTCGCCGCGAGCCTCGACTGAGCCGGTTCGTCGGGTCATGGGCGCGCTTTGGAGAGCTTCCGCTCGACCAGTTCGTAGGCTTCGATTCGGCAGCCTTCCTCATGCAGCGGAAGTTCTCGGACGGCGTCGGCCCGGTAAACGTACGTTTTGAGTGGCGTCCCCTCGGCTGCCACAACGGCGTAAATGCGCTTTTTTGCCTTCTGCGTCATCGGAATGGCCTCCGGCGTACTACCGCCGCCCCACACGAGCAAGCGCACGGTCCACGGACGCGGCAACGATAGGCGTGACCGTGATGGGCTTGTCGAGCGTCAAACGGCGCTGGCGCTGGGCCCGCGTCTCGCCCTTGCGCGCACGCTTTCCGGCGAGCTCCTGCACGAGGCGCGTTTGCGCGTTCGTGTTCGCCTCGATGGCGGCGATCAGGCGCTCGAACTGCTCGGCGTCAGTCATTGGCCGGCTCACTTGGCACTTCGACCTCTCCGCAGTAAACACCGAAACGCTCAAGAATCGCGGGGTCAGCATCCCGAGATGATGCGTTTGTGACCATGACTCCCTTGGATGACCGCGCGTTGAGCGTTGGCCTGAGAAGGCGAATGAAAGCGCCCTCGACGCCAACCGGAACCGGCACGGGGACAATCGACGGTAGATGACGTCCGTCGCGTCGCTGAACAAGGTGCTGGTAAATCCACTCTTTGGCTTCGGCCAGTCGGAACCGAACAGATCCGTCTACCGCGTAGCAAGGCATGTATCGTTGCTCTAGATCGGCGATGCGGGCCTGCGCCTGGGCGAGCTCGCGCTCGAACTTCGCGCGGATGCCGTCGACGACGGGCTGCGCGATGTCCGCTTGCTCCTGAGCGACGCGTGCGAGGCCGTCCTTCAAGCGGGCATTCTCTTTGGTCGTGGCCGCGTTGCTCGCAAGCGCCTTCTGCAACGCCTGCGTGAGCGCGTGGATGTTCGCGGCCTGGTTCTGGCGCTTCTCCTCGGACTGCGCGAGCAGCCCTTCGAGCACGGCCGCGCTCTTCGGCTTGGTGTCGTCGACGCGGGGGATGGGGGCAAGCATGGTCATTTGCGGCCTGCCCTGCGCAGCTCCTTCAGACGGGCGCGCGACATTTGGTAGTCCTGCAATGTCTCACCGATGCTGCGAGCCGCAAGACCCGCCCTGCGGTCAGACTCTTTCGCGGCCAGAAACTCGCGACGCTTGCGCCGAATCGACTTGGTTTCGGGCTTCAAGCCCTTGGCCGCGCGCGCAGCATCGCGCTTCTTCCGGCGCGTCTCTCCGCTGCGCGTTCCGTTCTTCGAGCCGACGCTCGTTCCCTCTTCGACGTTCGAGCCTTCTTTACGCATGTCCATCTCCTCAGCGCACCTGCGCTCCATGGAACCGCCCACCGTGCTGGGCAGCTCGAGCAACGCACGTCACCAGTTCATCTGGTCTTCATCGTTGGACAGCGGCGCGTCGTCGACGGGCGGCTCGGCCTGGGCCGGGCGCGTGTTCGTCCGCTGCTGCGCGGGCCCTGCTGCAGGCTGGCGCTGCTGGGGCCGCTGCTGCGCAGGCTTGGCCGCTGCGCCACCGTACAGCGCGCGCATGCGCTTGGCGAAGTCCATCGCCTCGGCGTCGTCCATTTGCTTTTTCATGGCCACGCCGATGCGGTTCACGAACGTGGGGCGCCAGTAACCCTCGCCACCGTCCTTCGGCGTATCCCACTCGAGCGTCTGCTCGTACTCGGTCTCGCCCAGGCCCGGGAGCTGCTTGCGCGAGAACGCGGCCCAATCCTCGTTCCACCCCATCGTCTTGAGCGCTTCGATGGTGCGCTCGCCGGCCTTGTCGGTGAAATAGCCATACCAGGAGTAAAACCCGGCGTGCTCGCCCTCGATGACCTCGATGCGCACGCCCACCTGCTCAGTGCCGCTGTTGGCGAAACCGAACGCCTCGGTGTTCGGAACGGCGCGCGCTTTAACTCTGATCGCTTTGCTCACTGTGCTTCTCCATTGGCCTCAGGGGCCTGTTCGTTGTCTTGGGGCTGCAGGCGCTCACGCAGCCGATTCAGCACGCGCGCGAGCTTCGTGGGGTCCTGGCCAACCTCGGCGAGGCTCGCGGTCACGCCCGCGATCAGCTTCTCGTCGGTGACCTGGGCGAGCAGACCGTCGATCATCGCTCGCAGCTCTTCGGGGCTCGCCGGGGTGCCGGCCTCGACCGCCGCGGCGTACTCAGCCCAGTCGAGCGCCATCCGGTCGGGCAGGCCGTCACGGTTCTTCGCGTAGTAGGCAGCCGTGCCGACCGTGTACATGATGCGGTCGCCCGTGCTCACGCCGCGAGCGCGCCCTGTCTTGTCGTTCACGCGCTCGAACGAGTCGAGCTTCGCGTAGAGCACCGTGTCGCACCAACCGCGAATGAGGCCCGAGGCCTTTTCGTTGATGGCGGGCCCAAACTTGCCGTAGTCCTCGCCCTCGGGGTTCTTGAACTTGCACACCGCGGCATGCCCAGCGATGCCGATGGCCATGCGCTTTTCGCGGCGCAAGCGCTCCAGGCGCGCGAGCAGGACGCGCCACTCGACGAGGCTGATCGTGTTCTGGCCCTTGAAAAAGCCGTAGTCCTCGATGTTCTTCTTCCCATCCCGCTTGCAGATGTAGTTCCACAGGAACTGCTCCACGTCGTCGATTAGGTCGATGGCAAGCATGCTGTACTTGGGCGGCTTGGCCAGGAGCTCGTCGCACGCGTCGAGCAGGTCTTCCCAGCACGTGGGCGTGGGGAAGCGGTTCGCACCGGCGATGTTCTCGGTGCCGCCCTGGGTGTCGAAAAAGATGGTGTTGCCGGCGTCGGCAAAGAAGGTCGACTTGCCGAGACCGCCGTCGCCGTAGATGAAGATGCGCCGGGGCTCCTTCACCACGCCGCTCGTCACCGCATCCAGGGTCATGCGCTTGGTGCGCGCTGCAGGCGCTGGCGCCTGGGTCGGCGCTGGTGCGCCCTGTCTCATATTGGTTCTCACGACGCTTTCCTCCTCAGCTTCGATGCACGTTCCATCGCGCTGCGCACTTCCGCCCGCGCCCGACGTGGGCGCGAGTTGTTGCTCTGCTCTTTCCGGGTTGCCCAACGGCAGTTCCCGGGTTCGTAGCCACGGTCATTGTCGATGCGGTCCAAGCTGGTTCCGCTCGGACGCTCGCCCACGTCGGCCAAAAAGTTCTCGAACGACTTCCAGCGCTCGCAAACCGTGATCCCGCGAAGAGTGTACCGCTCAAAATCCTGGACCGGTCCATTACCCTTCACGCGCTGCCACATCATCTTCCAGGAGCGATACGTGGAAGACCGCGAGAGACCGTGCGTGGTCCTTCGCTCTGCAGCGAAGCATCCGCATGACACGGTGTGTCCGTAACGGAGGTTGCTCTGCGACACGACCAGGGACGATCCGCAGTCACATGAACAGTTCCACTGCCGATGCTTTTTGACCGTGGAATGAAGACTCAGCGCCGTCAGCCTTCCAAAGCGCTGGCCCGTGATGTCGATAGCGGCCCTCATTCTGCAGCCTCGGGCGCGCTCAACTCTTCATGCACGTTCTCGAGCTTGCGGAATAGCGCTTTGTCCTCGAGCGAGGCTTCCCCCGAACAAACAGGGAAGTAACTGCACATTCTGGAAAAGCGCTCGCATGCGTCGGTGTTGCGGCACGGCGTTCCGAGCCGCGTCACTTCCTTCATGGCCTGAGTCAGGAGCCACATGTCCAGGCTGTGGGCGCGCTCCTCGGACTCAAGGCGCACGACTTCACCGCGTTGGTAGTATTTGTCCGGCGATGCCGCGACGTCCTCCAGGAGGCGCTGCTCGTACTCCTCGACCGTTTCGAGGCGGGTCTGCAGCACGTAGCCTTGGGCAGTGTCCCCGGTCTCGCGCCACTTCTTGCCGTCCTTCGTGCGCACGCGCTCGCCATTCGCGTCGTGCACGATCTTCGTGCCGTTTTCGTCGGCGAGCGGGATTTGGTTGGGGCGCTGGGCAGGCTTGCGCACCACGTCGTAGATGCAGCGCTCGGGCTCAATGCCAAGCGCGCGCACACCCGCGAAGTAGGCGGACACCTGCCCGTCCATCGTGAGCTTCCGCCAGTAGGTAGAGCCAAAGCCTATTTCGCGGGATGCCGTCTTGTGCTCGACCAGGCCACCGCGAATCACCACGTCCACCTTGCCGCCGAGTTGGAAGGTGCGGGACGCTGCGCCCGTCTCCGGGTTGATGAGCGGCGCGCGGAACTCCTGCTCAACGCCCACCACCTCGTAGGGTTCGCTGCCCCAGCGCGCTTCGTAGCCGCGAAGGAGCACGCGAAGGCGTGCGGCTTCATAGGGGTCAGCTGCGCCGGCAGTGGCGGCCTCGATGGCCACGTCGAGGCCATAGCCGAGCCACCACTTTTCCAAGCCCAGGTGCCAGCACGCGCCGAAGCGCAGCGCTTCCGCGTCTTCCAATGGCCGGTAACCGAGCACATAGGCGTAGTGGTGCTCCATCTGGCAGCGCCGGAAGCACGACATCTCCGAGTTGGTCACGACTCTGAGGGCGACCTTGCTCACGGCTCTTCCTCGCCGCTGAACACCGCATCCTGGCAGCCCTGGCACATCCGGCTCAGGTCCCATTCCTCGCGCGAAAGCTCGTCGCGGAAGTCGCGTTCGGGGTCGACCCTCAGCCCGCAGGTAGCGCAAAGGCTGTTGGCAAGGGCCTGGGCGAGGGGCGGACCGCCCAGCGCTTGGCCGAGCTTGTCCATCTGCTCGAGCAAGTCGTCAGACTTACCCTTGAGCTGCTCCGAGCCGTGCAGCTCGACGGCATCCCGCAGCGAAACGGCTACCGACGCGAAGGGCATGATCACGATGCACCTCCGACGATGCGCGCGAGCTTGGGGCTCAGCTGGGTCTGACCGGCGAAATACTTGCGTGCCCACGCGCTGAACGTGGGGCCGAGCGGGCGGCGCACGCGCTTTCGCGGCGTCTTGATGACGGTCTGGTTGGTGTCGCGGTCGAAGTCGCGGACCGCCTCAGCGACGGTCTGACGGTTCGCGAACATGGAGCGGGCGCGCTTCATGGTGATGACGGGGTTCATGATTGCCCCCCGTCGACGAAGCGCGGGATCACCGCGTAGAGCTCGCGCAAGTCGCGAATCGACAACCAACCGGCGCCGCGCGTGATTCGGCGGACCATCTGTGAAGACAGCTGCATGACTACCCCTCCACCCCTCACCAACTCGTAACGAGCCGGACGAGTGAGACGGTAAGGCATCGGCTACATACTGTCAACGATATGCTGTGTAGAAAAAGAAAGGGCCCCGTTTTGGAGCCCTGGCACACCGCATCCCTGAATTTATTTTCGCTGGTTCGTCACTTCTTCCGGGTCCCGTAGAGCACTCTCAGCACCAACGAAATCTGGTCATCGTTGACGTCGACGTCACGCAGCGCCAGCGCCAGGCCCTCTCTCTCGGTGCTCGTGAGGTGTTTCCATTCTGGATGAGACAACAGCGTGCGAATGCGTTCCGTCTTCACGTCTTTCGGCCCCCCGACGCGCCGATCCCCATAGAGGATATGATCGGCGCCGACCCCAAAGAGCTCTGCTAACCGCGGTAGGAGCGCAGTCGGCAATGCCCGCCCGTTCTCCCAGCGACTTACTGTTGCCGTACTGGCACTGTCAAGAGATTCCGCGAGCTGCTGCTGGGTCATGCCCCTGGCTTCGCGCAGCGCCCTGATTCGAGCGCCTACTGCTTTAGGGTCAATGTGAGCCATATGCACACACCTTTATGAGCTTATGACGCCAGCGTCAATGCGCCGTTTTGCGCATCTTATAGTTGACGATATGTTTCCGAGTACATACAGTCTCCAGCATGGCACAGGGGTTTGGGGACAGGTTGCGCCGTGCGCGCAAGATGCGGGGCCTAAAGCAAGCCGAGCTTGCGCGCGTTACGAGCGCAGATCAGGCCACAATTTGCCGCTACGAAACGGTTGGCGGCGCTCCTACGGTTGAGCGCCTCAAGGAGTTTGCGGAAGCGCTTGGCGTTTCCTTCGCGTGGTTGGCCATCGGCGAAGGGGAAGACCCCACCGTGGGCATCGAGGACGACGGCGCTGCAGGTGTCGAGGGCGCGGCCCAATGATTACCGCGTTACGCGCCATGGGCACGCTCGACGACCTCCTGGCGTTCTGCTTTCCGGAGCCGAACACGGGTTGCTGGCTCTGGCCGTCGAATCGACGGGGCCCGACGCGCGACGTGTTCCGCAAGTTTGTCGGGCCCATCCCGCCCACGCGTCCGACCCCGAGCCCACGCCTCGGAATCACGTTCGTCCTGCACCGCTGCGACGTCGAGCAGCGCGTGAATCCTGACCACTTGTACCTTGGCGACCACGCGCAGAACGTCAAAGACGCAGTCGAGCGCGGACGCGTCGTCAAGGGTGACAGGTGGTATTCGGTACCGGGCCGCCAGGGCCTCGTGAGGCGCCGCAATCGAGGTGCCCGATGATCCCCCCCAAGAGCACCACGCCAAACGCGCCCCCCGCCGCTGGCGTGTCGCAGTTGCCCCCCTGCAAGCACAAGGCGCCCCCCGCCCGCTTGCAGGGGGGTGACCCTTTTTACGCGCTGCGCCTCGTCATCCTGACCTGGTGCGGCGCTGGTCTGCTGGCCTGGTCGTGCGTGGTCATCGCCGCGCGCGTGAAGGGGTGCATGTGAATGCCAGTCGAGGTCTTACTGTTGGGGCTCTCGTTCGGTTTGGTAGCCATCGCCTTTGCGCTCGACACGCTGAGGATGGACCCATGATCCCCGTCCTCGTCGAGAGCCCTTTCGCGGGCGATGTGTGGAATAACATCGAGTACGCGCGCGCCTGCATGGCCGACTGCCTCAAGCGCGGCGAGGCGCCTTTCGCGTCGCACCTGCTCTACACGCAAGAAGGCGTGCTCAACGACAACGTGCCCGAAGAGCGCGAGCTCGGCATCGAAGCCGGCCTGCTCTGGGGTCGTTTCGCCAAGCGCACCGTTGTCTACGTGGACCGTGGCATCTCGCGCGGCATGCGCGCCGGCATCGCGCGCGCCATCACCGAGGGGCGCCCCGTCGAGTTCCGAAGCCTCCCCGCGTACCAGACCGCCGAGGCCCTGCGCGCGCTCGCTGATGCCATGCGCACCTGGGCCAACGCGAAAGCCGAGCTGATGGCAGGTGACGTGCCATGAGCTTCGCCGTCGTCGTGGCAGACCCGCCGTGGAAGTTCGGCGACTCGCTGCCCGGCGAGACCCGTGGTGCCACGTCGCAGTACACCACGATGCGCGCGGATGACATTGCGGCCATGCGCCTTCCGGACCTGGGCGAGAACGCGGTGCTGTTCCTGTGGCGCGTGGCTGCGATGCAGCAAGAGGCGCTCGACGTCGCCAAGGCCTGGGGCTTCACCGTCAAGAGCGAGCTCGTCTGGGAGAAGATCACCACGGGCAAAGAGCCAAAGGCCCATTTCGGCATGGGGCGCTACGTGCGCGCGTCCCACGAGGTCTGCCTGATTGCGACGCGCGGCCAAGCCTTCCCGTCGGTGCGCAACGTGCGCTCTCGATTCGCGGCGCCGGTTCGCGCGCACAGTCAGAAGCCTGACGAGTTCTACGCCATCGTCGAGAAGCTCTACCCATTCGGGCCCACCACGAAGCACTACGACGTCTTCGCGCGCACCCGTCGTTTTGGCTGGATTGGCTTCGGCCACCAGCTCGGCAGTCTGAACGCGGGCGCGGCCCGGCCCGGGAAAGCACAGGAACATGAGCAGGA
>Ga0228700_1000464_pt1 | contig 37821 bp, 31 predicted proteins | sample McNCre317_Aug_MG_FD_178019 | JGI IMG/M metagenome (GOLD analysis project Ga0228700, IMG submission 178019) | Freshwater microbial communities from McNutts Creek, Athens, Georgia, United States - 3-17_Aug_MG | ecosystem: Environmental > Aquatic > Freshwater > Creek | place: USA: Georgia...
CCGAGAAGATCGCATCCGATATCACCTGCTCGGGCAGGGCCGAGCTGTCCACCACCATGCAGGCGTTGCCCGAGGCGCGCGCCAGCAGCTGGCAGTCGGGGGCGGCAGCGGCCAGCGCCTGCTGCACCCGGGCCACCGTGCGCCGCGCGCCGCCAATGGCAAACGCCGCCAGCCGGGGATGGGCATACAGGGCCGGCGCCAGGGCCTCGCCCCGCCCCTGCGCGACCTGGAAACTGGCCTCGGGAATGCCGGCCGCCACAAAGAGCTGCTTGATGGACAGGGCCACGGCTTCCTGCCCGCTGGCGGTCTTAATCAGTACCGGGTTGCCCACCGCCAGTGCCGCGGCCGCATAGCTGACCGTCCAGGCCAGCGGCGAAGAATGGGGGCTGAAGACCGCCACCACGCCGCGCGGCTTCGCACCCAGCAGGCTGCCGGAGGCCGACAGGAGCGCGGCATGCAGGCGGCAGGCGTCCGAGGCCCAGCGCTGTTCTTCCGCGGCCTCGGCCATGGTCAGCTGCTTCAGCGAGGCCAGTGCCTGCTGCAGCGGTGCGTAGCCGTCTTCCAGCAGATGGGCCGCCGCATTCAGCGCAGCCGCCCGTGCTCTGGCCGGCGTCTGCGACCAGAGCTGCCAGCCGCCATCGGCTGCCTGTTCGATCAGGCTGGCGGCACTGGCCGCCGCCGGTTGCACGGCGATGGCATCGGTGGCGGCCTGCGCTGCGCTGCTGGCTCCCGCCGTCTGGGCGCCCTTGCGCCAGGCCAGCAGTTCACGCGGCAGCGGCGTGGCCGGGTTGGGCCGGCCCTCGGTCTTGCCCGCCACGGTGACCGGGTTGGCCACGATGTCGTCGATGCTGACGCTGGAGTCGACCACCTGGTTCACAAACGAGGTGTTGGCCCCGTTTTCGATCAGGCGGCGCACCAGGTAGGCCAGAAGGGTCTCGTAGGGGCCCACCGGCGCGTACACGCGACAGGCCTTGTTCAGATGGGTCGCACCTACCACCTGGTCATAGACCGATTCGCCCATGCCGTGCAGGCACTGGAATTCAAATTCCTTGCCCTCGCCCAGGGTGTAGGCGGCGGCAATCGAGAAGGCATTGTGGGTGGCGAACTGCGGAAAGATTTCTTTCTGTGCAGCCAGCAGCGCCTTGGCGCAGGCCAGGTAGCTGACATCGGAGTGCACCTTGCGGGTGAACACCGGATAGGTGTCGGTGCCCAGCGACTGGCAGCGCTTGATTTCGGTGTCCCAGTAGGCACCTTTCACCAGGCGCACCAGGAGGCGGTGCCCGCTTTCCTGGGCCAGGGCGATCAGGTAGTTCACCACGGCGCGGCCGCGCTTCTGGTAGGCCTGCAGCGAAATGCCCAGGCCGTCCCAGCCCTGGAGCTCGGGCTCAAAGGCCAGGCGGGTCAGCATCTCCAGTGTGAGCGGGAAGCGGGCCACTTCTTCCTGGTCCAGGTGAAAGCCGATGTTGTGCTTCTTGGCCTGACGGGCCAGCGCCAGCAGGCGCGGGTACATCTCTTCGTCCACACGCTGGTACTGGGCGATTTCATAGCGCGGATGCAGCCCGGTGAGCTTGACCGAGACGCCGGCCCCTTCGATCGGGCCCTGGCCGGCAGCGGCCTGCCCCACGCGCTCGATGGTGTGGGCATATGACTGGTAATAGCCCTCGGCGTCTTCGGGCGTGAGTGCGGCCTCGCCCAGCATGTCGTAGGAATAGCGGTAGCCCATCTTCTCGCGCGGCGTGGCGGTAGCTATGGCCTCTTCGATGGTCTGGCCGGTGACGAACTGCTTGCCCAGCAGCTTCATGGCAAAGGCCACGCCCGAGCGCACCGCACCCTCGCCGCCACGGCGCAGCACCGAGGTCAGCGCATTGGCCAGGCTTTTTTCGTCGGGCTCCTTCAAGAGCTTGCCGGTCAGCGTCAGGCCCCAGGCTGTGGCGTTCACAAACAGCGAGCTCGACTTGCCGATGTGGCTGTGCCAGTCCTGGCCCACCACCTTGTCGCGGATGAGCTTGTTGCGGGTTTCGGTGTCGGGCACACGCAACATGGCCTCGGCCATGCACATCAGGGCAATGCCTTCCTGGCTGTCCAGCGAAAACTCCTGGGTCAGAAGATCGATGCTGCCCGCGTTCAGGCGCGCCGTGCGCACCCCGTTGGCCAGCTGGCGGGCCAGGGCCTGCGCCCGGGCCAGCTGGGGGGCGTCCAGCGTCGCCTCCTGCATCAGCTGGTAGATCACTTGCTGTTCGTCCTGGGCATCCAGTTCGAAAATCTTGGCGTGCAGTTGCTTCAGCTTGTCGGATTGAGGATAAAAAGGCATGGGCGCTCGGGCAAACAGGTTCTGGAATCACCTGCCGCCCTGGCCTGCAAAGGCCCGGAGCTGCACGGTGCGGTAGTGCCCTGACTATGCGCCGCTTTGCGCGGCAAGCCGCAAGGCCCACCAATTTTTATGTTTTGCATCAGCAACGGCAATGCTTGGCACCGGCACCTGCCACCCGCGGGGCCCGACGCGCTGCGCAAGCCTGGCCAGCGGGGCTTTGCAGGGCGGCTAGACGTCGTGGATGCCGTGCACCTGCAGCGCCGTTGCGTCCAGGCGCATTTCCTTCATGACGTCGGGCAGGATCTGGCGCTCCATTCCGCTGCGAATCAGGTCGCGCACCGAATTGGGCAGGCCGCCAAGCTCACCCTCGCGGTACTCCAGGTTGAAGGAGCGCGCGATGGACGGATAGGGCCGGCCGTGGCGGCGCAGCGCATCCAGCGGCAGGACCCGGATCTTGGGCAGGAACTGGCGTGACTGCAGAATACACATGGGCGTGGTGATGGCAAAGCCCACGCCGCTGGCCACCAGGCTCATGAGCGGGTCGGTGGCATCGAACTCGCAGGTGCGCTCCACCGAATCCCCCATGCGCTGCAGGTAGGCGTCGACCTGCTGCCCGATCAGCGAGCGGGCGCTGTAGCGGATGAAGTCCAGCTTCTTGGCCAGCTCGCTCACGGTGCCGCCGGCCGCATCCTCCAGCGTGGCGGGCACCACCAGCACAAAGGCCTCGGTAAACAGCGGCACGCGCGTGATGCCGGGCACCGAGGTGGGCGCGGTGGTGATGGCAATGTCGAGCTGGCGGTTTTCTATCTGGCGCTCCAGCATGGGCGTGATGCCGGACCACAGGCGGATCTGGTGGGTGGAGTTGGACAAGGCCCGGATGATGATGGGCCCCACAATGGCCGCAAAGGAATCGACGCAGCCGATGCGCACAATCATGCGCCGGGCGCGGCTCACATTGCGCACGCTCTCCATCATCTGCTTGGAGCGGGTGATGAGGTCGGTGGCGTTCTCAAACAGGCGCTGGCCAGCGGCCGTGGGCTGCGCCGGGCGCGTGGTACGGTCCAGCAGCTGGGTGTCGAAAATTGCCTCCAGCTGCTTCACCCGCTGGGAAATGGCAGCCTGCGAGAGGTTTTGCAGGCGCGCCGCCTCCGATACACTGCCGCCCTCCACCACCGCCACCCAGCTGCGCAGCAGCTCCCAATCGGGCAAGGTGGTTTCCTCTGCGAACTTCATGGTTTGGATGGCCCCGGGGTGATCACTACATCAGACTATTTAATACATTGCATCATATTTCATGACAATGCCGCCGCCGCCTGCGCCTGGGTCCAAACTGCGGGCAGGCGCTTTGCAAGGGGCCGGTTTTTCCGTGGCCCGATTTCCATCCTGTTTACTTTCACCCTTTAGAGGAAGCAATGTTTTCTACCCCGACATTCCCCCGTCCGAACAACGAGCCCGACACCCACTACGGTGAAGGCACGGCGGCCCTGAAGGAACTGCGTGCACACCTGGAAGACCGCACGGTGCATGAGATTCCCACCGTCATCGGCGGCAAGAAATACTTCACCGGTGACGTCGAAACCATCTATGCACCGCACGACAAGACCCGCGCCCTGGCCCGCATCCACCGCCCCACGCGCGCGCTGATCGAACTGGCCATCCAGGACAACCTGAAATCGGCCAAGGACTGGGAGCGTTTGGGCTTCTCCGACCGCGTGGCCATCATGCACCGCGCCGCGGCCATCATTGCCGGGCGCATGCGCCACCGCATCAATGCCGCCACCATGCTGGGCCAGAGCAAGCCGCTGGACGAGGCCGATGCCGACAGCGCACTGGAGCTGATCGACTTCCTGCGCTTCAACACCTTCAATGCCCAGAAGCTGCTCGCAGAAAACCCGCTCACCACCGAAAAGGCCCAGAACCGCATTGACTGGCGTCCGCTGGAAGGCTTTGTCTACGCCGTGTCGCCCTTCAACTTCACAGCCATCGGCGCCAACCTGAGCTGCGCCCCGGCGCTGATGGGCAATGTGGTGCTGTGGAAACCTTCCAACAAGTCGGCCTGGGCCAACTACATCTTCTACGAGGCCCTTGAAGAAGCCGGCCTGCCACCGGGCGTGATCAACTTCGTGCCCGGTGATCCGGTGGAAGTCACCGACGCGGTGTTTGCCTCGCCCCACTTTGCCGGCCTGCACTTCACCGGCTCCTCGGCCGTGTTCCGCGCGCTGTGGAAGCGCGCGGCGGCCAATGTGGACACCTTCCGCACCTTCCCGCGCCTGGTGGGCGAGACCGGCGGCAAGGACTTCGTGCTGGCCCATGCCTCCTCCAACGCGCATGAAGTGGCCGTGGCCATGGTGCGTGGCGCCTTTGGTTATCAAGGCCAGAAGTGCAGTGCCGCTTCGCGCGCCTACATCCCGCAAAGCCTGTGGCCCGAAGTGAAGGCCAAGATCCAGGAGATTGTGGCCAGCCTCAAGGTGGGCGACGTGGCCGACTTCAGCAACTTCATGGGCGCGGTGATTGACCGCAACTCCTACAACAAGCTGAGCAGCCGCATCAGCAGCGCGCTGAGTGACCCCCAGGCCGAGCTGGTGGCCGGTGGCAAGTTCTGGGACGAGCCCGGCTACTTCATCCAGCCCACGGTGTTCGAGGTGAAAGACCCGCACCACAACCTGATGAAGGAAGAGCTGTTCGGACCGGTGCTGGCCGTGTATGTGTACCAGGACGATGCCTGGAACGAGACCCTGCAGCTGGTGGACAGCACCTCGGACTACGCGCTGACCGGCTCGCTGTTCTGCACCGACCGCTTTGCCATGCGCCAGGCGCAAGAGGTGCTGGTGAATGCCGCCGGCAACCTGTATGTGAACGACAAGCCCACCGGCGCCATCATCGGCCAGCAGCCCTTTGGCGGCGGCCGCAGCAGCGGCACCAACGACAAGGCCGGCTCCTGGATGAACCTGCTGCGCTGGACCTCGCCGCGAACCGTGAAGGAAACCTACGCACCGCCGCGCAGCTGGTAAGCCCGGGGCTGCCTGGAAGTCCGAACCCCGCGGGGTTCAGCGGGCCCTGGGCCCGCTTTTTTTTTGGCGAGAGATTTAGATGCGCACCAGCACCCAGCGCGCATCCGGCTGCAGCGGGGTGATCGCCAGCGCCGGCACATCCCCACGCAATAGCAGGTACTCGCCGGGTGCCATTGCCACCTGCTGCCCGCCCAGCGCAATGCTGCCTTGCAAGGGCATGACCAGCACGCAGGCCGCCTGGCAGGCCGGCTGGGCCCTGGCCTGGCTTTCCACCGTGGCGCGGCAGGTGGCGCGCGCTGCCATCACATTCAGAAACTGGCAGGGCCCCGCATCGAGACGGGCTTCTGTTGCGACCTCACCGGCATACGCATGCAGATCGCCAATGGAGTGGAAGAGGAAGGTCTGCTCGCCGCAGCGCAGATGCAGGTCACGGCCTGCCAGCAGGACCGAGATGCGGTCCATGCCTTCGAAGCGCGAGAAGGGGCCGCCGGCCTGGATGTCGGCCACGCTGAGCCGCCAGCGGGGCGGCTCATGCTGGGCATCGCTGGCCAAGGTGCGGGTATTGCCGCCGCCATTTTTCCAGCGCTCCAGCGGCAGGTCCGCGATGTTCTTGATCGGCACCATGGCACAGGCCTGGGTGTTATCCCCGGGAATGCGAAGCGCTTCAGGACACGGCGCCCAGGCCGTACTTGCCGCTCAAGAGCTTGCCGGTACGGAAGCGCTCCAGCGCATACGGAGTGAGTGGCACGTCGGTGGCCATGCCCAGCGCCTCCTGCGCCAGCACCCGCCCCACCGCCGGCGACAGCTTGAAGCCGTGGCCGGAAAAGCCGTAGCCCACCACCAGGCCCGAGACCTCGGGCACACGGCCCAGCACCGGGTTCCAGTCCGGTGTCACGTCGTAGACGCCGGTCCAGGACGAGGCCACGCTGGCCTCGCCAAAGGCGGGGAAGCGGTCTGCCACCTGCTCGCCCACTTCAATCATGTAGTCCATGGAGATGTCGCCCTGCTCGTTGTCGGGTGCCGGGAGCTTCTCGCCGACAGTGCCTTCGCTCACCAGCATCTGCTTGCCGCCGTAGCTGCGGCAGTAAAGCATGCCGGTGGAGCCCAGGTCTTTGTAGACCGGCATCTTGTAGCTGTAGGCCTCGGGGCCTTCGAGCGCCAGCACGATGTGGCGCTCGGGAACCACCGGCGTGGGCACACCGGTCCAGCGCTCGATGTCGGTGGCCCAGATGTTCTGGGTGCTGATCACCGAGTCGGCGTAGAAGGTACCCTGCGAGGTCTGCACCCCGTTCACCCGGCCATCGCTCAAGAGCAGTTTCTCCACCTCCACGCCTTCCATGATCTTGACGCCCTGGCGGCGTGCGGAGCGCGCAAAGCTGGTGGCCACCAGGTAGGCGTCGGCAAAGCCGGCCTCGGGCTCATAGCCAATCAGGGCGGCGTCATCGAAGCGCGCAATCGGCAGCAGGCTGTTGGCCTGTTTGGCATCCAGGAACTCCAGCGGAATGCCCATGTCTTTCTGGGCCTGCAGCGATTGGCGCAGCGATTCCAGCTTGTCGCCTGAGGGCGAGGCAATCAGGTAGCCGCACTTCACCATGCCCGAGGAGGCTTCGGCGTCACCCAGGTACTCGGAGAAGTTGTTGAAAATGTGCCAGGACTTGAGGGCCAGTTCAACGTTCTCGATCACCGAGTAATGGGTACGCAGAATGCCGCTGGACTGCGAGGTGGTGCCCGAGCCGATCTGGGTGCGGTCCAGCACCAGCACACGCTTGGCGCCCAGACTGCTGAGGTGAAAGGCAACGGAGCAGCCGATCACACCGGCTCCCACTACGATTGCGTCGAATTTTTCCATACCGCCAAGCTTTCAATTAAAGGAAGGATGCGCAAGACTAAATTCGGACAGGGCGTTGGCGAACAAGATCACGATCCCTGATGAACAGCTTAAGTGCGGCCGAATTTCGGAAATACTCCACGGGCCGCCACGAAGATGGCCCGACACGCAAAGGATTCCCCATGCAAGCAAACAACGAAACTGAAACCTACCGGCTGCGCCGCGGCAACGCGCCCCTGCTTATTTCCATTCCCCACCTGGGAACCGCCCTTCCCGGTGACATACAAGCCAGCTTGAGCGAAGCCGCACGCTGCACCGCGGATACCGACTGGCATCTGGACCGTGTATACGCCTTCGCCGACGCGATGGATGCCACGGTGATTCAGGCCAAGGTGTCGCGCTATGTGATTGACCTGAACCGCCCCCCCAATGGACTGAGCCTCTACCCCGGGCAAAACACCACCGAGCTGTGCCCGACCCGCACCTTTCGCAATGAAGCGCTGTACCGGGAGGGCGCAACGCCTACCGAGGCAGAAGTGCAGCGCCGCCTGCAAAGGTACTGGCAACCCTACCACCAGACCCTGGAGGGCGAGCTGCAGCGCCTGCGGGGCCGGCACGCCAAGGTCTTGCTGTGGGACGCCCATTCGATTGCCGGCGAGTTGCCCTATCTCTTTGAAGGCCGGCTGCCGGACCTGAACCTGGGCACCAATGACGGCCAGGCCTGCGACGGCGCCCTGCTTGATGCGGTGCTGGCCGTATTGGGCGCACAGACTGCGTATTCATTTGTCTCCAACCAGCGCTTCAAGGGCGGCTACATCACGCGCAACTACGGCCAGCCGGCACAGGGCGTGCATGCCATCCAGCTGGAAATGGCACAACACCTCTACATGAACGAGCGCGCGCCCTTTGACTACCACGCAGAGCAGGCCGGCCCGCTGCAGGACCTCATCCGCGCCATGGTGCTGGGCGCGCTGGACCGACTCGTCAAAGCCTAAGCCTTGGCCTGCTACCCGGATGAGGCCTATCAGGCCGCCAAGGTCTTCGCCCAGAAGGCCTCCAGGCGGGAGTTCCTGATTCTGGCGGGTGAGCCGCCCCAGGCTTGAACAGGGTTCAGCGCGAGGACACCGTCACCCCCAGGCCGAGCAGCACCAGCAGCGATCCCGCCACGAAGGCCAGGCCCAGCTGGTCACCCAGTACCAGGGATGCAACGGCGATGCCGCCGAAGGCCGTCAAGAGACCCAGCATCTGTACGCGGGTGACCCGCTGCCCCAGGCGCATGGCGGCAAACACCACGGTGAACAAGGGGATGGTGGCCGAGAGAATGGTGCCCACCGATGCCGAGGTGCCCGCCACCCCAAAGGTTTGCGCCAAGATCGTGGCCCTGCGCGACTGGCTGCTGGCAGAAATCCGCAGGTTTCAGAAAAGCCAGGATGGGTAGGCACTGCACTCGTACGCGCACTTGCCTGCGTACAAGCGTCGGTGCGAGCGAGGCCTAAAGAGCCGCTGCGGGGGGTGGCGGCAGATGCAGCGCGCGTGCCAGTGCCACCGGGTCCAGGGGTTTTGGAAAGGCGCCAACCAGGTCCAGGCCGTGGGCCTTGATGGCGACCTGGCAGGCCACCTCCAACAGGGTGGGGTCGCCGGCCGTGCACAAGACCAGGGCACCGTCGAAATCCCGGTTGCCCAGGGCCTGGATGAATTCGATTCCATCCATGTCGGGCATGTACAGGTCACAGACCACCAGGTCCGGCTTGCTCGCCATGCGGTCATAGGCTTGCAGCCCTTCCCTGCCATTGGCCATCACCACCACCTGGCTTATGCCCAGGGCTTCAAGGGTGATGCACGCCAAGGCCTGGCTGGTGGGGTCGTCGTCCAGCACCAGGGCATTGCGGTAAGGCCGGCTGATGTCAGCGCCCATCATGTTTGTTTTCCTGTCCTCGGGGGGCCTGCTCTGGTTTGACCCTTGGGCCCGCAGAGCGCCAGAGCGCGCTGGGTGCTGCGCTATTCGGCCCAATTCATCGTCACATTTTGACGAATATTGCCATAAATCATTGATTTGTGGAGATTTTGGCCCGATTAAATGGTCCCGTTTCTGTATCACGCGCGTCACGGCCTGTCAGAAAGCCGGGCCCCTGCCGCCCGGCCTTCAATGCACCCCCATCTCCGACTGCTGCCTGCGCATCTTGAAGGGTGTGGTCTGGTATTCCTTCTTGAACCAGTTGACCAGGTGCGAGCTGTCGGTGAAACCGCACTCATAGGCGATCTGGGCCACCGAGCGTGCGCTGTTGAGCACCATCCACTTGGCGGTGCCCAGGCGCATCTTGCGCCAGTAGGCCAGTGGCGCAATGCGCACATGCTTTTGAAACAGGCGGGTGAGCTCGCGCTCGGTGGTGCCCACCGAACGGGCAATCTCGGCCACCGAACCCAGCTCATAGCTTCGCTGGCGCATCAGGCCGACCGCGTTCACCACGCGCCGGTCCGGGCAATGCAGGCCGATTTCCACATCGTCCCGGTGGGCCTTGATTTCCTCAAAGCTGCGGTCGGCCAGCAGGTAGTGCAAGGCCTTGTGCGAGCGCACCTGGCCACAGCCCATGCTCACCAGATGCGCCGCCAGGTTGATGGCCGCCAGGCCGCCGGGGCAGGTAATGAAGCCGCCATCGCTGACCACCGGCATATCGGTCACCGGAATCACTTTGGGAAAGTTCTGCTGCAGGGTCTGTGCCATGGAAAAGTGCACCGCGCAGCGCTTGCCATCCAGGCAGCCCAGCTCAGCCAGGATGAACTGGCCGGTGCACAGGCCCACCACCGGCACCTGCGCGTCCAGGCAGGCCTGTATGAAGCGGTACAGCGCCTCCGGCACGGCGGTACTGCTGTGCAGCAGGCCGCCGCTGAGCACCACATAGTCGTAGGCACGCGGGTCGCCAAAGGTCTGTGTGGGCATGACCGGCAGGCCGCTGCTGGAGCGTATGGGGGCGAGGTCGTGTGACAGCGTCTCCCAGGTGCAGTAGATCTTGCGGCTGAAGTCGGATTCGTCGGCCGACAGGCGAAGGAAGTCGATGAAGCACGACAGCGGCATCAGCGTGAAATCGGGGGTGGGCACGATGCCAATGCGCAAGGGCGCTTGCACGGCATGGGCGGGCTTGTGCGGCTGCAGGGCGCTGTAGTTGCCGCGCTGGCGCGGCGTGCTTTTTGGTACCTTCATTTGTCTTAAATCTACAACTTCTGGCAGGCGGCAACAAGTACATTGGCGGCGCCCCTTCACCGACTTTTGAACCCCGCGCAACACCATGCAATTTCCCCACATGCTCCAGCCCCTCAGCCTGCGCCACAAGACCCTGAAGAACCGCGTGGTCTTCGGCGCCCACACGGCCAATATGTCCGAAGCCGGGCTGCCCGGCGCGCGCCACCTGGGCTATTACCTAGAGCGTGCCAAGGGGGGTGCTGCCATGATCGTGGTGGAGCCGGTGCCGGTGCACCGCACTGCGGTGCTCACACGCGGCAACTTTGTGCACTCCAGCGATGCCCTCATTGCGCCGATGAAGGTCATCACCGAGGCCTGCCATGCCCATGGCACGGTGATGATCCAGCAGCTCTACCACGTGGGCCAGCACGGCGATTTCGATCTCTCCTTTGAGCCCTCCTGGTCGCCCTCAGGCCTGCCCTCCTACCATGATGCGGATGGCAGCCACCGCATGAACGAGGCCGAGATCCTGGAGCTGGTGGAGGCCTTTGCCCAGGCCGCCCTGCGCGCGCACAAGGCCGGCTTTGACGGCGTGGAACTGTATGGTGCCTACAACGGCCTGATCGAGCAGTTCTGGCTGCCCTGGAGCAACCGGCGCAGCGATGGCTGGGGCGGCAGCTTTGACAAGCGCATGCGCTTTTGTGCCGAGGTCATTGCCCGCATCCGCCAGCTGGTGGGGGAAGACTTCATCATCGGCCTGAACGCCGCGGTGGATTCGGCCACGCCCACCGGCATGAGCATCGAACTGCTGTCGGAGGTGGTGCGCTGGTACGACGAGCGCCGGCTGATCGACTACATCAGCTGCGGCACCGGCGGCTACTTCAACTTCCCCGAGCTGATGCCCACCTTCCTGTTTGCCGACAAGCTGGGCGCCCCGTACGCAGAGGTCCTGAAGAAGGTGGTGCGCCATGCCCGGGTGCAGGCCGAAAGCCATATCCGCACGCCCGAGAATGCCGACTACCTGGTGTCCTCGGGCCAGTCCGACATGGTGAGCATTGTGCGCGGCCAGATTGCCGACCCGCACCTGGTGAACAAGACCATCGAAGGCCGCCCCGAGGATGTGCGCGGCTGCATTTCCTGCAACCAGATGTGCTGGGGCCGGCGCTCGCGCGACTACTGGATTTCCTGCATGGTGAACCCTTCGGCCGGGCGGGAGTTTGAGTGGGGTGGCGACCGCTTTGTGCCCAGCCCTGAGCCCAAGCGGGTGCTGGTGGTGGGCGGCGGACCGGCCGGTCTGGAGGTGGCCCGGGTGGCGGCCGAGCGTGGCCACCAGGTCACGCTGGCCGAGGCCTCGCCGGTCTTGGGGGGCGCCTTCCGCCTGGCCGGCCTGCAGCCACGGCGCTCCCAGATCACCGAGCTGATTGCCTGGTACGAACGGCAGCTGCAGCGCCTGAAGGTGGATGTGCGCCTGAACACCGCCCTGGACGGCGACGAGGTGCGCGCCTTTGGTGCCGACGTGGTGGTGCTGGCCACCGGCTCGCAGCCTGCGGCCACCGGCTTTCAGCGGCCCCTGCCACAGATGGAAAAAATTGCGGGGGTGGATGCGCCCAATGTCTGGTCGGTGGAGGACGTGATGGGCAAGCTTGCCAAGCCCCAACGCAAAGTGGTGCTGGTGGACGACACCGGCGACTGGCGCGGTGGCGGCAGCGCCTGGCACCTAGCAGAAAACGGCTTTGAAGTCACCCTGGTTACCGGCTGGCCCATGGTGGGCTACTGGATACAGCGCACCTCGGGCGACATTCCCCTGCGCGGGCGCCTGCACAAACTGGGCGTGACCATGCTCACCGAATCAGCCGTCACCGAATGGACACCCCAGGGCGCGGTGGTGCGCAACCTGCAGGACGGCAGCACCCGCCTGGTGGAGGCCGACAGCCTGGTGCTGGCCACCACCAACGAGGCACAGACCTGGCTGGCCGATGCGCTGAGCGAGCAAGGCATTGCACACCACACCGTGGGCGACTGCGTGGCGCCGCGCCTGGCGGTGCACGCCATCTACGAGGGCCGCGCGCTGGGCCTGAAAATATAGCCAGAGAAAACCAGCGATCAGAAGTGGTACCGGACCTTCTGGAAATCGCTGATGGCAAAGGCGTAAAGAATCAACAGCTCCTGCGCGTGCGCGTTGTTGATCTGGTGCTGGGCATTGCCGGGAATGAAAAGCATTCTTCCCGGCTCCACCGCATGCACCACGCCTTCGATGGTGACCGTACCGCGCCCCGACAAGGTGTAGTAGGTCTCGGGCTGGGCATGGCGATGCGGCTCCAGCGACTCGCCCTGGCGCAGGCGCACCACACCCATGGTCATGTCATTCTGGCATCCGGAGCCGCTGCCCAGCAGCTCTTTCCACTGCGCCTTGCCGCGCACGGCAACCTGCTCAGGAGGCCAGCTCTCCCATTCAAGGTCATCCAGGTGTTGGGAGGTGGCTTGCAGGGCCTTGGACATGTTATCGAACGACATTGCGCTGCGTGTCCCAACCGAATTTGACGGCGGCTCCCAAGGCACCGGCGGGGGTTTGCGGCTTGTAGGCAAACTCAATGTCCCCATACACCAGGGACACCGATTCCTGCAGGCTGCCGTCAGCCGCCAGGGCGACCTGCACCTGGCTTACCAGCACGTCTTTCATCGTCACCACCAGAAAATCCGGCAGACCCGCCGCGGGATGCCGCGCCGTGAGCTTCACCTGCTTCACATGCAGGCCGGATGCACAGAGCCGGCCCAGCGGCGGCGAGGCCTTGTCATAGCGGTGCTGAAAGACCAGGGGCGCGGGCACTGCCTTGCCGGCACCCGAGCCGCTACCGGTGGCCAGCGGCGCATTGGCCACGCCCCAGCTCCAGGCGAGCACGTCGATGCTGCCCTTGTGCGCGGCATCGGTGGATTCGCCGCTCACACCGTCGAACTTGATAAAGCAGTCGGTACCCATGGCAGGTCTCCCCTTGTTTCACACCTTCAATGCATCACCACCAGGCCCTCGTGGACCAGGGTCAAGGACTCCATGGCCACCTCGTTGCCCAAGGCGTTTAGCGGCGAGAACTCCAGTTTGGAGGGAAAGGCCCGCTGCAGCTTCCAGATATAGGCCGGTTCATGCCGGCCATTGAGCAGGGTGATGACCACATCACGCCGCTCTGCATCGCCCTGCATGGCGCTGCTGAACCAGGTGTAGAAATCGCGGTCGCCGGGAAGGAGGGCGCGCTTGAGCACCACGGGGGAGCAATGCTTGTTGCCGGGTTCCAGCACTTCATTGCCCGAGAGCGATGCCCCACTGCGGGTGGCCAGCACCTCCAGGCTCATGGCCAGGCCGCTGACCTCGACCATATCGAGCCGGGCACCACCCCAATCAACGCGGAAATGAAAATTGCCAAGACATGCATTCATGGTCTGCCTCCGGAAGGTATCAGCTGCTGCCAGCGTGCCTGCATTGTAGGCAGCTTGGCTGCCAGCGGATGGCCGCTTGCCGTGCACCCGCGCCGGGTGGCCCAAGCCGGTATCAGACCTGGCTTAAGCGCTCGGCCAGCCAGCTGATCAGCACGTCGCGCACCGGGTTGGGTTTTTGCCGCCAGGGCACCACCACGTTGTAGCGGCTCTCGGCCTGCACGCCCTGCTCACCCAGGCGCACCAGGGTGCCGTCGTTCAGGTAGTTGTTCACCAGCAGGCCCCAGCCCAGCGCAACCCCGTTGCCGGCGCGCGCTGCCTCCAGCACCTCGGTGTAGTGGTTGAAGAGCAGGCGGGGGCTGCTGCTGGCGTGGCTGATGTTGGCGCGCATGAACCAGTCGCTCCAGGTCATCCAGGAGCGCTCGGGAATGTCCTGCGCAATCAGGTCCACCGCACCGGCAAAGCTGTTGCCGGCGGCCTGCAGCGTCTTCAGGTAGGACGGCGCACACACCGGAAACACCACGTCGTTGCGCGATGCCAGGGTCTGGCCATCATCAAAGGGCGGCACGCCAAAGCGCACCACCACGTCCACCTCCCCGCTGTCCAGGTTGAAGCGGGTGTCCTGCGACACCAGCTTGATCTGGGCGGCCGGGTACTTGCGACGGAACTCGGCAATGCGCGGCAGCAGCCACAGGGACGAGATGCCGATGGTGGCGCCAATGGTCACCATGCGCTCGTCGCCCCGGGCCTGGAACAGCTCGATGCTTTCCTGGATCTTGGCAAAGCAGCCCGCCAGCGAGGCCGACAGCAGCTGGCACTGGGGCGTAGGCTCAATGGCACGGTGGCGGCGCACAAACAGGGGCGCGCCCAGCTCGTCCTCCAGCATGGCGACCTGGCGGCTCACCGCCCCCTGGGTGACGCCCAGTTCATGGGCCGCCTCGGTAAAGCTGCCATGGCGCGCAGCGGACTCCAGCACCAGCAAGGCATTGAGGGAGGGAAAGTTTTTGCGGATCGTCACAGGGAGGTCTCCCGCGTGGTTTTGAGTGAGTTTAAATCATTCAAAACATGACAAAAAATGGAGTTGTAAGGGTATTTACCGATTCCTATCATTACAAACAATCACTCTTGCAAAGGCCTCCCATGAACGCTCCCGTCCACCCCATCCATCTGCAGCCAGCTGCCGGCACGGCCATCTCCAGGCTGCTGGCCGAGCGCCAGGCGGGCCACAGCCTGCCGGCGGGCCTCTACACCCGCGCCGATGTGTTTGATGCCGACATGAAGGTGTTCTTCCAGAACCAGTGGATCAGCGTGGGCCTGGAGTGCGAGATTCCCGAGGCGGGCGACTCGGTGGTGCAGGACATTGGCAAGTCCAGCATCATCCTGCTGCGTGACGACGACATGCAGGTGCGCGCCTTTCACAATGTGTGCCGCCACCGCGGTGCGCGCGTGCTGAACGAAGGTAAGCATGTGCTGTCCAAGCTGTCCTGCCCCTACCACCAGTGGACCTATGAGCTCGATGGCTCGCTCCTGCGCGCACCGCACATGGGCGTGGACTTCGACAAGTCGTGCAAGAGCCTGAAGCAGATTGCGGTGAAGTCCATCGGCGGCATGATTTATGTGTGCCTGTCGGACAAGCCTCCCGCGGATGTCTCCCACCTGGAGCAGGCCATGGAAGCACGCCTGGCGCCCTACGGCCTGCGCGAGGCCAAGGTGGCCTACCAGATGGATGTGGTGGAAAAGGGCAACTGGAAGCTCACCATGGAAAACAACCGCGAGTGCTACCACTGCGGTGCCAACCACCCCGAGCTCTGCGTCTCCTTCATCGACCTGGACTTTGGCTATGACGCCCAGGGCATGAACGCCGAGAAGCGCCAGGCTGCCGAACGCCATGAGGCCGACTTTGCCGCCAAGACCCGCGCCTGGGAAGCCGAGGGCCATGCCAGCACCACCATCGAGCGCCTAAGCCCCGACTGCGACACCAACTTCCGCACGCAGCGCCTGGCCATTGCCGGTGGCGGCGAGTCGCACACGCTGGACGCCCGCGCCGAATGCGCCAAGCTGATGGGCAGCATGACCCGCAAGGACCTGGGCGACACCCATCTGTGGGGCCACAACGGCTGGAACCACTTCATGGGTGACCATGCCGTGGTGGCCACCGTGATTCCGCTCTCGGCCGACGAGACCCTGGTGCGCACCAAATGGCTGGTGCACCGCGATGCGGTGGAAGGCGTGGACTACGACGTCAAGCGCCTGACCGCCGTGTGGATTGCCACCACCCAGCAGGATGCCGACCTGGTGGCCCGCTCGCACGCCGGTGCCAGCGACCCCAGCTACGAGCCCGGCCCCTACTCGGCCTTTGCCGAGCGTGAGCTGGACCGCTTCTGCAGCTGGTATGTGCAGAAGCTGCAGGACCACGGCTACTGATCTTCATACGCACCGCCCCTTCACAAGCCATAGGACATTCACCATGCAATCCACCCTGACGGACAGCAGTTCCACCCTGGCAAGCCCCGCACCAGCCTTGCTGACCAGCGCCCCGCATGTGGCCTACTGGGACCGCGAGAACGACCAGGAAATGGTCTGCACCGCGGTGCGCCAGGAGACGCACGATGTGAAGACCTTCACCTTCCGGGCGCGCGATACCCGCTACTTCAGCTTTGCGGCGGGGCAGTATTTTTCGTTTGACTTCGAGATCGATGGCGAGCGCGTGAACCGCTGCTACAGCGTGAGCAGCTCGGCCCTGATGCCGCACGCCATCACGATCACCGTCAAGCGCGTGGCGGGTGGCACGGTTTCCAACTGGCTGCATGACCACTTGCAGGTCGGCAGCGTGGTGCAGGCCATGGGGCCGCTGGGCACTTTCCAGCTGCCCGCGCAGACGCAGGACAGATTCCTGTTCATCTCGGGTGGCGCCGGCATCACGCCGGTGATGTCGATGCTGCGCACGCTGGCAGATGCCCAGCAGCACCCGGATATCGTCTTCTTCCATGCGGGGCGCGGCCTGCAAGACCTGGTGTTCGAGGCCGAGCTGCGCCTGCGCGCCCGCAGCACCCCCAATCTGCGGGTCTTTTTCCTGCCCGAGCAGGTGCAGCCCAGCGACGGCCATACGGGCTTGAGCGGCCGCATCAATGCCGCCCTGCTGTCGCTGGCGGTACCCGATCTGGCCGAGCGCAAGGTGTTGTGCTGCGGCCCCACGCCCTTCATGCAGGCGGTGCGCAAGCTGAGTGGCGAGCTGGGTGTGCCTGCCGGGCGCTACCAGGAAGAGAACTTTGGTGCCGCCGATGCGGTGTCGCAGGCCACGGCTGCCATTGCCCATGCGGCCACGGCGGCGCCGGTGGCTGCATCGGTAGCCTCACCCGCTGTTGCCTACGCTCCTGCAGCCGCACCGGTAGCCCCGGCCGCACCAGCTCCGGTGGCGGCACCGCTTGCAGCGGAAGTGGCCTGCCCTGCACCGGTGGAACAATCCCCGGCTGTGGCAGATGCCGGCCAAAAGACCTTTGTGCTGCACTTCGCCCAACAGCAAAAAACCCTGGAAGTGGCCAGCAACATCAACCTGCTGGGCGCCATGCGGCAGGCCGGCCTGCATATCCCTTCTTCCTGCGGCGAAGGCCTGTGCGGCACCTGCAAGACCAAACTGGTCTCCGGCCAGGTGGACATGGTGCACAACGGCGGCATACGCCAGCGCGAAATCCAGGCCGGCTTCTTCCTGCCCTGCTGCTCCACCCCGCTCACCGACCTGGTGGTGGACCGCTAGATTGCGGTCTGGGGGCGCCGGCAAACAGACCCCCTCCTCCGTGGGCCCCTCGAAGAAGGGAGGGCAGCTCAGGTTCGGCGACACCCCTGATTCCCTGGCCATAGGCGCCAGGGGGCCGCGCCTTGTACACTGGAAATACGGAATTCCGATTTCAGTGGAAACAGGACGGAAGGGATGGCAATTGATTGAGTCATTGACGCAATTCATTCGCTCCGGCAAGGCGGTCCGCCTCCCATTCATGCGCATGGATTTCGCCTTTGGGGCAGCCGCCGTGGCATTCTTTGTCATGCTGATGTTCTCCCTTGTCCAGCGCAACGAGATCAACAGCGGCTTCGTCTACCGGGGCGACTCCCCTTCCTATCTGGTGGCCCAGCTGGACAGGGAGTACCTGCACCTGCGTGAGGTCTTGCATGTTGCACGCTTGCGCCCGCAGGAACTGGACCGCGATGCCATCGTGCTGCGCAATGACATCCTGAGCAGCCGCCTGGAGCTGGTCACCCACAGCCCGGTGATGGTCAAGATCAGTACCCACGCTGACTTCCTGGCCACCGTGGCCGCGCTATCGCGCTTCAGTGCCCAGATGGACCTGGCCCTGGCGGCACCCACGCTGGATGCGATGGTTCTGGAAAATCTCCTGAACACGCTGGCCGAAGCCCAGGCGCCCTTGCAGGCCCTGGGGTTGACGGCCACTGCCACCATGTCGCGCAGCTCCGAAGTGGCCTACCGGAGCTTGCTGAACCAGAACGCACTCATCATCGTCTTGAGTGCGTTTCAGCTTCTGTTCATCGCCGTGGCCGCCTGGTCCATGTGGCAGAAAAACCGCCAGCTCCAGGCAGAAAGCCGGGTGCTGGCCCTTGCCAACCAGCAGCTGCTGCAAAACGAAGAGAAGCTGAACCTGGCGGCGAGCGTGTTCAGGCATGCGCATGAATCCATTGTCATTGCGGACCAGAATGCCCTGATCCTGGAGGTCAATGAAAGCTTCGTCCAGAACTGCCAGTACACCCAGCAGGACCTGCTCGGCCTGCCGGTGCATTGCCTGATTTCCGAAGATGCCCAGAGTGCTGTCTCAACGGAAGTTCTTCTGGGCCGCGTGCATGCGCAGGGGTACTGGATGGGCGAGCGGATTTGCAGGCGCCGCGATGGCTCGGAATATCCGGCCATGCTGAGCATCAGCGCGGTGCGCGGCACCGATGGGGCCGTCCGGTGCTATGCCCTGTTTTTCAATGACATCACGGAGCGCAAGAAGCAGCAGCAGGAACTGGAGTACATATCCACCTACGACGTGCTGACGGCGCTGCCCAACCGCTCCCTGTTTCGTGACCGGCTGATCACCGCGGTGGATGTATGCGCCCGCCACAAGCAATCCGTGGCCGTGGGCTTCATTGATCTGGACGGCTTCAAGGAAGTCAACGACCGGCATGGCCACACCGTGGGCGACCAGTTGCTCATTGCGCTGGCAAGCCGCATGAACACCGCACTGCGGGCGGGCGACTCCATCGCCCGGCTCGGAGGCGATGAGTTCATTGTCCTGATCACCGGCCTGGACCAGACGGACGCCTGCATCCCGGTGCTGGAACGCCTGCTGGCTGCCGCATCGAGCACCGTGTATGTCGACGATATCGCCCTGCAGGTCTCGGCCAGCATTGGTGTCACGGTGTTTCCGGAAGACAAGGTCAATGCGGATCACCTGGTGCGCCACGCAGACCAGGCCATGTACCACGCCAAGAAGAGCGGGAAAAACCAGTTCGCCTTTTTCGACCCGGCCCAGGAAAGGGCCATGGATGCCGCGCAGGCCACGGTTCCGGAAATACGGCTGGGCCTGCAGCGCGGCGAATTCGTGCTGCACTACCAGCCCAAGGTCAACATGCAGACGGGCGAGACCGTAGGCGTTGAGGCGCTGATACGCTGGATGCATCCGGTCAGAGGCCTGTTGCCGCCGGCCGAGTTTCTGCCCCACATCGAGGGCAAGCAGATCAGTGTGGACCTTAGCGCCTGGGTCATTGAAGACGCCTTCCGGCAGATGCATGCATGGCACCAGGAGGGTCTGCGCATGCCGGTCAGCGTGAATGTGGGTGCCCTGCATCTTCAGCACCCCTACTTCTATGACAACCTGCAGCCCCTGATGGCCGACTACCCGCAGCACCGGGGCATGCTGTCGATAGAAATCCTTGAGACCTCGGCGCTCTCGGATATGGACCACATTCGCACCATGATGCAGAAGTGCCAGTCGATTGGTGTGGACTTCGCCCTGGATGACTTTGGCACCGGCTATTCATCGCTGTCATACCTCAGTGACCTGCCTGCCAACGAAGTAAAAATAGACCAGCGTTTCGTCAAGGACCTGGCGCACGACCCCAACCATCTGTCCATCGTGGATGGCATAGTCAGCCTGACCCAGGCCTTTCGGCGCAAGGTGGTTGCAGAAGGGGTTGAAACCGCCGAAGTGGGCGCCTTGCTGCTGGGCCTGGGCTGCCACCTGGGGCAGGGCTATTTCATTGCCCGGCCCATGCCGGCCGCGCAGCTTGCCGGCTGGCTGGCTGCCTGGAAGCCTCCAGAAAGCTGGCGCGCAAAGGGCGCGTAGCGGCAGTCAGACCGCGGCGCTGTCCAGCCAGACGAGGCGGCCCTGCCCCGCCTCATTCAAACGGGCCTGCAAGGCATCGGCCTGGGTTTCGGCCACCTGAAAGCAGAAGGCCACTGCCTCGCCATGGTGGACCTCCAGCAAGGCGGCTTTGGCAGATTCGAGCTCGCGGCGCAGCAAGCCCTCCAGGGCGTAGGGCGCGCTGGCGTGGAGGGTCTTGAGGCGGACCAGGGGCACCTTCTCGGCGCCTTTCAGGGCCTGCGCCACGCAGTCGGTGTAGGCCCGCACCAGGCCTCCGGCGCCCAGCTGCACACCGCCGTAGTAACGCACCACGGTGGCCAGCACCCCTTCCAGATCCTGGTGCCTAAGCACCTCCAGCATGGGCCGCCCGGCCGTGCCGCTGGGCTCGCCGTCGTCCACCGCCGCCGAGTGGCCGCCGGCCATCAGGGCCCAGCAGACATGGGTGGCTCCCGGGTGCTGTTCCCACAGCGCTGCCACCACCGCCTGGGCGCTGGCGCGGTCGGCCACCGGCTGCACGCAGCCGATGAAGCGGCTTTTCTTGATGAGCAATTCGCTGTGGACGGCGGATGAAATGCTGTGGGCCATGCCCCCAAGCTTAGCCGCCCGGTCTTACTGGGCCAAACCGAGTTGCTTCATGAAGTCCTGGTTGTCCCAGAACAGCCACTCGTGGTCCATGGTCTTGCCCTTCCAGTGGCCGATGGTGGCCATGCCGATGGCAAAACGCTTGCCGGTGGGGGCAATGGTCTTGCCATCGCCGATGGGCATGGGCTGGCTGAAGGTGCCCGTCATCACACCGGTGACCGAGGTCCAGGAGCCCGAGCCGAAGCGGATGGGGTGCTCCTTGATGGTGATGTCCGGTGCAAACACAAACATGGCCTTCAGATCGTCGGTGTGGTGGGCCAGCCCCTTGGTTTCGTGGCCGTCGGGCCAGGTCACCACGATGTCGGGCGCATGGCTCTCGGTCAGGCGCTCCCACTTCTGGTGGCTGAACACATCAAAGTCCAGGTTGTCAAAGACCTTCAGATTGCGCTCCACCCGGGGCGCCTGCTTTTCATGTTTGGGGGCCGGCGTGGCCGGGTTTTCTGCGGGGGTCTGCGCATTGGCAAGACCGAAGGCGCACAGCGCGGCGGTGGCAACAGAGGCGAAGCCCAGGGAGCGAAGGGTGTGGTTCACAGTCATTTCCTTGTATCGGGTTGGGGATGATTTCCATGCCTTGCACCAGGGGTTGAAAGGCATGGGTGAACTGTATTTATTCCACAAAGAATAATAAATATGCTTTATCAGCATTAACTATTACAAAAAGAGAAACAAATAAGACTTTGAGGCAGCGCAAAGACCTTGCGGCCACCAGGCAGATGCCTGGTGCAGGCGGCCGTAAAATGGTTTGAAGCCTCTTCACCGGACGGCAGCGGAGCAAGCCAGCATGGCCACCCCAGACACCATCGACTACCGTGCCATCGTCGAGGGCCTTCCCGGCCTGTTTGTGATCCTGGACGCCGGGTTCAACATCGTGGAGGTCAGCGCCGCCTATGCGCGCTCCACCATGATCAGCCGCGAGGGCGTACGCGGCAAGAACATGTTTGCCGTGTTCCCCGACAACCCCGACGACCCCCAGGCCGATGGCGCGCGCAACCTCATGGCTTCCCTGCAGCGCGTGCTGAAGACCGGCGCACCCGACACCATGGCGGTGCAGAAATACGATGTGCGTCGCCCGGCGCAAGATGGCGGCGGCTTTGAGGAGCGTTTCTGGACCGTCATCAACTCACCCGCCTTTGGCGCGGACGGACGGGTCTGCTACATCATCCACAAGGCCGAAGACGTGACCGACTTCATCCGGCTCAAGCAGGCACGCCATGAGGCCATCCAACTTAGCGATGTGCTCACCGAGAGGGCCGACCAGATGGAACTCGAGGTGGTGGAGCGCACCCGCGAGGCAGCTGCCACCAGCGCCTTGCTCAAGACCGCCAACCAGGAACTGCAGCAAGCCAAGCTGGCCGCAGAGAGCGCCAACATCGCCAAGAGCGCCTTCCTGGCCACCATGAGCCACGAGATTCGCACCCCCATGAACGCGGTGCTGGGCATGGCCGGCCTGTTGGGCCGCAGCGCGCTGGACGAAAAGCAGCGGCACTATGTGGACCGCATCAAGACCGCGGGCGAGCACCTGCTGGCCGTCATCAACGACATCCTCGACTTTTCCAAGATCGAGGCCGGCAAGGTGCAGCTGGCCAGCCAAGACTTCCTGCTGCAAGACCTGGTGCGCGACACGCTGGCCGTGGTGGAGGAACGCGCGCAGGCCAAGTCGCTCACTTTGCGGGCGGCTTGCCAGGCCGAGGGCCTGGTCCTGCGCGGCGACAAGACCCGGCTCGAACAGGCGCTGCTCAACTTTCTTGGCAATGCCATCAAGTTCACCGAGCAAGGCAGCATCACGCTGCGCTGCGCGGTGGCGCAGGCCACAGATGCCGGCTACGCCATGCGCTTTGAGGTGGCAGACACCGGCATCGGCATGACTGCCGAGCAGCAGGCCCGGGTGTTCCTGGCCTTCGAGCAGGGCGACAGCAGCACCAGCCGCAAATACCAGGGAACCGGCCTGGGCCTGACCATCACACGGCGCATTGCACAGCGCATGGGGGGCGATGCGGGCGTCGTCAGCACGCTGGGCGCGGGCAGCACCTTCTGGTTCACGTGCCTGCTGCAGAAAGGGCACGCACCGGCTCCCGCCCCCACCCCGTTTGCCGAGCCTGCCGAGGCCATCCTCCAGCGCGAACACCAGGGCCGGCGGGTGCTGGTGGTGGATGACGACACCTTCAACCAGGAGGTGATCGGCTTCATGCTGCAAGACGTGGGCCTGGTGGTGGATACGGCCCACGATGGCGCCCAGGCCATTGAGAAGATCCAGAACAGCCACTATGACATCGTGATGATGGACATGCAGATGCCGGTCCTGGACGGGCTGGCCGCCACCCAGCGGCTACGCGCCATGCCCGCCACGCGCGAGCTGGTCATCATCGCCCTGACCGCCAATGCCTTTGAAGACGACCGCAGCAGGTGCCTGGCTGCCGGCATGAATGATTTCATCACCAAGCCGTTCGTCCCCCAGCGGGTGTTCGAGAAGCTGGTGCACTGGTTCAACAACCGGCAAGGCCCGAGGCATTCAGTGCAGCAGGCAGATTGAGCGGTGTGTGGATGTCTATTCTGGAATTGAACGGGGCCGCGTAGTGCACGGCACTGTGCCCCGCCTCCCTGGCTATTTCCCGCAACAAGCCCCTCGCCGCGGCGAAGGGCCTGTGCAGATTACACCGCCACCGGTGTAATCCAGGGCTGGTCCGCCGCGTGCGCGCTGTCCACCACCGCGTCCACGAAGGCCACCCCTTTGAGACCGTCATAGGCCAGCGGAATGTTCTGCCCGATGGCAGAGGGCTCGCGCTTTTCCAGGCGGGCACTGATGGCTTCGGCAAAGCCGCTATACAGGTTGGCGAAGGCTTCGAGGTAGCCTTCGGGGTGTCCCGGAGGCGTACGGGTGCGGGCCTTGGCCGACTCGGACAAATCACCCGCGCCGCGCTTGATGCGCTCGGTGCGGCCCAGCAGGCTGGTGAACTGCAGGTCATTGGGCTCTTCCTGGAACCATTGCAGCGAGCCCTTGTCACCAAAGACACGCAGGCGCACGCCGTTGGAGCAGCCAATGGCCACTTGCGATGACCACAGCAGCCCGCGTGCACCGCCCTGGTAACGAATCATCACGTGGGCGTTGTCATCGAGCTGCCGCCCGGGCACGAAGGTGGCCAGGTCGGCGGTGATCGCCTCAGCCTTGAGGCCGGTCACAAAGCCTGCCAGGTGGTAGGCATGGGTGCCGATGTCGCCAATCGAACCGCCACGGCCGGACTTCTTCGGGTCCGTGCGCCAGGCGGCTTGTGCATTGCCTTCCGATTCGATGGCGGTGGCCATCCACTCCAGCGGGTATTCCACTTGCACCACGCGGATGTTGCCCAGCTTGCCAGCGGCCACCATTTCACGCGCCTCGTGCACCATGGGGTAGCCCGAGTAGGTGTAAGTCACGCCCATGAAGCGTCCGGTCTTCTTGACCAATGCCTCCAGGGCAACGGCGTCTTCCAAGGTGGTGGTCAGCGGCTTTTCGCAGATCACATCAAAGCCGGCTTCCAGAAAGGCCTTGGCAATGGGGAAGTGGGTGTGGTTGGGCGTGCAGATGGCCACCACGTCAATGCGGTCTTCGCGCTTGAGTTCCGCGTCCAGCATCTGCTGGTAGTTGCCATACGCGCGGTCGGCCGCAATGCCTTGGCTGGCCGCAAAGCGCTGTCCACGCTCGGCGTCCACGTCAAAGGCGCCGGCCACCAGTTGCAAGGCGCCGTCCTGGCGCGCGGCGATGCGGTGGATGTTGCCGATATAGGCGCCTTCACCGCCGCCCACCATGCCCAGGCGCAGCGTACGGCGCGATGTTGTGTTGTTGCTCATGTGTGTTCCTTAGATTCCCAGAATGCTGCGGTTGGCTTCCTTGTTGGCACCGGACTTCACGAAGTCATCGAATGCACGCTCAGATACCTTGATGATGTGGCGTCGGATGAACTCGGCGCCTTCGCGGGCACCGTCGTCCTGGTTCTTCAGGAAGCACTCCCACTCCAGCACGGCCCAGCCGTCAAAGTCGTAGGTGGCGAACTTGGAGAAGATGGCGCCAAAGTCCACCTGGCCATCGCCCAGCGAGCGGAAGCGCCCGGCCCGGTTCTTCCAGGGCTGAAAGCCACCATAGGCGCCGGTCTTGCCGTTGGGGCGGAACTCGGCATCCTTGACGTGGAACATCTTGATGCGCTCGTGGTAGTGGTCGATAAAGGCCAGGTAGTCGAGCTGCTGCAGCACAAAGTGGCTGGGGTCGTAGAGGATGTTGCAGCGGGGGTGGTTGTTCACGCGCTCCAGGAACATCTCGAAGGTCAGGCCATCGTGCACGTCTTCACAGGGATGCACTTCAAAGCACAGGTCCACACCGTTCTCGTCAAACTGGTTGAGCAGGGGCTTCCAGCGTGTGGCCAGTTCGTCAAAGGCCTCGTCCACCAGGCCTTCGGGCCATTGCGGATAGGGATAGAGGTAAGGCCACAGCAGCGATCCGGTGAACGACACATGGCGGTCCACGCCCAGGTTCCTGGACGCGCGGGCGCAGTAGCCCATCTGCTCCACCGCCCATTTCTGGCGGGCCGCAGGATTGCCCCGCACGGCTTCGGGCGCAAAGCTGTCCATGATCTGGTCATGCGCGGGGTGCACCGCCACCAGCTGCCCCGTGATGTGCGATGCCAGCTCGGTGATCTCCAGCCCTTTGGCGGCCAGGGTTCCCTTGATTTCGTCGCAGTAGGTCTGGCTTTCGGCGGCCAGCTTCAGATTGATGAGGCGGGTATCCCAGGTAGGGATCTGCACACCCTTGAAGCCACGGTCAGCCACCCATTGCGCCAGGGTGTCCAGGCGGTTGAAGGGCGCGTCATCGGCGGCGAACTGTGCCAGGTAAATGCCTGGGCCTTTGATGGTTTTCATGGTCCTGATCCTTCCTATTTATTCGCTCAGGGCTTCGGCCGGGGCCGGTGGGCCGCCGTCATAGGCGCCCCATACCGACTGGTCAAAGTGCACCACCGAGCCGGTCATCATTCCGCTGTCGTCCGAGGCCAGGAAGGCCACCGCCTTGGCAACCTCTTCGGGTGCCAGCAAGCGACCAAAGGGTTGTGCGGCTGCGGCCTTCTTCAGCCAGCCCGGATCCGCACCGTGGTACTCGCGTTGCACGCGGTCTTCGCCGTCGGAGGCCATCCAGCCGATGTCCAGCTGGTTGACCCGGATGCGGTTGCGCATCAGCGAGTAGCCGGAGTTGCGGGTGAGCGTGGCCAGCGCGCCTTTGGAGGCCGAGTAGGGTGACAGAAACGGTTGCCCTGCGCGCTCGGAGGTGGAACCGATATTCACCATGGAGCCGGCGATACCGTCACGGATCATGCGCTTGGCGCATTCCTGCATCAGGAAGAATGGGGCCCGCACGTTGACGGCGAACATGCGGTCAAACAGGTCTTGCGAGCTGTTGAGCAAGTTGCCGCGGTCGGTCAGACCCGCGGCATTGACCAGCACATCGATATGGCCAAAGGCCTTGTCGGCCTGCTCGACCACATTGCGGCAGTCTTCCACGCTATTCAGGTCGGCGGCGACGAACACCGTCTTGACGCCGGTTTCTTTCTGGATGCGCTCGGCCACCGCATTGCCCTTGGCCGCAGAGCGCCCGCAAATGGCCAGGCCTGCCGCACCGGCCTTGGCAAATTGCAGCGCAATGGCTGCACCCAGGCCCTGGGTTCCGCCGGTGATGACGGCTATCTTTCCATCGAGTCTGTTCACAATGATTTCCTTCGGTTCAAAGTCTTAAATACCCACACGTTGTTTGCTGCGAATCTGTTCCTGGTGCGCACGCGCTTCCTGCACCGACTTGCGGGTGCTGATCTCGGGCACGCCCACATCCCAGTCGGCATCACCCGGCACCCAGGCAAAGGCATCGGTCACGATGGTGATCAGGGTGGTGCGGTCATTGGACTGGGCCCACTCCATGGCCTCTGCCAGCTCTTGCAGCGTCTTGCAACTGCGTGCCAGGGCGCCCATCGATTCGGCGTGCTTCACGAAGTCCACCGGGAAGGGCTTCTTCACGCGGCAATCCTTGAGCAGGTTGTTGAAGCCAGGCACGCCCTTGAATTCCTGCAGGCGGTTGATCACCGCATAGCCACCGTTGTCACACACCACCACAATCATCTTGTGGCCGGAGAGCACGGTAGAGTAGATGTCGGAGTTCATCATCATGTAGGTGCCATCGCCCAGCATCACGATGGGCGTGCCCTTGCCGTCCTTGGCCATGGCATGGCCCCAGCCGGCGGCGATTTCGTAACCCATGCAGGAGAAGCCAAACTCGCAGTCAAAGGTGTGCGGGTCTTTCACGCGCCAGCCCTTGGTCACTTCGCCCGGCATGCCGCCGGCGGCGGCAATCAGGGTGTCGTTGTCGCGTGCGCCCTTGTTGACCACGTCCACCACCTGTGCGTAGGTGGGGATGGGCGCATTGCTGGGCTTCTTGTGGCTTTCCAGCAGCAGCTCCCAGTCGCCAAACAGTGCGCGCGACTGGTTGAACCATTCGGGCGAGGCCTCCCAGGCACCGAGGGCCTCTTCCATCTCCAGCAGCGTTTCGCGGGCGTCGCCCACCACCGACAAGGCACGGTGCTTGGTGGCGTCCCAGCGTGCGGCATTGATGGAGATGAACTTGGCTTCGCGGTTGAACAGCGTCCAGGACCCGGTGGTGAAGTCCTGCAGGCGTGTGCCAATGGCCAGGATCACATCGGCTTCGGTAGCCAGCGCGTTGGCAGAGGTGGAACCCACAATGCCGATCGGGCCCGCATGGGCGGGGTGGTAGTGGGTAAGGCCGCCCTTGCCGGCAATGGTCTCCACCACGGGGATGTTGTGGCGCAGGGCAAAGTTCGCAACTTCGTTTTCGGCCAGGGAATAGCGCACGCCACCACCGGAGATGATGAGCGGCTTCTTGGCGGTCTTGAGCAGGGCAAGGGCCTGCGCCACTTTGTCCTTGTCGGCACGGGGGCGCGTCACCACCCAGGTGGTCGGCTCGAAAAATTCCACCGGGTAGTCAAACGCAATTTCCTGGGTGTCCTGGCACAGGCCAATGAAGGCCGGGCCGCAATCGGCCGGGTCCAGCATGGTGGCAATGGCCTGCGGCAGCGAGGTGATGATCTGCTCGGGCAGCGTGATGCGGTCCCAGTAGCGGCTGACGGCCTTGAAGCTGTCGTTCACCGTGATGGTCGGGTTGTTGTAGTGCTCTACCTGCTGCAGCACCGGGTCGGGCAGGCGGTTGGCAAAGGTGTCGCCGGCCAGCAGCAGCACGGGCAGGCGGTTGGCATGGGCGGTGCCCGCTGCGGTAACCATGTTGGCGGCGCCGGGGCCGATGGAGGTGGCTGCAATCATCAGCTGGCGACGCTTCTTGGCCTTGGCATAGGCCACGGCGGCCAGCGCCATCGACTGTTCGTTCTGGCCGCGCCAGGTGGGCAGGGTGTCTTGCACCGCTTCCAGGGCTTCAGACAGGCAGGTCACATTGCCGTGGCCGAAGATGGCAAATACACCGGCAAACAGAGGCACTTTCTGGCCCTCTACCTCGGTGAACTGGTTACACAGGTATTTGACCAGGGCTTGGGCCATGGTCAGGCGAATGGTCTTCTCGGGCATGTGGATCTCCAGGAAATGAATGAGTTATTGACATTTGCGGCGCACAGCAATTATTATTGCACAAGGAGGTACCTTATGGTCAACATTGCAGTTTTAGGTTGTGGTCGCATCGGTGTGATGCATGCGCGCAACATCGCCAAACATCCCCGCGCCCGTCTGGCAACGGTGTTTGATATCCACCAGCCCTCGGCAGACAAGGTCGCAGCCGAACTGGGAGTGAAAACCGCGGCATCCATTGCCGACGTTCTTGCCGATCCCGGTGTGGATGCAATTCTTATTGCAACATCCACCGATACGCACGCCGACATTCTTGAGCTGGCCGTGGCGGCCGGCAAACCCATTCTGTGCGAGAAGCCCATTGACCTGAGCCTGGCCCGGGTGAATGCGTGCTTCGAAAAGATCCGCAACAGCTCGGTGCCCATCATGCTGGGTTTTGTGCGCCGCTTTGATCCGGGCCACCGGGCCACCCGTGACGCGGTGCGCCGCGGTGACATCGGTGAGCTGCACCAGGTCATGATCACCTCGCGTGACCCTGGCATGGCTCCGGCCGCCTACCTGCGCGTGTCGGGCGGCATCTTCCGCGACATGACCATCCATGACTTTGACATGGCGCGCTTCATGCTGGGCGAGGAACCGGTCTCGGTGTTTGCCACCGGCAGCCGGCTGGTGAACCCGGCGCTCATGGACGAACTGCAGGACTACGACACGGTGTGCGTGACCTTGACCACCGCCACTGGCAAACAGTGCGTCATCAACAACTCGCGCCAGGCGGTGTATGGCTATGACCAGCGCGTGGAGGCTCTGGGCACCCTGGGTCTTGCCAGCTCGCAAAACCGCAAGAACCACGAGGCCACCTTGCACACCCAATCTTTCACCGAGCGCTCCGAGCCTTACCAGAACTTCTTCATTGAGCGCTACGAACAGGCCTTTGCCGACGAGATCAGCGAGTTCGTGGACGCCATTGAAAACAAGCGCGAACCGGAAGTGGGATTTGCCGATGGCCGCCTGGCCTTGATGCTGGCCGAAGCCGCGCTCAAGTCTGCTCAAACGGGCCGCGTGGTCCACATGCATGAAATGGGCTAGGCGATGTACCAACAATTCGGTCTGTTCCTGAACGGCGAGTGGCGCGAGGCTTCCGACAAGCAAAGCGCCCCCGTCTTCAGTCCGGTGACGCAGGAGTCGCTTGGCAATGTGCCCTATGCCACCCGCGCCGACACCCTGGAGGCCATAGCATGCGCCGAGAAGGGCTTTGAGATCTGGAAACGCAAATCGTCCTTTGAGCGCGCCGATGCCCTGCACCTGGTTGCAGACATCATGACCCGTCGCCGGCTGGAAGGCGCCACCATGATCTCCACCGAGACCGGCAAGCCGCTGGCCCAGTCGGAGCGCGAGTGGAACCTGTCCATCGACCAGTTCCGCTGGATGGCCGAGGAAGCCCGGCGCATCTATGGTCGCGTGGTGGAAAGCCGTGTGCCCGGCGGGCGATTTGAAATCAGCCACGAGCCGGTGGGCGTGGCCGCTGCCTTCACGGCATGGAACTTCCCGGCCGCACTGATTGCGCGCAAGGTCGCGCCGGCACTGGCCGCCGGTTGCTCCATCATCATCCGCCCCTCCAGCCAGACGCCGGGTGTGGCCATGGTGATGGTGGACTGCCTGCGTGAAGCCAATATTCCGGCGGGCGTGGTCGGGCTGGTGGTCGGCCCCACCTCCACCACGTATGCACCCATCATGGCCGCGCCGTCGGTGCGCAAGGTGTCCCTGACGGGATCGACCCGGGTCGGCCAGCAGATGCTGCGCGATGCCGCAGACACGGTGAAGAAGACCTCGATGGAGTTGGGTGGCAATGCGCCCCTCATCGTCTACGACGATGCCGACCTGGAATTGGCACTGAGCGTATCGGTGCCCACCAAGTACGCCAATGCCGGCCAGGTGTGCGTGACGGCGGACCGATTCTTCGTCCACGAGAGCCTGCACGACGCCTTTGTCAAAGGCTTTGTCGAGCGTGCCCGTGCGCTGAAACTGGGCGACGGGCTGGACGCTGCAACGCAGATGGGGCCGCTCATCAATGCATCGCGCATCGATGAGATGGAATCCATTGTGGAGGACGCCATCAACGCCGGCGCAAAGGTGGTCACCGGCGGGCGCCGTTCGCCGGCCCACGCCAAGGGCTTCTTCTTTGAGCCCACGGTGCTGACGGGTGTGAGCGACACGATGAAGGTGTTTGAACAGGAGAACTTCGGCCCCATTGCCGCCATCACCACCTTCAAGGACGATGAAGAGGTGATCCAGCGCGCCAATGCTTCCGAAATGGGACTCTCTGGCTACGCGTTCACCACCAGTGCCAAGCGCATTCGCGCCACCGTGGCGGGCCTGAAGGTCGGCATGGTGGGTATCAACAGCTTTGCCATGGCGGCCTCGGAAGCGCCGTTTGGCGGCACCAAGTATTCCGGCATGGGACGCGAAGGGGGCATAGAAGGCATTGCCGACTACCTCGATACCAAGCTGGCCCAAATCGTTTTGTAAGAGACCCACATGATCAAGAACAAACTCAAAGAAATATGGGGACAAGGCAAGCCCAGCATCAATGGCTGGCTGTCGGTGGGCAACCCTTTTACCGCAGAGATCATGGCCGCCCAAGGCTATGACAGCATCTGCATAGACATTCAGCACGGTGCGCTGGACTACAGCGATGTACTGCCCATGTTCCAGTCCATGCGTGCCTCGGGCCTGACCCTGCTGGCGCGCGTGCCCTGGCTGGAGCCTGGAATCATCATGAAGGCGCTGGACGCCGGTGCCTATGGGGTGGTCTGCCCCATGATCAACACGGCGGAACAGGCAGCCGAGTTTGTGAGCTACATGCGCTACCCGCCCCTGGGCCAGCGCTCCTTCGGCCCCACCCGCGCCAATTTCTCGGCCGGTGCCAACTATGCCCAGGAAGCCAATGGTGAGATGCTGGCATTTGCCATGGTGGAGACTGCCGAGGCCATGCAGAACCTGGACGCGATCGCCGCAACACCGGGTCTGGACGGCATTTATGTGGGCCCGGCCGATCTGACCTTCAGCCTGATGCAGGGCCGCCTGGCACCCGCCTTCGACCGCGAGGAGCCCGAGATGATCGAGGCACTGAAGAAGATTGTGGCGGCCTGCAAGAAGAACAACATTCGCGCCGCCCTCCACTGTGGCACACCCGAGTATGCGGTGCGCGCCATTGGCTGGGGCTTTGACATGACCACCGTGTCGGGCGACTCGCGCCTGCTGGCTGCTGCTGCGCAGGAAAGTGTCGCCAAGTTCCGCAAGCTGGTGGGCGAGAAGACCGCCCAGGCCGCGGATGCGAAGGGAGCCTATTGATGCCCCACATTGTTGTTGCCGGAAAGATCCACCCCAGCGGCATGGCCCTGTTGAAAAACGCGCCGGGCGTTACCTACGACTACGTGGAAGAGGTAAGCGAAGCCAGCTACGCCCCTTTCATGGCCAAGGCCGATGGCCTGGTGATCCGCACCCAGCCCTGCAGCGCGGCCACCATCGCGTCTGCACCGCAGCTCAAGATCGTCTCGCGCCATGGCGTGGGCTACGACGCGGTGCACCTGCCATCGGTCAATGAGCGTGGCATTGCACTGGCCATCTGCGGTGATGCCAATTCCATCTCGGTGGCCGAGCACAGCATGATGCTGGTGCTGGCAACCACCAAACAGACCGTCAAGGCCGACACCTCGGTGCGCAATGCCGAATGGGGATGGCGCAACCTGCTGGCGGCCCGCGAAGTCAGCGGCAAGAAACTGTTGATCATCGGCTATGGCCGTATCGGCCGGCATCTGGCGCGCATGGCTTCGGGCTTCAACATGAACATCCGGGCGCTGGACCCCTACCTGGAAAAGTCGGGCTGGCCCGCTGGCGATGTGAAGCCCGTCAGCACCCTGGAAGAGGGACTGCGCTGGGCCGATGCGGTATCGGTCAACGTGCCGCACAGCGGCAAGGCCCTGATTGGCGCCACCGAGCTGGCCTGGATGAAGCCCAACGCCGTGCTGATCAACACCGCACGGGGCGGCGTCATTGATGAAGCGGCGCTGGCTGCGGCACTCAAGAGCGGCGTGATTGCCGGTGCGGGTGTGGATGTGTTTGAAACCGAACCCCCGACCAGGGACAACGCCTTGTTCGGGCTGCACAACGCCATCCTGACGCCGCATATTGCGGGCCTCACGGCCGAGTGTGGAGAGCGCATGGCCATATCCAGCGTACAGAACGTGCTGGACTTCTTCAATGGCTGCATTGACCACAATCTGGTGGTCAACAAGGACGCACTGAAGACGCTCGCCTGACGTGAAGACGGTCGCCTTGCCTCGGCAAGAGGCAGGCGCTGTCCGCCCAAAACGCCACCCATGGGGTGGCGTTTTTTTTGCCTGGAACGCCTCGGGGCCTTGGAAATTGGGGGGAGAGAAAACCGGTGCCGCTGGCAGCGAAGAGCCACCGCAGCAACTAACTATGTTTACACAACGAATCAAGGGTAAACCCGAATTGTGCAACACAAATTGCCACTTATCATTCAACGCAATATTCGTTGCGTTTACTTCTGCAATTTATGTTGAAACCAGTTTAAGCAGTTGTGTATCCACGGTCAAGCCTGGCGGGGGAAATCACCTAGCAATGGGCTTGCGGTGGATGCGGCGAGGGATCTTGATTTGGGCTCTGCGAGCCCGAGCAAGTGGAAATGCCCAGGGGGCGGCCTGGGTACAGAAATGAGTTGTCGAAACCGTCCTAGTTCGACTTGCGTGATTCTTTTTTTGGAGACTTGTATGAAATTCAAACGCACCGTTATGGCAGCTGCCATGTTTGCCGCCGCCAGCACCTCTGTGATGGCCCAGTTGGTCGGCGTGAGCTGGTCCAACTTCCGCGAAGAGCGCTGGACGACCGACGAAAAGGCCATCAAGGACGAACTGGCCAAGCACGGCGCAAGCTATGTCGCGGCTGACGCCCAGGCATCGCCCGAGAAGCAGCTGGCTGACATCGACGGCCTGATCAACAAGGGCGCCAAGGTCTTGATGATCCTGGCCCAGGACAAGGACGCCATCGCTCCCGCCCTGGCCAAGGCCAAGGCCAAGGGCATCCCCGTGATCGCCTATGACCGCCTGTTCGAATCGCCCGAAGTGTTCTACATCTCCTTCAACAACAAGGAAGTGGGCCGTCTGCAGGCACAAGCCATCTACGCCGCCATGCCCAAGGGCAACTACGCCATGATCAAGGGCGCTTCCACCGACCCCAACTCCAACCTGCTGCGCGCTGGCCAGCAAGAGGTGCTGGATGCCGCCATCAAGAAGGGTGACATCAAGATCGTCGGTGAAGAGTACACCGATGACTGGAAGCCCGAAGCCGCCCAGAAGAACATGGAGCAGATCCTGACCAAGACCGGCGGCAAGGTGGACGCTGTTGTGTCCTCCAACGACGGCATGGCCGGCGGTGTGGTGGCTGCCCTGTCCTCCAAGGGCATGAAGGGTGTTCCGGTGTCCGGCCAGGACGGCGACCACGCTGCTCTGAACCGCGTGGCACTGGGCAGCCAGACCGTGTCGGTTTGGAAAGACTCCCGTGAACTGGGCAAGGTCGGCGCCCAGGTCGCCGTGGCACTGGCCAAGGGTGAAAAGCCCAAGGGCGCTGCCGTGTTCAGCGACGGCGAGAAGAAGGTGGCCCTGCAGTCCATCCTGCTCAAGCCCCTGCCCATCACCAAGGCCAACCTGGACGTGGTGATCAAGGCCGGCTGGATCTCCAAGGATGAGGCCTGCAAGGGCGTTGACAAGGCTACCGGTCCTGCAGCCTGCAAGTAATCAGGCAGTAGATGCCTGAGGGGGTGGGGTGCCGTGTGGCACTCCACCTGTCTTTTGACGTCGACGCACTACACGAGAAAACTATGAGATCGATACAAGAGAAATTTCAGATCAGCGCCCTGGATCTGCGGCTGATGATCATGTCGGTGGTGCTGGTGGTAATGGCACTGGCTTTCCACATTGCGACCGGCAACTTCCTGTCGCCCGAAAACCTGTACAACATTGCGCAGCAGTCTGCCGTGGTGGGTATCGTTGCGGCTGCCATCGGCCTGGTGATCGTGGCGCGGCAGATCGATCTCTCGGTCGGCTCGGTGCTGGCAACCGTGGGTGTGGCCATCGCCTACCTGATGTACAGCAAGGGGTGGCACTGGACCTCTGCCAGCCTGGTGGGCCTGGCGATCTCGCTGGCCGTGTACCTGTATCAAGGCTGGTTGTCGGCCTACCTGGGCGTGGCCTCTTTCGTGGTGACGCTGGGAGGCCTGGTGTCCTTCCGCGGTATCGCCTTCCTGTTTTCCGACGGTCGCACACAGCCGGTCTCCGATCCCACCTTTCTGCTGATCGGCGGCGGTCTGGATGGCGCAATTGGCACCACGGCCAGCTGGACGCTGGGCGCGGTGGCAAGCCTCGTGCTGGCCGCCAACATGCTGCAGCGCCGCCGCTCCATGCAATCCCATGGCCTGGAGCCCCGTCCTTTCGTATTCGACGCCCTGATCACCGGCTTCTTCATTGCCGTGGTCCTGCTTTTCGTGGGCGTGATGTGTTCGTATCAAATTCAAAGTAAGCCCGAGCCGCAAGGCATTCCCAACCCGGTGCTGATCTGGGCTGTGGTGGTGGCTTTCATCTCTTTCATCGTCAACCGCACCAGCTTCGGCCGCTACATCTACGCCATCGGCGGCAACCCGGAAGCGGCCAACCTGGTCGGCATCCCGGTGCGCTGGGTCACGCTCAAGATCTACCTGCTGCTGGGCGTGATGACTACCATCGCTGCCATCGTCGCCATCTCCCGCCTGAACGCCGGCACGGCATCGCTGGGCACCGGCATGGAGCTGTATGCGATTGCCGGCGCCGTCATCGGTGGCGTGGCCTTGTCGGGCGGCAGCGGCAGTGTGCTGGGCACCGTGCTGGGTGCGCTGATCATCCAGTTCCTGGAAAGCGGCCTGCTGCTGATGGAAGTGGGAGTGGGACAACGCTTGGTCATCATTGGGCAGGTGCTCATTGTGGCGGTTGTCTTCGATGTGATTTATCGCCGTGCTACCGGAGAGCGTCTGTAATGACAAACAATACCCTTACCCCCCTGGTCGATATCCAGAACGTCAGCAAGGCCTTCGGTGGCGTGCATGCGGTGGAGAAAGTCTCGCTCAAGCTGTATGCCGGAGAAGTGGTGGCACTGCTGGGACACAACGGTGCAGGCAAGTCCACGCTGATGAAGATGCTGGCCGGTGCCTATCCGATAGACAACGGCGCCATCCACATCAACGGCGAGCAGGCCCGCATTGAGAACCCGTCGGACTCGCAAGCCTATGGTGTGGAAACCATCTACCAGACACTGGCACTGGCCGACAACCTGGATGCGGTGGCCAATCTGTTTCTGGGACGCGAGATCAAGACCAAGTGGGGCACCCTGGACGACTACGCCATGGAGCGCGAGGCACGCGAGGTGTTCAAGCAGCTCAACCCCAACTTCAAGAACATCCGTGTCCCGGTGCGAGCCCTGTCGGGTGGCCAGCGGCAGGTGGTGGCCATCTCGCGTGCCCTGTACTTCAAGGCCAAGGCCCTGGTGATGGACGAGCCCTGCGCCGCACTCGGCCCGGAAGAGACCCAGATGGTGCACGAGCTGGTGCGCACCCTGAAGGCGCGTGGCGTGGGTATCTTTCTGATCAGCCACGACATGCCCGACGTGTTTGGCCTCTCAGACCGCCTGTGTGTCATGAAGAACGGCAAGACGGTGGGCACCTACAAGACAGCGGATGTGACCGAGGACGAGGTGCTGGGCATGATCATTGCCGGCAAGAAAGTCACGCGCATCCCGGAGATGCTGGAACCCGCCTGATGCTCTCGGGCACCGCTCGCGGGGCCCTTGTCTCTACCCTCCCTGGAGCCCCCATGTCCGGTCGTCCCCGCCGTGCGCTACGACTTCTCTGTCGCTCTTCCCTGGGTGCTGCCCTTGGCATGACGCTGGCGGCCGGCGTGCTGGCGGCCTTGCTGCCTCTGCCCGCTGACAGGACGCAAGCCGCGCAACACAGCACCGCGCTTGCAAGCGCACACGCCCCGCAGCAGGGCACCCCATCGGTGGAATCCCATGAGCGCCATTGGTGATCCGCAACTGATCCGCCTGATCAACCAGGGCGTGGTGTATCGCATGCTGCGCGCCAAGCCGGGCATGTCTCGGGCCCAGTTGTCGCAGTCCACCGGCCTGACCAAGTCCACCATCAGCCTGCTGGTCAAGGAGCTGATCGAGGAGCGCTGGCTGGTGGAAAGCGAGATCTTCTCGCGCAACTCCATGGGGCGGCCATCCACTTCCATTTTTGTGGATGTGCAGTCACGCACCCTGATCGGCTTGGAGTTCAACAGCCGCCATATTCAACTGGTGGCCACATCCACTGCGGGCGAAGTTCGTTTCGCGCAGCGCCTGGACCACGGGAGCCGGGACGTTGACAGCCTGTTGACCCACATGGCCGCCCTGCTGTCGGATGCCAGCGACCGGGTACAGGCCAGCGGCATGCTGCTGGGCGGCATCGGCGTGACCTTTGCCGGCGTCTACGAAGAGGGCACCGGCATGCTGCGCTCGGCCATGGAATTCCCGTGGAAGGACGTCCCCATCTTGCTGAAGCTGCGCAGCGCCTTCAAGCGCGTGGGCCTGTCGGACGTACCCCTGTTCGTGCACAGCCGCAACCACTGCTGCGCAGTGGGCGCCTACGAGTTTTCAGAGCAGCAGGCCGACACCCTGATGTATCTGGACTTCTCCTCGGCCATTCAGATGGGCATCGTGGTGGGTGACAGAATCTGCGCGGGCATGAGCGGCACCGCTGGCAACATAGGCCATAGCCTGATCCAGAGCGACGGCCCGCTGTGCACCGTCTGCGGACGCAACAGCTGTGTGCATGCCTGGCTGGCCATGGCAGAACTGGACCAGCTGGCAGACTCCAGCGTGCGCGCACCGGTGCTGGCTGATCTGCTGCTCAATTTGTACAAGGCCTTCAATCCCTCGGTCATGGTGATAGGTGGTGAGTCGGTTGCGCGCTGGCCGGCACTGTTCGACAAGGCCAGGCAGATGTTGCTGCAAGCCCACCAGCAGGAAGCCGATGTGCCTTCCTTGCAGCTCTGCCGCCACGGGCCGATGTCGGCTGCGATCGGTGCAGCCGCTCTTCCGCACTACTACCGCCTGCGTCCCCTGGAGAGCCCCGCCATTGCCATCTCGCGTGCTCTGGACTTTGCCAGCGAACGCATGCTGCGGGCTAGCGCCCATGGCCATGTGTCTTGGAACTGATGGGGCGGTTTGAGGTGCGCCCCTTCCCCTCAACCTTCAATCAATTTCAACCATGAAAAAAGTCGTATGGGGCGTGCTAAGCACCGCCAAGATCGGTTGGGAAAAAGTCATTCCCGCCATGTTCAAGAGCGCGCACTGCGAGCTGCGCGCCATGGCCTCGCGCGACCTGGCGC
>Ga0228700_1000465_pt1 | contig 37789 bp, 36 predicted proteins | sample McNCre317_Aug_MG_FD_178019 | JGI IMG/M metagenome (GOLD analysis project Ga0228700, IMG submission 178019) | Freshwater microbial communities from McNutts Creek, Athens, Georgia, United States - 3-17_Aug_MG | ecosystem: Environmental > Aquatic > Freshwater > Creek | place: USA: Georgia...
GTAGCAAATTAGGTAAAGAGTTTTTTAGAGTGAAAATTTGCTGAAACCTAGGATTCATGCGGCTTGCAGCCCGATTTGGTCTTTGAGATTTGGAGTCCCGTCCACTCCGCCAAATAAAAAGCCTAAGCAGTTCGCTGTTTAGGCTTTTTTCTTTGTCTAAACCGTATTTAATAACCTGATGTTCGAATAAAAGTCCCTTTTATATTTGAAACACTAAAAAGAAGCGCATAATGCCCCAGCGCTTGACTTAAAACACCCAGTGCTATTTAGGTGATAGGTCAGTTTCGCGCGCTACGGCGTGACTTTTCGGGTTAGTTGTGCTTACGGGACCCCTTCGCTTTTTTCTTGTATTTAAGGAGTCCCCATGGGCAATAAACTTTACGTCGGCAATCTGCCATACACGGTTCGCGATGGCGACCTCGAACAATCTTTCGGTGAATTCGGTTCTGTGACCAGTGCCAAAGTCATGATGGAGCGCGACACAGGCCGCTCCAAAGGTTTCGGCTTCGTCGAAATGGGCAGCGATGCCGAAGCACAAGCCGCGATCGAAGGCATGAATGGCCAATCATTGGGTGGTCGTAGCATCACGGTCAACGAAGCTCGTCCGATGGAGCCCCGTCCTCCACGTTCAGGTGGCGGTGGCTACGGTGGTGGCGATCGCTCAGGCGGTGGTGGCTACGGCGGCGGTGACCGTTCCGGCGGTTACGGTGGTGGCGGTCGCGGCGGTTACTAAGCCCTGCAAACAAAAAGGCCTTGGAATTTTGGTTCCTAGGCCTTTTTTACGTCTGTATCAAAAGTTAAGACCACAGGTATCGTGGCATTGCAGGGACCCGTTTCGCGTTCAACGCGTTCATGAGTAAACAGCCAACAGCAAGAAAGCGCAAGGCAATCAAGCCGGTCATCCATTGCATGGGGTTCTCGCTCAAATAAACATAGGCATTGAAGTAATCCATGACCAAGGCCGTGATGGCGATGCCCACGTAAAGCAGTGATACTTTTTCAAAGTACCAATCTCTCAAATAGCTGAACAGGTAAAACGCACTGATCGCGATCACAAAGCAGGCACGAAACACGAGGTAGTGTTCAAAAGCTTCTGGGTCGAGCTTGCCTAACTCAAAATTCCCAATGGCCAGGTGAGAGAAAAACAGCAGCTTGATGACTTGAGAAACCACCACCGCCAACAAAAATAAGTTGCGGTATTTGAACCACGTATCTGTGTTGGAAATGACAGGCGCATCCTCACCCCTGAGGGCATTGAGCTCTTCGTCGGTGACTAGCGGTTGATCTGCATGGAGATTGCGTATAGGCATCTTGTCGCTTGATCTGAATTTCAAGTTGGAAAAGTGTAAGCCTTGCGCCTCTTTGTGTCTGTGTTTCTACGGCTAAGTTATGTAAAGACTAGGGTTGATTTTTGATAAGTCATGCGGGATCAATGCGCGTGTGTGACATCGTTGACCCAGTCCATGCCTTGGGCCAATGCGTATTTGGCTGCATCAGCGTGTGTGGCGAAGTCGTCAATGAAACACATGACGCGTGCTGTGCTGGCGCTGCCTTGGCCGCTGGCGACAGAGACTTGGGCTGCAAAACGGCCGCTGGGTAAGACACGTGGGCAGGCCGCGATACGGTATTTACCAAGCGTGATGGATGTATGTTGGGTATGAATAGCTGGAATCATGAAAATCTTAAAAATAGAACGACAAAACGCAGTGCTGTTTGCACCGGTTGAAATACGCGAAGAAGTGGGAATTTACTTAAAACGCCCCTTTGCGAAGGGGCTGGCACGCGCTAGGTAGAGGTAGCGTGCTAGAAGTCGACTAAAGCGATCAACTAATGTAACAGGCTTCGGTGTGTTGTGCTGCTTTTATTTGCGACCGACCAAACCCGAGGCCAAGGCCGTGCCTGCTACGATGATCACGGCGCAGCCCATCATCCAATGGGTGACCACCTCGTCAAGAAAGATCACGCCCAGCAAATTGGCGAAGACGGGGATCAGGTAAGTGACGGTCATGGCACGGGCTGGGCCAGTGCGGGTCATCAGCCGAAAGAACAGCACATAGGCTAACGCCGTGCACAACAAGCCTGCGATACCAAGTGCGGTCCACGCGTGCATGCTGGGGGCTTCGCTGGGCCACGTCAGCAAAGCCGGAATGCCTAGCCCTAGGCTGGCGCCCCATAAGCTGCCTGTGGTGGTGACCAACGAGGGCACATGTTGCAAATAGCGTTTGGTGAAGCTGCCCGAAATGCCGTAGCAAAAGGTGGCCACCAAGCAAGCCGCCACCGCCAGTCCCGAGCCCCCCGCTTTGAATGAAATGCCGCCCGGCACATCGCTGGCCAGCAGTACCACTCCTGTGAAGCCCAGTGCCAAACCTAAGGCGCGTGTCGTGTTGAGTTTGTCGCCCAACCAAAACCAAGCGATGAGGGCGCCAAACAAAGGGGTGGTGGCATTCAAGATGGAGGTGAGACCTGTGTTGATGTGCATCAGCGCATAGGCATAGCAGGCAAATGGAATGCCCGCGTTGAGCACGCCTGCTGACATGGCCTCGCGCCAATGCGTCACCAATAGGGGCACTTCTCTGCGCCACACCAGCACGGGTGTGAGGATGAGTGCGGCCAAGGTGATTCGCACCCATGCTGTGGGGAATGGCCCAAATTCGTGGGCCCCTTCGCGCATGAACAAAAATGATGAGCCCCACAACACCGCCAACAACACAAAATCAGGCACCCATTCACGCCAATGCAGATGACGATCGGTCATGCGTGTGTGGCCTCGTGGAGGAGCAAATGTTGTTTACGGTCTAAACCGCCCGCAAACCCCGTGAGCGAACCGTTTGCACCCAGCACGCGGTGGCAGGGCACGATGATGCTATGTGGATTTTTACCAATCGCCGCCCCCACGGCACGCACCGCTTTGAGGTTGCCGATGTCGCGGGCAATGTCACCGTAGGTGCTGGTGCGTCCGAAAGGAATGCGCTGCAAGGCTTGCCACACGGCACGCTGAAACGGCGTGCCCCAAGCGGGCTGGAGGGGGAGGTCAAAGCTTTGGCGTTGACCTAAAAAGTATTCGTTCAGTTGCTGCGTTGCGGCCATCAAAATGGGATGGGCCTCGTGGGTTGTCCAATGGTGGGTGTCAGGCAGGTGCTCTTGGCGATGCACAAACCACACGCCGGCCAAGCCTTGCTCGGTCGCCGCTAACAGCACATCTCCTAGCGGAGAGCTGGTATGACGTTGGAAGATGGGGTGGGTCGGTTGTACAGGCACGTGAAGGTGTTTCAGAGGCTGGTGTTGGATCATCATAGTGGCGTCAAGAAAGCCGTGTTGGGCTCTCTACAATCTGGTCACTATGCAAGTGAACGCCTCCATCTTCAAAGCCTACGACATCCGTGGTGTCGTGCCCTCTACCCTCAATGTCGATGTGGCCGAAGCCCTGGGCCGAGCCTTTGGCACGCACGCGGCGGCCTCTGGCGAAACCACGGTGGCTGTGGGCCGTGATGGTCGTTTGAGTGGCCCTTCGCTGGTCGAAGCCTTGATTCGGGGCTTGGTGGCGGCCGGCGTGCAGGTGATCGATGTGGGCGCTGTGACCACGCCCATGCTGTACTTTGCAGCCAGCACACTGTGCAAAAGTGGCATTCAAGTCACGGGCAGCCACAACCCCAAGGACTACAACGGTTTCAAAATGGTCTTGGGTGGTCGTGCCATTTATGGCGACGAAATTCAAGGCCTGCGTCACATCATGGAGGCTGAGAGCTGGACCCTCAAAGCGGGCGGCAGCGTCAAGCCAGTCGATGTGACGGCTGACTACGTGGCCCGCATCGTGGGCGATGTGCGCTTGAGCCGCCCCATGAAAGTGGTGGTCGATTGCGGCAACGGCATTGCAGGGGCTACCGCCCCAGAGATCTTCCGTGCGTTGGGTTGTGAGGTCATTGAGTTGTTCAGCGAGGTAGATGGCAACTTCCCCAACCACCACCCAGACCCCAGCAAGCCCGAGAATTTGAAAGACGTCATTGCCGCCCTCAAAACCACAGGCGCTGAATTGGGCTTGGCGTTTGACGGCGATGGCGATCGCTTGGGCATCGTCACCCAAGAGGGCGAAACGATTTACCCCGACCGTCAAATGACGCTGTTTGCACAAGATGTGTTGTCTCGCGTGCCCGGCGGCGCGATTGTGTTTGACGTGAAATGTTCACAACGTTTGGCTCCCGCCATTCGTGCAGCGGGCGGCCAAGCCCTGATGTTCAAAACAGGCCACTCACTCATCAAAGCCAAGATGAAAGAAGTCGATTCGCCTTTGGGCGGCGAGATGAGCGGCCACATCTTTTTCAAAGAGCGTTGGTTTGGGTTTGACGATGGCACGTATGCGGGTTGTCGCTTGCTCGAAATCGTGAGCCGCAGCCCCGATGCCAACGCCGTGCTCAATGCGTTGCCCACCAGCTTCTCCACCCCTGAGTTGAACGTGGGCTGCGCCGAAGGCGAGCCGCACCGCTTGAGCACTGAGTTGCAGCAACTGGTGTCATCGGGTGAGTTGCCTTCTCCCGAGTTCAAGCCCGAGGCTTGTGTGATTGACGGCTTGCGCATTGATTGGGCGGACGGCTTTGGTTTGATTCGCGCGTCTAACACCACGCCCGTGTTGGTGCTGCGCTTTGAAGGACAAACCCAAGCGGCACTGGACCGCATTGAGCACGACATGCTGGCACTGTTGCGTCGTGTCAAGCCTGATGCGAAGTTTCAAGAGGCCGCGCATTGAGCTTGCCCGTTTTGCATGATCGACAAGCCCCGTTGAAGGTGCTCATCGTCAAGCTCTCGTCACTGGGCGATGTGGTGCACGCCATGCCTGCCGTGATGGACATTCAAGCTGCGTTTCCCCATGCCCAAATTGATTGGGTGGTCGAACGTGGTTTTGCACCTTTGGCGGCGCGGTGTGCGGCGGTGCACCGCGTCATTCCGTGTGACCTGCGTCGTTGGCGCAAAGCATTTTTCAATGCCGACACCCGTGCGCAAACGCGTACCGAGTGGCAGGCCTTCACAGCCGATTTGCAGCAAGAGGTGTATGACGTCATCCTCGATTTGCAAGGCCTGACCAAATCGGCGTTGGTCGCGTGGCTGGTGCGCAAGGCCAAAGGCGGCAAACGCTATGCCTTGGCGAACCGCACCGATGGTTCGGGCTATGAACGCCCCACGCGTTGGGTGGCTGATGTGGCCGTGCCCATCACACCACGTATCCATGCGGTGGATCGTGGTCGCGTGATGTGCGCTAAAGCTTTGGGTTATGACGTGCCTGCGCATTTGAACTATGGCTTGGGCCAAGCGGCCGCGCAGCGCAAACCTATCGTCGCCTTGGTGCACGGCACCTCACGTGCTGACAAAGAATGGCCTTTGTCTCATTGGTTTGAAATCGGGACGCGTCTGAAACAACAAGGCTTCGACGTGGCCTTGCCCCATGGCAACGAAGCCGAACGTCTGCGCAGCGTGGCCATGGCCGAGATGCTGCCGGGGGCGGTGGTGTGGCCCCGTCTGTCGCTGGACCAACTCACCACCGAGATGGCGCAATGCGCTGGTGTGATTGGGGTGGACAGTGGTTTGAGCCACATCGCTGTGGCGCTCGATTTGCCCCATGTCCAGATTTACAACTTCGACACCGCATGGCGCACCGGCCCTGAAGGTTTGACGCGTCAGCGCAGTGTGGTCGATTGCCCCACGCCCAGCGTCGATGTGGTGTGGGATGCGTGGCTGGCTTGTTGGCACGCCGACGAGGGCTCAGCACCGTGATGCTGCAAATTTACAGTGCGGCGATGTGGGCCTTGCAGCCTCTGTTGCGCCGTAAATTGCAACGCCGTGGCCGTGAGGAGGCCGGTTATTTGCACGCCATCGAAGAGCGCTTCGGTCATTACACACAGCCTGCCACGGATGGCGGCTATGTGTGGGTGCATGCCGTGTCTTTGGGCGAAACACGCGCAGCGGCCGTGTTGCTGCAAGCCTTGCGTGCCGCGCAGCCTGGCATTCGCATCTTGCTCACCCACGGCACAGCCACGGGACGAGCCCAAGGCGTGCACTTGCTGCAAGACGGTGATGTGCAAGTGTGGCAACCGTGGGACACCCCTGCGGTCGTGCAACGCTTTTTGACGCAGTTCAAACCGCGTGTGGGCATCATCTTAGAAACCGAGTTGTGGCCCAACTGGGTCGCGCAGTGCAACAAGGCGCATGTGCCGTTGGTGCTGGTGAATGCCCGCATGAGCGAGAAAAGCATGCGCCAAGCGCAGCGCTTGGCTTGGCTGTCACGCCCGGCCTACCTGGGTTTGTCAGCCGTGCTTGCACAAACACACGCCGACGCCGAACGCTTGCAAACCTTGGGTGCCAAGGTGGATGCCGTATTGGGCAACTTGAAATTCGATGCCAAACCCGATGGCTTACAGCTCGCACAAGCACTGGTTTGGAAAGAACAACTCAAACGCCCCGTGGTGCTGTTCACCAGTTCACGCGAAGGCGAAGAAGTCATGTGGTTGGACACATTGCAAGCGTTGAAAGATGCGCCGTTAGACCACCAAGACCACATCCATGCGGTGCATTGGTTGGTGGTGCCACGCCATCCACAACGCTTTGAGGATGTGGCTGCGTTGATGGCCGAGCGCGGCTGGAAAGTGTCTCGTCGCAGTCAATGGGTGAACGGCCCGAGCTTAGATGCGCAAGACGACGCCGACACCATTTGGCTGGGGGACTCCTTGGGCGAAATGGCTTTGTATTACGGCTTGTCAGACGCCGCTTTGTTGGGCGGGAGCTTTGCGCCCTTGGGTGGACAAAACCTGATTGAGTCCACCGCGTGCGGCTGCCCCGTCATCATGGGGCCGCACACGTTTAACTTTGCAGAAGCGGCTCAGTTGGCCGAAGAAGCCGGTGCGGCCTTGCGCGTCGAGGACATGGCCCAAGCAGTGACCACCGCTTTGCAAATGGTGAGGTTTGGTCCTGATGAAAATGCTCACGTGCAAGCGTGCATGGTGTTTTCACAAGCACACAGAGGGGCGGCACAGCGCACTGCGCAGGCACTGCGTCCCTTTTTAACGACCCCTTAAGGCGCGAGCAAGTCGTTGATCGGTTGCAAGTCTGCAGGCGTCAACGTGCCAGCGGCTTGGCGCAGTTTCAGATTGGTCACCAACACGTCGTAACGCGCTTTGGCCAAATCACGTTTGGTTTGGTAGAGCTGGCTTTGCGAGTTCAGCACATCGATGTTGATGTTCACACCCACCGAGTACCCGAGCTTGTTGGCATCCAAGGCGCTTTGGCTAGATGCTTCCGCGGCTTCATAGGCTTTGACTTGGCTCAAACCTGCCACCAACCCGAAGTAGGCGGTGCGTGTGGCTTGTGCTGTGGCGCGACGGGCGTTTTCGTAGTCAGAGCGGGCTTTGTCTTCCAAGGCAACTGCTTCTTTGACTTTGTACATGGTGCTAAAGCCCGCGAAGATGGGCACGTTTAATACGATCGCTGCAGAAGGTGTAAATACATGAGACGGTGTAGCACTCGTTGCGCTGCCATCCACGTTACGAACACCTGCGTATGACACTTGCGCATCAACCGTAGGCTTGTGACCCGCAGTGGCTTTGTTCACTTCTTGTGATGCAACGTCTAATCCCAACTGAGCTTGACGCACCACAGGACTCGTTGTTTCCGATTGCGTCACCCATGTGTTGACATCTTCTGTCGGAGGCGCGATGAGTTTGGTGTTGTTGGCCAAGCGTTTAGGTTGGGCATTGCTCAAACCCACCGCCAAATCGAGGGCGAGGCGTTTGATGCGTAAATCGTTCTCACCGGCAATTTCTTGGGCATTCGCCAAATCAAAGCGGGCCTGTGCGTCACGCACACCCGTGATGGTGGCGGTGCCCACTTCGAAGTTACGTTGGGCAGAGGCCAGTTGTTCGCTCACTGCTTGCTTTTGCGCTTTAACTAAGGCCAAGCTGTCTTCGCTGGTCAGTACATCGAAATACGCTTGCGAAACGCGGATGAGTAGATCTTGTTCTGCGGCCTCAAATTGAGCGGCAGCTTGCTGCAACTGATAGCCGCCTTGGCGATAGGTCGCCCATGCTGCAGGACGGTAAATGGGTTGTGTCAGCGTGACAGCACCTGAACCTGTTCCATACAAACGCTGAGACGCAACGATGGGTGTGGGTGTCGCTAAGGGATTAGGCGTGTCAGGACGATAGTCAAACTTGGTGCGCGTGGCACTCGCTGTCAACGCAATGTTCGGCAAGATGCCGCCCAGCGCTTGATTGGCCTTTGCCAAGTTGGCTTCAAACTGTGCCTTGGCTGAAATGAAACCAGCGTCATACCCGCGCGCTGCGTCAAACATCTCCACCAAGCTTTGGGCGTGTGCATTGGATGCAAAAGCCAAGACCACGGCCGTGGTGAGGGGAAGGGTGCGAAACACAGTGCGAGAGAGTGACATTCAGTTCTTTCAAAAATCAATACGTGGGCACAGAGGTGTCCACTTGCGATGACCAAGCATTGATCCCGCCCGCGATATTGGCCACATGGCTAAAACCTTGCTGCACCAAAAACGCGGCCACTTGCATGCTGCGGCCACCGTGGTGGCACAAGACGGCAATGGGTTGGTCTGTGTCTAGCTCTGACAAGCGAGGAGGAATGGTGTGCATGGGTATCTTCACCAGCTCAAACCCTTGCGCCGTGACGCACGCGGTTTGTATTTCCCAGGCTTCGCGCACATCCAGCACCACGGTTGAACCGTTGGCGGCTTGTGATGCGATCCAGTCTTGCAACTGGGCAGGTTGGACTTGGTCAATCATGCCGCGCTTTTAGAACTTGAAGCGGGTGGGCTCAGTAAAGCCTTGTAAACGTGGGGCCGTGTGGTCCCACAAAGCTTTGCTGCTCCATGCAGCGTCAGCGGTGCGTGTGTAGAGAGTAGCCGCCATGACGTGGTCGTGACCGACGATGGCCAACAGGTGGCCGCCGATTTTGAGTTGTTGCAACAAGGCTTGCGGGACTTCGGCCACAGAGCCACCCAGCACGATGGCGTCAAACGGGGCATCGCCCGAAGCGCCGGTGCTGCCGTCGGCAACGCGCACATCCACATTGGTGATGCCCGCGCGTTGCAGGTTGTTGCGGGCGTTGCTGGCCAACTCGGGGTTGATTTCCAAGCTCACCACGCGCTGGGCGCGGCCTGCCAACAGAGCCGCCATGTAGCCGCTGCCTGTGCCAATTTCCAACACCTTCTCCGTGCCAGTCAGGTGCAGGTCGTGCATCAAACGCGCCGCCACGCGGGGAGGCGCCATGAATTCGCCGTGACCCAACGGGATGTCGGTGTCGGTGTAAGCCATGGCTTGGTAAGCCTGTGGCACAAACCATTCGCGTGGCACGTTGGACAACACGGTCAGCACTTGGGGGTCGAGCACCTGCCAAGGGCGGATTTGTTGTTCGACCATGTTGAAGCGGGCTTGTTCTTGGGTATTCATCTCAAAACTCCGAAATTGTTCAGTTGCGTTCACTTAAAGCTGGGCAAAATTTTAACGGGCGGGGCTGTCAGAGCCTGACGACCATGTGCGTTTCATCCATTCGGTCAAATCGTCCAAATAACAGTACACCACGGGCACGACCACTAAAGTAAGCAGTGATGAGGTGATCACCCCGCCAATCACGGCTTGGCCCATGGGCGCGCGCTGTTCAGAGCCCTCAGACAGGGCAAATGCCAAGGGCACCATGCCAAAAATCATGGCCAAGGTGGTCATCAAAATGGGGCGCAAACGCACTTCGGCGGCCAGCAGCAGGGCATCGTGACGGCTTAAGCCTGGTTGGATGGAGCCATCGGGCTGTTCTTGGGGCTCGCGGGAGCGAATGGCAAAGTCGACCAACAAAATCGCGTTCTTGGTGACCAAGCCCATCAACATGATCACGCCAATGACCGAGAACATCGACAGGCTAGAGCCAAACAACAGCAAGGCCAACACCACCCCAATCAGGGTGAGGGGCAGGGCGGTCATCAAAGCCATGGGCTGCACAAAGCTTTTGAATTGGCTGGCCAGAATCATGTAAATGAAGACGATGGCCAAGACCAAGGCTGAGATGGCATAGCCAAATGACTCGGCCATGTTTTTGGTGGAGCCACTGAATTGGTAGCGGTAGCCGGGCGGCATGTGGATGCTGTCCATGGCTTTGCGAATGTCGGCGGACACCTCACCGGCTGAGCGGTTGTACACGTTGGCATTGATGGCCACTTCGCGCATCAGGTCGCGTCGGTTGATTTGATTGGGGCCCGTGCCTTCTTCGACATTCGCCACTTGGTTCAAGCGCGCCACGCGGGGGCTGCCATCGGCGTTGGCGCCGAGGGTGAAGGGCAGACGTTCGAGGTCTTGCATGGCGTTGCGGGCGTTGGGGGCCAAGCGCACGTTCACGTCGTAGGTTTGGTCATCGGCGGCACGCCAGTTGGTCACCGTGGTGCCCGCCACCAAAATGCGCAGCTGGTTGGCCACGCTGCCCAGTGACAGGCCTAAGTCGTTCGCGGCTTCGCGTTGCACCTTGACTTCGATGGTCGGCTTGTTGGGCTTCACGCTGGAGTCCAAATCGACCAAACCGGGGATGGTGCGAATTTTGTCCATCGCTTCGGTGGCCAAGCGTTCAAGCTCGCGCAAGTCGCTGCCCTGCAGCGAGAACTCCACCTGTTTGTTGCCCCCCACGGCATCGAGTAAACCTGCGTGCGTGACGGTGATGCCCGGCACTTGGCGCAGACGTTCGCGCAGCGTGGCCGACATGTGGTCGACACTGCGTTGGCGGTCTTTGCGGTCGACCAAGCGGATGTAAATGCTGGCGTAAATTTTCCCGTTCGCGGCACCCGTGTTGATGGTGGACAGGGTGTAGCGCACCTCGGGGAACTCGCGGATGATGGCCTCGACCTGTTGGGCTTTGGTTTCTGTCACTTCGAGCGATGAACCGACAGGTGTGTAGAAGTTGACGGTGGTTTCTGAGAAGTCTGCCTTGGGCACAAACTCGGTGCCCAGCAGCGGCACCATGAAGATGCTCAGCACAAAGGTGCCAATGGCCAAACCGACAGTGGCCCGTCGGTGTGCCAAGGCCCATTTCAGAATGCGTTGGTACAAGGCCACCAGCTTGTCGGTGGTGGTTTCAAACCAGGTGGTGATGGGGCCGATGGTGCGGTCGTAAAACGCGTTGGAATGGCCGTGTTCGCCATGCGCATGAATGGTGGGGTCATGCCAGACGGACGACAGCATGGGGTCGAGGGTGAAACTGACGAACATCGAAATCATCACGGCGGCGACGATGGTGATGCCGAACTCATGGAAGAACTTGCCGATGATGCCGCCCATGAAACCAATGGGCAAAAACACCGCCACGATGGACAACGTCGTGGCCAACACGGCCAAGCCAATTTCTTGGGTGCCGTCCATCGCTGCTTGGTAAGACGATTTGCCCATTTGCACATGACGCACGATGTTTTCGCGCACCACGATGGCGTCGTCAATCAACAAGCCCACGCACAGCGACAAGGCCATGAGCGTGATCATGTTGATGGTGAAACCAAACATGTACATGAACAAAAACGTGCCAATGATGGCAATGGGCAGCGTGAGGCCCGTGATGACGGTGGAGCGCCATGAGTTCAAAAACAAGAACACGATGAGCACCGTCAGCAGTGCACCTTCGATGAGGGTTTGGCGCACGTTGGCCACCCCCACGCGGATGGGGCGTGAGCCGTCTTGCACTTGCTCCAGGCGTACACCTGCTGGCAGCTGGGCTTTCATTTCGGCCACGGTTTTGTTCAAGCCGTCAATCACGTCGATGGTGTTTTCGTCTTGCGCTTTTTGCACCGTCATCAGCAGCGTGCGCTGGCCGTTGTACAGCGCCAAGCTCTCCACCTCTTGCGCGCCGTCATTCACCGTGGCCACTTGGTTGAGGCGAATGGGTGTGGTGTTTTTGCGCGCCACGATGATTTGGCCAAAATCTTCGGGGCGCAACATGCGGCCTTGAATCTGGATCACACGGTCTTGTTGCAGCGAGCGCAAGCTGCCCACGGGCAAGTCTTGGGTTTCGGTTTTGACCGCGTTCACCACTTGGTCCGCACTGATGCCGAGCGACTCCATGGCTTGCGGGTTGAGGTACAAATTGATTTCGCGCTTGGTGCCGCCCACCAACGACACCGAGCCCACACCGCGCACGTTTTCAAGGCGTTTTTTCAACACTTGGTCGGCCCAGTTGGTCAGCTCGACGGCAGAGAGTGCTTGGCCGCCTTTGGGTGTGTCGGGCATCACCGCCAACGACCAAATGGCACGGCTGGATGGGTCAAAGCGCAAGACCTTGGGTTCTTTCACGTCGTCGCGCAGCGTGGGGCGAATGGACGCTACCTTTTCTCTGACGTCATCTGCACCTTTGCGACCATCGACGTAGAGCTGAAACTCAATCACCACCACCGACATGCCCTCGTAGCTGCGTGAGGTGAGGGTGCTGATGCCCGCAATCGAGTTGACGCCTTCTTCAATTTTTTTGCTGACTTCGCTCTCCACAATCTCAGGTGAGGCCCCCGGATATTCGGTGGTGATCACCACCACGGGAAAGTCGATGTTGGGGAACTGGTCAATCTTCAAGCGCTGGTACGAGAACAAGCCCAGCACCACAAGGGCGAGCATCACCATGGTCGCGAAAACCGGATTTTTTAAACTGACTTTGGTGAACCACATGCTGGGTGTGTTGCCTTAGTTTGCAGCGCTGGCCGAAGCTGTTGCGTTGGCAGCTTGGGCGGTGAACTTCACCACCGTGCCTTCGCGCAGGGCGCCCACATGGCTTTTGAACACGGTGCTGCCCTCATTCAAGCCAGTCACAGCCACCAAGGTTTCAGATTCGGGGTGGGCCAAATCCATGCCGCGCACGCCCAGCGTGACGGTTTTGTGAACCACTTGCAGTTGCTCACCGACTTGCTCGACCACTTGCACATACGGTTGTGCGCGGTCGGTGCGCACCGCAGACAAGGGCACGGCCAAGCCTTGGCTTTTGCCCAGCCCCAACATGCCTTTGGCAAACAGGCCGTGGCGCAAACCTTCTGCTTTGTCGAGTGCCAAATAAATCAACACGCTGCGACTGCCGGTTTGGGCGCTGGGGCTGATGCGTTTGACTTTGGCACCAATCGTTGCTTTGCGGTCTTCCACTTGCAGCGAAGCGACTTGGCCCACGCGCACGTCCATGGATTCACTCGGACTCAAGGGCACTTCGACTTCGAGCTGGCTCAAGTCCACCAGCTCCATGATCTTGGCGTCAATGGCCACACGTTCGCCCACTTGGGCGGCTCGACCAGAAACGATGCCAGCAAAGGGGGCGCGTAAGGTGGCGTCGTCCAAGGCTTTGCGCGCCACGTCGGCACCTGCGATGGCGGCTTTGTGGCTGGCAATCGCACCTTGGTAAGAGGCGATGGAGTTGTCCATCGCCGCTTTGGAGATGAAGCCTTGGTCGACCAAGGCTTTGTTGCTGTCCCAAGCACGCTGCGCGATTTCCATTTGTGACTTGGCTGCGCTGGCGGTTTCGGCGGCTTGGAGCCAACGGCGCTGGTATTCGGTGGGGTCGATGCGTGCAAGCACATCGCCTGCTTTGACCGCATCACCTTCACGCGCCACGACTTCTTTGAGCTCACCTGCGACACGGGCTTTGATGACGGCATAGTTCACTGCTTTGACCGTGCCTGAGATGGGCAAACCTTCCGTCATGTCGCGTGACTCGGCCTTCATCACGTCCGTGCTGGCCAACTCGATTTGCGTCACAGCAGCCGTTGGTGCTGAGGCCGCGGCTTGTTGTGCGCGCTTGTTGCTCAGGGCGCGCATCACACCACCCACCAGCGCCAGCACGATGACACCGATGACGATCCAACGGGGTTTGATTTGTTTCATTTGAATTGGCTTTACTTTGCGGTCATGCCGTGCAACAGCACATCGACTTGCATGTGAATGAATTGCTCGGGATCCACAATCTTGGCGGAGGCCGCGCAGGCGCCCATCGAGTGTTTCCACATCATCAGAAAAATCATGGGTGCCACGATGATGTGCACGGCTTGCTCAAGGTCCATCTCCCGAAATTCACCGCTTTGGATGCCACGCTCCAAGATGCGACGAATCATGGCGTTGCCAGGTTTGATGACCTCTTCTTGGTAGAAGGCCGCAATCTCAGGGAAGTTTTGTGCCTCGCTCATCACCAGTTTGGTGATGCCGCTGGCGCGTGTTTGACCAATGCGCTCCCACCACGACACCAGTGCGTAGCGCAGCATGTCGGCGCTAGAACCTTCGAACGTGACGAACTCTTCTTGCCACGTGGGGAACTTGTTGGCAATGTTTTCGCGCACCACGGCCTTGAACAAATCTTCTTTGCTCTGAAAGTACAAAAACAACGTGCCCTTGGACACGCCCGCACGCGCTGCCACCTCTTCGGCTCGGGTGGCCGAGAAGCCTTTTTCAACAAACAAATCCAAGGCTGCATCCAGCAATTCGCCTGGGCGTGCTTCTTTGCGGCGCTCGCGTTTGGGGGCCTGATCTGCGGGGTGGATGAGCGTTTCAGAGGTCATGAATTATTAATGACTGGTTGGTTAGTAATGTACCAGCTTAAGGTTTGAAATGCACATCCGTGAGCAACAGCCCAAGCCACTCTCGGATGACCCAGCCGCTGTCTCGCAGACCTTTGCCACTGGGCAACCACTGCAGCAGTGGTGATAAATCGCTGCGGATGTAGCCCATAGGCGCAGGGGTGATTTGCAGCCCAGTGGCTTCAAACTGGCGCACGCTGCGTGGCATGTGCCATGCATGGGTGACCAACGCAACGTGTGTGATGCCCTCGTTTTTCAGAAGGCGGGCCATGAGCAAAGCGTTTTCATGCGTGTCGCGTGACTGGCTTTCTTGCCAGCGCAGTGCGGGGGCGCCGAGCCGTGTCAGCGCGATGGCTGCGACCTCGGCCTCTGAGGTTTGATGGCTGGGGCCCGCCCACCCAATGCCGCCGGTGTAAGCCAGCGGCAGTTGTGCGCGACGCGACAGGTAGACGCCATACAGCAGACGCGACATCGCATCGGGCGATAGCGTGGGGCCGTCGTATTCGATCGCTTCGTTTTCAACCCCACCGCCTAGCACCACGATGGCTTGAACGTGTTGGTGTTGCAGATCGTCCGCCCCAACGGGGCTGACTTGTGGCAACAAATGCAAAGACAGCCAAATGGCCACAGCTTGGCAGCTCAGGAACCACAACAGCAAAGTGGTGATGCTTGCCAGCACAAGAGGTCGGCGACCATGCGCACGTGCGCTGCCGCGCCAAGCCCACACCCACCAGACAAACAGAAGCAGTAAACCGCTACAAGCGGGTAGAACCAGTGTGGTGAGGATGGGTTTGAGGGCGAGCAATGTGTCCATAAGCGTGGCGGGCATCTGTGTGGCGGCGCATGCAATCATAGAATCACGCCCCATGACCACACACACTGCGCTGACCCACCTCAACCCAACCATCACCTTGGGCGGGGGCTGTTTTTGGTGCACCGAAGCGGTGTTTGTTCGGGTCAAGGGGGTGTTGGATGTGGAGTCCGGCTATTGCAACGGCCACACCCGCCATCCCACTTACGCGCAAGTGTGTGAGGGCGACACCGGCCACAACGAGGTGGTGCGCTTGGTGTATGACCCGCAGATCATCAGCCTGCGCGAGCTGTTAGAAATCTTTTTTGTCATCCACGACCCCACGACTTTGAACCGTCAAGGCAACGATGCGGGTACCCAATACCGCAGCGGTATTTACTGGACTGACGAAGCTGATCGCGCTGTGGCTCAGCAGGTGTTGGACGAGGTCAATGTGGCACTGTCTGGTCGTGTGGTGACGGAGTTGCAAGCCTTGCACAACTACTCGGCCGCTGAGGACTACCACCAAGATTATTTTCAGCACAACCCCCACCAAGGCTATTGCGCTTTTGTGGTGGCCCCTAAGGTGCAAAAATTTGTGCAGACCTTTGCCAACAAGGTCAAGCATGGCTGATGTGTTCCGTTGGACATCGATCGCTGCGGCTTCCTACCTCTGTGTGGGCGCCGTGGGGGCTGTGTGGGCGCACACAGCACAAGCCGATGAGGTGCCGCCCATCACGGAAGTCACCATCACCGCGCGTCCCGTTGATCAACGCAGTCTGGTAGAGCCGGCGCAGCAGCTCTCGGGTGCGGCACTCACGCAGCGCCAAGGCAGCACCTTGGGCGACACGCTGGACAACTTACCAGGCATCGCCAACAGTTCATTTGGTCCCAATGTGGGGCGCCCTGTGATTCGCGGCATGGAGGGAGACCGCGTGCAGATTTTGCAAAACAGCGGCGCCAACCTCGATGTGTCGGGCCTGAGCTCTGACCATGCCGTGCCAATTGACCCGCTCACCACCGAGCGCATTGAAGTGCTGCGCGGTCCCGCGGCCTTGCTGTACAGCGGTGGCGCGATGGGCGGTGTGGTGAATGTGATGGATAACCGCATCGCCCGCGAACGCGCGTTTGATGCGCAAGGCGGCGTGATGGGCAAGGCCGAAGTGCGCGCAGGCGGCGCCGCCAACGAGCGCAGCCGTGGCGCGATGGTAGAGGCTGGCAACGACCAAGTGGCCTTGCATGTGGATGCGTTTGATCGCAGCACCCAAGCGCTGCGTGTACCCAAAGAGATGAGTTGTGATGGCACACCCAACGGTCGCCGCGTGTGCAACTCGGCAAGCGATAGCCAAGGCGGGGCGGTGGGCGGCACGCTGTTGTTGGACCGTGGTTACCTCGGCCTGTCGACCAGCGAGTACCGCAGCACGTATGGCACGGTGGCTGAGCCCACGGTGCGCATTGGCATGTTGCGTCGCCACCAGGTGATGGAAGGTCTGTTGCGCGACGTGGGTGGGTTTGACAACGTGAAGTTTCAGTGGGGCCACACCAACTACACACACACCGAATACGAAGGTGCTGTGGCCAGCACACGTTTTGACAACCAAGGCAATGACTTGCGTTTAGAAGGCCGTCAGCAGGCTTTGCGCTTGAGCAATGGCATGCAGCTGGATGGCACGGTTGGCATTCAGCATGACAGCAATGACTTGCAAGCTGAAGGTCTGGAAAAGTTTGTGGGCCCCAGCCGCACGCAGAGCGCGGCCTTGTTTACTTACCAAGCTCTCAAAACCAGTTGGGGGCAGCTCAGTGCAGGGGCACGCACTGAGTCGGTCCGTGTGGCGCTGCGTGACAACTTTGGCGGCAACGCTGCGCAGACGCAACAGTTCAATCCCCTCAGTGTGGGGGTGGGGGTGATGCGCAACTGGCGTGAAGGTGAGTCGCCAAATGGTTGGCAAATCAGCAGCCACCTCAACGCCAACCAACGTGCACCGAAAGACTATGAGTTGTTTGCCCACGGCCCTCATGTTGCGACAGCGGCGTATGAGGTGGGCAATGCCAGCATAGGTTTGGAAAAAGCCACGCAATTTGACGTCGGTGGTGAGTGGAAACATGGGGCGCATCAATTGGGGGTGACCGCGTTTAGCTCTCACTTTGCCAATTACATCTCGCAGCAGCCTAGCGGGGATTACCGTTTGAGTAATGGCAATGCTGCAATTCAAACGGATGCAGGCGCAATGCCTGTCTACAACTTTGAAGGCGTGCGAGCCCGTTTTTATGGCATTGAGTCCACCGCCAAAGTGCGCATGGTCGGCGGGCATGAGGCGGTGCTTTCGTCCAACGCGGCGCATGGAACGATGGACCTGGATTTACGCGCCGATGCCGTGCACGCCCAAGACTTGACGCACAACAGCCCCTTGCCTCGCATCGCACCCATGCGTTTGGGGGCAGATGCCGTGTGGTCGCGCAATGCGTGGGGGGCTCGTTTGGGCTTCATGCATGCCGCTGCGCAAAACAGAGTGCCCAACAACGGGGCAAGTCCTGGCATCACGACGGCGGCCAACACTTTATGGAGTGCCGCCTTGAATTACCACACACACAGTGGCCCCACCCATTGGCTGCTGTTTGCGAAGTTGGACAACCTCACCAACCAACTGGCCTATTCATCGACTTCGGTTTTGACGCAAACCATGGGCAGCAATGCGCCGCCGTTGGCTGGGCGCAGCGTGAAGGTGGGCGCACAAGTGAGTTTCTAAGGGGCTAATCGTTCACGGACCCAAGCCCCTTCGGCCGATTGGCGATAACGCAAGCGGTCATGCAAACGACTCTTGCGACCTTGCCAAAATTCCCACTGCTGAGGCACCAAACGATAGCCACCCCAGTGAGGAGGGCGAGGGGGGTGCAATAAAAATTGCGCACCGTATTTGGCAGCATTCGCCACCAGTGTGCTGCGTCCTTCAATCACTTGGCTTTGCGGGCTGGCCCATGCACCAATGCGCGAATCGAGTGGGCGGCTGTTGAAGTAGTTGTCGCTCTGCGCATCGCTGACTTTTTCCACACGGCCTTCGATGCGCACCACGCGCTCAAGTTCGACCCAATGAAACTGCAATGCTGCAAACGGGTTGCCCGCCAACTGCTGGCCTTTGCGGCTGTCGTAGTTGGTGAACCACACGAGGCCACCTTCGTCGTAGCCTTTGATGAGGACCACGCGCGTGCTGGGACGCAAGTCACTGCTGACCGTTGCCAATGTCATGGCATTAGGTTCGGGAATTTCACTGGCAATGGCTTCTTGCATCCATTGGTCAAACTGTTGCATCGGATTTGCGGCGGAGGCCGACTCGTTCAACTCAGCACGCTCGTAACTTTTTCGAAGATTGGCAATGTCGTTCATAAGTAGTGACCCGATAGGGTGGTGTTTCAATTTGAGAAAAACTGACTCGCGCGTGACAGGTTTAAGGGTAAGCCTAATTTTGAACGCATCTGCACCCTCTATCCTTCCCGCGGTATGAATTATTTAAACGGGAGACATCGATGAGTGTTGACTTTTCAATCAACGGCAAAGCCGCCAAAGCGCATGCCGAAACAGACACCCCCTTGTTGTGGGTGATTCGTGATGAATTGGGTTTGACGGGCACCAAATTCGGTTGTGGTGCTGCGCTGTGTGGGGCTTGCACTGTGCATGTGGATGGTCAGCCTACCCGTTCATGTCAAACGCCGCTCTCAAGCGTGGCGGGTAAAAAAGTTGCCACAGTGGAAAGCCTCTCCAAAGACAACAGCCATCCGTTGCAAGTGGCGTGGATCAAGCACGATGTGCCTCAGTGCGGTTACTGCCAATCGGGCCAGTTGATGAGTGCCGCCGCATTGCTCGCTAAAAACAAGAACCCCAGCGATGCCGACATTGACCAAGCCATGAGTGCCAACCTGTGCCGTTGTGGCACGTATGTCCGTGTGCGTGCTGCCATCAAAGATGCGGCGGCCATGATGCGTAAAGCCTGAACTGACGGAGACACACCATGACACACACACACACCTCTCGCCGTTCATTCCTCAAAACATCCGCTGCCGTCACCGGCGGTTTGATGCTCGGTTTCAACCTGCCCGGTACCCAAGGCGAAGCCATGGCCGCAGGCACGGTGCACACGCCCAATGCGTGGGTGCACATTGCTGACAACAACGTCATCACTTTGTTGTCAGCCCGCTCTGAAATGGGCCAAGGCGTGTACACCTCGATGCCGATGCTGATTGCTGAAGAGCTCCATGTCGACCTCAGCCAAATCAAAGTGGCTGCGGCACCGCCTGATGCGGTGTATGTCAACGCGCTGCTGGGCGCGCAAATCACGGGGGGATCCACCTCTGTGCGTGACGGCTGGCTCAAGTTGCGCGTGGCAGGCGCACAAGTGCGCGAAATGTTGATCACCGCTGCCGCGGCACGTTGGAACGTGGACCGCGATTTGATCAAAGCCGACAAGGGCATGATTTATGGCCCCAAAGGTCTCAAGTCCACCTATGGCGATTTGGCGCAATCCGCAGCCAGCATGCCCGTGCCAGAGAATCCACCCATCAAAGATCCCAAAGATTTCAAAATCGTGGGCAAGCGCACCAAGCGTGTGGACACACCTGCCAAGGTCAATGGCACGGCCGAATTTGGCATCGATGTGAAGTTGCCAGGCATGGTCTACGCCTCGTTGGCGCAATGCCCTGTGATTGGCGGCAAGGTCAAGAGCTTTGATGGCGCAAAAGCCAAAGCGTCTGCTGGCGTGATCGATGTGGTGCAAATCAGCGATGGTGTGGCTGTGGTGGCCACCAGCTGGTGGCAAGCCAAGAAAGCCCGTGACTTGCTGAGCATTCAGTGGGACGAGGGAGCTGGTGCTGCCTTGAGCGATGCCAGCGTGATCGACGGCACACGCCAAGCTTTGAAAACAGGCAAGGTGTTGGAAATCACCAAGCCGCAAGGCGATGTGGCGGCGGCACTCAAAGGGGCGGCCAAAGTGGTGGAGGCCGAGTACGTCATCCCCATGCAAGCGCACGCGCCCCTAGAACCCATGAACTTCACGGCGCATGTGCAAGGCAACCAAGCCTTGCTGATTGGCCCCACACAGTTCCAGCAAGGCGCACAAGGGGCGGTCGCTGGGGCTTTGGGCTTGAAGCCCGAAGACGTCACCTTGCAAACCACGTTCTTGGGCGGTGGCTTTGGTCGTCGTTTGGAACTCGACTTCATCGTGCAAGCCGCAGAAATTTCCAAAGCGGTGAACAAGCCTGTGAAGTTGCTCTGGACGCGTGAAGACGACATGACGCACGACTTTTACCGTCCAGTCGGCGTCAACCAACTCAAGGCGGGTTTGGATGCCTCAGGTAAGCCGGTGGCGTTGCATTTCAAGGTGGCTTCTCAGTCCGTGACCCAACGGGCGTTTGGTTTGCCCGCAGACACGATGGACCCCTTCATGGCGGAAGCCTCTGTGACGGGTTACAACATTGCCAATACCCAACACGATTTGGTGATCCACGACACCGGCATTCGTGTGGGCTACTGGCGTGCCGTGAGCCACAACATGAACGCGTTCGCCAACGAAAGCTTCATGGACGAGTTGGCCAAAGCCGCTGGCAAAGACCCTTACGAGTACCGCATGAGCTTGCTCGCCGGTAAGCCACGCTTTGCCCATGTGCTCAAACTTGCGGCTGACAAAGCTGGCTGGGGTCAGCCACTGGCCAAAGGCCGCGCCTTAGGCCTCGCGCTGATGGAAGGCTATGACACCTACATGGCTCAAGTGGCCGAGGTGAGCTTGAACGACAGCGGCGAGGTGCACGTGCATCGCGTGACGGTGGCGGCAGACATGGGCCACATGGTCAACCCCGACACCGTGGAAGCGCAGTTGCAGTCCAGCATCATCTTTGGCATGGGCGCGGCGCTCAAGCACCAAATCACCCTGTCCGCCGGACGTGTGCAAGAGACCAATTACCACAACTTCCAACCTGTGCGCATGAACGAAGTGCCCAAGATCGACATCGTGTTGGTCAAGAGCACTGAGAATCCCGGCGGTATTGGCGAGCCAGCCACCGCGGTGGTGGCCCCAGCCATTGCCAATGCCGTGGCCAAGCTCACAGGCAAACGTGTGCGTCGCTTGCCCATCACGGCTGAGGCCCTCAAGCAAACCACGGCGGCTTAAAGGCGCGCCATGGAGAGCTTAGACCTGCGTGTGTTGGGGGATGTGTTGGCTTGGCGCCAAGCTGGGCGGCGCGTCACCTTGGTCACGGTGGTGGAAACGTGGGGCAGTGCCCCACGTCCACCCGGCGCTTTGCTCGCTGTGCGTGACGATGGCGTGGTCAGTGGCTCGGTGTCGGGGGGCTGTGTGGAGGACGACTTGATTGCCCGCATCAAAGCCGGTGAATACGACGCGCTCGCGCATCCCTCGATGGTGGCCTATGGTGTGAGCAAGGAAGAAGCCGCGCGCTTTGGCTTGCCCTGCGGTGGCACCTTGCGTTTGGTGCAAGAGCCTGTGCAAGACGTGGCGTGGATTGAAGAGGTGTTGCAACGCACCTCGTCGCACCAGTTGGTGGCACGTACCGTCAAGCTTTCAACGGGTGAGGTGAGTTTGCATGAAGCCACGCGCAGCGATGCGTTGCAGTTTGATGGCATCACGCTCACCACATTATTTGGCCCGCGCTGGCGCTTGTTGTTGATTGGCGCGGGTCAGCTCAGCCAAGCCGTGGCGCACATGGCCAAGCTGTTGGATTTTGAAGTGCTGGTCTGCGACCCACGCGAAGAATACGCCGCCACCCTCGGGCTCGACGGTGTGACCCGTGTCATGGGCATGCCCGATGATGTGGTGCTGGCACTCAACCCCGACGCGCACACTGCCATCGTGGCATTGACGCATGACGCCAAACTGGACGACATGGCCTTGATGGAGGCCTTGAATTCAGACGCGTTTTATGTGGGTGCCTTGGGTTCGCGCCGCAACCAAGCCACACGCAAGCAGCGTTTGATGGAGCACTTTGACGTGAGCCCTGAAGCCTTAGAACGTTTGCATGGCCCCGTGGGTTTGAGCATTGGTGCGAAAACCCCAGCCGAAATTGCGGTGTCCATCGTCGCGCAAATCGTGCAAGTCAAAAACGCTGCGGCCATCGCGTCGGTGGCGACTGAATCCGCTTGCGCCAAAGCGTGAACGCACGGCCCACCGTCATCGTCTTAGCGGCGGGCAAGGGCGAGCGCTTCAAGGCGTCTGGTGCCACGCAAGACAAACTCCAATCTCTGCTGTGTGGCCAACCTGTGCGCGAGCATGTGTTGGCGGCTGTCCGTGCCAGTGGCTTGCCGTGGCATGTGGTGGAGCGAACACACACGGCGCACCTGCCCAACCCAGGCATGGGCGACAGCATTGCCTGTGGTGTGGCGGCAACGCCTGATGCTTTGGGTTGGCTCATCTTGCCCGCAGACTTGCCCCTGATTCAACCCGCCACTTTGTGGGGTGTGGCGGAGGCTTTACAGCAGCATGCCGTGGTGGTGCCTCGGTACGACGGGCAGCAGGGGCATCCCGTGGGGTTTGCGCCTTCATGCCGAGAGGCGTTGCTGCAACTCACGGGCGACCACGGTGCACGTGCCGTGGTGGCGCAACACACCGTGTGTCGCTTGGACGTGGCAGACCAAGGGTGCGTGCTGGATGTGGACACGGTGGACGCATTGGCATGGGCAGAAATTTGCATGCAAAAGATTCGCCTGAATTGATATCTGTCAATCGAACGTGAGGAACTCTCGTTAAGATATGCACCGTCAGTATTTTCTGGCCCAATTTCAAACTTTCCCAAGGGGACATTGATGAACCAACCTACCAACCGTCGCGTATTCATGATGCAAACCATTTCTGTTGCTGGCGTTGCCGCCTTCGCAACAACCGCTGCACAAGCAGCGATGGTGGACGAGAAAGATGCACAAGCCGCTGGCTTGGGCTACAAAGCTGACGCCACCAAAGTGGACAAAGCCAAGCAACCTAAATATGCGGCTGGCCAACAATGCGGCAACTGCCAATTGTTCCAAGGCAAAGCTGGCGATGCGGCTGGCAACTGCCCCTTGTTTGCTGGCAAACAAGTGTCTAGCAAAGGCTGGTGCTCGGCTTACGCCAAGAAGGCTTAATTTCAGCCTGGGTCTGCACGCAGACCAAAACAATATGGGAGCCGTATGGCTCCCATTTTTTATGTCCGCGACAACTTCATGTGCCGCTGAATTGAGGTGCACGGCGCTCAGCAAACGCAGCACGGCCCTCGGCAAAATCTTGGCTGTATACCGATTGGCGAGCGCGTTCTTTGAGCGCGGGTTCGTTGTACAAACCGGCCGCAATTTCGTTCAAGCTTTTCTTGGTGTGTGCCAACGCCGAAGGCGCCATTTGAGTCAGGAGGTCGATCAAGCGGTGGACCTTGGCTTCGAACGCATCGGCGTCCACCAAATCCTCAAAAATGCCTAAAGGTTCTAAGGCTTCGTAGGGCATGGGCTGCCCAAGCAAAAAGGCCCGCTTGCTGGCCTGCAAGCCAAAGCGGTTGACATAGCGACGCAAGCCACTGGGGTAGTAATGGAGCCCGAGTGCCGCTGCCGGCATGCGCCAGGTGTAGCCGCGTTGCGCGATGGTGAAGTCGCACGCCAGCACAAGATCGGTTGCGCCGCCGTACACACTGCCGTTCAAGGCGCAAATCGTCACCGGGCGAAGGCGTTCGAGGGCTTCTGGAATTTTTTCAAAGAACAAAGGGGCCATGGGGTCGTTGTCAAATCCTCCCACGTGATAGCCCGCGCTGAAGACGGCTTGCGTTTGGGCGGTGGTGTCTGCGCGCAACACCACCACATGCACGGCAGGGGTGCGGTTGATCGTTTCAAAGTGAGCGAGGAGGGCGTTGAGGTCGTCATCCGTCAAGCTGTTGCGCTGCGACGGGCGGCGCAAGGTGAGGGTGGCGACAGCGCCAGTGAGGTCGAGGAGAGGAGTGCCTTCAGTCATAGCCTGTGATGTTAGCCAATCAGGGAGTAGAGTAAGGGGCAATACAAAGGACACGCTGGAGGATCCGTCATGGCTCAAGAAATCATGCAAGTCTCGCCTTTGCCGCCGTTCATGATGAAGGCGTTGCAAGAGGCGGATTACATCGTGCATGACCACACGCACATCAAAGACCCTGGGGCTTTGGGCAAGGTCACGGCGCTGATTGGCACAGGCGCGGCCAAAGTGGATAAAAAACTGTTGATGATGCTCCCCAATCTCAAACTGATTGCCATTTGCGGCGTGGGCTACGACGGCGTGGATGTGGCTGCCGCCAAAGAAAAAGGCGTGGCGGTGACGCACACCCCAGGCGTGTTAACCGACGATGTGGCTGACTTAGCCATGGGGCTTGTGTTGTCCATCGGCCGTCGCATTCCGCAAGCTGATAAGTTTGTGCGCAATGGTGATTGGGTCGACGATCAATTTGCGCTGATGCACAAAGTGTCTGGCGCACGACTTGGCATTGTTGGGATGGGGCGCATTGGCCGCGCCATTGCCAAGCGTGCGGCCGCCTTTGACATGCACATCTCGTACACCGGCCGAGGCGTGAAGGCCGATGTGCCGTACGCCTTTTACAAAACAGCTTCGGCCTTGGCGGTCGATGTGGACTATTTGGTGGTGACCGTGCCCGGGGGTGAAAGTACCAAGAACATGATTGGCGCTTCGGTGTTGCAAGCGTTGGGGAGCAAAGGCTATCTCATCAACATTGCGCGCGGTTCGGTGGTAGACCAACCGGTGTTGGTGCAAGCCTTGAAAGACAAACAAATTGCAGGCGCCGCCCTGGATGTGTTTTGGGATGAGCCCGTCATCGACCCAGAGCTACGTCGTTTGCACAACGTGGTGCTCACGCCGCATATCGCCAGCGCGACAGTGGAAACACGTCAAGCCATGGCAGCATTGACCCTTGCTAATTTGCAGGCCTTCTACGAAAGGAAGGCTTTGCCAACGCCAGTGCCTGAGTGCCAATAATTTGAGGAAGTCTATGCCCATCATTTCGTCGTCTTTGCCTGCGCGGCCTTATCGACGCATCGCCACAGAAGAGGCGTTTTCTCCCCCCGAAATGCTGGAAATTTACAAACGCATTTTGGCCAAAGACGATGTGGATGTAGGCTTCAAACATCTCATGGGTTTTTACATGAGCAGTCCGAGTGAGCGTGCCACGCACATCATGCGTTGCTTGACGGACTTAGATGCTTTGCGCCTTCAACACATGGATGAGGCAGGTGTGGATGTGCAGGTGATTGGCTTGACCTCGCCGGGTGTTCAGATCATGGACAAAGACACGGCGGTGTCGTTTGCGCCTGTAGCGAATGACATCTTGGCAGACGCGATGCGTCGCCACCCAGATCGTTTGGTGGGCATGATTGCGGTGGCTCCGCAAGACCCTGCGGCAGCCGCGAAAGAGATTCAACGTGGTGTGAATCAATTGAACATGCATTCGGTGGTCATCAACTCACATACCCAAGGCGAGTATTTGTCTGATCAAAAGTTTTGGCCGATCTTTGAAGCGGCTGAGGCGATGGACACACCGATCTATTTGCATCCCAATGCCATGCCCGCCAGCATGATTCAACACTTCATTGAAGCGGGTTTGGATGGTGCGATTTATGGTTTTGGTGTGGAGACGGGCTTGCATGCTTTGCGCCTCATCACCTCGGGTGTGTTTGATCGCTTTCCTAAATTGCAAATCATCTTGGGCCACATGGGTGAAGCCCTGCCGTTTTGGGCGTACCGCTTGGACTACATGCATGCGGCGACCGTCAAATCCAAGCGTTATGCGAGCATGCAGCCAATCAAGCGCAAGCCCAGCGACTATCTGCGCGAAAACTTCCACATCACCAACAGTGGTGTGGCATGGGGCGCTGCATTGAAATTCACACAAGATTTCATGGGCCCCGATCGCGTGCTCTATGCGATGGACTACCCCTACCAATATGTGCCAGAAGAAGTGGCGATGTTGGAGAACCTCGACATGGCACCGCAAGTGCGCAAAGCCTTCTTCCAAGACAACGCTGAGCGTTTGTTCAAAATTCCACCAGTTTCCCAAGCCGGTTAAGTGACTTATCTACTGGAGAACATGGAATGATGAACCTTGACCGTCGACAACTGGCCGTGTTTGCAATGGCTGCGGTGAGCTTTTTGAGTTTTGGTGCGTCTGCACAAGGCACCTACCCGAATCAGGCCATCAAAATCGTGGTGCCTTTCACACCCGGCACAGGCATGGACACCATTGCGCGTGTCGTGGGTCCACGTTTGAGTGAGCGCCTCGGGCAGCCTGTGGTGGTGCAAAACCAACCGGGTGCCAGTGGCAACATTGGTGCAGAGGCCGTGGCCAAATCGAATCCCGATGGCTACACGCTGTTGATGGGCGCCAACACCATGCTGATCGCGTCACAGCTTTACAAGAATGTTGGCTTTGATCCTGTGAAAGATTTTGCGCCTGTCTCGATGGCGGCTTACGGCTCTTTGATGTTGGTGGCCAATCCGAAAACGGGCATCAAGTCCTTAGCCGACTTGATCAAAGAGGCCAAAGCCAAGCCGGGGGCCATCAGTTTTGGGTCGCCCGGTGTGGGCACGCCGCACCACATGGCGATGGAGTTGTTCAAGCTCGAATCCAACACCTTCATGTTGCACGTGCCGTATCGCGGTACCGCGGGCTACACGCAAGACCTGTTGGGCGGTGAGCTCAATGTGGGCTTTTTACCTGTGCACATTGCACAAGGTTTTGTGAAGAGTGGTCGTTTGAATGCCTTGGCGACGGGAAGTCCCAAGCGTCACCCTGTGGCACCCGAGGTGCCAACGTTTGACGAGGTTGGCGTCAAGCACATTGATGTCGATCTTTGGTATGCCTTTTTTGCCCCTAGCAAGACACCTGCTGCTGTGGTTGCACGTTTGAACACAGAAATGGCGGCGATCTTGCGTCAGCCAGAGGTGAAAGACATCTTAGGCAAGGCAGGGTTGGATGCTTCAGCGTCGACCCCTGCCGAGTTGGCCGCGATCGTCGCCAAAGACTATCCACGATGGGGCGCTGTGATTCGCACCAAGCAAATCACAGCAGATTAACTCGCTTCGTTTTCAATGCGCTGCGTTGTCGTGTTGACCACGTAAGCGCTTGAACAACTGATGGGCTAGGTCGGGTTGAATCGTTTTCTCTTCGCTGGTCCACGCCACGAATTGATCTGGGCGAATCAAAATCCAATGGGCTTCATAGCGGTCGGTTTGTGAACCTGTGGGTTCGTGAATCACGGTCAGCGGCACGCCTGCAGCAGCGGCAGCGTCGATCAGCACTTGCGTTTCGGTCGATGCAGCACCCAAAGCGAGCAAGGTGAACCCATCGCCCAATGCTTCAAAAACATTCGTCCCGCTCAACAGCGCAGCAGGTGCCAAGTGATGGCCTGCGCGTGCTTTGAACTGATGCGAGCCTTTGGCACTGCAACCCTGTGATGTCACGTGGTTTTGCCACACCACGGGAGAGCCTTCGTAGTTGGGTTCAAACGCATGCACCTCACCCACCGCACCTTGTGATCGTTCTGCCCAAGCGGCTTCGAACGCCGCAACATCTTGCGCGGGATCGAATGCTTCTAAGAATGCGCGATCTGTCTCGATCGATTTGGCAATGAAGTCATCGATGGTGGATGCAAACACGGGGCGGCGTTCCGCGTCATACGAGTCGAGCAACGCATCATCGCCCCAGCCTTGCAAGACCGCCGCCAATTTCCAACCGAGGTTGCGGGCGTCCTCAAATCCCGAATTGACCCCGTAGCCGCCATACGGCGGGTGGCTATGGGCGGCATCGCCCGCGATGAAGATTCGACCTGCGCGGTACTGATCGGCCAAGGCAAATCGCAAATCCCAAAAACCAATGTGTTGAAATTCAATTTCAAATTCATCCCCCACAGAGTCGTGGAGGTATTTTTTGAAGTCAAAGTTGTCTGCGGTGGTGCCCATCGGCACAGGGGCGTGAAAGAACCACGTGTTGCCAAGGTCCACGCGACCAAAAAACTTCCAATAGCCTTTGAGCGCTGGGTGCAGCACGTTGTAAAACGATTTACCGGGAAAACGAGCGAGCAAGGTGTGCAGCTCTTGCGATTTGAAAACCAGCAGCACCATGCATCGGTCATGGTCTGACAGGGTTTGTGTGATGCCTGCTTGCTCTCGCGTTGGCGATCGACTGCCATCGCAGCCCACCACATATGTCGCACGGATGATTTGCTGTTGTTGGCTGCTGCGCTCAGTCAGTGTGACGGTTGCGCCTTCATCGTCTTGCGCGATGGTCTCTGCTCCCCAGCCAAACAGCGTCTTGACGGGCGGCAGTGCCGCCACACGTTGGCGCAGTACGTTTTCTGTCTCGTACTGTGGCAGTCGTTCGTTGTCTTTGAAGTAATACGGTTTGACCAATTCACGCTGCAGCCAGTCGTAGTGGTGGTTGCTCAGCAACGAGCCATAGGCGGTTAAGCCACCAATGCCGTATTCCGGTGGGATGGTGCGCGCAGCACGCAGCTGTGGTTCAGCGCCCCAAAAATGAAAGTGCTCCATCGTGCGCTGCGTCAGGTTCTGGCCTCTTGGGATGGGCTGGGTTTGCGTGTGGCGCTCAGCCAAGATGCAGCGAATGCCACGTTGCCCCAATTCAATGGCCAAGCCAAGGCCGACAGGGCCGCCCCCGATGATCACCACATCGGTTTCATGAGAAGTGTGAGTGTTGTCCGTCATGTGCATCATTTCTAAAGTCCACATTGTTGTGGGCTCTCGCGTTCAGCGCTGTCGCGAACTTGCCACTGTGTTCGATGCGATTGCGTTACAAACCGTGCGTGAGAGTCGCCTCACGTTTGGATGATAAAACGATACGAATGAACGCCTTGCCCCTTTTGCTTGTCCCTGGCTTGATGTGTGATCACACGGTGTGGGAGCCTCTGTTGCCTCACTTGTCCCCCTCGCGCGATTGCGCGGTGGTTGATCATGGCCCTGCCAATTCGCTGTCGCAAATGGCGGTCCAGTTGTTGAGCCACGCACCGCCCAAGTTTTATATGGCTGGGCATTCCATGGGGGCGCGTGTGGCGTTAGAGGTCTTGCGCATCGCGCCTGAGCGTGTGGCGGGTGTGGCGCTTTTGGACACAGGGTATTTGCCAAAGTTGGCAGGCGCCTTGGGGGAGGAAGAGGTGAGCAAACGCATGGCGTTGCTGCACATGGCGCAAACCCAAGGTGTGCGAGCCATGGCACGTGAATGGGTGCAGGGTATGGTGCACCCCGATCGTTTGAACGATGCGGATTTGATAGAGCGCATCTTGGTGATGTTTGAGCGCAAAGATGCAACGGTCTTTGCGCATCAACTTCATGCCTTGATTCACAGGCTCGATGCCAGCGATGTGCTGTCTGCCATTCGTGTGCCGACGCTGATCTTGTGTGGCCGACAAGATACGTGGTCGCCACCGTCGCAGCATGCAGCCATGCATCAACTGGCCCCGCATGCCAGGTTGTCCATCATTGAGGAGGCGGGTCACATGGCGCCCATGGAACGCCCCGAGGCTGTGGCGGTTGAACTATTGCGCTGGATGGATACAAAAACCTAGGATTTACCCTTTAAATGCCTATTTATTGAGCTAAATCAAGTCTCAATGTATACAATTTTCGAATGCGAACGAATTTTGTAACTGCCACTCACGCTGTTCATGGCGAACCTTTTGAAGAAGGTGGGTCGCAGGCTGTGAAAGTTCAGCTGAAGTTACGCGAGATGGTGTTGGCAGGCGAGCTACAGGCTGGCGCACGCATCACAGAGTTGGCGCTGGTGGACAAACTTGGCGTGTCACGGACCCCCATCCGTGCTGCTTTGATCCGACTGGAGCAAGAAGGTTTGTTGCAACAAATGCCCAGCGGTGGTTTTGCGGTGCGCAAATTTTCAGAAGCCGATGTGGCTGATGCCATCGAGTTGCGAGGCACGGTCGAAGGCTTGGCCGCACGCATGGCTGCAGAACGCGGAACGTCTGATGAAAATCTAGCGCGTGCCAACCAATGCTTGGATGAGATTGATCTGCTGCTGCGCGAATCGGTGTTGCACGAAGAGGCTTTTTCGCGCTATGTGGATTTGAATGCGCAATTTCATGCGTTGTTGGGTGACTTCTCCGCATCCCCTGTGATTCAGCGTGAGTTGGATCGTGTGGGTAGTTTGCCGTTTGCATCACCTTCTGGTTTTGTGGGCGTGCAAGCCAACTCGCCCAAGGCCCGTGACATGCTGATCGTGGCCCAAGACCAGCACCGGCAAGTGGTGCAAGCCATCGCTCAGCGCGAGGGTGCGAGGGCCGAGGCCTTGATGCGCGAGCACTCGCGCTTGGCACAAAGAAATTTACGTGAAGCCGTGCGAAGCCCGCTGCATTTGCCGGGCGCGCATTTGATTTCCCCCAGTTCTTGACGACGGTTATTTCAAAGGAGACAGTTCATGCAAAAACGTTTTTTCCTCAGCGCAGTGGCGCTTGGTTTGTTGGCCGCACATGCGGGCTCGGCCTTGGCTCAAGAGAAATTCAAGATCGGTTTGATCTTGCCCATGACAGGCCCCTTCGCGTCAACGGGTAAACAGATTGAAGCCGCAGCCCGCTTGTACATGGCACAAAACGGCGACACCGTGGGGGGTAAAAAGGTCGAGTTGATTGTCAAAGACGACACCAGTGCACCTGATGTGACCAAGCGCATTGCGCAAGAGCTGGTGGTCAATGAAAAAGTCAATGTGTTGGCAGGTTTTGGTTTGACGCCATTGGCCATGGCCACCGCCCCTTTGGCCACGCAATCCAAAACACCGATGGTGGTGATGGCGGCCGCCACATCCAGCATCACGCAAGCTTCACCCTTCGTGGTGCGCACCAGTTTTGCGCTGCCGCAAGCCGCTGTGGCCATGGCGGATTGGGCGCCCAACAATGGCATCAAAAAAGTGGTGACCTTGGTGTCGGATTACGGCCCAGGCATTGATGCGGAAAAGTTTTTCAAAGATCGCATGCTCTTCAATGGCGCGCAAGTGCTCGACACCTTGCGTGTGCCTGTGCGCAACCCCGACTTTGCCCCGTTCTTGCAAAAGGTGCGTGATTTGAAGCCGGATGCGGTGTACGTGTTTGTGCCATCCGGGGCAGGGGCTGCCTTGATGAAGCAGTTTGCTGAGCGTGGCATGGACAAAGCCGGTATCAAGTTGATTGGCACGGGGGACATCACCGATGACGATATTTTGAACAGCATGGGCGATGTGGCCAATGGTGTGGTGACGTCTCACCATTACTCCGCGTCACACAATTCACCCCTCAACAAGAAGTTTGTGGCTGCGTTTGAAAAAGCCAACGCGGGTTTGCGCCCCAACTTCATGGCGGTCGGTGGCTATGACGGCATGCGCGTGATTTATGAAGCTGCCAAGGTCACCAAAGGTGGCAGCGGCGAGGCTTTGCTCAACGCCATGAAAGGCCAAGTGTTTGAAAGTCCACGCGGTCCCATGTTCATTGATGCACAAACGCGTGATGTGGTGCACAACATCTACATCCGCAAGGTGGAGAAGGTGGGGGGGCAGCTCTACAACCAAGAGTTCAACACCATCCCTGACGTCAAAGATCCAGGCAAGACCAAATAATGCTCACACTGCTGTTTGACGGCGTTGCCTACGGCATGCTGCTGTTTATTCTGGCCGTGGGCTTGTGCGTGACCATGGGGTTGATGAACTTCATCAACCTCGCGCATGGCGCGTTTGCCATGTTGGGAGGCTACGTCACCGTGGCGTTGATGCAGCGTCATGGTGTGCCGTTTTTGGTGTGTTTGCCCTTGGCTTTTTTGGCGTCGGCGTTGGTCGGTGTGGTGTTAGAGCGCACGTTGTACCGGCCTCTGTACAAGAAACCGCACTTGGACCAAGTGCTGTTTTCGATTGGCTTGGCTTTCATGGCGGTGGCTTCGGCGGACTACCTGATGGGTTCGCAGCAGCAAATCATGCAATTACCCGATTGGTTGCGTGGACGCACCGAGTTGTTTGCTGACACACCGTTTGTGTTGGGTATGGGGCACTACCGTTTGTTCATCGTCGCCGTGTGTGCGGCGTTGACAGTGGGTTTGCAATATGTCTTGTCGGCCACACGCTTTGGCAGCCGCTTGCGCGCCAGTGTGGATGACGCTCGGGCTGCGTCAGGCCTGGGCATCAATGTGAACGTGGTGTTTGCCGCCACCTTTGCGGTGGGGTCGGGCTTGGCAGGCCTGGGGGGCGCATTGGGCGCCGAGGTGCTGGGGCTTGACCCGACTTTCCCTTTGAAATTCATGGTGTACTTTTTGATCGTGGTGGCCGTTGGTGGCACCACCTCGATCACTGGGCCGTTGTTGGCTGCATTGCTGTTGGGCATTGCCGATGTGGCGGGCAAGTACTACATCCCTAAATTAGGTGCGTTCATTGTGTATGCCTTGATGATTGTGATTTTGATTTGGCGTCCACATGGCCTCTTTGTGCGACAAGGCGGTAAGTCATGAACGCACAGATGTCTTTGTTGCGTGCGGCGCGTTGGCAGCCTTTGGAGTTGGTGTGTTGGGCGCTTGCTTTTGCTTCGCCTTGGCTACTGGCGCAGCATGCGTTGATCATCAACGAGATTGCCATCGTGGCCTTGTTTGCCGTGTCACTGGACCTGGTGCTGGGCTACACCGGCATTGTGTCGCTGGGGCATGCGGCGTTTTTGGGTTTGGGTGCGTACTCGGCGGCTTTGTTTGCGAAGCACATCCATCCAGATCCTTTGCTGGGGCTAGGGGTGGGCATGGCGGCGGCCACTTTGTTGGGTGCCGTGTGTTCGCTGTCCATCATGCGTGGCAGTGATTTGACACGTTTGATGGTGACCTTGGGCACCGCACTGATCTTGTTGGAGTTGGCGAATAAGTTCAGCGATTTGACGGGTGGGGCCGATGGTTTGCAAGGCGTCATCATGGGGCCGCTGCTGGGGCAGTTTGAGTTTGACTTGATGGGGCAAGTTTCTGCTTGGTATTCGCTGGCGGTGCTGTTGGTCTTGTTTGTGCTGGCACGTCGTTTGGTGCATGCACCTTTGGGTGCAACGCTCAAGGCCGTTCGCGACAACCGCTTGCGTGCGATGGCCATTGGCATTCCAGTTACCGCACGCTTGGCGGTGGTCTACACCGTGGCCGCAGGTATGGCAGGCGCTGCAGGGGCTTTGATGGCGCAGACCACAGGTTTTGCATCGCTCGATGTGTTTGCGATGGACCGCTCTGCCGATGTCATGCTCATGTTGGCCATTGGTGGCGTGGGTTGGTTGTATGGCGGCATTGCCGGTGCAGTCGCGTTCAAGCTGATGTACGACGTGATTGCGAACATCACCCCACAGTACTGGACGTTTTGGATGGGCTTATTTTTGGTGGTGCTCGTGCTGGTTGGGCGTGAACGTTTGATTCGCCCATGGACTTGGTTTTCTGCGGCACGCAAAGAGGTGCAGTCATGAGCGCGGTCTTTAACCCCAGCGGCTACGCCTTGCAAACGCAGGCACTGGTCAAACGCTTTGGCGGCATCACGGCCACGGACCATGTCAACCTCAACATCGCACATGGTGCACGCCACGCCCTGATCGGCCCCAATGGTGCAGGCAAAACCACGCTCATCAACTTGATGACCGGCGTGTTGCCTGCGACCGAGGGACGCATCGTGTTGCAAGGCGAAGATATTTCGCACTTGGCACCACACCAACGCGTGGCGCGTGGCATGGTGCGTACCTTTCAAATCAACCAACTGTTCAACTCGCTCACCCCTTTAGAGACTTTGGCGATGGTGGTCACACAACACCGCGGTGAAGGTGCCCGTTGGTGGCAACCGCTGGGTCACAGCGCGGCCATCACCGAGCGGGCTGAAGCATTGCTGGCGCAGTTCCACCTCACCGATGTGATGCAGCAGCGCACCGAGCATTTGGCTTATGGCAAGCGCCGCTTGCTGGAGATGGCGATTGCTTTGGCCTGTGAGCCGCGTGTGTTGTTGTTGGACGAACCTGTTGCAGGCGTGCCTGCTGGCGAACGTGATGAGTTACTCAACACGGTCGCGGCACTGCCCAGCGATGTGTCAATTGTGTTGATTGAGCATGACATGGACTTGGTGTTTAACTTTGCCGATCGCATCACTGTCTTGGTCAATGGGGCGGTGCTGACCGAAGGCACGCCGCAAGAAATTGCACATGACCCGCAAGTCAAAGCCGTCTATTTGGGGACCAGCCATGACTAACGCCACAGAACTTTTGCGCATCGACGGTTTGCATGCGGGCTATGGCGAAGCTGTGGTGTTGCACGATATTTCACTGCGTGTGAACGAGGGCGAGACCTTGGCTTTGTTGGGCCGAAATGGCACAGGCAAAACCACGTTGATGGATACCTTGGTGGGCGTGACCACACAACACGGTGGCACGATTCAATTGGGCAAGCTTGCTTTGCATCGCATGGCGCCGCACGAACGCGCCGCGGTGGGCATCGGTTGGGTGCCGCAAGAGCGCAATATTTTCAAGTCACTCACCGTGCATGAAAACCTCACGGCTGTCGCACGTGGTGCGAGCCATACCAAGCATCGCGCTTGGACCCCCGAGCGGGTGTACGCGTTGTTTCCCCGTTTGGCCGAACGTCAAGACAACTTGGGCACACAGCTCTCGGGTGGCGAGCAGCAAATGTTGGCGGTGGGGCGTGCCTTGGTGCTCAACCCACGTTTGTTGTTGCTGGATGAGCCCTTAGAGGGCTTAGCCCCCATCATTGTGGAAGAGCTGTTGCGCGCGATTGCACGCATCACGCGAGAAGAGGGCTTGAGCGCCATCATCGTGGAGCAACACCCGCAAGCGATTTTGAAAATCAGCCACCAAGCGGTGGTTCTGGACCACGGCACGGTGGTGCACAACGGCAACGCACAAGCGCTGCTAGATCAACCCGAACTGCTGGATCGGCTGTTGGGTGTTGCCCGTGTCGATTGAAGACTGAGAAAGTGAGTGCGTATGTTCATTAAAAACGCTTGGTATGTGGCAGCGGCCACCGCTGAGGTGCAAGACAAGCCATTGGGGCGAACCATTTGCGGTGAACCCATGGTGTTTTACCGTGGCGAAGCCAACAAGGTGAGCGCACTGGAGGATTTTTGTCCACACCGTGGTGCGCCTTTGTCCTTGGGCAAAGTTTGCAACGGCAAGTTGGTGTGCGGCTACCACGGCCTCGAGATGGGCTGCGACGGTAAGACCGTGTCCATGCCTGGCCAGCGTGTACGCGGTTTTCCTGCCATTCGCAGCTTTGCCACGGTGGAACGCTATGGATTTATTTGGGTATGGCCGGGTGATGTGAGCGAGGCGGACGAATCCAAACTGCCGGTGTTTGAGTTCTTTGACAACCCGCAGTGGGCGTATGGCGGTGGGCTGTATCACATCCAATGCAATTACAAGTTGATGATTGATAACCTGATGGACTTGACGCACGAAACCTATGTGCACGCCAACAGCATTGGGCAAAAAGAAATTGACGAAGTGCCTTGCTCCACCCAGGTCGATGGTGACCATGTGATCACCCGTCGGTTCATGGAAAACATTGAAGCGCCACCGTTTTGGAAGATGGCGCTGCGCCACCACAACTTGGCCGATGATGTGCTGGTGGATCGCTGGCAAATTTGCCACTTCACACCCCCTAGTCATGTGATGATTGAAGTGGGTGTGGCGCATGCAGGCAAAGGCGGCTATGACGCACCTGATGATTGCAAGGTGTACAGCATGGTGGTGGACTTCATCACGCCAGAAACCGAGACATCCATCCATTATTTCTGGGGCATGGCGCGCAAGTTCCAACCTCAAAATCCTGAGCTGACCGATGCCATTCGTGAAGGCCAAGGCAAGATCTTTGCCGAAGACTTGGACATGCTCGAGCGTCAGCAGCGCAACTTGACGCGCTATCCCGAGCGCGCTTTGCTGATGCTCAACATCGATGCGGGGGGCGTGCAATCACGTCGCGTGATTGAGCGACTACTGACCAAAGAAAACAACGGAGTTGCTGCATGAGCGATCAAATGAATGAAGGTGCAACGACACCCGTGGGGCCAGATGGTGTGTTCACGTTGGCTTTGGTGAAGTCGGACAAGCAGCTACAAGTACCCGCGGATCAAACCGCACTTCAAGTGCTGGAGTCTGCAGGCATTGATGTGCCCATGTCGTGTGGACAAGGCATTTGTGGCACCTGTTTGACCCGTGTGGTGGGCGGCGTACCTGACCACCGAGATATGTACTTGAGTGGGGACGAGCAAGACGCGAACGATCAGTTCACGCCTTGTTGTTCACGCAGCAAAACTGCGGTGTTGATGCTCGATCTTTGAGGCTTAGCGGCCGTAACCACCGCCACCGCCAAAGCCACCACCGCTGCGGCCACCGCCTGAACGGCCACCACCGCCGGAGCGATTGCCACCGCCGCCGCCGCCACCTGAACGGCGGCCAAAGCCACCGCCACCGCGTTTGCGTTCGGTCATGAGGTCCACGCTGGTGCGTGTGGGGTCGGGTTGGCGTTGACCGCCACCTTGTGTTTTGTGGCCAAACGCGTTCACGCCACTTTGGGTGCCCAAGTGCGCGTTGGCGCGGGGTTGGAAATCGTCATCGTCACGGCGAGGTGCGCGAGGTGCATCAAAGTCACGTGGTGGACGTGGTCCATCGTTGCGTGGGCCACGGTTGTCGAATTGACGCGGTGGGCGTTGACCTTGGCCTTGAGGGCGCTGATTCGCGCGGGGTGGGCGATCACCCAATTGTTCAGTGCGTTCACCGTCGCGTGCTGGGCGGTCACCCACACGGTCACGGCTCACGTGGCTGTTGGGGCGAGGGGCACGGCCACCTTCACCCCCTTGGCCGCCTCGGCCACCACCATTGCGACCACCGCCAGCGGCTTTGGTGTCGCGAATGCGTTGCATCATTTCACCGCGTGCGGCTTTGGCTGCTGCCGCCATCACGTCGCGGCCTGGGGGCTTGCCTAAGCCGCCCCACAGGGTTTGACGGCCCATGGCAATGGGCTCAGCCTTTTCATCGGCCTCCGGGCCAAAGCCTTCGACCTCGACCACGGGCACTTGTTGTTTGGTGAAAATTTCAATGTCGCGCATGAAACCTTGTTCATCCAACGACACCAAGCTCACGGCTTCGCCGCTTGAGCCTGCGCGGCCTGTGCGGCCAATGCGGTGCACATAGTCTTCGCTGATGTTGGGGATTTCGTAGTTGACCACGTGTGGCAACTCGTCAATGTCAATGCCGCGTGCGGCAATGTCGGTGGCTACCAAGGCGCGAATTTCGCCGCTCTTGAAGCCCGCCAGCGCTTGTGTGCGTGCGGTTTGGCTCTTGTTGCCGTGCAGCGCCATGGCGCTGATGCCGTTCTTGGTCAAGAACTCGGCCACGTTGTTGGCGCCAAACTTGGTGCGGGTGAACACCAGCACTTGGCTCCAGTTGTGCT
>Ga0228700_1000466_pt1 | contig 37752 bp, 34 predicted proteins | sample McNCre317_Aug_MG_FD_178019 | JGI IMG/M metagenome (GOLD analysis project Ga0228700, IMG submission 178019) | Freshwater microbial communities from McNutts Creek, Athens, Georgia, United States - 3-17_Aug_MG | ecosystem: Environmental > Aquatic > Freshwater > Creek | place: USA: Georgia...
GCGATGACGAAAACATCGTTGTGCTTGAAGAATATGAAATTCCAGTGCGCCGGGAGCGTTCTGAGTGGGTTGAGCGCCCGCCGCGCGAGGATGGTGAACGTCGTGGCTACGGTGATCGCGGTGATCGCGGTGATCGCGGTGATCGCGGTGATCGCGGTGATCGTGGTGATCGTCGTGATCGCGGTGATCGTGGTGAGCGCCGTAGCTTCGGCGACCGTGATGCTCGTCCACGCCGCGATGGCGATTCGGGGGCTCGAGGATACGGGCGGTCGACTTCGTCCACCACTGCAGGGCGTGGCGAGAGTGCTGGTCGTGGCGAAGGCGCTGGTCGCTCTGGCGGTTACGGCGGCGGTTCGGGGCGTCCTAATTCTGGTCGCCCTAGCGGCAGTCGTTCGGGATCGGGACGTGCCGGTGGCGAAGGTCGCCCAAGCCGTGAAGGCCGCCCAGGTCGCGACGACTACAGGCCAAAGCGTGACAGCTAGCATCTGGGGCCACTTTGATTCGCTGCTAACCGACCTAGACGGCGTTGTTTACGAGGGTAAGCGGGCGATCGAGCCGGCCCCGGTGGTGCTTGAGCGCTTGCGCGAGCAGGGCATCCCAGTTGGTTATGTGACGAATAACTCGTCGCGAGGCGCAGAGACCGTTGCCGCACAACTGGCTAGCTTTGGTGTGAAAACGGATCCCGATGACATTGTTGGTTCGGGCCAGACTGGCGTCGAGTTGCTGTCCACCATGATTCCGGCAAAATCTCGCGTTCTTGTTGTTGGGGGTCAGGGGCTGCGTGACTGGGTTGTGAAGTTTGGGTTTGAGCTCGTTGCTGATGCGTCGGCAAAGCCCGCAGCAGTTATCCAGGGATTTGCCCCTGACGTCAGCTGGAACGACCTAGCTCAAGCCGCTTTTGCAATTCAAAACGGGGCTAAGTGGGTCGCCACGAATAGTGACTGGACGCTGCCGCAGGAACAAGGACTGGCCCCTGGGAACGGCACGCTCGTTTCTGCCGTTCACACTGCGGTCGGTCAGCTGCCGCTGGTGGCTGGCAAACCAGAAACGCCAATCTTTGATACGGCCATTCGGCACATGAATTCGAAGTATGGCGTTAAGCGCCCCGCTTTTTTGGGCGATCGCATTGATACAGATATCACTGGTGCTAATCGCGCTGGAATCGACTCGATCCTGGTGCTGACGGGGGTTAGTACGCGCAAAGAGGTTTTGGGCATCAAGCTTGAGGGGCGTCCGAAGTTCATCATCGGGTCGACTGCGGAACTGCTTTCTGAATACGTTTACCCGGTGGCAACCGAGCGAGGCTTTGCCTGCGGTTCAGCGCTTGTTGAACTGCAAGGAAATCGCGTAGTTGTCGTGAAAGGTGAAGCACGTAGCCTCGATGCGCTCAAAGCTGCTTGCGCCGTGGTTTACACCTCGGCAACTCCGATCTATGGCCTCGATGTTGACCCTAAACTTTATGCGTAATCACCCAGAACATGAGGGATCAAAATGAGCGCTGATCTGGCACGTGAAGTTAGCGATGAATTGGCAAGAATCGCCGAGCTGCCGCTTGATGAGCAGCCCGCCGCTTTTGCCGTCATTCGTGAACTGCTCGAGCGGGCTTTGAACGATGTCGCTCTAGCAGAAACCGCCTAAATTCATGCGTCTCGATTTGAAGTTGGTTGAGCTGGGGTTAGCTCGTTCGCGTAAACATGCCACCGACCTGATCGATGCGGATCGCGTCTTGGTGGATTCCAAGGTGGCGCGAAAGGCGTCTCTGAGCGTGGGCGACGAAATCAAAATTGAGGTACTCGACGCTATTGACTATGTATCGCGCGCGGGGCACAAGTTAGCCAAGGCCCTCGAGGCCTTCGGCGAAATTGAAGTGCAAGGCAAGCTCGCGCTCGACGTTGGGGCCAGTACCGGTGGCTTCACGGATGTGTTGTTGCGCAAGGGCGCCCGCCAGGTAATTGCCCTGGACGTTGGTCACGATCAGTTAGTGCCCGAACTTCGTGAGAACTCGCGCGTTGTGGTGCTTGAAGGGTTCAATGCCCGAGAGATGTCGGGCGAAACCCTTGCGGTCGCAGCGGGCGGCATCGATCCGAAGACGATCGAACTCGTTGTCGCTGATCTGTCGTTCATATCTTTGACACTTGTGCTCGAGGCACTCGTAAAGACTGCCCCGAGTGCCGACTTTGTGCTGCTGATCAAGCCCCAATTTGAGGTTGGAAAGCAGTCGCTGAGCGCATCCGGAATTGTGAACGATTGGTCACTGCGAGCCTTCGCGATCAAGCAGGTTTTGAATTGCGCGTTTGACTTGGGTGTAGGTGTGAAGGGGCTGGTTCGGTCTGGTCTTCCTGGAACACACGGCAACATCGAATACGTCCTGTGGATAAGCCCATCGGCGACCATAAATCGGTCACAATGGTTGGCAAGTGCTGATTCCATTGCCAAGGAGCCGAAGTGACGACCAAACTCAGACGTGTTCTGATCGTCTCGCGGTCGCGTGTTGACGACGGTGCCGCACTGACCGGCCAGGCCTGCCTCGAGTTATCAACTCAGGGGATGAAGCCCGTCATTACTCGTGAGGAACTCGACGAGGCTCAGGCCCACTCTGGGAATTTCGAGTCGGTTTACGGAGTGCCTCTGTCGCTAATCGAAGTGCTTGGTGAACAGTGCGACGTAGCCGATCTTGAGCTGGTGATTGTGCTTGGTGGTGACGGCTCGATTCTTAAGGCCGCGGAGCTGGTGCGCAGTTGCAACACTCCTTTGCTTGGCATCAACCTTGGTCATGTCGGGTTCTTGGCTGAGGGTGAGCGGCACGAGCTTTCGGCAATGATTCGTCGCGTTGTAGCTCGAGATTATTCAGTGACATCGCGCATGGCGCTTGACGTTCGGGTGTTAGTCGAGGGCGAAGAGGTGTATTCGACCTGGGCGCTGAATGAGGCCACGGTCGAAAAAAGCGCGCGTGAGCGAATGCTCGAGGTTGTGCTCGAGATCGAAGGTCATCCGCTGTCAAGCTTTGGTTGCGATGGAGTTGTTGTTTCGACTCCGACTGGTTCGACTGCATACGCTTTCTCGGCGGGCGGGCCTGTCGTTTGGCCATCGGTAGAGGCGATTTTGATGGTTCCCCTAAGCGCACATGCGCTATTTGCCCGCCCTTTGGTCGTCAATCCTGACGCGATGCTCGCTGTTGAGGTATTGAGGCGCTCAGCAGGCAGCGGCGTGCTGTGGTGCGACGGTCGCCGAACTTTTGAATTGGCTCCAGGTTCGCGAGTTGAGGTCAGGCGCTCGAGTGAACCAGTGCAGATCATTCGACTCAATGATTCGTCGTTCACTAATCGTTTGGTAAACAAGTTCGCCTTGCCAGTGGCCGGTTGGCGCGGTCCGGAGGCGTAATTGATTGAAGAGCTTTCGATCCGTGACCTAGGCGTAATCGCGGACGCAAAACTTGAGTTTTCGAAGCGTTTCACAGTAGTTTCGGGTGAAACGGGAGCCGGCAAGACGATGGTCTTGACCGCACTCGGGCTATTGCTAGGGGACCGCGCCGATTCCGCGCGAGTGCGCTTGGGAGCGGAATCTACGCACGTGGAAGGGCGCTGGTATCTCGGCGACGATGCCGAGCTGGATGTGGTTCGGCAGAGCATCGCCGCGCAAATGGACGAAGCAGGCGTTGTTTTTGACGGCGAGCTAATTCTGAGCCGCCAGGTTTCGAACGAGGGGCGTTCTAAGGCGGTGGCTAACGGGCGCGCAATTCCCGTGAGCATGCTGAGCGAACTCGGTGTGCACTTGGTCGTGGTGCACGGGCAAGCCGACCAACAGCGCTTGAAATCGCCCGCCGCCCAGCGCGAGGCTCTAGACAGTTATGGCGGAGTCGAACTCGCTGCGATTGCCGGCGAGTACGGCAAGGCCTACGCAGAATGGCTGCAGGTCGAACGTGAACTGGTGTCGCTTAGGAAGCATGGCGCCGAGTACGCCATCGAATTTGAGCGACTGATGCAAGACCTTGAAGCCATTGAGCAACTTAGCCCGACCGAGGGTGAGTTTGCCCAACTGACCGAGCTTGCCCAAAGGCTTGAAAACCTGGACGCAATTCGAAATGCGGTCCAGGGTGCTCACGAAGCGGTTACCAACTCGGGCTTTGGAGAAGCGGCAGACGCGATCTCGCTCTTAGGGTTCGCAAGAAAATCACTCGAGGCAGTAGCGTCGTCAGACGCCGAGGTCGCTCGTCTGGTGGAGCGCCTGCACGAGATTTTGGGTAACGTCTCGGAAGTTGCAACTGACCTTAGTCGCATAGGCTCTCGGCTCGAGGGCGACCTAGAGCTAAGCCTCGACGAGATTCAGTCTCGTCGTGCCAAATTCATTGCGCTGGGCCGACGGTTGGATGTCGAGCCTGACGAACTACTGCAGCACTCTAAGCTGCTGAGCGAACGAGTACTGAAACTGGACTCGAGCGATGCAGCCATGGCGGCCCTCGAAGACCGGCTGGAGGAACTTCGTAGAAAGGCCGAGGGGCTCGCGATCGAGATCAGTGACCGGCGCGTGAAACTCGCCGCGGATCTCGAGGTCGATGTTACGGCGGAACTGGCAGGGCTAGCGATGGCTAATTCACGCTTGGTCGTGCAGGTTCAACGCGGTCGCGAACTTAGAGCGTGGGGTCTCGACGAAGTATCGATAATGCTTGGCGCGCCAGGAAGTGAACCTCGGGCCCTGGGCAAGGGCGCGAGTGGCGGCGAACTGTCGCGCATCATGCTGGCAATTGAGGTGGTTCTAGCCAAAAACGTGCAGTCGCCCACTTTCATTTTCGACGAAGTTGATGCGGGTGTGGGCGGTGCAGCCGCAATCGAAATCGGGCGCAGGCTGGCACGCCTTGCCAAACAGGCGCAGGTGATCGTGGTCACCCACCTGGCCCAAGTCGCGGCATTTGCAGATCGACACATACGCGTTTTGAAATCAATCGACGGTGGAATCACCTCGAGCGGCATCAATGCGCTGATCTCTGAAGACGAGCGACTAACGGAATTGGCCAGAATGCTCAGCGGGTTGAGCGACTCATCGGCTGCCCGCGAAAATGCCGCCGAACTTGTCGCGCTGGCGCGTCAATCGGTCGAGTAGGTCCAAGGTATTTGGTAGGCTGGTATTCCATGGCAGACGCTTTGGATTCAGGTAAAACCCGTCACATTTTCGTAACCGGTGGTGTTGTTTCATCACTCGGCAAGGGGCTCACCGCCTCAAGTCTTGGTAACCTGCTTCGCGCCCGTGGCCTGCACGTAGTTATGCAGAAGCTAGACCCGTACCTGAACGTGGATCCGGGCACCATGAACCCATTCCAGCACGGTGAGGTCTTCGTGACCGATGACGGCGCTGAAACCGACTTGGACATTGGTCACTACGAGCGTTTCCTTGATGTGAACCTCAGTCAGGCAGCCAACGTGACGACCGGTCAGATCTATTCGACCGTCATTGCACGCGAGCGTCGCGGCGAGTATCTTGGCGACACAGTTCAGGTAATCCCGCACATCACCGACGAAATCAAGCGTCGTATGCGCCTGCAGGCCCACGAGACTCCGGCGCCAGATGTGATCATCACCGAGATTGGTGGCACCGTTGGCGACATCGAGTCGCAGCCGTTCCTCGAGGCGGCCCGTCAGGTGCGTCACGAGGTGGGTCGTGACAACGTATTCTTCGTGCATGTTTCGTTGGTGCCTTACATCGCTGCATCGGGCGAGTTGAAGACCAAGCCAACGCAACATTCGGTTGCGACCCTGCGCTCGATCGGTATTCAGCCAGACGCAGTCGTGTTGCGCAGCGATCGAGAACTGCCAGATTCAATTAAGAACAAAATCGCGCTCATGTGCGACGTCGAAAACAACGCTGTCATCAATGCCGCAGACGCATCGAGCATCTATGACATTCCGAAGGTACTTAACCGCCAGGGTCTTGACACATACATTGTCAAGAAGCTCGGCCTCCAGGCCGGCGAAGTTGCTTGGGGCGAGTGGGATCGTCTGCTCGAGGTCGTTCACAATCCAAAGCACCAGGTCAACGTGGGTCTTGTCGGTAAGTACATCGACCTGCCGGACGCATACCTTTCGGTTACCGAGGCACTGCGTGCTGGTGGATTTGCGAACGATGCCAAGGTCAACATCAAGTGGATTGCATCAGACAGCTGCGAAACCGAGGAGGGCGCGCGCGCCGCGCTTGCCGGACTTGACGCAATGTGCGTGCCAGGCGGCTTTGGTGTTCGTGGCATCGAGGGCAAGCTAGGCGCCCTGAAGTTTGCACGCGAAAACAAGATTCCGACTCTGGGGCTTTGCCTTGGCCTGCAGTGCATGGTCATTGAATACGCACGCAACGAGGCCGGCCTCGATGGTGCCTCGTCGACCGAATTTGATTCAGATGCCAAGTATCCGGTGATTGCCACCATGGCTGAACAGGTCGACATTCTTGCGGCCGGTGACATGGGTGGAACCATGCGCTTGGGGCTTTACACCGCGAAGCTGGCCGAGGGATCGGTTGTTGCAGAGACCTATGGCGCAACCAGCGTCGAAGAGCGTCACCGCCACCGCTATGAGGTCAACAACAGCTTCCGTGATCAGATCGCTGCCGCTGGCTTGGTCTTCTCGGGAACATCGCCTGACGGCCATCTGGTTGAGTTCGTTGAGCTGCCTCGCGAAGTGCACCCGTACTACGTCTCGACTCAGGCGCATCCTGAATTTCTGAGTCGACCAAACAAGGCCCACCCATTGTTCGCTGGCCTCGCGAAGGCCGCTATTGAACGCGCCGAGTCGAACCGCCTTTTCAGCGAGCAGGATGCCTAAGGACCAGCCTGCGGAGTTCGCAGTTCGCAACTCAGATGTGGCCTTCGAGGGGCGCATCTGGGACGTAAAGCGTGACGTTGTCGACTTTAAGGGACACACGATTACGCGTGAATACGTGGCGCACCCGGGAGCGGTTGCTGTTGTAGCCATCAATGAACGCAGTGAGGTGCTGCTGATAAAGCAGTACCGTCACCCGGTGGGCGAGTTCTTGTGGGAAATTCCTGCTGGGCTGCTCGATGTTTCGGGCGAATCCAGGCTCGACGCTGCCCAACGCGAACTATTTGAAGAGACGGGCTGGGTGGCGACGCAATGGGAAGAGCTCACTAGCTTTTACACCACGCCTGGTGGCAGTTCGGAGCAGATAGACATCTATCTGGCTCAAGACCTGAGCTTTCGTGGACACAATCTTGCGTTGGAAGGCGAAGAGGCCGAGCTCGAGGTTGCCTGGGTTCCGATCGCGGACGCCATCACGAGCGTTATGAAGTCAGAGATGAAGAGCCCGAGCGCCGTGGTTGGCCTGCTAGCGCTGGCCATCTGGATGCGCGCAGGTTTGGCAGAGTAAGACCTTGGCAATCCAAGGTCTGATTGACGCGTTTCTTCGTCATTTAGCCATTGAACGCGGCGCGGCGAAAAATACCCTAGCCGCCTATCGCCGCGACCTCGAACGTTATCTGGACTATCTCAACAACCGTGGCATCGACTCGATCGACGCAATTTCGGAACTTGTGGTTGGCGATTTTGCCGAGCAATTGGTTTCGAAGGCTGGCCTAGCGGCAAGTTCTGTTGCTCGGGTTATGGCAGCGGTAAGGGGACTCCACAAGTTTTGGTTGCTCGAGGGGCTGGCCGAAAACGACCCCGCTCATGTCGTCAAGCCACCAAAAGCGGGAAAGCGTCTTCCTAAGGCCATCTCGATTGACTCGGTCGTTGCCCTGCTAGAAGCAGCCGGCCCCGCGCCGGAATCAGAGCACGACGCGGCCACGGTGATTCGACTGCGCGATCGAGCTTTGCTAGAGCTGCTCTATGCCACCGGGGCTCGAATCAGCGAAATCACCGCATTAGACCTAGATGATTTGGTCGACCCGACCATGGTCAGGTTGTTCGGCAAGGGTTCTAAGGAGCGTCTCGTTCCTGTCGGTCGCTATGCACAAGCGGCGCTCGCCGCCTATTTGAGCAGGGTGCGACCAAACCTTGCAATCCAAGGTCGAGGCACGCCTGCCGTTTTTCTGAATCAACGTGGCGGCCGACTGAGTCGACAGTCGGCATGGAGCATTCTGACTGAGGCTGCCCGTATCGCGGGGTTGGAGGCATATGTCTCGCCGCACACGCTGCGGCACTCGTTTGCAACCCACCTGCTCGAGGGAGGTGCCGACGTGCGTGTGGTGCAGGAGCTACTAGGACATTCGTCGGTCTCAACAACCCAGATTTACACGCTGGTGACGGTGGATGCCCTGCGTGAAATGTATGCCACTGCTCATCCGCGTGCCCGCAAATAGGTAGGCTATTAGCACCTAGGACAGGGGAGCAAAAATGGCTAAAACCGAAAAAGATACTCGCTTCCCGACTCCAAAACCGCTGGTAAAGCACGGCCCTGCCCGTGTGATTGCGATGTGTAACCAGAAGGGTGGAGTCGGTAAGACCACGACCACCATCAACCTGGCCGCAGCGTTGGCTGAGTATGGCCGCAAGGTCCTCCTAATCGACTTCGACCCGCAGGGTGCTCTCACCGCTGGAATGGGTTTTCACACCCACGAGGGCAACACGATTTATGAGTTGATGAAGGGTTCGATCACCGATACCCGCTCAACGATTCTGCAGACTCAGGTGAAAAACCTAGACCTGATTCCAGCGAACATTGACCTGTCGGCAGCCGAAATGGAATTGGTGAATGCCATCTCTCGCGAGCGCATCCTCGCTGGCCTGATTCGCCAGGTCGCCGACGACTACGACGTGGTAATCATCGACTGCCAGCCGTCGCTTGGATTGCTCACTGTGAATGCCCTAACCGCTGCACACGGCGTGATCATTCCGCTGGCCACCGAGTTCTTTGCTCTGCGCGGTGTCGCGATTCTCGAGGGCATTATTGGCAAGGTCCGTGCGTTGCTAAACCCAACTTTGAACCTGGATGGCATCCTGGCGACCATGTATGACCCGCGCACCCTGCACTCGCACGAAGTGCTGGAGCGTGTTCGCGAGCGCTACGGCGACAAGCTGTTCAAGAGCGTCATCAACCGAACCGTCAAGTTTCCGGATGCGACTGCGGCAGGTCTGCCGATCACCGGTTTTGCTCCGACATCGGCCGCGGCAGAGGCATATCGCACCGTAGCGAGAGAGTTGGTCTCGCGTGGTTGTGCCCCATAACCACGAGCTAGTCGAAGCCCCTGAGAAGAGTTTGGGATTCGAACTCAGCCTCTCGAATTTTGAAGGTCCATTCGACCTATTGCTGTCGTTGATTGCCAAACACGAGCTTGACATCACGCAGATTTCGCTTTCGCGCGTAACTGACGAATTCATCGCCTATCTGAAGGGCCTCGACGAGGACGAAGAGCTCGATCAAGCCAGCGAATTCTTGGTAATCGCGGCGACTCTGCTTGACCTAAAAATCGCAGGACTCTTGCCGCGCGGCGAGGTCGTGGACGCCGAGGACGTTGCCCTGCTCGAAGCGCGAGACCTGTTGTTTGCCAAACTCTTGCAGTACAAGGCCTTCAAGGAAATCTCGACTTGGTTCTCGACGGCCCTGTCGCTAGAAGCTGGACGTGTGCCGCGCGATGTGCTGATGGAGGAGCGGTTCCGCGAGTCGAAGCCGGAGTTGATCTGGACCCTGAACTTGGCCGAGTTTGCGAAGCTCGCCGAGGACACCATGACCCCCCGCGAGATTCCTGCCGTCGGCTTGACACACCTTCATGCGCCTCGCGTGAGCATTCGGGAACAAGCGGTTGAAGTGGCGTCGTTGTTGCGCGCATCAGGAGCACTGACTTTCCGAGAGATCATTGCGGCCGTGAAAGACAAGGCTGTCGTAGTGGCTCGATTTCTTTCGATTCTTGAGCTTTATCGCCTCATGGCGATTTCTTTCGAGCAGGACGCCCCGTTGAGTGACCTGAAGCTGGTCTGGCGCGCCGAGAATTTTGATGACAATCAACTTGCCAACCTAGGAGCCGAATATGACGCCTGATTTGAACGGTGCGCCTGGATCTGAGATTCTTGCCACCCACAGCGACAGCCTGCGTTCGGCGATCGAAGCGGTGTTGATGGTCGCTGACTCGCCTCTCTCGCTGGTTGTGCTGGCCGGTTCGTTAGAACTGCCGGTCGCCGAGATTCGCGAGGCAATTCACTCGCTTCGCGACGACTACGACGGCGTGAATGGTGGCGCGCCAAGAGGTTTCGAACTGCGCGAGGTGGGCGGCGGCTGGCGAATCTTTGTGCGCCAGGGATTCGACTGGGCTGTGAAGCTCTTCGTCGCCAACGAGAACCCAACCAAGCTCTCACAAGCGGCGCTGGAGACTCTTGCGGTAATCGCATACAAGCAACCAATCGCTCGTGGCCAGGTGGCTTCGATTCGTGGTGTGAATGTCGACTCTGTTGTGCGCACCCTCGTTAGCCGTGGCCTGATCACCGAACTTTATACGGATGCCGAAACCGGCGCAATTAACTACGGAACCACCCCGCTAATGCTAGAACTTCTTGGGATTAACTCGCTCGAAGAGCTGCCGGCGATCAGCCCATACCTACCGAATGCATTGGACAACTTTGATGAGTGATTACGAGATCGAGACTTCAACTGACGACGAGGAGTCGCCAAGCACCGAGATGCGCCTGCAGAAGGCCATGGCTCACGCGGGCGTCGCCTCGCGGCGAGTTTGCGAGGACCTGATTACCAAGGGTCGAGTCAAGGTCAACGGCAAGACGGTGACCGAGCTTGGCAGCCGCATTGATACCGCCATCGACAAGGTGACGGTCAACGGCACGCCGATTCAGTTCGACACTTCGCGTGTTTATCTTGCTCTGAACAAGCCGCTCGGCGTTGTCAGCTCGATGAGCGATGAGGAAGGCCGACCTGACCTTGCCCAATTCGTGCTCGATTTTGATCGCGTCTTTAACGTTGGGCGTCTCGACGCAGAGACCACCGGCCTGCTTTTGATGACAAACGATGGCGACCTGGCTCACAAGTTGATGCACCCGAAATTCGGGGTCACTAAGACCTATGTTGCCCGTGTGGCTGGAATCGTTTCGCTCGCGACGATTCAGCAGTTGCTTGATGGCATCACTCTTGAAGATGGCGAGATTGCGGCCGACAAGGCGCACATTGTCGATCAGCGCGGCGACGAAACCTTGGTTGAGATTGTGTTGCACTCGGGACGCAACCGAGTCGTGCGCCGCATGTTTGAAGAGGTAGGGCACCCTGTTCGCGGACTCGTGCGTAAGCAGTTCGGGCCAATTCACTTGGGCACACTGCGCCCAGGAGACATTCGCCAGTTGAATAAACTTGAGATCGGCGCTCTGCTGAAGGTGGCAGACGGTCGACGGGCACGAACCCCTCGCCCTGAGCAGGTGCGACCAGGCAAGGGGCGCCCGACTCCGGCCAAGTCAAACCCGAAGTCAAACACCAAGTCGAACTCGAAGTCGAAGAAGAGATAACCATGGCAGTACGAGCCATTCGCGGTGCAATCCAGCTTGAGGTAGACGAGCGCGAGCACCTGTTGAAGTCGACGGCCGAGCTGCTGTCGAAGACCCTGCACGCCAACGACATCTCGGCCGACCAGCTGATTTCCATCCTGTTCACCGCGACTCCGGATGTGACCAGCGAATTTCCGGCGCTCGCTGCACGCGAGCTAGGCCTCGGCGATGTGCCGCTCATGTGTTTCGTAGAAATGAACGTCGGGCACGCTCTGCCGCGAGTGATTCGCGTGATGATCAACGTCGAGACTGACAAGCAGCGCGCTGAGATTCAGCACGTGTACCTGCGCGGCGCGGCTGCGCTTCGCCTGGACCTAGCGCAGTGACCACTGGGCGCTTGAGCGGCACCGTACGTATCGTAGGCGCGGGTCTGCTGGGAACGTCGGTGGGTCTTGCACTGCGCGCCCTTGGAGTCGATGTGGTTATCGAAGACTCATCGCCGGCCAACGAAAAACTTGCAATCGACTACGGTGCCGGTCGCGCTGCGAGTGCCGAGGATTCGCCGAACCTGATTGTGGTTTGTGTGCCGCCAGATGTGACCGGCAAGGTAGTCGCCGCCGAACTTGCGGCTAATCCGCATGCTGTCGTAACCGATGTGGCGAGCGTCAAGGCTTCGGTTTTGGCCGACCTGCGCGCACGCGGTGTCGACCTTTCTCGTTATGTTGGATCGCACCCGATGGCCGGTCGCGAGCGCGGTGGCGCGATCTCGGGTCGAGCAGACCTGTTCGTTAGTCGCCCCTGGGTGATTTCAGCCTCGAGTTCTAATTCGGCGGCATCGGTGCAGTTGGTCGAAAACCTTGCACTCGATTTGGGTGCTGCGCCGGTTCGCGTTCCTGCTGAAGATCACGACCGAGCAGTTGCGCTTGTCTCGCACGTTCCGCAATTGGTCTCGAGTTTGCTGGCAGCGCGCTTGGTCGAAGCCGAGGCGGGCGATGTCGCGCTTGCCGGCCAGGGCCTGCGCGACACCACGCGAATCGCGGCCAGTGACCCAAAGTTGTGGATGCAAATTCTTGGTGCAAATTCAGCGCCGATTGCCCGCGTTCTTCATGAACTTGCCGACGACCTAAGCAAGGTCGTTGTGGCCATGGATGACGTAGACGCGCCTGGTTCGTTGGCCACGATCGGCCGCGTGCTTGAGGCAGGCAACCGCGGTGTCGAGCGCATCCCCGGAAAGCATGGAACCAAGCACACCGCCTATGCGCAGCTCGTGGTGATTATTGAAGACAAGCCGGGTGAACTCGGCCGCCTGTTCAATGAGGTTGGCGAAATCGGAGTGAACATCGAAGAGCTGAAGCTTGAGCACTCACCGAGCGCACAGGTCGGTTTGGTCGAACTCTATGTCTTGCCAGGTGTTGCCGATCGCCTTGGCGCAGAACTGAGTGCACGTGGATGGAGGATTGCCGGATGAGCGAAATTATTGCTATTGACGGGCCTGCCGGCTCTGGCAAATCCAGCGTGAGTAAGCAGGTTGCCCGCGAGCTTGGTCTTGGCTATCTCGACACCGGAGCCGCATACCGCGCCTTGGCTTGGGCGGTTCTGGATGGGCGTTTCAGTCTTGAATCATTGGCCGAAATCGACCTGGATGCGATGTTCGACTATTCAATCTCGCTAGACCCAGATGATTTCTGGGTTGCGGTTGCAGGAACCGATTTGACCACCGCTATTCGCGAGCAGAACGTGGCCGAGTTTGTGAGCAACGTTGCACGAATTCAACCCGTCCGAGACTTCATGAAGCGCCTCACGCATCGGCTTGTGGCCGAGTCGGGCAAGGCAGGGGTCGTGGTAGAGGGGCGAGATATCACCACAGTCGTTGCGCCAGAGGCGAAAATTCGACTACTGCTAACCGCAAGCGAAGAGGTTAGACTTAAGAGACGCTCTGCGGAACTTGATCCGGAGGCCGCGAAAGAGGTTCACCGCCAGGTTTCGCAGCGCGATCAGAGCGACTCAAAGGTTGTCGACTTTATGACTCCAGCACCAGGCGTGGTTTTGGTCGACACAACCGAACTCAACTTTGTTCAGACGGTCGCCGCCGTGCGCGAATTGATTGAGCGCGGCCTGAACGCAATTTAAGGATTTGACATGGCTAAGAAGCACGACGACTTCGATGAAGTTGAGGTGACCTACACCTACGGCAACCCAGAGGAAGACTTCGTCGATGAAGACTTCGAAGAGGGCGACGACGCCGAGGGCGCGCTGGGTGAACTAGTCGAGGACGACACCGACTACGACTTTGACAGCGAAGAGTTTCAGACCCGTCTGGAATCGTTGACTCCCGACGAAGAAGAGCAGCGCGCGAACGCACTTCGCGTAGGCCTTGACGAGTATGACCTCGACGACGAAGACCTCGAGATGCTCTCGGGTGAGTTTGGGCCAAACGGTGAGTACCGTCTTCTGCCTGCGCTGCCGGTTTTGGCAATCGTTGGTCGCCCAAACGTGGGCAAGTCGGCGCTGGTCAACCGAATCCTTGGCCGCCGCGAGGCAGTAGTCGAAGACAAGCCGGGCGTAACCCGTGACCGCGTCTCGTACAAGGCCGAATGGAATGGTCGAAAGTTCACCCTGGTTGATACCGGCGGTTGGGAACCAGACGCAAAGGGCATCGACAAGTCGGTGGCACTGCAGTCCGAGATCGCAATCGAGCTTTCGGATGCCGTTCTTTTTGTAGTCGACGCACACGTTGGCCCTACGGCGACCGACGAGCGAGTCGTCAAGCTGCTGCGCGCCAGCAAAAAGCCTGTGATCGTTGTTGCTAACAAGATCGACGATGCCCGTCTAGAGCCTGAGGCCGCAGCCTTGTGGAGCCTCGGTTTGGGCGAGCCGTACCCGGTTTCGGCACTTCACGGTCGAGGCGTAGCAGACATGCTCGATGCCGCGATGGCTGTTTTGCCAGAGGTTTCGAGCGTCGCAAAGAATGAGGTTGGTGGTCCGCGTCGCGTGGCCCTGATCGGTCGTCCGAACGTTGGCAAGTCGTCGCTTCTTAACAAGGCTGTTGGCTCTGAGCGTGCAGTCGTGAACGACTTGGCCGGCACCACCCGCGACCCAATCGACGAACAGGTCGAACTCGGCGGCAAAATTTGGCGTTTCGTCGACACCGCCGGCATCCGTCGTCGTGTTCACCTGCAGCAAGGCGCCGATTTCTATGCGTCGTTGCGCACCGCGGCTGCCCTTGAGCGCGCCGAAGTTGCAGTTGTGCTTTTCGATGTCACCCAGCCGATTTCTGAGGCCGACATCCGAATCGTTGACATGGCACTCGAGTCGGGTCGCGCACTCGTGCTGGCCTTCAACAAGTGGGATGAGCTCGACGACGAACGCCGACGTTACCTGGAGCGCGAGATCGAACAGGACCTCGCTCACGTTGACTGGGCTCCTCGTGTGAACATCTCGGCTAAGACCGGCCGTCACCTAGAGAAGCTGGTTCCGGCTCTCGAGGTAGCGCTTGACTCGTGGGACAAGCGAATTCCAACCGGAAAGCTCAACGCGTTCGTGCAGGAGCTTGCGATGGAGACTCCGCACCCGGTTCGCAGCGGAAAGCAGCCGCGAATCCTGTTCGCCGCTCAGGTCAGTTCGCGTCCACCAAAGTTTGTCTTGTTCACCACCGGCTTCTTGGAGCAGGGTTACCGTCGCTTCATTCAGCGTCGCCTGCGCGAAACCTACGGTTTTGAGGGAACCCCGATCGAGGTCAGCATGCGCGTTCGTGAAAAGCGCAAGCGCGTCTAGCAAGATTTCAAACGCTAGCGGTCCCCTAGACTGCTAGCGTTGCCGCAAGGCAGACGGGCTGTAGCGCAGCTTGGTAGCGCACTTGTCTGGGGGACAAGGGGTCGCCGGTTCGAATCCGGTCAGCCCGACCAAACGAATAGAATCGGCAAATGGATACGAGGTCGCAGATGAGTCTCTGGCGACAGTGGGGCACGCTTCCGAACGTGCTGTCGAGCATCAGGCTCGCGCTCGTGCCGGTCTTTCTAGTCTTGCTTCTGGTTGGCAACTTCGCATTGGCGTTGATCGTGTTGGCGTTCGCCGGCATTACCGATTACCTCGACGGATATTTTGCGCGTCGTCTAAACCAAGTGACTCGCTTGGGGCAACTGCTGGATCCGGCCGCCGACAGACTTTACATTTTCTCGACCCTCATCGGTCTAGCGGTAACCCAGCAGATTCCGCTGTGGTTGGCAGCCGTGATCATTGCGCGCGACCTCATGTTGTTGATCGTCTATCCAGTGCTCGCGACCCACGGCTACGGGCCGCTTCCGGTGCACTATCTGGGCAAGGCCGGCACGTTTGCTTTGCTCTATGCCTTCCCGCTTTTGATGCTCGCGAATGTGTGGCAGTCGGCATCGATTTTGATCCTGCCGGTTGCCTGGGCGTTCGCTCTCTGGGGTGTGGGTTTGTATTGGTGGGCCGGCTGTGTCTATGTGCTGCAGGTGCGTCAAATCGTGAAATTTGGCACCTCGAAAAACCACTAGGCTAGAGGCTCTACGAAAGGGAATCAGCGAATGTCAGCCGGGGAAAAAGAGTTGCGGGGAGTGGCCTCAGAGGTCGAAACTACCCTTACTTTTTCATCGGATTTGATCGCTGACCGCACCGCCGAACTCACCGAGGACGAAGCGGCCGCAATCGCCGCGTTGCCGGCTGGATCGGCGCTTCTTGTGGTCGTCAAGGGCCCAAACGACGGAGCCCGTTTTCTGCTCGACCAGGACGTGACCACCGTTGGCCGTCACCCAAACGCAGACATTTTTCTCGACGATGTAACCGTGAGCCGTCGTCACGCCGAATTCGAGCGCAAGGACGGCCGATTCATCGTTCGTGACCTTGGTTCTTTGAACGGCACATACCGCGAAGGCCGCACGATCGACGTGATTCAGTTGGCCGATGGCGACGAGGTTCAAATCGGCAAATACAAGCTGACTTTTTTTGCTTCGCCTGCCGACCTTGGTGGTGTGGCCTAAATGTCGGCAGCAGTAGCAACTTCGCTCAGTGGCGCCCGCGCCAAGAAGCTCTTGACGATTGGCAAGGTTCTTGCCCTGCTCACCGCTGAATTCAGCGATCTGACCCCTTCAAAGCTTCGCTTTCTTGAAGAGCAGGGTCTGGTTACTCCACAGCGCACCGAGTCGGGCTATCGCAAGTTCACCGAGGCCGATGTCGAGCGCCTTCGCATCGTGCTTGAACTTCAGCGCGACAAGTACCTGCCGCTCAAGGTAATCCGTCAATATTTGGCCGACCTGGATGCCGGTCAGCAGCCGACCCTGCCGGGCGAAAGCCAGGTCAACGCGGCTCACGTTCGCCAGATTCGCAACCGCAAGTTCTCGCAACTAGACCTGATAGCCGAAACTGCGGTCACGCCAGAACTGATCGCTCAGGCTCAAGACGCAAACCTCATCGGGCAGGAGCCTTTTGAGCACGCCGACCTCGAGATCGCTCGTTCGCTCGTGCAACTGCAGCGTTTTGGAATTGCCCCTCGCCACCTGAAGGGTTTGAAGGCCGCTGCCGAGCGTGAAATCGGAATCATCGAAGGTGTCATCGCCCCGGTGCTGCACAAAAACGACACGGGTGCCCGAGGTCGCGCGGCACACTACGCCGCCGAGATCGAGAGCCAGTTCGCGAACATCCGCTCAGAGCTGATTCGCAACGTAATCGGCAAAATCGACCAGTAAGTCGACCATTTCGAATTCTCGAATTCCACCAAAAATCGCTCTAGACGGCGCGACACGCCGCGATTAAAAATTAACCAATCATCGTTAAAGATGCGGGCAACAATTAAACCTGTACTTGAACGTTTAGACATTGGCAGAGCAAACAGGAGGTGGCGCGATGGTAAACACCGATTTGAACGCGACCACCCCGGCCGCGACTTCGGGCATCACCGAAGAATATTCGTCGGACATGCTCTTCACCGATGGTCTGCCTTCGGTTGACCCACGAACCGGCTACCGAGGCACCTCGGCTGCTGCGGCAGCGGGAATCACATACCGTCAGCTTGACTACTGGGACCGCACCGGTCTGGTTCAGCCGAGCGTTCGCCCTGCCGGCGGTTCGGGCTCGCAGCGTTTGTATGCGTTCCGCGACATTCTGGTTTTGAAATTGGTTAAGCGCCTGCTCGACACCGGAGTCTCGCTGCAGCAGATTCGCATCGCAGTTGACCAGTTGCACGCCGCTGGCATCAGCGACCTCGGTCGTATCACCCTCATGTCGGATGGCGCGCGCGTGTATCTGTGCACCACCGAGGATGAGGTCATCGACCTACTAGGTCGCGGCCAGGGCGTCTTCGGCATCGCTGTGGGTCGTGTGCTGCGCGAGGTCGAGGCCTCGCTGGTCAACATGATCTCGAACCACATTGACGAGGTCGATGAGCTCGCAGCTCGTCGTCACAGCAAGGCCGCAGGCTAGTAGCCACAACCCCGCATTTTTGGCCAAGTAATGGCTACGATTGATTGCAACACGACGGCGTGGTTTGGTGAATCCAAAACCCCGGTTCGAAGAGTTCACCAGCGCTAACTAATCCTTGTTCTTTCATCGACGCTGAGGACTCAATGTTCAAAAAAATCCTGGTTGCAAACCGTGGTGAAATCGCCGTTCGCGCAATGCGCGCCGCCTACGAACTTGGCGCCAAAACCGTCGCAGTTTTTCCTTATGAGGATCGCAATTCGACTCACCGCCTAAAGGCCGACGAGGCCTATCAGATTGGCGTCGAAGGGCATCCTGTTCGCGCCTACCTCGATGTGGCCGAGATTATTCGCGTTGCCAAAGAGTCGGGCGCCGACGCAATCTATCCTGGCTACGGCTTTTTGAGCGAGAACCCTGAGCTGGCTGCGGCTGCGGCTGCCAACGGCATCACATTCATTGGACCGACCAACGACGTTCTAGAGATGGCCGGGAACAAGGTCACCGCGAAGGACGCCGCAATTCGTGCCGGCGTGCCGGTGTTGAAGTCGACCCAGTCTTCGGCAGACGTCGACTCACTGGTTGGTCAGGCCGCCGCAATCGGCTTCCCAATCTTTGTTAAGGCGGTTGCGGGTGGCGGTGGCCGCGGCATGCGTCGCGTGGCAAAGGCCGAAGACCTGCGTGCCGCACTCGTAGAGGCGTCACGCGAGGCCGAAAGCGCATTCGGCGATCCACGCGTCTTCTTGGAGCAGGCGGTTCTGCGACCACGACACATCGAGGTGCAGATTCTGGCCGACAACCACGGCAACGTCGTTCACCTGTTCGAGCGCGACTGCTCGATTCAGCGACGCAACCAGAAGGTCGTTGAGATTGCTCCTGCGCCGCTCATCGACGAGGATCTGCGTCAAACCTTGTATCGCGATGCGGTGGCCTTCGCGAAGGCGATTGGGTATCAGAACGCGGGAACTGTCGAGTTCTTGATCGACACGATTGGCGACAACGCTGGCAAGCACGTGTTCATCGAGATGAACCCGCGAATTCAGGTTGAGCACACCGTGACCGAAGAGATCACCGATGTCGACCTAGTGCAGAGCCAGATGCGCATTGCCGCCGGTGCGACCCTGGCCGACCTCGGCCTGACTCAAGACAAGGTCACCATGCATGGTTTTGCGGTGCAGTGCCGCATCACCACCGAAGACCCGGCCCAGAACTTTCGCCCGGACACGGGCAAGATCACCACATACCGCTCGCCTGGCGGCGCTGGTATTCGCCTAGACGGCGGCACCGTTTCTACCGGTGCCGAGGTGAGCCCGCACTTCGACTCGATGCTGGTCAAGCTCATTTCGCGCGGACGCGACTTTCAGTCGGCCGTCATTCGTGCAAAGCGTGCGCTCGCCGAGTTCCGCATCCGTGGTGTCTCGACCAACATTGGCTTTTTGCAGGCCGTGCTCGCCGACGACACCTTTGCCAGCGGTGACCTGAGCACCTCGTTTATCGACGAGCGTCCGTACCTGTTCCACGCCAAGCCTTCGGCCGACCGTGGCACCAAGATCATCACCTGGTTGGCCGATGTGACCGTCAACCAGCCGAACGGTTCGCGCGCGGGGCACCTCAGCCCGACCGCCAAGTTGCCACACGCCGACCTGACTCTGCCGGCACCTGCCGGATCGCGTCAGCGCCTACTGGAGCTAGGGCCTGAGGCGTTCGCTCGTGACCTGCGCAATCAGGTTGCCGTTGCCGTGACCGAAACCACATTCCGCGACGCGCACCAGTCGCTGCTGGCGACCCGTGTTCGTGGGCGCGACCTGGTTCAGGTTGCTCCGCACGTTGCTCGCCTGACGCCGCAGCTGCTGTCGGTCGAGGCCTGGGGTGGCGCGACCTACGACGTGGCCCTGCGATTCTTGGGTGAGGACCCGTGGCAGCGACTCGAGGCTCTGCGTGCCGCAATGCCGAACATCTGCATCCAGATGCTCCTGCGCGGTCGCAACACCGTTGGCTACACGCCGTATCCGACCGAGGTCACCGAAGCCTTCGTCAAGGAGGCTGCGGCTGCCGGCATCGACATCTTCCGTATCTTTGATGCCCTAAACGACATTGATCAGATGCGTCCTGCGATTCAGGCCGTACTGGCGACCAAGACAGCAATCGCCGAGGTCGCCCTGTGCTACACGGCCGACCTGCTCGACCCGAACGAGACCCTGTACACCCTCGACTATTACCTCGACCTGGCCCAGCAGATTGTCGACGCCGGTGCACACATCATCGCCATTAAGGACATGGCCGGACTATTGCGCCCTGCGGCCGCAGAGAAGCTCGTGAGCGCCCTGCGTGAGCGTTTCGACCTGCCGGTGCACCTGCACACCCACGACACCGCTGGCGGCCAGCTGGCGACGCTCATGGCGGCTGTCAACGCAGGCGTCGACGCGGTCGATGTGGCTAGTGCACCGATGGCCGGCACCACCAGTCAGCCGAGCGCTTCGGCCCTCGTAGCCGCGCTCGCGCATACCCCGCGCGACACCGGAATCAGCCTCGACGACGTTTGTGCGCTCGAGCCATACTGGGAGGCCGTTCGTAACGTCTATCGCCCGTTTGAGTCAGGTCTGCCTGGCCCGACCGGTCGCGTCTACAAGCACGAGATTCCTGGCGGCCAGTTGTCGAACCTGCGCCAGCAGGCAATCGCGCTTGGCCTTGGCGACCAGTTCGAAAAGGTCGAAGACATGTATGCGGCGGCAAGCTCGCTGCTCGGTCGCCCGACCAAGGTCACGCCATCATCGAAGGTGGTTGGCGACCTGGCGCTGCACCTGGTTGCTGTGAACGCAGACCCTAAGGACTTTGCCGAAAACCCACAGAACTACGACATTCCGGATTCGGTAATTGGCTTCATGGCTGGCGAACTGGGCGATTTGCCTGGTGGCTGGCCGGAGCCATTCCGCAGCAAGGTGCTTGCCGGCAAGAACCCGAAGTTTGGTCTGACGCCAGTTTCGGAAGAAGACTTGGCGATCCTCGCCGGTGACGACAAGGATCGACGCCGCATGCTGTTGAACCGCCTGCTCTTTCCTGGTCCAACCAACGACTTCGTCAAGGCTCGCGAGACCTATGGCAACCTTGACGCGGTCGACACCCTCGACTATCTCTATGGCCTTGAGCAGGGTCACGAACACGTGGTCGAAATCGCCAAGGGTGTTCGCCTGTTCGTAGGCCTCGAAGCGATTGGTTCGCCAGACGCCAAGGGCTTCAGAACCGTAATGGCCACGCTCAACGGTCAGCTGCGCCCGATCAACATCCGCGACCGCAAGATCGCGGCCGACATTCCGCATGCCGAGAAGGCCGACGCGAACAACCTCGGTCACGTCGCGGCGCCATTCAGTGGCGTTGTAACGCTGCAGACCGTCGAAGGCGCTCATGTCGAGGTTGGTCAAGCGGTGGCAACAATCGAGGCCATGAAGATGGAGGCGACCATCACCGCGAACACCGCGGGCGTGGTTCGTCGACTGGCTATCGGCAAGACCTCTCCGGTCGATGCCGGCGACCTGCTTTTGGTTGTCGAGCCGGCCTAATCGGTTGCGTTTTGGGGGATGGGGTTGCCAATCGGCGGCCCCATCCGCTTTTAGCCGAGGGCGATAAAAATCGACCGCTCGGCTAGACTGAGGAGTCGCTACAAAGTCGTCAAAAGGAGACCCTGTGGGTATTTGGGATCAGCCAGAAGAAGAGTCACAGGACTTCCTCGCGCCTCGTCCGGTGGTGCCATCGTTGCCGCCGGTCTCGACCTACACCGCAGGCGTTCCGATCGTCACTAGCCCAGAGGCAAAGGCCGAGCCTGAAAAGGACTACGCGCTCGCCGAGGTGGCTGTCGATGCTGGAATCATCGACGTGACGCCATCGACTTCGTCAATCCAGGTTGTTACCGAACAGCAGCTGTTAAACCGCGACCTGCAGTCGACCGACACCGGCGCCATTGCCACCACTCGCCGCAGCAACTACAGCCGCCGCGACAGCCTGCGTGGCGAGGTCTTCGACCAGCCAGAACCTGCGGCAATGTTGACCGCCGACCGACTCCTTGACTCATCGGCCCGCAACCGCCCGGCACCAGAGGCTGGCTTCCGTCGCTTCATCTATTTCTTGAGCCTCAAGACCATCAACCTCGGCGATTCGCTCAAGGTTCGCGAGCGCAAGGCCATCGACGCACGCATCGGTGCCGCACTCGAAGGCGGCGCCAAGTTTGTGCCGGTATTGACCCGCAAGGGCGGCGTTGGCAAGACCACCGTCAGCACCCTGCTTGGCATGGCTCTCGCGCTGGCTCGCGAAGACCGCATCATCGCAATCGATGCAAACCCTGACCGAGGCACCCTCGCCGAGCGCGTCAGCAAGTCGACCCGCTTCACCGTTCGCGACGTCGTGAACCGTGCTGCCGCTATCGATGGCTTCACCGATTTCTCGACCATGGTTTCGCGAGACGTGACCCGCCTGGATGTGCTTGCGTCTGACTCAGACCCAATGCTCTCGGAGGCCTTCGACGAGGGCGACTACAACGTGGTTGCCGACATGGCCGCTCGTTACTACTCGATCATTTTGACCGACTGCGGCACGGGTATCGTGCACTCGGTTATGCGCCCAACCCTCCAGCGCGCTAACGGACTCGTGATCGTTTCTGGTGGCTCGGTCGACGAGGCTCGCCTCGCTTCTGAGACCCTGACCTGGCTTGAGGCCAACGGCTATGGCAACCTGGTGCGCAACTCGATCGTGGCACTGAACACCGCCACCCAGGGCACCAACATCGTGAAGCTCGACGAAATCGAACAGCACTTCAAGACTCGCGTGCGCCACGTGGTTCGCATTCCTTACGACCCATCGCTTTCGGCTGGTTCGGTCATCAAGTTCAACGAGTTGAAGCAAGACACCCAGAATGCGGCACGCGAATTGGCCGCACTCGTAGTTGACTGCCTAAACGCCCCGGTCTAGGCCTAAGCGAAAGAACGATGGCTGTTCGCGAGATTCGGCTATTCGGTGACCCCGTCCTGAAATCGGTCAGCGATCCCGTGCGTGCCTTCGACGGCAAGCTCAAGGCACTGGTCGACGACCTAGTCGACACGACCAAGTTGCCTGGCCGTGCCGGAGTCGCGGCGCCTCAGATCGGTGTGAACCTTCGTGTATTTAGCTACAACGTCAACGGCGAAGTCGGCTACATCATCAATCCCGAACTGGTCGAAAAATCAGGTGAGTTGCAGCTGCTCGACGAGGGTTGCCTCTCGGTGCCCGGGCTGTGGCACAAGACCCCTCGCTATGTATTCGCACGCGTTCGTGGTCAAAACCTGGCCGGCGATCAGATCGAGTTGTCGGGCACCGGCCTAATGGCTCAGATGCTGCAGCACGAGTGCGATCACCTGGACGGCTTTGTCTACATCGATCGCCTAGAGGGCGAAGAGCGCCGAGCAGCGATGAAAAACCTGCGCGCAACCGATTGGTTCATGCGCTAATCGCGCAACTGGTTATTCGCTGCCTGTCATTGGCGCAGACGCATACAGTTCGTCGATGGCGCCAGCAAACTCGCGGGCAATCACGTCGCGCTTGATCTTTAGCGATGGCGTCAGGTGGCCGCTGTCTTCGGTTAGCTCGCGATCGATGACCACAAACTTGCGAATCGACTCGGCCTTAGAAAAGTTTTTGTTGACTCGATCAATAGAGTGCTGAATCTCGGCGATTACCGCCGGCAGCTTGGCCGCCTCGGCAATCGTTAGGTTCTTGTCGAGGCCACGGTTGGCCAACCAAAGTGGCAGCATCTCGGCATCGAGGCTAATCAAAGCCGCGACGAATGGGCGGTTGTCGCCGACCACGACGGCCTGGCCAATCAACGGGTTGGCCCGCAGCGGGTCTTCCATTGGTGCCGGTGCAACATTCTTTCCGCCGGCGGTCACGAGAATCTCTTTTTTGCGACCGGTGATGCTCAAAAAGCCCTCGTCGTCGAGTTCGCCGATATCGCCAGTCTTAAACCAATCGCCAGACATCGCTTCGGCGGTCGCCGCTGGGTTGTGCCAGTAGCCACGCATGACGTTCGAGCCGCGCAACCAAATCTCGCCGTCGTCGGCAATTTGGATTCCGCAACCAGGCAGGATGCGGCCTACCTTGCCGATCTTGAGCGAATCTGGGCGACCAATCATGGCCGGGGCAGTCACCTCGGTGAGGCCATAGCCCTCGAGCATCACCAGGCCGATGGCTCGATAAAAGTGTCCGAGGCGTGCGCCGAGGGGGCCGCCGCCCGAAATCGCAAACTTGACTCGGCCACCCATGGCCGCACGCAGCTTCTTGTAGACGAGCACGTCGAAGATCTTGTGTTGAATCGACAGGCCGAGCGGAACGCGACCGGTATCGAGTGCCTTCGAGTATGCGATTGCGGTGTATGCCGCCTTGCGGAAGATCTTGCCCTTGCCCGAGGCCTCGGCCTTTTGCTCGGCCGAGTTATAGACCTTCTCGAACACGCGTGGCACCGCGAGCAGGAATGTCGGACGGAAGGAGAGCATCGCCGGACCAACGTTTTTGCTGTCGCCCTGGTGGCCAACCTTGACTCCCGCGTATGCGGCCAAGACCGAGATGAAGCGTGCAAAGACGTGTGCCATTGGCAGGAACAACAGGGTTGACGACCCGACCTGGATCACGTCTGGTAGCTCGATGCAGGCGTTTTTGGTGAGGTCGATGAAGCCACGGTGGAGCAGTTCGCAGCCCTTAGGGCGGCCGGTGGTGCCCGAGGTATAGATGATGGTGGCGAGGTCGTTTAGTTTGGCGCTGGTGCGGCGTTGCTCGAGAATGTCGGCTCCGACGCCGTGGCCCATCTCGATGAGTTTTGCGATTGAACCACCGTCAATCTGCCAGGTTTGGCGCACCAGAGGTGCGTTTGCGCGGATCTCGTCAAACCGAGCAAGGTGTTCCTCGGTTTCGGCGAAGAGGGCGATCGACTCGCTGTCGGTCAGAATCCATTCCATCTGCGCTGGTGCACTGGTTTCGTAAATCGGCACGCTGACCGCTCCGACCCACCAGAGGGCAAAGTCGATCAATGCCCACTCGTAGCGAGTGCGGCTCATGATTGCGACGGCCTGACCCGGCTGAATGCCAGTGGCCACGAATCCCTTGGCGAGCGCGACGACCTCGTCGCAGAAAGCCTGTGCGGTTACGTCGCGCCATATTCCGTTGCCCTCGTCGATGGCAAAGAGTGCCAACTCTGGAGTCGAGCGAACGCGGTGCAGCAACAGATCAGTGATGTTTTCGTTCGGGTCTGAGATCACGTGTGGTGGAACGTCGTACGACTTAATCAACGCTGGGTGTCCCGTTCTGTTTTTCGGAGTTTCCGAACCTAAAACCACTGGCCTGCTGGCCTGCGTTTACTTTAGCGTTTAGGGCCTGCCGCGCGGGTAAACTTGAGGCTTAACCACGCTGGGCGCCGCGCGCCGTAACGAAATTGGAAGTCGCATGCACGCAATCGGAATCGACATCGGTGGCACCAAAATTGCCGGTGCCCTCGTTGATCAATCGGGCAACATTTTGCGCGAGCTTCGGGTGCCGACTCCGGCCGATAACCCAGAAGAACTGACCAAGGCCGTCGCTGGGCTCATCAACGAGCTGGGCGAAGTGCACAAGGTGGTCGGCGCCGGCATTGCCGCGGCCGGTTTCATCGACGCCGAACAGGCCAACATCGTCTATGCGCCAAATCTGAGCTGGCGCAACGAGCCGTTCAAGGCCAACGTCGAAGCTCTCGTGAACGTGCCAGTCATTCTTGAAAACGATGCCAACGCTGCCGGCTGGGCCGAGTACCGCTTCGGCGCCGGCAGGGGCTACAAGCACATGGTCATGTTGACCATCGGCACCGGTGTGGGTGGCGCGATTATCGCCGACTCACACATGCTGCGCGGTGGTTTTGGCATCGCCGGCGAGCTAGGTCACATTCGTGTCGTGCCTGATGGTCGTCTTTGTGGCTGTGGTCAGCACGGCTGCCTCGAATCGTATGGCTCGGGCACCGCGCTGTTGCGCGCCGCACGCGAGTTGGCCGACTCTGGCGACCCGCTTGGCAAGCGCCTGCGTGAGCTTGAGGCCGAGAAGGGGCAACTAACCGGAGTCGAGGTGTATTCGGCAATCGTCGACCACGACCCGGGAGCGCTCAAAATTCTGCGTGAACTAGGTTCGTGGATCGGCCAAGCCATCGGCAGTCTGGTGGCAGTGCTCGACCCAGAAATCGTCGTCATCGGCGGCGGCGTGAGCGCTGCGGGCGACCTATTGCTTGACCCGATTCGCGAGGCATACCTGGCGCATTTGCCCGCTCGCGGATTCCGCCCCGAACTCAAAATCGTTGCGGCCGAGTTCGTGAACGACGCCGGCGTGGTTGGTGCGGCCGACCTCGTGCGCGACAGCAAGCGATAAACTAGAGCACCAACCCGTCGCCCGCGCGGCGGTCAAGTTGCCCAGCCACTAGGTGGCGTGCAACGCATACCGTTTCGAAATCGAGTCGAAGGAGTGAAATGGCTTATTTCATTCTTAAGACGTTTGTGCTGGGCCCACTGCTCAAGCTCTTGTTCCGCCCTTGGGTGCGCGGAATGGAGAACATTCCGACCAACGGTGCAGCCATCTTGGCCTCGAACCACCTGTCGTTTTCTGACTCGATCTTTTTGCCGCTGCAGGTGCGTCGCCCTGTGGTCTTCTTGGCGAAGAGCGAGTACTTCACCGGAAAGGGCGTCAAAGGCGCTCTGGTGCGCTGGTTCTTTAAGTCGACCGGCCAATTGCCAATCGACCGCTCCGGCGGAAAAGCATCTGAGGCGTCGCTCAACACCGGTCTTGGCGTTTTGGCGCAAGGGCTGCTGCTCGGAATCTATCCGGAGGGCACGCGCTCGCCGGATGGTCGCCTGTACCGTGGCCGCACCGGCATCGCCCGCATGGTGCTAGAGGCCAAGGTTCCGGTTATTCCGGTTGCCATGATCGACACCGAAAAGGTACAGCCGATTGGTAAGCGCCTGCCTCGAATTCGCCGCGTCGGCATCGTCGTTGGCGAACAGCTAGATTTCTCGCGCTTTGATGGCATGGAGGGCGACCGAGTCGTGCTGCGTGCCGTCACCGACGAGATCATGTACGAGTTGAAGCGGCTCAGTGGTCAGGAATACGTTGACCTCTACGCATCATCAGTCAAAGAAAAGCGCGCCAAGCTCGCGCGTCAGTAAAGGAAACCAGGGGAGACCATGGCAGCACGCAATGAACCAGTAGTGGTAGCAGATCCAGCCGTATTGGCGGGCCTTGACCACTATCAGTCGCTGCCGATTAAGCAGCAACCAACCTGGACCGACGCGGCCAAGGTGGCCTCGGTTCGCGAGCAGCTTGCCGTGTTGCCGCCGCTGGTCTTTGCGGGCGAGGTCGACATCCTGCGTGCGCGCCTGGCACAGGCTGCCAACGGAGAGGCCTTCCTGCTTCAGGGTGGCGACTGCGCCGAGACCTTTGCCGATGCCACCGCTGACCGCATTCGCAATCGCGTTAAGACCCTGTTGCAGATGGCGGTTGTGCTGCAATACGGTGCCTCGCTGCCGGTAATCAAGATGGGTCGCATGGCGGGCCAGTTTGCCAAGCCGCGTTCGAGCGACACCGAAACCCGCGGCGATGTGACGCTGCCGGCATACCGTGGCGACATCGTGAACGGCTACGACTTCACGCCTGAATCGCGCGCCACCGACCCGGAGCGCATGCTCAAGGCCTACAACACCTCGGCCTCGACCCTGAACCTGATTCGCGCGTTCACCCAGGGCGGTTTTGCCGACCTGCGTTCGGTGCACGAATGGAACAAGGGCTTCGCCGACAACCCAGCGAACAACCGCTACAAGACCCTCGCCGACGAGATCGACCGTGCGGTGCGATTCATGGACGCGTGTGGCGCCGACTTCAACCAGCTCAAGACCACCGAGTTTTACGTTAGCCACGAGGGCCTGCTGCTCGACTACGAGCGCCCACTGACTCGCATCGACTCGCGCACGGGCACGCCATACATCACGTCGGGGCACTTTATTTGGATCGGTGAGCGCACCCGTCAGCTAGACCACGCTCACGTTGATTACCTATCGCGCGTTCGCAACCCGATTGGCGTCAAGCTTGGCCCAACCACGTCGGTCGAAGAGACCCTCGAGCTCATCGAGCGCCTCGACCCGAACCGCGAGCCGGGTCGCCTGACCTTTATCACTCGTATGGGTGCCGGCAAGATTCGTGAGGAACTGCCAAAGCTAGTCGAGGCCGTTCGCGATAGCGACGCCAAGCCGCTTTGGATCACCGACCCGATGCACGGCAATGGCATCACCACCAAGAATGGCTACAAGTCGCGTCGTTTCGACGATGTCATGGACGAGGTTCGTGGCTTCTTTGAGGTGCACAAGGCCGCTGGCACGTTCCCTGGTGGCGTTCACGTCGAGCTGACCGGCGACGACGTTGCCGAGTGCCTTGGTGGTTCGAGCAACATCGACGAGGCTTCGCTCGAAGAGCGCTACGAGTCGCTGTGCGACCCACGCCTGAACCACATGCAGTCGCTCGAGCTTGCCTTCCTGGTGGCCGAGTCGCTCGCATCGCGCTAGGTCGATCCAGCGGCTTTAGCCGCTATTTGCTGCTGATTGTGACCGTGGTCTTGGTTAGGTCGATTTTTGTGCCGGCAGGCACGCTGCTCGACTTGACCTTGGCAACGCCCCAGTTGGCCTGAAGTTGGTTGGTATTTACAACCACGTTGATGCCGAGCGATTCGAGCAGGCTCCTGGCCGCGAGAATGGTTTCGCCCACGACCTTTGGCACAATCACCATGCTCGACCCCTTAGAAACAACGAGCGTGACCGATGAGCCTTTGCCAATCGGCTGCCCCTGCGCGGTCTCGAGGCTGATCACCTTGCCCTTGGCTACCGTCTCGCTGTATTCGGTCTTAGTGCTGGTGACCACGAGGCCCACCGCTCCGAGTGCATTGTTGGCGAGGCTCGCATCCATGCCGGACACGAGCGGAATTGGCCCGAGCGAAAGCTTGATGTCGATCTTGGTGCCATCGAGAATCGGCTGGCCATCCAGGCCGGTGTAGTCGTAGACCGTGCCGAGCGGTGCCGCATCGAACCATGAACTGACTGCGCCCAGTGGCAGCCCCGACTTGATTAGCGAGGCCGTGGCATCGACTAGATTCAGCCCCGATAGTTCGGGAACGCGGATTTGGCGAGGCCCGAGCGATACAAACAGCTTGACCGGAGCAAACGCGATGTTGCCTGCGCTGGGTTCGGTGCGAATAACCTGGCCGGCGGCCACATCCTTGTTGTTCTCGGTTACCACTTTGTAGTCGAGATGAATGGCCGAAAGCGTGCCTTCGGCAGACTGCTGACTCTGGCCGATCAGCACCGGTACGGCCTTGAAGGCGCCCGGGCCACTCGAGAAGAACCACCCGATGGCGCCGCCAAGCAGCACCAGAACGGCGCTGAGGGCCAAAAGTTTCACGACCGGATTGCCTCGTTCAAGCCGTTCTAGTGGGTGCAGCTCGGGCTCGTCGGTCTGATGCAGTTCGATGCGCTCGGTTGCATTGTTCAGCGGCAAGTTGTTCAGCGGCGGATTGGTCAGCGGTGCGCTGTCGGCGGCAGCCTCGGCCTGCCCGTGCAGTGCGCCAAGGACCTCGGTGGCGTTTGCGCCGACGGCAAGGGGAGTGGCTTCGATTCGTTGCGTTGCGGCCAACCGCTGCGTCTTGGCAAGTTCGGTAGACGCTGCCGCCGCGCCGGTATTGCGCAACTCGGCTCGTGCACGCGAGACCACCTGCAGCAGCTCGTCGGCGTTCGCCGGGCGGTGCTCGGGCTCGCGAGCGGTCGCCCAAAGCACGAGCTCATCGACGAGCGCAGGCACCTGAGGTGCGTATGTCGACGGGGCAGGAACCGACGAATTTGCGTGCTGCATCGCCACCCGCACCGCCTGCTCGCCGAGGAACGGCTGCCGGCCGGTGACCATCTCGAACAGCATGATGCCGGCCGCATAGACATCGCTTCGGGCATCAGCCGAGTCGCGCAACACGAGTTCGGGCGACACATACGCGACGGTGCCGATTAGCGACTCGGTCTTGGTGCGCTGATCGACCTCGCGAGCAAGCCCCCAGTCGCTGAGCTTGATGCGGCCGTCGTCTGACAGCAAGACGTTCTCGGGCTTTAGGTCGCGGTGCAGGATTCCGGCACGGTGCGCGCTGGCGAGCCCCGCCAAGACCGGTTCGAAGAGCTCGAGGGCTCGAGGAGCCTCGATCGCGCCGAACTTATCCATCACATCGCGCAGCGTGATGCCGGGAACGTATTCCATGGCCATCCAGGCCAAGGTGCCGTCTTGCCCCTGGTCGAAAACGTTGACGAGGTTTGGGTGGCTCAGTCTTGCGGCGATTTTGGCCTCGGCAACAAACCGTTCGCGGTAGCTTTCGGCGAGATGCGGGTGGATCACCTTGAGGGCAACCTCGCGGTCGAGACGCGTGTCGTCGGCAACATAAACCCCGGCCATGCCGCCGTTGGCGAGCAGGCGCTTAATCAGATAGCGCCCACCGATGGTTTGCCCGATCAGATTGCTCATTATGCGACTATCGTGCCACGCGGCGGGCGACCTCGCGTTTAGGCAAGCCGCGGGCGAACGATGCGAAGTTGTGGCAATCTGGACTGGTGAATAACGTGCTCGACAATGTTTCAGGCTGGATCTCGGTTCCAGAGGCCGCCGAATTGCTCAATGTGCCGCTCGGTCGCGTGCACCGACTCATCGAAGAGAACGAGATTTTTGCCGTACGAGTCGATGGCATCAAAAAGATTCCGGCCGAACTGATTGTCGACGGCGAACCACTGGCCAGCGTCAAGGGCACGCTGGGTGTGCTGATGGATTCTGGCTATTCGCTCGACGAGGCAATCGAGTGGCTGTACACCCCAGACGAAAGCCTGCCTGGCACGCCGATGCAGGCGCTCATCGAGGGTCGCAAGACCGAAATTCGCCGCCGCGCACAGTCGCTGGCCTTCTAGGCCGGCATCCGCCTAGTTTTCGCGTTCGACGACTAGTCGTGCCAGCTTGCGCAGCGATGCCTTGGCGGAATCGGTCAACTCGACAGTTTCGAGCGCCAGCAGGCTCTGTTCGGCAAGCTGTTCAATCATGCGCTCGCACTTGACGAGGGCTCCCGAGTCGACGATCTCGCGCTGAAGTTGGGCGATTTGTTGTTCGCTGAGTTCACCCTCGGTCAGCAGCTCGTCAAAAATCCGTGCCTGACTGGCCGGCAGCGCCTCGCGGGTCAATCCGACCAAAACCGTGCGCTTGCCCTCGCGAAGGTCGTCGCCAACCGGTTTGCCGGTTTTTTCTGGGCTACCGAAGACACCGAGGATGTCGTCTTTTAGCTGGAACGCAAGGCCGAGCGGCACGCCGAACGCGCTCAACGATCGCAAGACCTCGTCGTCGGCACCGGCCATGGCAGCACCAATGGCTAGGGGAGCCTCAACCGAATACTTGGCCGTCTTGTAGAGCATCACGCGATTGGCACGCCCAACGGCCTCGTGCAGCGCGCGAGACGGGCCGGCGTTCTCTTCGAGAACATCAAGGAACTGACCGGCCATGACCTCGAACTGCATGAGCTCATACTGGCGGCGGGTCGCGATGGCGGCCTCGCGATCCGGCAGTTTTGCCAACGCGGTCGAGAACATCTCCATGGCCCAGCCGAGCAGCAGGTCACCTATCAGGATGGCACTCGAGGTGCCGAATCGGGCTGAGTTGCCGGCCCAGTGGGCGGCCTCATGATTGCGCTCAAAGCGCTTGTGAATCGCGGGTTTGCCGCGTCGCGAATCTGACAGGTCGATCACATCGTCGTGAACGAGCGCGGCCGCGTGAAACAGTTCGAGTGCGGCGCATACCTCGACAATCGCCTCGGTTGAGGCGGTCAGTTGGTCTTCGGTGAGCGCCGTGCGATCCAGGCTGCCGAGCCATGAAAGGTATGCGAACTGGGCTCGAAAACGTTTGCCGCCCTGCAGAAGATCGCCGACATGTTCGCCGATGGGGCTTAGGTCTTCTGAAATTTCGGCCAAACGGGCTCGCTGCTGAATCAAAAAATCGTCGAGGCGCCCTTGGATTAGCTCGAGCAGAGTGGCCATTTCATTCACCCCATTAGCCTAACGAGGGGTCGCGGTTTACCATTGGGATAGCGGCAGCCTTGGCCGCGGCAGCAGGAGGCAGACATGGCCCTTTCGGAGCGTGAGCGTCGGGTTCTCGAGCAACTCGAGCGCGACCTTTATGAAGGTGACGCGAGCTTCGCCAGCCGCATGGGGGCCAGTGGCGAGAAGCTTGCCCGGGCAAAACGGCGCTCGCCGAAGCGCATCGTTGGCGGTGCGGCCGTTGCTTTCGGTGGTCTGAGCCTGGTGATCTTTGCCATCATGTTCAACCTGACACTGGTTGGCGTGGCAGGTTTTGCCGTGATGGTTGCTGGTCTTTGGCTGGCCACCGGGTCGTTTGGCTCAAAACCTCGCGCCAAGGGCGCTCCGAGCGCTGAATCGGCGAAAAATCTGTTCGAACGCCGCTGGGATGCTCGCGAATCGGATCGCGGCTAACGACCCCGGCTCTTAGCAGCCGAACCGGGCCGAGCGCCCGACCCAAGAATCCACTTTGCTCCACCTCGAGCCTCGCTCGGGGTGGAGTTCTTGCGCTTGACGCATCCGCGGCGCCCTAAAGCCGTATTTTCGATGATTTTGGCGCAAATATCGCGATATTTGCCGGCCTCTCCGTGGGGTTAGCCGAACAAATCCTCCACCCGCCTCCACGGCGTTATATCCCTGTAATTTACTGGCTTTCCGCAACACGCCGACACGAAAAAACTTGCCAATTTGAATGCATTGTGGGGCAAAGTGGAGTAAAGTGGAGTCATTGGGATTCAACGTTGAGAAAAGGGGAGAATCATGCAGTCACTAGCTCTGCTCGGCTCGCACACCCTGAAGCTCGACGAGAAGGGTCGCTTCATCATTCCGGCCCGTCTGCGCGAACAATTTGCCGCCGGCCTCGTGATCACCAAGGGGCAAGAAAACTGCCTCTATGTATTTAGCGCCGAGGAATTCAACGGGCTCTACGAAAAACTTCGTCAGGCTCCGCTAAGCAACGCCAACTCGCGCGAATACCTTCGTGTATTTCTTGCGGGCGCTCACCAGGACCAACCAGACAAGCAGAGCCGCGTATCGGTTCCTGCTGCGCTGCGCGCCTGGGCCCGCCTTGACAAAGACCTCGTGATCAACGGCGCCGGAAACCATGCCGAAATTTGGAACCAAAGCGACTGGATTGCCTACGAGCAAAAGGCCGCCGAAAACTTCGCAAACATTCAGGAGGAGGTGATTCCGGGACTCTTCTAACCTGCGGTTAGATCTCCACCCATTCATTTTGACTCTGACACTCTTCCCCGATGTCAGAAGCGGTTCGGAAAACCAAGCTCCGAACGAATGAGTGGGGGTCTAGCGGCAGGTGATACCACCGGAGAACATGGCTAAGCCTCAGTCTGAAAAGCAGATCAATGAACTGCACGCCCCGGTCACCCTGGAGCGTTGCATCGAATTGCTCGGTCCGGCTATCGCAAAGCCTGGAGCGGTTTTGGTCGACGGCACCCTGGGCCTTGGCGGCCACAGCGAGGCTTTCCTCGAGCGTTTTCCTGAGTTGACCCTGGTCGGTATCGACCGCGACACCAACGCGCTCCGCCTCGCGGGCGAACGCCTGGCTCGTTTCGCAGACCGCATCCACCTGGTTCACGCCGTCTACGACGAAATTCTTGAGGTTATCGAAGACCTGGGCATCGCAAGCGTTCAGGGCATCCTGCTTGACCTCGGCGTCTCGTCGATGCAACTCGACGAAGCCGACCGCGGCTTCGCGTATTCGTACGAAGCTCCGCTCGACATGCGCATGGACGCAACGACAGGTCAGACCGCCGCCGACATTGTCAACCACTACGAAGAGCGCGACCTCGCTCGCATCTTCAAAGAGTATGGCGAAGAGCGTTATGCCAAGCCGGTCGCCCGCGCAATCGTCGAGGCCCGCAAGACCACTCGTTTCGAGACGTCGTCGCAGTTGAGCGCGTTGATTGCCAAGGTGATTCCATTCATTCCTGGCAAGAGCCACGGCCACCCAGCCAAGCGAGTGTTTCAGGCGCTGCGCATCGAGGTCAACGGCGAACTCGACGTGCTGATCGACACCATGCCCGCAGCGATTCAGGCGCTGGCTGTCGGCGGTCGCATCGTCGTGCTGGCATATCACTCGCTCGAAGACCGGATTGTGAAGCAGGCACTAGCCGCTGCAAGCACCAGCTCGGCCCCAATCGATCTGCCAATCGAACTGCCGGAGCACGCTCCGATCTTGAAGCTCATAGTCAAGGGTGCCGAGCCGGCAACCGACGAAGAAATTGCAACCAACCCACGCGCAGCATCGGTGCGACTCCGTGCAGCAGAGAAGATCCGGAGAGCAGCATGAGTGCAGCCCGCATGACCCGCCCAGACGCAAAGGCCGTTAGCGGTCTTCGTGCAATCGCCGGCGGCAAGCTGGCTGGCCTCGCCCGCGCGGGTGCCGGTTCAAAGTCGCGCATGGTCTTTGCGTTCACCATCGTCGGTGGCATCGCCGGCATCCAGCTCATCAAGCTTGCGCTAGGGGTTTCGACCACGAACAACGCATATGCACTGAGCGATTTGGTCAACGAGAAGAAAGACCTCGTGGTCACTCAGCAGATTCTTGCCGAGCAGGTCGACTCGCTGTCTTCGAACCAGAACCTTGCCAATGCAGCGCAAAAGATGGGCATGATCTCGAACGCCAACCCAGTGTTCTTGCGACTCAGCGACAAGCGCGTCTTCGGCAAGCCAAAGGCCGCACTGAACGCCCAGAACCGAATCTCGCGCAACCTTGTGCCATCGTCGATCATGACCACCACCAGCAACTTGAGCACCGCGACCGACACCACGGCAACCGCCGAGGCCGCGGCGACTCCATTTGCGCCTGTGGCTGTCGCTGCTGGCACCAACACCGCAGCGACCACCAGCAAGACCACGGCAACCTCGTCGACCGTTGGTTTCGCGCCGGCCTTGCCTGTGGCAACGAACCCATTCGGCGGCTCGGCTGCAAAGTCGAACGGCCTGCCGATCCAGGTAACCCACTAGCCCCTCATGAGCTTCATGCAGCGCCTCGCCAAGTATTACGAGGTCGGAAATACGCGTCGCCGCCTGTGGTGGTTTCGCGCGATCATTGGTCTAGTTGCCGTAGTTTTTGCATTCCGCCTGGTCGACCTTCAGGTGGTCAGCGCCGACAAAATCAACGCGCTGAGCTTTGACAAGCGCTCGAACACTCGCACGCTGCCGGCGATGCGTGGCGTTATCTATGACGACAGCGGACAGGTCTTGGCCAAGTCGGTGCTTAAGTACGACGTGATCGCCGACCCGCTGAACGTGCGTACCTATGAAAAAACCAACAGCGACGGCAGCAAGGTGCAGGTCACTCCGCAGCAGGCAGCCGCGATGCTATCGACGCTGTTGCAGCTCGACCCAGTTTTGGTGCAAAACAAGTTGGTTGGCACGAGCCACTATTCGCTGGTTGCCAAGCGCATCGATGCCTCGGTCTATTCAGAGATCAAGAAGCTGGGCATTCCATACATCGCATTCCAGTCGTTTGCGGCACGCGTGTATCCAAATGGTGCCGTCGCGGGCGCACTGCTCGGCTGGATCAACCAAGAGGGCGTCGCCTCGGCCGGTGTTGAACGCCAGATGGACGAGTGCCTTGCTGGCGTAGACGGGCTCGAGACCTTCGAGATGGGTCGCGACGGCATTCGCATTCCTTCTTCATCGATCCTGACCAAGAAGGCCCGCAACGGACGCGATGTGGTGCTGACCATCAACCGCGACCTGCAGTATTACGCACAGCAGGTCGTGACCGCACAGACCAATACTCTGCGCGCGGACTGGGGCACTGCCGTGGTTGTCGAGGTCAAGACCGGCAAGATTTTGGCCGCCGCCGAGGCGCCAACCATGGATCCGAACGAATACGGCAAGGCAACCGAGGCGGCGCGTCACTCGCGTGTTTTCGAGACGGCCTTTGAACCTGGCTCGGTGGTCAAGATGGTGACGGCCTCGACCTTGATCGATCAGGGCCTTGCCACCCCAGCAACTCAGGTGATTGCCCCATTCGGCATGGACCTGCCAAATTCGGGTGGCTACCGCGTTACCGACTCGCACCAGCATGGCAACGACCGACTGACCCTGACGGGCGTTCTGCGCGACTCGTCGAACACAGGCATCATGAAGCTCGGCCAGCGTGCTCCGCTTGCGACGCGATACCTATACCTAGAGAAATTCGGCCTGGGGCAGAAGACCGGTTCGGGATTCCCTGGTGAATCGGCCGGTGTGTTGCCGAAGCTCAGCAGCTGGGACGGCATCAAGACTTGGGTTTCGATGTTCGGCCAGGGCATCGCTGAGACCCCAATCCAAACCGCAATGATGTATCAGGCCGTGGCCAACGGCGGCGTGCGACTGCAGCCACAACTGGTGGCCGGCTGCAAGGATGCCAGCGGCAAGGTAATCCCGCTGCCGACAAAGCCTGGTGTTGTGGTCGAGACCCCTGAAAGCGCTCGCACCACCGTCGATATGCTCGAGAAGGTTGTCGAGCAGGGCGGTATCGGCAAGACCGCCGGAGTGCCGGGTTACCGCGTGGGCGGCAAGACCGGAACCGCACAGATCACCGACCCAGCCACCGGACGCTATGGCGGCCTGCACGCGATTTCGTTCATCGGCATGGCGCCAGCCGAGAATCCGCAGTATGTGGTTGCGGTGAGCTTCTTCAAGTCGCGAACCAAGAGCAACTCGATCGGTGCCACCCCGGCATTCAAGGCGATTATGGAGCAGGTTTTGCGCACTTACCGTGTTCCGCCATCAACGACTAAGTCTGCGAATATCCCGACCGTTTGGTAGGTCGTGAACGACAATGAATCACGTCATGAAAGAGCAAATTCCGCCAATTCTGCGCCCCGACAACGTTGTCGCCGTAGCAGTCGCCGACCTGGCTGCACGCTTCGGGCTAAACGCCTTCGAGGGTTCGTTGCCGTTCACTGATGTTTCGGTCACCGGCATCAGCATGAACACCGCCGACCTTCGAGCCGGCGATTTGTTTGTGGCGATGCCAGGCAAGAAAACCCACGGCGCCCGCTTTGCCCAAAAGGCAATCGACCTTGGTGCGGTTGCCATCGTTACCGATGCCGCCGGTCACGATGAGTTGTCGGCTCTCGGGTTGGCCCTGGCGGTTCCTATTTTGCGTCTCGAGGCCCCGCGCGCCCACCTAGGCGACCTGGCCGCGTATGTGTATGGCAATGTTGGCGGCGCTCAGCCAAAGCTTTACGCCACCACGGGCACCAACGGCAAGACCTCGACCACTTACTTGCTCGAGGGCATCCTGCGGCAGCTAGGTCAGGTCACAGGTTTGACCTCGACGGCCGAGCGTCACATCGCCGGTGAGGTTATCGTTTCGCGCCTAACGACGCCCGAATCAACCGAGATGCAGGCGTTGATTGCCCGTATGCGCGAGCGCGGCGCCCAGTCAATCGCCATCGAGGTTTCGGCGCAGGCGCTGAGCCAATTGCGTGTCGACGGGCTGCACTTTGACGTGGTCGGTTTCACCAACCTGAGCCACGATCACCTCGATGACTATCGCGACATGAATGAATACCTGGCTGCCAAGGCCGAGTTGTTCACTCCGCGCCGGGCCGAGCGAGGAGTCGTGTGCCTCGATTCGGCATATGGCCAACAGTTTGCGGCCCTCGCCAAGATTCCTGTCGTCACTATTGCGCTCGACACGTCAATCGCCGCCAATCCCGAACTCAACCCCGACTGGGTGGTCTCGGTTCTCGAAGAGACCCCGCGCCACACTCGATTCGGCCTGG
>Ga0228700_1000469_pt1 | contig 37543 bp, 30 predicted proteins | sample McNCre317_Aug_MG_FD_178019 | JGI IMG/M metagenome (GOLD analysis project Ga0228700, IMG submission 178019) | Freshwater microbial communities from McNutts Creek, Athens, Georgia, United States - 3-17_Aug_MG | ecosystem: Environmental > Aquatic > Freshwater > Creek | place: USA: Georgia...
TGTTAACGTGAACTTCACGAAAAACAATTCATTGGTATTGAGCTTATACAACGGAAGCCAAAACTTACAAATCGCTACTTTCCAAGGTGGTGTGAGTTTCAATGCAACTGTTGGTCAACCATACGGTATCATCCAAGGAAAAACTTGGAACTTGAAAGATGGTCAAAAATTGGTTAAGGCGAATGGACGTTATGATATCACAACAACTACAACCAATAACATTGGTAATGTTAATCCAAACTGGATTGGTGGTGTGAACAACTCATTCCGTTACAAAAACTTGACGTTCAACTTCTTGATCGATATCAAGCAAGGTGGTAATGTATTCTCTTTGGATCAATACTACGGAGCTGCAACAGGTGTGTTAGCTGAGTCTGCAGCATTGAACGATAAAGGAAATCCTTCTCGTAATTCAATCGCTGACGGTGGTGGTGTAATCATGCCAGGTGTTAAAGCTGATGGTACTCCAAATGATATCCGTGTAGAAAACGTATACGGAACATTCGGTTATGCTTACAACCCAGCTGCTGCATTCGTTTACGATGCAAGCTACATCAAATTACGTGAGGCTAACATCGTTTACTCGTTGCCAAGCTCTATCGTTCGTAAATTAGGTGGTGTTAAAGGAGTTGATTTATCGGTATTCGGTAGAAACCTTTGGATCATCCAGAAATTTGTTCCTTATGCGGATCCAGAAGAAAACTTATCTTCAGGAAACATCCAAGGATACCAATCTGGTGCTTATCCAACAACTCGTTCTATCGGATTTAACGTTAAGTTGTTATTTTAATCATCCTAAAATATTATAATGATGAAAAGAATATTAATCGTTTTTGTACCGCTGTTGGTTTTATTTGCAGCTTGTACAAGTGACATCTCTCAATTGAACATTGAGACTAAAAGGCCTGCTGCAGTTCCTGCACCGACCTTGTTTTCGAATGCCGTTAAGACCCTTGCTGGTACTTTGGCATCTGCGAGTGTGAATACAAACGTATTCCGTTTTACAGTTTCGCATTGGGCGATGGCTGTATACCAAGATGAAGCACAATATGATTTCAATACACGTGCGATTCCAAATGGCTGGTGGACAACTATGTACCGTGATGTTATCGCGGATTTACGTGAGTCTGCTCGTTTGATCAATGCAGATGCTTCTTTAGCTCCTGCTGAGAAAGCAAACAAGTTAGCTATCTTGGACATCATGGAAGTTTACACATACAGTATTTTAGTTAATACGTTTGGTAACATTCCTTACTCTGAATCAATCAATTCAGCAATTTTGTTCCCTAAATACGATGATGCAAAAACAGTAACGGCTGACTTGATGACTCGTTTGAACAAAGATATCGCTGCAATTAATCCAACAGCAACTTCTTTTGCTGCTGGTGAAGATTTAGTATACAAAGGATCAGCTGCGAAGTGGGTTAAATTTGCAAACACTTTGCGTTTCAAATTGGGCATGGTTTTAGCTGATGTTGATGCTGCTGCTGCGAAAACAGCTGCTGAATCTTCAGATGCTGGTGCTATCTCGGCTGCTGCTGATAATGGATTGTTTACATTCCTTTCGGCATCTCCTAACCAAAACCCATTATATGTGGATATCGTAACAGGTGGTCGTCAAGATTACATCGCTGCGAAAGACTTAATGGATAAATTATTAGGATGGAATGACCCTCGTACATCTGCATTCTTCTCGAAGAATAACTCAGGTGTTTATGCAGGTGGTATCGTAGGAAAAGTAAATACATTCGTTGATTTCTCTCGTGCTGGCGCGAAAGTTATCGATGCTGCTGCACCTTACGTGTTAGCGGATTATGTAGAAACTGAATTCTTACGTGCTGAAGCAAAAGAAAGAGGATTCTCTGTAGCAGGTACTGCTGAATCTCACTACAATAATGCAATTACTGCATCAATCTTGTATTGGGGTGGAACAGCTGCTGATGCGGCTGCTTACTTAGCTCAACCTGATGTTGCTTATGCGACAGCTGCTGGAGATTGGAAGCAAAAAATTGGTACTCAAAAATGGATCGCTCTATACAACCGTCCTTACGAAGGTTGGGTAGAAATCCGTCGTTTGGATCAACCAAAAATTGCTGCTCCAGTGAACGCGAAGTTGACAAGCTTCCCAACACGTTTCTCATATCCATCATTTGAGCAAACATTGAACGGTGCAAATTACACAGCTGCTGCATCTGCAGTAGGTGGTGACTTGTACACTACAAAATTGTTCTGGGATAAGAACTAATCAATTTTTCATTGATTTTAAAAGGGCGATCCATTGGGTCGCCCTTTTTTATTTGGCAAATCATGTCAAAATGCAAATTTTTTAAAACATTAGCTGGGCTTTTCATGTTTCAGTCCTATATTTGAATTCATTCATTAAACTAAATAACATGAAAAAACTAGTACTCTCCTGGGTATTAATGATGGCTCTCGTAAGCACATTATTCGCCCAAACAAGGCAAGTTACTGGTAAAGTCACATCCTCGGAAGATGGAAGTGGCATGCCAGGCGTAAGTGTCAGCGCGAAAGGTTCCGCAAAAGGAACTAGCACAGCAGCTGATGGAACCTATAAAATTGTAGTTGCAGATGGTGTCAGCCTTGTGTTCTCTTTTGTAGGTTTTAATTCTCAAACCGTATCCGTAGGTTCACGTAGCGTGATTGATGTGCAATTACAAGCGGATAACCAACAATTATCAGAAGTCGTTGTTGTAGGTTATGGTACTAAGAAGCGCCAAGAATTTACAGGTGCAGCTTCTACTGTAAAAGCTGCTACAATTGCTGAGCGTCCAGTTCAATCTTTCTCGCAAGGTTTAACGGGTCAAGCAGCAGGTGTTAACATCACGCAACCCAATGGTTTATTGAATAACCCTCCAGTGATTCGTGTGCGTGGTTTGAGCTCACTTTCGTTAAGCTCATTTCCTTTGGTCGTAATTGATGGTATTCCTATTTCTACGGATAACGTTTCGGCTAACTCGACTACGAATAACCCATTGGCGGATATTAACCCTTCGGATATTGAGTCGATCGACGTATTGAAAGATGCGGCATCAGCAGCTATTTACGGTTCTCGTGCAGGTGCAGGGGTTTTGTTAATTACGACAAAACGTGGTAAAACAGGTAAAGCAAAAGTTTCGATTGATTCTTGGGCAGGTATCTCTGAGGCAGTTCGTTTACCGGACGTCTTGAACGCACAACAATACATGAATCACAAAAATGGCGCGATTGCGAATGCTTTAGCCATGAATCCAAATGCAATTAGTGCGTCACAACGTAATGCAGAAAACAAATCATTTTTGCCTAACTACAATCCAGATGGGTCCTTGATTGATACGGATTGGTATAAAGAAGTTTATCAAACTGCCGTTTCTCAAAACCATAATTTGACAATTAATGGTGGAACAGATAAGACCAACTATTATTTCTCTGCAGGATATTCTGATCAAGATGGTTTCTTGCGTAGCAATAGCTTCCAACGTCGTTCGGGTCGTTTCAATATGGATCATCAAGCAACGAAATGGTTGAAATTAACAGCTAATTTTAACTATTCGAACACATTTAACAAAGCTCCTATGTCGGGTTCAAACTCGGGTGGTGCATTTAATACATCCGGTTTAGGTCGTATTGCTGTTGCTCAGGTTCCTAACTTGCCAGCATACTTGCCAGATGGTTCTTATAACTTAGAGAACAATACATTGGGTCGAATGAATAACTTATTACCGGCTCAATTCCCTAACCCAGCTGTTGTTCGTGATTTAGATAAAATTACATCTGAAAACACACGTTTAATCGCCAACTTAGGGGCTGAATTCCGTTTAATGGAAGGCTTAACTGCGAAGACTAGCTACTCTTGGGATCGTCGTAACACGGAGAACATTCGTTTCTTCAACCCATACAATGGTGACGGTTGGTCAGCAGGTGGTGATGCCTATAACAACACCGCTCGTTCGGATAACTGGAACTGGATTAATACCTTGCAGTACAACTTGACTCTAGCAGAAAAGCATAATTTTTCTGTGATTGCAGGTTCTGATGTGCAAAAAACACGTGTATTAAACTGGGGAGCGCAACGCCAAACATTGGCTGATTACTTCTTCACAGACTTCCAAGGTAACTTTGGTACGAACTTAGCTGCAGGTAATGGTATTTATCAAGTAGCTTATGAAGCGTATTTGGGAAGCTTCTCGTATAACTATGCGGGTAAGTATTTCTTGAGTGCCAACTACCGTCGTGATGGTAACTCGGCATTATCTTCAGAAAACCGTTGGGGTGATTTCGGTGGTGCATCATTGGGATGGACTGTATCTGAAGAGAAATTCTTCAAGGACTTGAATTTGGGTAACAAAATTACTAACCTACGTTTAAAGGCTAGTTATGGTAAAGTAGGTAATGGAAACGTTCCGAATGCCTATGGTTCTTATTCTACTTTCGGTTCAGGACTTTACGGTGCGGCGCCTACATTGGCATTTAACCAAGCAGGTAACAAGGATTTGAAATGGGAAACTTCGGCACAAACCAACGTAGGTTTAGACATTAGTTTCTTAAACGATCGTATTCAAGTGGAAGCGAACTACTACTACAAGGATATCAACAACTTGATTTTGAACGTACCACAAGCACCTTCGAAAGGTATTCCAGGTAACTCAATTCTAGCTAACGTAGGCTCCATGTATAATAAAGGATACGAATTAGCTGTAACAGCAACTCCGATCAACAATAATGGATTTGTTTGGACAACGAACTTGAACTTTGCTACCAACGAAAATATGGTAACATCATTGGTGGATGATAATACACCTATATTAACTGCTACTTCAGGTTTAGAAGTAACGTCAATTACGAAAGTTGGATATTCTGCTGCTCAAGTTTACGGCGTTAAAACAGGTGGTGTAAATCCAGAAAATGGTCGTCGTATTTTCATCAAGAAAGATGGTACGAAGGTTCAGTACTCACACTTAGGTGGAGCATTAGCATGGACTACATTGGATGGAAAAGCGACTACGTCTCCTTCGGACCAACAACAAATCTTAGGTAATACGTTGCCAACATTCTACGGAGGTTTCAATAATACGTTACGTTACAAAGGATTTGATTTAGGCTTGAACTTTACGTTCTCTGGTGGAAATTACATCTACAATGGTTCACAAGCAGGTTTGCGTGACCAACGTGTTTGGAACAACTCAGTTGATGTCTTGAATTCATGGAAAACACCAGGTCAAGTGACTGAAATTCCTAAAGCCGTTTATGGCGATAACGTGTCGAATGGTTCATCATTCTTAATTGATGCCAATCTTCAAAAAGGAGATTTCTTGCGTTTACAAACAGCAACATTGGGTTATAAAATTCCAACCAATTTAACATCTATTGGAATTAGTAACATTCGCGTTTATGCTCAAGCAAATAACTTATGGTTATTGACTGCATATACAGGTGTTGACCCTGAAATTTCTTCAAATGGTGATTCAAACCTTGCATCTGGTATTGAGCGTAACTCAATTCCTCAAGGACGTTCATTCACATTTGGTATTAACATTGGTTTGTAATTTTAACAGATAAAGAAAATGAAATTATTCACAAATAAAATAGGGATTTTGTCCATCGCACTTGCGATGACGGTTTCCTCTTGCAATAAGGAGTTCCTTAATGCAGTTCCGGAATTGGATTTGTCTGATGCAACGGTATTTAATACCCCTGCTCGTGTCCTTTCCCAAGTAAATGGTTTATATGGTTCTGCCAAAAATGGTAGTTTGTTTGGAGGTCGTTATTTAATCTACAACGATATCCGTGGAGAAGATTGGGTTAATCGTACAACGAACTCGGTAACAGGGTATTCAACTTATCAAGGAAATCAGGATCCGTCAGATTCGTATTTGGCAGGTTTCTGGATTCAAGGATATTTGACTATTAACCGTGCTAATTTATTCTTAGAAGGTTTAGCTGCAAACCCGAACGCAGTCTCGTCAACATTAGCGGCGAACTACCGTGGTGAAGCAAAGTTTTTGCGCGCATTGACTTATTTCTCTTTAGTTCAATACTTTGCAAAACCTTATATCATGGATAAAGGTGCTTCTGCTGGATTGCCATTGCGCTTGAAGGGATCTGTATCTTCAGCGGATAATGACATGCCTCGCAGTACAGTAGCTCAAGTTTATGCACAAATCTTACAAGATTTGAATGACGCGGAAACGGAGTTGCCAGATTCATACGGTACCGCTTTACTTAATACGACTCGTGCACACAAAAATGCGGCAATCGCATTAAAAACACGTGTTAAATTAGCGATGGGTGATTTTGCAGGTGTCATTACTGAATCGAATAAAATCGTTTCAGCCACGGCTCCATTCAAATCGTCTGCTCGTGTTGCTCATGCATTGCAATCAGATGTTTCTGCTGTTTTCAAAGCACCGTATACAACGACAGAATCGATTTTCTCTTTCCCAATGGACGCGACAAACGCTCCAGGAACGCAAAATCAATTAGGTTATTATTTCAATGCAGGTAACGTGGAATATTATTTAAATACGGGTTCTATCGGTATTTACAGTAATCCTCAATTTGCTGCAACAGATGATCGCAAGACGAAGTTGACAGTTGCGACAACTTCTGTGGCGAAATTTCCATCTTCAACGAAATTTAGTGGCGTATCTCCCTATGTAGATTATGTACCTAACATTCGTTATGCTGAAGTATTGTTAAACTTAGCAGAAGCAGAAGCAGAAGCAGGAAGTTTGACGCGTGCGATTGCTTTATTGAAAGCGGTACACGGTCGCTCGGATGCATCTTATGTATTCCCAGCATTGGATACCAAAGCTGACGTAATCAAAGCTATCTTAACGGAACGTCGTATCGAATTCTTAGCGGAAGGTTTCCGTGCAAATGATGTGACTCGCCGCGGCGATCCGATGGTTTCTTTTGGTGCTGGTGCAACAATTCAACCATCTGATCCTCGTTATATCTATGGTATTCCATTGGTTGAGGTTCAAACGAACCCGAGCATCGGTAAATAATTCATTTTAGTAGATACGCGTTACTTCGCGTCTACAAATCAAAAGCCCAAGGAGAAATCCTTGGGCTTTTTTGTTTTTATTAATCTCCAGGTTTCAGGATAGGAAGCCCTAGGCTGAAGCCTAGGGTTATCATGAAGGTTAAAGACACGCGAAGTATCGTGTCTCTACATGGGAATTGAAAAAATGAAACCCAGTTATTGCGCACTGGGCAACTTATCGGTAGACGCGAAGTATCGCATCTCTAATAGGGCATTGACACAAAAGAAACCCAGCGATTTCTCACTGGGCTTCTAATGGGTAGACGCGAAGTATCGCATCTCTATATGTTTATTGAATAAAAGAAACCCAGCGATTTCTCACTGGGCTCCTTTAGAATAAGCTTGGTATTGCGAATCACTCACAAATTTCTCACTTCTTAACTCTTAACTCTAAACTCTTAATTCTTAACTCTTAACTTACCAAATCTTAATCCGATCTTCCGGTTTCTTATACAATTTGTCACCTGGTTTTACATCAAATGCCTTATACCAAGCATCCATGTTGACTGGCGTACCAATCGTCCGGAATTCATTCGGCGAATGTGGGTCTGTTTGTACTAATTGTGCTGCGGTTTCTTGCAAAGTAGATCCTCTCCAAACTTGCGCCCAAGCTAAGAAAAAGCGTTGGTCTGGCGTAAAGCCATCCAATTTTGCTTTTGATTTTCCTTGTTTGGTCATTTTGAATGCCTCATAAGCCATATTCAAACCACCCAAATCGCCAATGTTCTCACCCATGGTCAATTTGCCATTTACATGCAAGGTGTCCAAAATAGTATAGGCATCAAATTGTTTGCCTAATAGCTCAGTCTTAGCTTTAAATTTTGCTAAATCTTCCTTCGACCACCAGTTGCGCAAAGTTCCGTCTTTGTCATATTGACTACCTGAATCGTCAAATCCATGTGACATTTCATGGCCAATTACAGCGCCAATACCACCGTAGTTAATGGCATCATCCGCTTTGGCATCAAAGAATGGGAATTGTAAAATACCTGCTGGAAATACAATCTCATTCATTACCGGGCTGTAATAGGCATTCACTGTTGGTGGCGTCATGCCCCATTTGCTCCGGTCTACAGGCTTACCAATTTGATTGATATTGTCTTGGAATCCCCATGCACCTGCGTTTCTTATATTTTTGTAGAATTCATTGGATGAAATCTCTAATCCATCATAGTTTTTCCATTTGTCTGGGTAGCCAATTTTCGGAGTAAATGCATGTAATTTATCCTTTGCTTTTTGCTTCGTTTCAGCACTCATCCAATCCAATTGATTGATACGGATTTCAAATGCCTTACGCAAATTAGCTACCAATTCTACCATGCGCGCTTTTGCTTCAGGTTTGAAATATTTTGCCACGTATAATTGGCCTAATAATTCACCAATGGTACCATCTGTCAAGGATGACATTCGTTGCCAACGAGGTGTCTGTACCTTTTGCCCACTCAATACTTGACTAAATGCAAAGTTTGCTTTCACAAAAGGAGAACTCAAATAAGCCGCAGAACCCTTCAAGACATTCCATGTTAAGTAGGTCTTCCACGTTTCTAATGGAGTTTCTATCAAAAGTTTATTTGCCGATTCGAAAAATTTTGGTGCGGAAACCAACATAGAATCAGGTGCCGTAGTGCCAAAATCTTGGAAGGTCATCGCCCAATTAAATGCAGGTGTTTTTTGATTAAAATCTGCAAAAGCAAATTTGTTATAAGTCTTATATGGATCACGCATTTCCACACGAGACATTTGTGCTTCGGCTAATTTTTTTTCCAATTGGAAAATCGATTCTGCATTTAACTTAGCTTGAGCTTCAGTTGTGCCAACCAGTTGGAATAAAGTGCTCACATAGTTTTTGAAAGCCTCTTGGATTTTAAGGCTACGGGCATCTGATTTCAAATAATAGTCACGATCAGGCAGTGAAGTTCCTCCTTGGCCTAATTGTGGAACCATCTTATCCACTTGTTTACGATCTTGACCTACATAAAAACTAAATAGGGGAGACGCCGCTCCTGATTTACGCAAGTGTGCAATTTCAGTTACGATTTGCGACTTAAATTGTAGAGATTGAATTCGGTTTAAGTCGGCTTGAATAGGCGTGTAACCTAATTTTTCAATGGCCAAACTATCCATGGCCGCAGCATAAAAATCCGCCACCCGCTTTTCAACGGAGCCTGCTGCTGCTTTTGAACCTTGCGTACTTTCTAAGATTGTTTTAACTGCATTGATATTGAAATCGCGTAATTGATTAAAACTTCCCCAGCGCGTTTCTTTAGCAGGAATGGGATTGTTTTTAACCCAGTTACCGTTGGAATATGTTGCAAAATCATCTCCAGGTTTAACCTGAAAATTCATATTTGCCCGATCAATAAATTTAGCGGGACTTTGTGCGTTCAGGTCGAACGATGCCATGGCAATCGCTAACACACCAAACAAAGCGTATTTTTTTCTCATGTGTATTTTAAGATGAAGTTTAAATAACTAATTTACGAAGCTAAATGTTTTCTATGAAAAAAATGTTACTCTTTGTGTTGCTTATCTTGGGACATGCAACGCTCGCTCAGAAACCTGCCATGTCACATGAAAACATGTGGATGCTGAAAAAAATAGGTACGCCCGCTATTAGCCCTTCTGGGAAATGGGTGATTTATAGTAGAACTGAAACATCTTATAATACCGAGGAACAAACGACTGATTTGTGGCTGGCTGCTACTGATGGGTCCACAGAACCGCGTAAAATCACAAACTCTATAGGGGGCGAAGACAATTACTTTTGGCACCCTACTTTACATCAAATCTTTTTTACAGCGAAACGAGAAGGAGATGAGGTTGCACAATTATACCGTTTGAATTTGGATTTAGGTGGTGAAGCCCAACGATTGACCAGTTTGTCTACCGGAATTGCGACACCTAAAATAAGTGCTGACGGTCGTTTGATTGCTTTCACTTCGCGCGTTTATGCAACCGCATTTACGGATTCTACCAGCAAGAAACTAGCAGAAGAAAAGAAGAAAATTAAAACCAAAGCACGTGTTTATACCTCTTTCCCCATTCGCTATTGGGACAGCTGGTTGGATGAAAAGCAATCACACATTTATGTGATGGATTTATCTGTTGAAAAACCGAATCCTGTTAATGTGTTTTCCAAAATAAGTTTAGTCGAATCAAAAGGTTTTCAGTTAGGTTCTTTTGCCATTAGTCCAGATTCTAAGCAAATTATCTTTACGGCAACAACCGAATATAATACCACCGCCTACCAGTCTGCGAACTCACATCTATATGCAGTTTATATTTCTGGTGGCCCCGAAAAACGATTGAGTCAAGATCCTACAGATTATTCTCAAGTTCAATTTTCTGAAGACGGTAAGTATCTGATTGCTGCTGGGCATATGAATGGTAATAAAATCTACTATCTAGAGCATATGTATCGTTTCGCTTGGCCTTCCATGGAAAATCGTACAGAATTAGCGAATGGACTGGATCGGCCGATTAATGACTGGGAAGTGTCAGGTAATTCTATTTTTGCAAGTATTGAAGATCAAGGTGTTGATCGAGCGATTCAAATTTCGATTGAAAATGGAAATTCTGCCAACTTAATTGGTGGAGAAGCTGGATCCGTTACAGGTTTATCGGTGGCAGGAAATTCGATTGCTTATACTTACCAACACCTCGCTGCACCAGCTGAAGTATATGTTTGGAATGCAGGAAAATCCATTGCGATTTCAAAGGCCAACGATACTTCGTTAGCAAAATTGGATTTGCCAAAACCAGAGGTTTTTTGGACCAAATCGTCACGCGGCAAAATGATTCGCAGTGTTATCTTGCGCCCTGCAGGTTTTGATGCCTCCAAGAAATATCCTTTGTTTGTCTTGATGCACGGAGGACCAGCGAGTTCATTCAAAGATGTATTTGGTTACCGTTGGAATCCCTATGTGTTAGGTGCTCCGGGATACGTGATTGTGATGACGGATTATACAGGTTCCGTGGGCTATGGAGAAAAATTCGCACAAGACATTCAGTTGGATCCATTCAAAGGACCCGGAAATGAAATTTTAGAAGCGGCTGCCGATGCGATGAAACGGTATTCATTTATTGATGCGTCACGTCAAGCGGCAGGTGGGGCGTCTTATGGGGGACATTTGGCCAACTGGATGCAGGCGACAACTTCGCATTTCAAATGCTTGATTTCGCATGCGGGCTTGGTGAATTCAGAATCGCAATGGGGAACTTCCGATGTGATTTGGGGTAGAGAATTGATGAATGGGGGTGCACCGTGGGTGCCTACCAAAACTTGGAAAGAACAGAATCCGATGCGCTTTGCGGCTAATTTCAAGACGCCTATGTTATTGACGGTAGGAGAAAATGACTTCCGCGTACCAATCAACAATACCTTGGAAAACTGGAGCATTCACCAGCGTTTACAGATTCCGAGTAAATTGATCGTGTTTCCAGGTGAGAATCACTGGATCTTAAATCCCGATAATTCGAAGTTTCATTATCAGGAAGTTGGGAATTGGTTGGCGACGTATTTGAAATAGTCGCTAGTCGTCAGTCGCTAGTCGTCAGTTGTTAGTCACTAGTTGTCAGTTGATAGTCCAGAGGCTGAGAGTTTTTATAAATAGGCTCTCCTCTTACAGACTAGCGACTGACGACTAGTGACTGACGACTGCTAAAGCACCACCATCTTCCCCGTTCTCACCGATTCATCGCAAGCGAAGGCGATTCTCAAACTGTTCACCGCGTCTTCCACATGATCTGTTAGATCAACATCCGCCTGAATGGCGTGTAGGAAATAAGCCTGCTCTCGATCGCATAAACCTTGATGATCTGGCTCATCCGTCAGATTGATCCATTCATCTGCCCGGGTGAATTCATTCTCCGCATTAATGTCGGCATGATGTACGCGCAATGATTCGGTTTTCGTATGTGATTCGACCGAGTCGGATTTTCCTTCTCCACTGGCATTTTGAGCAACAATCGAAACAGAGCCTTTCGGTCCGAAAACGTCTTTGACAAAATAAGCTGTTTGGGAAATCATGGGGCCCCAACCGGCTTCATACCAGCCAACGGAACCATCTTCAAAATGAATTTGCAATTGCCCATAATTGTAATTTCCAGCTGGAATATCTTCTGTCATGCGCGCCCCAATCGCCGAAACACGAAGAGGTTTCGAACGAGTCATTTGGCACATGACATCTATGTAATGGACGCCACAATCTACGATAGGACTTAAACTATTCATCAAATTACGATGCACATCCCACATATAGCCATGCGATTGTTGGTTCAAATTCATGCGCATCACCAAGGGTTTCCCCATTTCTTTGGCAACCTCAATGAACTTAATCCATGATGGATGATGGCGTAAAATATATCCTACAACTAGTTTTTTGCCAGTTTTTTTGGCTACTTCTGCCACGCGAATGGCACCTGCTAAACTATCAGCAATCGGCTTTTCGATAAACACATGACAACCCGTTTCCATTGCTTCGATGGCATAAGCTTCGTGTGTGTCTGGATACGTGGAAATACATACCGCATCAGGTTTAGTCTCTGCTAATGCGGCCGAATATTCATGGAATAGGGGATATTTTCCTCCTATTTTATTATTCAAGGTTTCCTTGCTTTTGCCCGGTGACACTAGGCCACAAATTTCAAAGTCAGAGGAATTGTGATAGGCTGTTGCATGCGAAGCTCCCATGTTTCCACAACCCACAACGAGTACGCGAACTGTTTTCATAATTTCAGGTTTGAATGTCCAAGTTAACAAGAATGATTATAAAATTCGATTTCTCGTCTTTATAAAATATGCGCAAGATAGGAATCATACTACTGTTTATTTGTCAGGGTTTGTTGGCCCAAAATACCAAAGGACTTACGGGTATTCCCGATACCTCTTTTGCCAATTATTCAGCTTGGAAATCTGCTTTGCAAGCGGATCCTTCGTTGCGTTTAGCTGAATATACCTCCGGGACAGTGCCGAAAGCTAAATCGATTGTTTACAAAAAAATCGTTGCTCGGAAATTGGTCTTGGATGTTTTTGAGCCCCAAGATGCTAAATCTCGTAAGACTTTATTGTTTTTTCACGGAGGTGGCTGGCGAACGGGGCATCGTTCCCAACATACTGCTTTAGCACAAGCTTTAGCTGCCAAAGGCTACCGCGTTTTCTTGGCTGAATATCGTTTGTCGACCGAAGCGCTCTATCCGGCCGCTATGCAAGACGCGCAGTCGGCGCTTAGTTATTTACATCTTCATGCAGCTAAACTTCATGTCGATTCGAAACAAATCTTTGTGGCGGGCTATTCTGCAGGAGGCCAAATGGCTGCTTTATTAGGAGCCGTTCAGGATGAAAAGCTTTTTGGAATAGGACAAAAAATCAAAGGAGTAATCGACCTGGATGGAATTTTGGCCTATATACATCCTGAATCGGGGGAAGGGGATGATCGAGTTCGGACTTCCGCGGCGACCGCTTATTTTGGTTATACCAAAACGGAGAATCCTGCGCTTTGGAACCAAGCATCTGCATTACATCATGTTTCCAAGCAAGACCCACCTGTCTTGTTTATTAATTCGGGGAATGCACGCATGCATGCGGGAAGGGATGATTTCCGACAAAAAATGTCGAATTATGGGATTTTGACCGACGTCTATACGCATGAAGGTTCGCCGCATACTTTCTTGTTGTTTACCAAATGGTTTGACAAAACCGTCCAATTAATGGACCAATTCATGCAGCAGATCACTGTGGCCAAAGATGGCTCAGGGGATGTTCGTACAATTCAGGAAGCGATCAATAAAAGTGGGAATAATCAAACGATTTACATCAAAAATGGCCTGTATCAAGAGAAGGTGTTTATTGATTCGCTCCGACATGATCTACGATTCATCGGCCAATCGCGTGCTGGCGTTGTCTTAAAGTTTACACAGGCGCGTGATATTTGGCGTTGCTCAAATCCGGATGATTACGGTGCAGGTGTGCTGAATATTAAAGGGCATGATTTGAGTTTTGAGAATCTGACGGTAATTAATGATTATGGTTTGATTGCGAAGCAAGATGTTACGATTCCTTGTTTGAATGAGGCGGGTAAAACAACACAGTCCACGGTTCAAAAATATGCTTTGCCTAGGGAATCCGGGGAGAAGGACGGCGAGAAAATTGTGCGTGTTGATGGTCACCAATTTGCCGTTCGGACCATGCCGGGGGCTACACGTTTACGCTTCGAACATTGCACCTTTCGTTCGGGCGGCGGAGATACGATGAGTCCCTGGGACGTCAATGCGGGAATGTATTATTTGAATGATTGCGAGATAGAAGGGGGTGTCGATTTATATTGTCCGCGGGGGTATGCTTTGGCGGAAAACTGTACCTTCATTTGCCACAATATGATTGCGGCGATTTGGCATGATGGATCTGGAGAAGAAGGGGCGAAGTCTGTCCTGAAAAATTGCCGATTTGTAGGTGATGTGGGCTATAAATTAGGTCGTTACCATCGCGAAGCCCAATTGTTTTTATTCAATTGCACGTTTGATAAAAACATGGCCGATGCACCTATTTATCAGTCGGGCGATCGAAAATTAGCTTGGGGGCATCGGGTGTATTATGCCAACTGCCATCGCGAGGGAGGGGATTTTATTTGGCATCAAAACAATACAAGTGTCAAATCCGAAGACATTAATTTCGCCTGGGTTTTTGGAGATAAATGGAAATAAATTTTTATTGTATCAAAAAAATACATTAATTTGTAACAAACCTCTAAACCTATTATTATTCTCATGGAAAGAAGACATTTCCTTAAGCAGTCGAGTGCTTATTTAGCCGGCTCGCTTTTCTTGCCTGCGATTTTCAAGGCAAACCCTCGTCCAATGGGCGTTCAATTATTCACCTTGTTTACGACACTCGATCAAGATGTGAAAGGAAACATGCAGAAAATTGCGGATTTAGGATATAAGGATATTGAGTCGGCATTTAGTCGAATCGGTGGGTTTTATGGCATGTCGGCCATGGAGTTTTCGGATTTAAACAAGTCTTTAGGAATGAATTGGGTATCACATCATGTGATGGGAGCTCCATTCAAGCCGCGTCCAGGATTTGATACGTCTAAAATGCCACGCATGAATAATTTGCGTGATGATGCACAAGCGATTGTGGATTCATTGAAAGGTACAACCGTGAAGTATTTAGTTTGTGCTAATATTCCAGTTGGTTCAAAAGAAGAGGTGGCTGAAGCTGTTCAAGTATTGACAAAGGCAGGTAAAATTGCCAATGCAGCGGGATTGACTTTATGTTACCACAACCATGACATGGAGTTTAAAATGGTTGATGGCCAACGTGCTTTTGATGTTTTCTCAAAAGAAATTCCGGCTGATTTATTGAAATTCGAATTAGATCTGGGTTGGGCTACAAAAGCTGGCGAGGATCCTGTTGCTTTATTTAAGGCACAGCCAGGTCGTTTCCCATTATGTCACATCAAGGATTTTGACGAAGGATTTAAAAACATTGTTCCAGCAGGTTCAGGTATTGTGAATTTCAAACGGATTTTGGATGCTGCTTCAATCGGTGGTTTGAAACATTTCTTCATCGAGCATGATATGCCAAAAGACGCGATCGAAAGTTTAACAATCGGTAAAAAGAATATTGGTCCTTTATTATAAGGAAATAAGATTAATGATTGATTCTTTGAAAGCGCGAGATGTATGTCTCGCGTTTTTTTATTCCCAAATTGTAGAGACGCGATACTTCGCGTCTACATAACATGAAATATAAGACGCGAAGTATCGCGTCACGACAAATTGAAATAAGACGCGAAGTGTCGCGTCTCTACAAAAAGGATAAATAGACACGAAGTATCGCGTCTCTACAAATTATTTCAATATCCTAAACTGATACGGCGCTAATCCCAAATGGTCATGATCCATGCCCACGTTTAAGCTTTCTCCCGACCATAAATCTTTCACTTGTGCTGGTCGTTGTCCATTCGAATCCATAATAAACCAAGTGATTTCTTGTGGAGCTGAGCTAAAATTAAACAAGCATGTGATTTTCTCCTCGCCGATGTAACGAACAAAACCTGCAATGGAATTATTGTGATTTTCCAACCACTTTATATTTTTCAAATCTGCCACGATGGGTAGTGACCGTCTTAATTTGATCAATTGTTGCAAGGCAGTATAAACTTGATTTTCCGTAGTGCCTTTTTTGCTTACAGATTTATTGCGTTCCCAATTGATAATTGGTCGGTGCATCCAGCGATTATCGTAACTTTTGCCTGAGTCATTCAGATAGCTATAATCATTCGTATAGCCTGCTTCATCCCCATAAAACAACATTGGAACTCCGCCTACAAACATACTCATGGCTTGCATCAAGATAATTTTATCAATCGATGTTTGAATCGCAGCTTTGTCGTTCTTTTCAATCGCCGACTCCAATCCACATAAAGAAGCTAATGACCCGGAAAGTCGGGCATCTTGCGTCTTCGGATTAACAGCAAATAAGGCGCCTTTTGCTGGGGAACCCGGCTGTGCGCCGCTGTAATAATTTTTGATGTATGAACGATGATCATAGGGAGTGAATCCTGCTTGCTCAATCATGTAGTCATCATATCCTAGGCCAATGTCATCGTGACAACGAGTATAGGTCAACCAAGTCGCACCCAAAGGTTTGCGAAGCAATTCATGTTGGGCATTCTGCATAATTCTAACATCACCGGTCGCCAAAGCATCCCATTGAACCGCCATTTGCGTCGCATTATAGGCAAAATCACATTCATGAGTTGCATAGCGGCCCGTACCGAAATATTCCATAATTTGTGCGGGAGCTACAATAGCTTCACCTAAAATAGCCATTCCCGGTGTAGCTACTTCCGTACACATTTTGATCAATTGCAACAATTGGTGAGCCTCTGGTAGGTTTTGGCAGGAAGTCCCCACTTGTTTCCAAATGAAGGCTGGCGCATCAATGCGCACGACATCTACTCCCAAATTGGCATAGAAAAACACATTCCCCAGCATCTCAATAAACACCTTCGGATTCGTATAATTCAAATCCCATTGGTAATGATGGAAAACAGTCATGACCCATTTGTCCAACTTCTCATCATAGGTAAAACTTCCCGGCGAACTTTCTGGGAAAATTTCCGGCATTGTTTCTTCCATTTGATCTGGAATCCGGCGATCTTCGTACATGTAGAAATACTCTTGGTATTCTTTTATACCCGATTTTGCCAACTTCGCCCATTCATGGTGGTGAGAAGTATGATTCAGGACGATGTCAATCATCAGATACATGTCCTCTTTTTGAAGTGCCGACTGGAAGTTACGTAAATCTTCAATAGATCCTAAACGATCCTCAACTACGCGAAAATCCTCGACAGCATAACCGCCATCACTTTCTCCTTCAGGACTTTTGAACAAAGGCATAAGGTGTAAAAAATTAACACCGAGCTTTTGTAAATAGGGTAATTTGCCAGGCAGGTCATAGATTTGGCCGGCAAAACGGTCAACATACAAGCTCATGCCTACCAAGTCTTGGCTTAAAAACCATTGACCTTTCTTCTCCTTTTGCGCATCACGTTTCTTTAAATCATCAGAACGATCTACAAAGGCTTGGCAAATGGAATTCAACAAGCTTTGGAATAAATTTGCAGCATGCGGATGATTACCATAGATCGCGTTAAAATGCGATTGAATATCATCGATGTTCGCCGTAAAGCGTTCTACGAATTTAGCGTCTTTGATTTTATGCGATTTGACAAGCTCATGAAGCTTATGTTGTAGGGCTGGATTGTACACGGATATTAATTGAAAATGCTGTTGTTCAAATGTTTAAATGCTTCCATCGCTCCCATGTACTCACAGGTGCGCGCGCCAGCTTTGTTGGCATTCTGAATGATTTTATTCCAATCTTCAAAGCCTAATTCCGCAGGATTCAACGACGCATCGTCTAATTGGTATAATACCGCTCCCACAAAAGCATCTCCAGCTCCGGTTGTATCGGTTGGCTTAATTTGGATGCTTGGAATGATATACGTTTTGCCATTAAGTCCCAAAAGCGTTCCATCTTTTCCTAGGGTAATTGTGAATACTCCGGGGATGTTGGCCAATAAATCAGCTGCTGCATCTTCCAAGGTTTTTTTCCCTGTGATCAGCATCGCTTCTTCATCGCTCAACTTCGTGAAATGCGCTTGTTTTAAGTATATCCAAGATTGCTTGATGAAACTTTCTTGCTTGTCGCCGAACAATAAATGACGGTAATTCGGGTCAAAACTGATTGTTTTGCCTTGGTTTTTGGCACTTTCTAATAAAAAATAATAAGCTGCATTTAACGGGCCATCCAAGAAAGCAGTTGCCGAGCCAAAATGGATAATATGTGTTTCTGTTAAATCAATGGCTGCAACTTCATCGACCGTTAATTGAGCATCTGCCCCCCGGTTAAATACGAAATCGCGTTCGCCGTCGAGCATTAAAGATACAAAAGCAAACGTTGTAAAGTGATTGGAATCCAAGTGAACATGCTTCGTGTCCACATTAAACTCCGACATGACTTGATTTAATTGTTTACCAAAAGGGTCATTTCCGACCTTAGCTGATAAAGCAACAGAACCACCGAGGGCTCCAATCGCAGCAGCAACATTCGTAGGTGCTCCACCTGGTTTTTTAAGGAAATTTTGTCCGTCAGATAAGCTACTACCTTTGTCGGTACAAATCATATCGATTAAGGCTTCGCCAATACACAATACACTCATTAGGCTTTGGTTGGGGATGGTTTAATAAAAGCGGTTGCCAGGGCTGCAATGGCCAACAACGCGCCTGCAAAGGTAATCGCATTTCTTGGATCATTATCCAAAAAGTGCTTTAAAATATATCCAAACGATATATTTTGAAGGATCATCGGGATCACAATCATCATGTTGATGATACCCATATAAACACCGTAACGTTCTTTGGGAATGTCACTTACGACCAATAAATAAGGGATACCCATCATGCTGGCCCAGCCTATTCCAAAGCCAGAAATTGCAAAGAATAATAAGTTCTTGTTTTCAATATTTGGGAAGGCGAAAAAACCGGCAGCTGCCAAAAGTAGACAGGTCATGTGAACGGATTTTGCGCCATATTTTTTGGCAAAACCAGCCAAGGCTAAAGCAGATAAGAAGGTTACAATATTGTACCAGCCATTGACTAATCCTGTCCAGGAAACGGCTTTTTCGTAGAGTTCTGGATTGTCTTTCGGTGTCGCATTCCAAACGGATAAGGCTATACTTTTCGAGGAATTTTGCCAGTAGCAAAAAAGCGCATACCATTGAAATAGATAGACTAAGGCTAATTGCCACATGACTTTTGGCATTTCTCCAATCGCATGAAATATCTCTGCAATGGATTCGCCTACACTTACTTTTTTTGCCCGAATTTGTGCTAACTCTTCTGCTGTAGGCTCTATCTCAGAAGTTGTTCGCATACTCCACCAAATAGAACCAATGGAACAAACTGCGCCTAAAAAGAAGGATGCGTACACCCAAGTAGGTAAGGATCCCGTTTTACCAATAAAAATTAATGGGAAGATGAAAAGCGAAAGATTTGCTAAGGTTTGGCCAAAACCCGTGAAAAAACTTTGCATCTGAAAACCCGTGGGCTGCTGCTCCTCATTCAATTTATCTGCTACAAATGCCCGGTAAGGCTCCATCGCGGTATTATTTCCGGCATCCAAAATCCACAATAAACCAGCTGCCATCCACAACGAAGAGCTGAATGGGTATAGCAATAAACAAATACTGCAAAGAAGCGCACCGATGAAGAAAAAGGGTTTTCTGCGACCCCAACGTGGATGCCATGTACTATCAGAAAGTGCTCCGATGAATGGCTGGATTAATAAGCCAGTCACAGGCCCTGCCAAGTTTAACAAAGGAATTTGGTCAGGACTTGCTCCCAAAAAATCATAGATGGGATTTACAGCACTTTGCTGAAGACCAAAACTGTATTGAATGCCAAAAAAACCAACGTTCATGTTGATGATTTGGCTGAAACTAAGCGAAGGTTTTTTAAGCGACATTTAAATAGGTTTATTTTCAGATTAAATTTAATTAATTCAATCTATTGGCGCAAACTGTTCTATACTGTCGGCTTAATATTCTTGCGAAAGCGGGTGAATCATTAATTCATCGATGACCACATTTGCTGGCTGATTCATCACATAATAGATACTGTCGGCCATGTCATCAGGGCTCAACCAGGTTTGATGACTTGCATCACCTTGTGGTTCTGCATGAAAATGGGAATCTACTAGGCCAGAGTAAATGGTTGAGACCTTGATGCCATCTTTTCTTACCTCTTTACGCAAGGCCTCATTGAAAGCATGTTGGGCATATTTGGAAGCACAGTATAAAGATCCGCCATCGAAAACGCGTTTTGCCACGTCTGAAGCGATAGCAATGATATGTCCTTTTTTTGCTTGGCGCATGTGAGGCAATACTCTTTGGGAAAAAAGAAATGTGCCTTTCACGTTCGTGTCAAAAACCTGATCCCATTTTTCTTCTGTGTAAGAATCTGTAGGGCCAAAGGCTCCCACGCCCGCATTGTTGATCATGAAATCAATTTTTCCAAACGTATGCGCTGTTTTTTCGACGGCATTTTGAACAAAATTGGCATCCGATACATCCCCAGCGAAATACAAAGGGCGATGCCCCATTTCAGTAATTTCGGCGGCTAGGTCTTTTAATTCGCCTACATTTCGGGCGATTAAACTAACTTGAAAATTGTGCTTAGCGAGTAAGATGGCTAATGCTCTTCCGATACCTCGTGAGGCACCGGTGATGATGGCGGTAGGGTAGCTATTGTTCATAATTCAAACATACACAATATTTGGTCTACCTGTGTAGCGATTTTGCCTTCGAATTTCTTGAATACTTCGATATTCGGTTTTTTAGGAAAAAAGCTTGTTTATTTTTGAAACATGAAGCGTCAAACATTTATTAAAAAAACGGGTTCAGTCCTCCTTGGGCCTTTTGTTGCCTTATCTTGTATAAAAAAAACGGATGATCAATCCGTCACACCTTCCACGGCCTCAACTTCAGGTACATGTAAAGTAGGCGATACTGAAACAGATGGCCCTTATCCTTTGTATAATAAACGGGATGCCAGTATTACACATACGGATATTACTGAAGGAAAAACAGGTTTGCCTTTAAGCATGGCAATAACCATTCGAAACATAAATAATAACTGTGATGTGGTTCCTAACGCTCGAGTAGATGTTTGGCATTGTGATAAGGACGGCTATTATTCGGGTTATGTTAATCAAGGTTATTTGGGAAATCAAGATAATACAGCCAAGACATTTTGTCGGGGAATTGCAACAGCCGACGCCTCCGGAGTTGCGCGTTTTCAAACGATATATCCGGGATGGTATCAAGGGCGAGTTACGCATATCCATGCCCAAATTTATGTGGGAGGCCAGTTGAAATTAACCACCCAAATCGCTTTTCCAGAAGATTTGAATACCGCAGTATACAATTCGGATTTGTACAAAGCGCATGGGCAAAACTCCACAAAGAATACAACGGATAGTATTATTCGTGATTCCTTGTCGAATGAACTAGCAACCGTAAATGCAAATCAGGTTTCAGGTGGTTATGATTTGATTCATACAATTAATATTGCCGTTTAATAGACTTGTTTATTGAATTATTTTTGTATTATTTTATACAATTCTAATCTCAATAAGCTATGAAAAAGGTCAAAGACATTTTAACCAAGAAGGGGGCGACGGTGATTTCAATTCCTTCTGATGCAAAGATTATCGAGGCTTTGCAATTGATGCAAGATTGCAATGTAGGTTCGGTGGTGGTTATGGACCATGGCCAATACCGAGGCATTTTGACCGAGCGAGATTATGCGCGCAAGGTAATTTTATTGGATAAAAACTCTTCAGATACTTCTGTGGCGGAAATCATGTCCACCGACTTGCCTGGTGTTGAATTAGGAAGTTCGATCGAAGTCTGCATGATATTGATGTCTGAGCGCAATATTCGCTATCTCCCCGTTGTCGAAAATGGGGAAATGATCGGCATTATTTCCAGCAATGATTTGATTAAGGCGACCATTCAAGATCATTTGGAAACCATTGAGCACTTGAAAAATTATATTCATGCGTAAACGGGTTGCCTTTTTGATCAACCCATCCAAGCGTGTTCGTTTGCGTGCCTATGTCCAGTGGGTGAAGTCTTGTGTCACTTATGAGCTTTTTATTTTTGATGAGCAATGGCCCGCTAGCTTAGACGAGTTTGATGAAGTCTGGGTGATGGGGGGAGATGGAACGTTTAATTATTTTGTGAATGCTTATCCTGCTTGTGATAAACCGATCGCCTTATTCAAAGGGGGGACGGGAAATGATTTCTATTGGAAACTTTTTGGAAATATGTCGCGGGAAATGCATTTGAAGGTGATTTTGGATGCACATGTGGAAGCAATAGATGCGGGACGGGTCAATGAGATGTTATTTTTAAATGGAGTGGGAATCGGTATTGAAGGGGAGGTGTTGGCTGCAATGGATGCGATTCGTTGGATTGGTGGTGCCCTGGGTTATTATTTAGCGGCGATTCCGGCCTTGTTTCGGTTCCAATCTTATATCATCCAAAAAACGCGTTCGGTTTTTTTGTGCATGGTTTTTAATAGTTCTCGAGCAGGAGGCGGTTTTCATTTTTTTCCGATGGCGTCCGTGCAAGATGGATTTTTGGACATGTTGGTTTGTGATCCATTACCGATCTGGAAGCGATTGTTTTATATGCCGATTATTCAATCCGGTAAACATATCAATCTTCCTTTCGTGCATTTTTCCAAAATTTCGTCGACTCAGATTAAATGTAGTCGTGTGCTGAAGGCGCAAGTAGATGGGGAGGTGCTGGAGTCAGATACGTTTGATTTTACAATTCTTCCTGCTAAATTTAAGTTTATTGTACCTGTTAAACTATAAAATATGCGTATTCAATTATGGGCTGTTTCAGCCTTCGTCATGTTCTCCTTTACTGTTTTAGGGCAGGAGGCCGACAAGAAAAAAGTCATTCAATCCATCCAAAATCGATCTGAGCAATACGGGCAGATTGCTCAAAAAATCTGGAACCTTGCGGAAGTAGGCTACAAAGAGAAACAGAGCTCTCTGCTGTTGCAGGAGACCTTACGCCAAGCAGGATTTCAAGTGGAGGCGGGTGTCGCAGATATCCCAACAGCCTTTGTGGCGACTTTTGGACAAGGGAAGCCGGTGATTGGTATTATGGCAGAATATGACGCTTTGCCGGGTTTGTCGCAAGATTCAATTCCAACTAAACGTACGCTCGGCGGAAATTCAGGCCATGCATGTGGGCATCATTTGTTTGGGACAGGTTCTGTTGCTGCTGCTATTGCAGTGAAGGAATGGATGAAAGAAACCGGCCAAAAAGGAACGATTAAATTATATGGTTGCCCAGCTGAAGAGGGTGGATCGGGAAAAGTTTATATGGTTCGGGCAGGTTTGTTTAATCAGGCGGATGTGATGTTGCACTGGCATCCGAATGATGAGAATACTGTTTCGGCATCTTCATCCTTAGCGAATAAAGCGGGTAAGTTCCGTTTTTATGGCTTGTCGTCACATGCAGCTGCGTCCCCAGAACGTGGCCGTTCTGCCTTGGATGCTGTGGAGGCGATGGATCATATGGCCAACATGATGCGTGAACATGTTCCTTCTTCTACACGCATTCACTATGTCATTACGAATGGTGGCAAGGCTCCGAATATCGTGCCTGATTATGCAGAAGTGTATTATTATGTACGTTCTCCGCAACGCGATGTAGTGATGGATGTATGGAATCGAATTGAAAAAGCAGCCGAAGGCGCAGCAATGGGAACTGGTACTCGGTATGACGTAGAATTAATTGGAGGTGTTTATGAGGTTTTGCCAAACGAACATTTAGTTTCTGTAATGGGTTCGAATTTGAAAACCGTTGGAGGATATACACTTAATTCATCTGAGCAGGCTTTTGCGAAACAAATTCAACAAACGCCTGGGATGCAAATGGTTGATTTAGCAACAACGAATCAGATTTTCTTAAACCATCCGGATCCAAGTGGCGGAGGCTCGACGGATGTGGGCGATGTCTCATGGGTGGTGCCTACCGTGGGTTTAGGAACGGCAACTTGGGTGCCAGGAACCGCAGCGCATAGTTGGCAAGCGGTAGCCGCAGGAGGTATGTCGATTGGTCGGAAAGGGATGTTAGTCGCTGCCAAAACAATCGCTTTAACGGCCATTGATTTATTCAAAAAACCGGTGTTGATTGAAGATGCACGTTTAGAATGGTTGAACAAGCGCGGTACGGAGTTTCAGTACAAGAGTTTATTGGGCGATCGTAAGCCTGCTTTGAATTACCGCGATTAGATTATCAGTTTTTTAGGGCAGATTGTCCTGAATATATCGTAGCTTTTTGCTGCCCTCTTTCACCTTTGGCAAACCTTCAAGGATTGCCAAAGGTTAGGCAGCAAGTGGTCTCCTTCGTTTGGGATTTCATCGATGGAATTTGTCAAAAAGACAATTGTCATTTTTTCGCCACCTTTAATTCGGTAATTTCGAATATCACAAGCTCTTTGCCTAGCAATATGAAACAAGAGAAATACAATCGTTACGAATTTTTGAAAAAAATGGGCTTTCAGGGCGGTGCATTGATGGCCGTTTTGGCATCATGTACCCAACAAGAAGATTCGGTTTTAGAATCTTTGATTGTCAATAAAAATGGAGAGACGGTTGCTGCGCTCGATAGCACAAAAAATAGTGCAGCTGTTAGTACACCAAGTACCTCTACGGGTGGGACAACAAGCGGCGGTACTACGACTGGAGGGACAACAACCGGAGGAAGTACATCTGCGACCACATTGCCAATTGGAAAAGTGACAACTGCCGAGTTAGCGAATGTGAAAAGTCCCTTGGTAAAACTCGATTTGACTACATCGAGCGCAAGCCCTTTGGCAACAACGGGTGGTTATATTTTGGCCAACAGTAATTCCATCGTAATAGGTCGGACTGCCGCAGGCGATTATGTAGCTGCCACAACGACATGTACGCATGAACCCAAGCGTCAGGTTATCTTTAATCGGACAGAATATTTTTGTACTGCCCATGGAGCTCGATTTTCTCTAACAGGTTCTACATTAAATACAGTTGCTCGTTCCCCTATAACCGTTTATAAAACTGCCAATGATGGGAAAACCCTCATTGTTTACGCCTAATAACATGAATTTACTAACCATTGTATTGATAAGCCTTTTGTCTTGGATAGGAGATTTCTCCCAAGCTCAAAAAGAAGCGCAAGCGAATAAGAAATTGATTTTGTTGAACTTTTCAGGTTCAGATTGGTGCGGACCCTGCATTAAATTGAAACATGACGTGTTTGAAAGTGAGGCTTTTGGTCAATATGCCCAAGATAAATTAGTGTTAGTTCGGGCTGATTTTCCGCGTTTGAAAAAGAATCAATTACCTGCAGACCAACAAGCTCGCAATGATCAAATGGCGGAACGATACAACCCAAATGGGAAGTTTCCACTGACGGTTTTGATTAATAGTCAAGGCAAAGTCTTGAAAGAATGGGAGGGATACCAACCATCTGTCCAAAAATTCATTGCCGAAGTGGCAGCTTATCAATAATAAAATGCCTTTATTTCAGCGGACTGATTTGTTGATGGGTAACCGATTCGACCTGGGTGTTGTCGCAGAAAATGCGGCGGAGGCGAAGGAAGGTCTCACAGAAGCAGTGCTGGAAATTAAACGGATTGAAGGTTTATTAACGACATTCAATGAGTCAAGTCAGACATATCTTATTAATGAAAACGCAGGAATTTCTCCTGTGGAAGTGGATCAAGAAGTGTTTGATTTAATTACTCGCGCTCAAAAAATATCACGCTTAACGCAAGGTGCTTTTGACTTAAGTTATGGGTCTTTGGATAAACGGTTTTGGAATTTTGACCAACAAATGACCGAATTGCCAAGTCGGAAAAAAATGGCAGAATCTGTCCGACTGATTGATTACCAAGCCATCGAACTAGATACAGAAAATCGGACGGTATTTTTACGAAATAAAGGCATGCGCATCGGGTTTGGAGGGATCGGGAAAGGCTATGCTGCTGACCAAGCAAAAAAGCGACTGAAGCAGCTGGGCTTTCTACATGGAGTAGTGAATGCATCGGGTGATATGAGTGCCTGGGGGATGAATGAACAAGGAATGCCCTGGAAAGTGGCCATAGTTGATCCTGATAATCCTAACCAGACAGTCGCTGATTTTGATTTAACAAACGCGGCAGTGGCAACTTCAGGAAATTATGAGAAATTTGTCTTAATTGATGGAAAAAAATATTCCCATACGATTAATCCAAAGACAGGTTTTCCGATACAAGGGATTAAAAGTGTTTCTGTTTTTGCGCCCATGGCTGAATTAGCGGATGCATTGACAACACCGATTGCCGTGATGGGAGTGGAGGTTGGTCTCGATTTGGTCAACCAATTGAACGGAATATTCTGTGTGATTATTGATGACGATAATCGCGTTTATCAATCGAATAAAATAGTTGAAAGCTTAGTTTAGCCCTATGAAAAAAGTCATATTGTTTGTTGGTCTTTGTGCCACGCTGTCTTCTTGTACAGTCGTGAAGGAATACCAAAAGAGTCGCATTAACGATTCAGAAATGGAATTGTCTTCACGTAAAAGTGAAAAGTTTGAGCAGGCATTTTATTTATACCGCGAAGGTGCTTCAGGCGCAAACGGCGGGAAAAGCGGTGGAGGCTGCGGTTGTAACTAAGATAAGATATGAAAAAAATTGTCCTAGCAATCGGAATTTATTGTTCGCTTTTACATGGTTCAAAGGCTCAGCAGGTGGCTTATAGTCGGAGCCATGCGCAAGAATTTTTGAATGATTCGACCGAATACTCCAAACGCAAACTGAAGTTTGAGGAAGCAAACATCGTCACTGGTTATTATGATCAAGACGGGAATAATTCGGCCATTACAGGAGGTATAGGTACAGAGAAATTAACGGATTTAGCTAATTCTTTGGAGCTGCGTTTTTCCAAATTGGATCGCTACAATCGGACACATTCCTTTACCGCAGATTTTAATATTGATCAATATACCTCAGCATCTTCTGATAAAATTGACCCTTTAACTATTTCATCTGCTTCCCGTAAGGATACACATATTTATCCGAGCATAGCGTGGTCAGTCAAAGATGATTTATTAGGAACCACACAAGGTTTGGCATATTCCTATTCAACCGAATACGACTATAAATCGCATGGATTTACAGCGAGTTATGCCAAATTGTCGAAAGACAAAAATACCGAATGGTCTTTCAAAGGTGGTGCGTTTTTGGATACGTATATGGCCATTTTGCCGTCGGAATTAAGGCCTGCGAACTATCCCTCGGGAGCGCATGGGGATCAAAAAGGTATTGATTACAAGCCAAGAAATTCATTTAATGCGTCTTTTGCTGTTTCTCAAGTCATCAATCAGCGTTTGCAGGTAATGGCGATGATTGAGCCTAGTTTTCAAGAGGGATTATTGAGTACGCCTTTTCATCGCGTATATTTCACGAATGGGAATGAAACCGTTGAAAAGTTGCCTGGTACTCGTTTTAAATTGCCAGTAGGTTTCCGCCTAAGTTATTTCATGGGGGATAATACAATTATTCGGGCATTTTACCGGGCCTATATTGATGACTGGGGCATGGCTGCACATACGGCCAACTTAGAAGTGCCCTATAAAATTTCCCCTTTCTTTTCGATTAGTCCATTCTATCGATTCAATATTCAGGGAAGAGTTAATTATTTCAAAGCCTATGGTCAACACAGCACAACGGAAACTTATTACACATCGGATTACGATTTGTCGAGTTTTACGAGTCAATTCATGGGCGTAGGATTGCGTTTGTCTCCTCCAGGTGGGATCGCGAGTTTAGTCAATTGGAATTCCTTGGAAGTGCGTTATGGCTATTATTCGCGTTCCAATGGAATGATCGGTCATAGTATTTCCATGAGTATTAAAATAAAATAGGCTTCGGCCTTTTTTATTCACTTAATTCATCGTAATATTGCAATGTAATAATGAATCTATGGGAATTACTAAAACCGATTTGTTTACGGAAGAGCAAAATGCGATTGCGCAAATGGCAAAAGTGTTGGGTCATCCCGCACGCGTGGCCATTTTGCAGTATTTGGTGAAATCAAAAACTTGCATCAATGGGGATTTGATTTCGGAATTAGGTTTAGCGCAAGCCACAGTTTCTCAGCACCTTCGAGAGTTGAAGGAAATCGGATTTATTCAAGGAACCATTGAAGGGGTTTCCGTTTGTTATTGCATTAATCCGGACAAATGGGCAGAATTTAGTCAATTGTTCGGGTCGTTTTTTGAAAATTATTTTGTTTCTCAACAAGCTAACTGCTGTTAATTATGAGCTTTCCGCGTATGCACGTATCACTTTATGTCAGCAATTTGGCGGCATCAGTGAATTTTTATTCATCGTTTTTTGGCCAACCGGCTACGAAGATCAAACCGGGTTATGCTAAATACGTATTGGATTCTCCCTCGTTAATCATTTCGTTTATCGAAAATCCAGAGCGCGTTCAAGCGAATTTTGGTCACTTAGGTTTTCAGGTGGAAACGGTGGAGGAAATGACGAATCGGCTTGTACAGGCAAGAGCCCAAGGAATTGTTTCCAAAGAGGAAATCGGCACTTCATGCTGTTATGCCGTTCAAGATAAATTCTGGGCGACAGATCCAGACGGAGTTCAGTGGGAAGTCTATTATTTCCATGAGGATGCGGAATTTAATGACCCGCATTATGCAGCGCAGGATGCATCTGCTTGTTGCATGCCACCGGCAGCTGAAAAACCCAAACTTAACATTGCAGAAATTCAATCCGCTAATTCATGTGCTCCGGGTTCAGGATGTTGCTAAGAATTATCAGTTTTTGAATCATTTATATCGTTTTAACCGCGTAGCTTTGGCAAACCTCCAAGGATTGCCAAAGCTAGCGCTAAGAATTCCTCGAATTACATGAACAATACCCTGAACGAAAACCTCGAATCCATTTTAGCCTTAGATATCACAGATGAACGTAAAGCCGTTCTGCAGCCTTTAATCGAATACATTAAGTCTAAACGCGAAAAAGAGCAACCGATTCTCCTGAATTTCATCTGCACCCATAATTCGCGCCGTTCGCAATTCGCCCAAATTTGGGCCCAAACTGCTGCAGATTATTTTCAGTTGGCCGCTCAATGTTATTCCGGTGGGGTAGAAGTAACTGCTTGTAATGAACGAACAGTTGCTTCCTTAGAACGCATGGGTTTCATCGTTTCGAAACACGGCCATTCCAATCCGATCTACTTTGTTTTGCATACCGAGGACTCTCGTCCCATCATTGCATTTTCCAAATTGTATGATGATGTCATCAATCCACACCGCATCTTTGCTACGGTGATGACTTGCTCGCATGCCGACGAGAATTGCCCGTTTATTCCAGGTGCCGAAGTACGCATTCCGGTGCGTTACGAAGATCCTAAAGCCTTTGATGACACGGATTTAGAAGCAGCGATGTACGATAAACGCTCTCGCCAAATTGCGAGTGAAATGTTCTATGTGTTTTCTCGCGTCTAGCTGGTATGGTCACGGACGACCAACCAGCGTCCGTCAATTTTCTTGAGCAATAGCGTAAAATAACCTCCCACATCTCCTAGGCTAGGTCGTTTTAGATTCCAGCGTCCGAGTACCCAGGCTGTTTGGCCAGCTGTTACATCCACTTCCTGAATATCAAAGGAGAGGGTTCCCATCGTTTCTCGATTCGGATAGCTTGTCTGGTATCGTTTTAATGTTGCTGCCCAACCTTTCGTGACGCCCGATTTACCGATAAACTTCAAATCCTCGGTTTTGGCATAATATTCCATAAATTCCTCGATTTTTCCCTCATTCCAAAGCTTCTCCTGTGTATGCAGGACAGAATGGATGTCGGAAACGTCTTTATTTGATTGTGCAAAAATGGGGAGGCTTAATAGGATAAAGGCAATCAATTTCATAACTCAATTTTTTCATAAAGTAACTAAATTTTTGTCGACACATGTTCGATTTTCGTATCAAATTCTATGGTGGGATTTTTAATTACCAATTATTGTATCATTTTTGTAAAATAATAAATCTAGACTAACTATGAAGCATTTTTTACTAGCCCTTTCGCTAGCATGTACCTCGCTCGCAGCTTTTGCGCAAGCCCCTGATGAAAATCGTTTTGTGAAGTCGGTCCTCGTTGATAAACTCGATGAGCCGATGGAATTTACCTTCTTGCCTGATGGACGTATCATATTTGTGGAACGTAAAGGAGAAGTAAAACAATATGATCCCGCAACGGGAATTACCAAGTCGATTGGTAAAATCGTTACCAATACCAAATACACTAATCGCGCTGGCCAAACGCGTGAAGCAGAAGAGGGTGTGATGGGTGTTGTTGTCGATCCTAAATTCAAAGAAAATCATTGGTTATACATCTATTATGCACATCCGAAAGAGACCAAACACGTCTTGGCTCGTATGGAATTAAAGGATGAAGAATTGTTGGTGGACCAACAAAAAATCATTTTGGAAGTACCTACCCAACGCGAGGAATGCTGCCACACTGGTGGAGGTATGGTTTTCGATAAAGCAGGAAATTTATTCTTGACTGTAGGTAACAATACAAGTAACAGTAATTCAGATGGCTACGCGCCAATCGACGAACGTCCGGGTCAAGCTTATTGGGATGACCAACGTGGCGCTTCGAATACAAATGATTTACGTGGTAAAATTTTACGTATTCATCCAGAAAAGGACGGTTCTTATACCATTCCAAAAGGAAATTTGTTTGCACCGGGTACAGCTAAAACCCGTCCTGAGATTTATACGATGGGACACCGCAATCCTTGGAGACCAAGCATTGATTCAAAAACGGGATTTTTATATTGGGGTGAAGTAGGACCTGATGCGTCTGTTGATTCGGAAAAAGGACCTCGTGGTTACGATGAATTTAATCAGGCTAAAGGACCAGGTTATTACGGTTGGCCTTATTTCATTGGAAATAACCAAGCATATGCGGATGTGAACTTTGAAACTTTAGCCATTGGACCAAAATTCAATCCGGCAGCTCCTGTAAATGAGTCTCCGAATAATACAGGTTTACGTGAATTGCCACCAGCACAAAAAGCGATGATTTGGTATCCATACGGTACTTCAGAGGAATTCCCATTAGTAGGTTCTTCGGGACGTTCGGCAACGGGTGGTCCGGTATTTCACCGTTCTGATTTCCCAGGTGCGAAACGCGTATTTCCTTCGTATTATGAAGGTAAATGGTTGATCGTTGAATTTATGCGCGGTTGGATTATGGCCGTTACCTTAGATGAAAATGGCAATTATAAATCTATGGAACGCTTTATGCCAAATACGACTTTTGGATCTGCGATCGATATGGATTTCAGTCCTGAAGGAGATTTATATGTATTGGAATATGGATCGGCATGGTTCAGAGGAAATGATAATGCTCGTTTAGTAAAGATCGAATATCAGGGAGGAAACCGGAAACCAGAAGTGGTAGCTTCAGCTGCAAGCAAAGCAGGTGCAGCGCCATTTAATACAACGCTTTCTGCTGAAGGGACAAAAGATGCAGATGGAGATAAGTTGACTTATACTTGGACTGTAAAAAAAGCAGGAAAGTTTGTGAAAAACTTGGCTGGCGAAAAAGCAACTTTGAATCTAAAAGATGCGGGTAAATATGCGGTAATTTTGAAAGCTACGGATTCAAAAGGCGCTAGCAATACGTCAGCTTTGGAAATCTTGGTAGGTAACGAAGCTCCCGTGGTAGATATCGATTTCGAAGGTGCTAATAAATCATTCTATTTTGCGGATTCAGCACCAAAATACAAAGTTAAAGTAAGTGATAAGGAAGATGGTGAGTTGGAAAAAGGCATCACACCGGAATCCGTTGCAGCAACCTTGGATTACATTCCATTTGGGTATGATCCGATCGAAATGTCGCAAAGTCACCGCAAGGCAGATTCGGATTTGTTTGCTTCTGCAGGTTTGCGTTTGATTAATAAAAGCGATTGTAAATCTTGTCACCAATTGAACGTTCGTTCTGTGGGACCAAGCTACAATGAAGTTTCAGTGAAATACAAAGGCCAAAATGTCATCGATCAATTAGCTGATAAAGTGATTGCCGGTGGTATGGGTGTTTGGGGCGAGCATGCGATGTCGGCACACCCTGCCATTTCGAAAGCAGATGCGAAGCAAATGGTATCGTATATCTTGAGTTTGAGCGAGCCTAAGGCTTCAAACAAAATTGCCTTGAAAGGTGAATTAGCCTTAGTTAAGCCAGAAGGACAAAAAGCATCAAAAGGTGTATTTGTTGTTCGTGCAACCTATGTAGATAAGGGTAATAAGAAAATTGCTCCTGTGCAATCTGAGAAGTGGGTATTCTTACGTGCTCCACAATTGGATATCGAAAAGGCTGATGTAACAAAAGGTATTTTGCAATTGATTACACCAGGTCGTTCAACGAACATGGTGGGTCAAAATCCTTATTTAGGTTATAAATCATTAGACTTAACAGGAATTTCTACCATCGATATTTCGGCTTCTGCGCAAGCACGTACGAATGCAGCAGGTGGTGTGATTGAAATTCACTTAGATTCTCCTACAGGGACAGTCATTGGAAAAACGAATTTAATTGAGGTTTCTCAAGGGGGATTCGGAGGCCCAGCTCCAGCAGCTACACCAGGTAAAGGCGCACCGCTAGGAACGCCTGCGGCAGCAGGTACAGCTGCACCAGCACCAGCTGCAGGAACAGCGGGAGCTGCGGCACCGGCGGCTCCGGCCCAACAAGCAACACGTCGTCCTTCGGGACCTTCAGCTCAGAAAGTAGCGATTCAGGCTACATCGGGTGAGCATGATGTGTATTTTGTCGCAGTGAATCCAAAGGCAGCTGACCAGCAAATTGTTGTGCAGATTCAAGGAATCGAAATGAAAAAATAAGATTTCAAAAAGTAAAATTGGGGCTTACTTGTCTTTATGATGAGTAAGCCCTTTTTTATGCGATATACATTAGTACTACTATTTGTTTCTACGAGCCTATTCGCTCAGAAAAATATTACTGCAGCTTCCGATGCTACGGCTCCATTGCACGCTTTACAGCCTGATTATCCTACGCATTATGGTGCGGCAAAGCCGGAAGAGGTACAGTCGGTTATCGATCGTGTTTTCAATTACCTCGAAGTTGCAACCCCCAATCATTTTGTGAATAAAACGACGGGTGCTGTTTGGTCACCTAGTCAGCCCTTTGAAGATCAGACGGTTTTCTCTAAAGGAGATTTTCGGCCTATTTCGTATGAATGGGGCGTAACCTATTCGGGGATGTTGGAACTGAGCCGCATTACAGGTTCTGCCAAATACAAGGATTATGTTTTTAATCGCTTGAATTTAATCGCCTCAGCTATTCCCGCGGCACAAAAAAATGAATCAAAACACGTATTGCATGGATTGATTCACCCGCGTGCATTGGATGACATTGGAGCGATGGGTATGGCTGTTGTTAAAGCGAAGAAGGCCGGTTTTCAGACCGATATGTCTTTTGTGACGAAACGTGCTTCCGATTTTATTTTAAAGGAAGAGCATCGTTTACCGGATCGTACTTTGGTTCGTATTCGTCCTTTGCACCACACGATGTGGTTGGACGATATGTACATGGCGATTCCTGGACTTCTACAGTTGGGCGAATACGAAGAAGCGGTATTTCAATTCAATGCCTACCGCAAACGTATGTTCAATCCGAGTTTGAATATTTACATGCATGGTTATTTGGTGGATGCCGAAGAACATCCCGAGTTTCACTGGGCGCGTGCTAATGGATGGGCCCTATTAACGACATGTGAAATGCTTGAGTTTTTGCCGGCGAATCATCCTGCCCGCCCTGAGATCTTAAATCAGTTGAAGCTTCATTTAAAAGGTTTGATGTCCTATCAAGATGGAACGGGATTTTGGCATCAATTAATTGATAAAAATGACTCGTATTTAGAGACATCTGCAACAGCCATTTATACTTATGTGATTGCTAAAGGCATTAACATGGGTTGGTTAGATCCGAAAATTTACGGCCCTGCGGCTTTATTAGGCTGGAATGCAGTCGCTTCCAAAGTGAACGAAAAAGGGCATGTGGAAGGTACTTGCGTGGGAACGGGCTTGGCTTGGGATCCTGCATTCTATTACTACCGACCGATTTCCCCATTTGCGGCGCATGGCTACGGGCCTGTATTATTGGCAGGATCTGCAATCATGGAATTGGTGAAAAACAAGAATTACCAAATCAATGATTCTGCTGTGCATTTGAAATAAGCGGTTTAGTTTTGAGATTTTCTTTGAGTAAAGATGATTTTAATTAGCCTTTAAATATAAATTTAGTTTATGCAAAAGACGTTTGATTTAAGCGGAAAAGTCGCTTTGGTGACAGGGTGTAAGAAGGGGATAGGCATGGCCATGGCGATTGGACTTGCGGAAGCGGGAGCTGATATTATTGGGGTTTCGGCTACGCTTGAATTGAATGGGTCTGACATTGAAAAGGCTGTTACTGCATTAGGACGCAAATTTAAGGCTTATCAAGCCGATTTTTCTGATCGGGAATCCTTGTATGAATTTATCAAAGCCGTATTGCGAGATTATCCTCGGATTGACATTTTAGTGAATAATGCAGGGACGATCTTACGTGATCCTGCTGCTGAACATTCCGACGAATATTGGGATGAGGTTCTCGAAGTGAATCTTTCCTCCCAATTTATTTTAAGTCGGGAAATTGGTCGGTCGATGCTGGCCCATGGTTCCGGAAAAATTATTTTTACCGCGTCTTTATTGAGTTTTCAAGGTGGAATCAATGTTCCTGGTTATGCAGCCAGCAAAGGGGGCATTGCACGTTTGACGATGGCTTTGGCCAACGAGTGGGCAAGTAAGGGAATTAATGTCAATGCGATTGCACCGGGCTATATTTCAACGGACAATACAACGGCATTGCGCGAAGATAAAGAGCGAAGTGCTTCAATCTTAGGGCGTATTCCAGCGAATCGATGGGGTGAACCTGCTGATTTCAAAGGCCCTGTGGTTTTCTTAGCTTCGGATGCCTCGAAGTATGTGCATGGGACTATTTTGACCGTTGATGGCGGATGGATGGGGAGATAGACCTTGGACTTTAGACCTTGTATTTGTAGAGACGCGATACTTCGCGTCTATTTAATTAAGAACTAAGAGTGAAGAATTAAGAGTTAAGAATTAAGAGTTAAGAACTAAGAGTTAAGAACTAAGAGTGAAGAATTAAGAGTTAAGAACTAAGAGTTAAGAACTAAGAATTAAGACTTAAAATATAAGACAGACAACTAGCGACTGACTACTAGCGACTGATTACAGACAAACCTATGAAAAAACTTATCCTCCTCGCATTATTGGCACCGCTGTCAGTTTTTGCGCAAAAAATCGATGTCAACAAGCAATTTAAATTAGCCGAACAGCAGTATCAACGTATGTTGGCGGATCATCCAGATACTTCGGTGACGGTACATTCTGCGAACCACGATGGAACTTATCGGAATATGCCTTCCAAATGGTGGTGTTCTGGATTTTTCCCAGGAGGTTTGTGGCAATTGTACGAACGCTCGCATGATGCGCAATGGGAAAAAGCAGCACGCTTGTGGACCGCGGCTGTTGAGAAAGAACAATTCAATACAGGAACACACGATTTGGGATTCATGATGTATGATTCTTTCGGGCAAGAATTACGTTTGACCAAAGATCCGCATGCTAAGCAAGTATTGATTCAATCGGCGAAGTCTTTAGCCACTCGATTTGATCCAGCGATTGGTTTGATCAAATCATGGAATAGCTTCAAGGGAGGCTATAAATACCCGGTAATTATCGACAACATGATGAATTTGGAATTGTTGTTTTGGGCTTCGCGGGAGACAGGGGATAATCGCTATCGTCAAATTGCCATCACGCATGCAGATAATACCATGAAGCATCATTTCCGTCCGGATAATTCAAGTTATCATGTGATTTTATACGATGTAGATGGAAAGGTTTTGGCCAAAAAACAACATCAAGGTTATCTAGATGAGTCTTGCTGGACGCGTGGACACGCTTGGGCGATGTATGGTTATGTAGAAATGTACCGCAATACAAAGGATAAAAAGTATTTAGATTTTGCTCAAAAGATCTCCGATTACTATTTAAATCACCCGAATTTACCTGCGGATAAAATTCCGTATTGGGATTTTTATGCGCCTAATATTCCCAACGAGGAGCGTGATGCATCTGCTGGTGCGATTGCCGCATCGGCTTTGTTGGAGTTAAGTACCTATTCAGGCGAAAAAGGTAAGCGCTATTACGCGGATGCTGTGAAGATGTTGGAGTCTTTATCAAGTCCTGCATATCGTGCCGCTTTGGGAGAAAATAACAACTTCTTGATAAAACATTGCGTAGGTGCTAAATCCTTGAATTCGGAGATTGATGTTCCTTTGATTTATGCAGATTACTACTATTTGGAAGGATTGTTGCGATACGAGCGTTACAATAAAAAATAGCATTCCCCGTTCAGCTTTGGCAAACCTTTAAGGATTGCCAAAGCTAAGGAAATGGGCTTGCTCAAGCTAAGCAAAATGCGTACATTTGTGGCTTCATTTTTTATTAAGCCCCATGTCAGTAAAAAAAATCCAATCAGCCTTAATTTCGGTTTATTACAAAGACGGTTTAGCACCGATTATCCAAGAACTTCATAAAAATGGCGTAACGCTTTATTCAACAGGAGGGACGCAGTCTTTCATTGAAGAATTAGGTATTCCTGTGATTGCTGTGGAGGATCTAACGGGTTATCCTTCCATCTTTGGTGGTCGTGTAAAAACCTTACATCCGAAGGTTTTTGGAGGAATTTTACATCGTCGTGATTTGGCTTCCGACGTGGAAGTTGCAAAACAATACGATATCCCTGCGTTGGATTTAGTGATGGTGGATTTATATCCCTTTGAAGAAACGGTGGCATCAGGCGCTTCAGATGAGGATATTATAGAGAAAATTGATATCGGGGGTATTTCCTTGATTCGTGGTGGTGCCAAAAACTTTAACGATGTGCTAATCGTTTCTTCACGTGATCAATACGCGGAGGTTTCAGCGATTTTTGCTGCACATGGTACGACTTCAACAACCTTAGCAGAACGTAGAAGCTTTGCTCAAAAAGCATTTGCTGTTTCATCGCATTACGATGGAGCAATCCAACGTTATTTTGCTGGGGAAATGGCTGATTTGGCTAATTATACAAGCTTACCTGCGAACGGTTTGCGTTATGGAGAAAACCCGCACCAACAAGGTACTTTCTACGGAGATTTGTCGGCCTTGTTCGATAAATTACATGGCAAAGAATTGTCTTACAATAACTTAGTAGACGTAGATG